>OCZT010005666.1_pt1 | contig 12439 bp, 12 predicted proteins | sample 1539031 | NCBI WGS metagenome assembly OCZT01 (sample SAMEA3539308, study PRJEB22396) | soil metagenome | biome: tundra; feature: field; material: soil | place: USA | collected 2010-05 | depth 0.15 m | reverse complement strand
CTACGTGGAGAAGGCCGAGTATTGGGCGGTGGTGTGGGGCGCGGTGGTGATGATCTCGACCGGGCTGCTGCTGTGGGCCGACAATCTGGTGTTGAAACTTCTGCCCAAGAGCTGGCTGGACGTCGCCACGTCGGTTCATTTCTACGAGGCCGTGCTGGCCACGCTGGCGATTGTCGTCTGGCACTTCTACGCCATCATTTTCGATCCCGATGTCTACCCGTTGAACACCGCCTTCCTGACCGGTATTACGGTAAGGAAGCAGGAGCACCCCAGGGAGCGCGCGAAGGCCGGAGCCGCGGGAGACGACTAGACTCATGACGCCCAACCAATCCGATCGCAGGGACAGAAGCTGGCTGTCCCCGATCATCCATCTGTCCAGCAACTGGGTGAGCCTGGCAGGCGTGGTGATCGTCACCACCGCCACCGTCTTCTGGCTCTTTTTGCTGCCCGTCACGCTGCGGGGAACGACCGAGAGCCCCTACGTGGGGATTCTCGCCTTCCTGGTGCTGCCGGCGCCGTTCTTCGCCGGCCTCATCCTGATTCCCCTGGGAATCTGGTTCAAGCACAGGCGCGAGGGGCGAAGCGGCATCTATCCGCCCGAATTCCCGCCGCTCACCTGGCAAAACGCCGACTTGCGCCGTCTGGTCTATTTCGTCTTCTTCACGACCATGGTCAACCTGGCCATTGCCAGCCAGGTCAGTTACAGCGCGGTGAATTACCTGGATTCCGTCACGTTTTGCGGCCAGACCTGCCACACCGTGATGCAGCCCGAGTACACGGCCTATCAGAACTCTCCGCACTCACGCGTGGAGTGCGTCAAGTGCCACATCGGGCCAGGCGCTTCGTGGTTCGTGAGGAGCAAGCTGTCGGGCGTGGGACAGGTGCTGGCGGTGACCTTCCACACCTATGCGACCCCTACCCCCACGCCGGTTCATAGCCTGCGTCCCGCGCGGGAGACCTGCGAAGCCTGCCACTGGCCTCAGAAGTACGGTGAAGACCGTTTGCGGGTCTTCAATAAGTTTGCCGACGACCAGACCAACACACTTACCAAGACCGTGCTGCTGATGAAGATCGGCGGCGGCAACCGCGGCATCGGGATTCATGGGACGCACCTGGGCCCCGGTGTGCTGATCCGCTATGCGCACGCCGACGAAGGACGGCAGAACATTCCCTGGATCGAGTACAACAGCTCCGGCGCCAAGACCGTCTACGCCACGCCGGCGGCCAAGCCCGAGGGCGGCGGTCTGCCCATCCGCGACATGGACTGCGTGGACTGCCACAATCGCCCGACTCACGCCTACGATTTGCCGGAGCCGGCCGTGGACCGCGCCATGAACGCGGGCCAGATTTCGCCGGCGCTGCCGTTCGCCAAGAAGCGGGCCGTGGAGATCCTCAAAGCCGTCTACGCCACCCGCGAAGAAGCCGCGCACAGGATTCCCGCGGCGTTCGAGAGCTACTATCGGGACAGCTATCCGGCCATCTGGGCGCAGCGCGCGGCCGAGGTGACCTCCTCGGCACGGCAAGTGCTGGCGATCTACGACCGCAACATCTTCCCCGAGATGAAGGTCGTCTGGGGCACCTACCCGAACAACATCGGCCACACCGACTTCCCCGGCTGCTTTCGCTGCCATGACGGCAACCACGCCGCCAAGGACGGCCGCTCCGTCACCCAGGATTGCAACGCCTGCCACAACCTGCTGGCCATGGATGAGGCCAATCCGAAGGTGCTGACGGACCTGGGAATCGTCGAGAGCAAGCACTAAAAAGGGCGTTCAAATCGCTCCGCCCCGACCGTCCTCAACCTGCTGGTGCTGCCTACCCTGGCACTGCGGCGCCACCGCTGCCGTGCAGGAAGATCGGCTCCCCGAGCGCGTGTGGCATCCCAGGCGATCCGCTTCACGCCGGTTCTCTGAAGTTCTCGATTTCTTCCTGCGTGATGCCGAGTTCGGCTAGCACCTGCTCATGCGGAATCGGCCTGTTGTGCTTGAGCCACTCGCGGGCTTCGACGAGAGCCTGCGCCTCTCCCGTAGTGAGCGGCTCGTCATCCACCGGCGCGCTGGCGATGGCGCGCGAGACGGGATCTAGCATCGCCTGAAGCAGGCCTCGCACGGCATGCACTTGTGCGGGCGCAAGACGGTCGACGGGCACTGTACCTCTGTAGATGATCTTGTAGCTGCCCTTTGCTTCCGCGTTCAACAGGTTTCCACAGGCTTCAACCGAGCTTGGCGACTACCGGCTCTTCTTCGTCTCAACCGCAGACGACGTCATCGAAGTCCGGAGGGTTCGCCATCGCCGCGACGCGTACCGTTAGAGTCAACCGACTTGTTCGGGCGGCCGCGGTCTACTGATCGGGCGCCCACTTTTGGCAACTGACTCAACGCGGTGTGTCGCACCACCTGGCTTCCGATCCCTGATCCGAATTACCAGGCTCTTACCGAGCACCCTCGCCGCCCGCGCCATGGTATCCAACGAGACGGACACATTCCGTGGGTCCAGCAAGCGATCCAATTGCGACCGGCTGGTCTGAAGGTCGCGCGCCATAGCCTGTTTGGTCTTCTTTTGTTGTTGCATTTCCTGCGAGAGCTGCCACGCCAGCACTCGTTTGATCGCGACAGCCTCCACTTCCTCCCGAATGCCTTCCTCTTCGAGAAAACTATCGAAGCTCGATCCGCTATGGTCGAAGGCGATTCTTCCCCCTCTCTTCTTCACGGCAGCCCCCTTTCATGCTTTTTCTTTGTTGCCGCGCGCCAGGCTTAAATCTTGAGCGGGAGTCCGCCGGGTCTTCTTGATGAATCCGTGCAACAGCACCATCCGCCCGAGCTTGTCGATGTAGAACAAAACCCGTGCGATCCGATTTCCGCGAGAGGTTCGTCCGGACCTCGTGGACTCCACCTTCCAGATGCCGGCACATCGGCATCCCGAGCGGCCAGCCGTACTCGACAGTCATAATGTCATGCCCGACACGCTTGCGATCTTCCGCCGAAAGACCCATCTTGAGCCAATCCCGCACCGGCTCGCCTCCGCCTTCCGTTCTAAAGAAGATCGCCGGAACTCACTTCCCCGGTCTTTCGGACACGATCGCAGTGTACCACGGATGGTACCATGACGGGTGCGAACAGCGAACCGAGTTGCGGGACCTCGACGCTGCTGTCCTATCGTTTCAAGCCGCCTCAGCTCATGATCTAACTCCCGGCAGCTACATTTTTATCTACAGCGGTACAATGAAGGTGCCATGAAACTGGAGATTGAGGTCAACGTTGCCGACGATGCCGCCGACAAGGCCGGACTCCAGGAACACCTGCGGAAAGAAGCCATTCTCGCCCTTTTTTCGGATCGCAGAATCCCGGCGGGCAAGGCTGCCCACGAGCTCGGCCTCGAACGCATCGCGTTTATGGAACTGCTGAAGCAGCGCGGCATTCCTTACATCGTCTACACAGCGGATGACTGGGACGCTGACGCCAGGGCCATTGACGATTTCGAGAGACCGCGCAAGGCCGGATAGCCCTTGGTCGTCTCCAACACCAGCCCCCTCGTGTACCTGGCTGCCCTCGGCGATTTTGAGTTGCTCCGCGAACTCTTCGCCCGCATAGCCATCCCGCGAGCCGTCTATCGGGAGATCGCCGTGGGCGGAAGCGAGCTGCCGGTGGCTCGCGCCGTGGAGGCAGCGATGACGTCTTGGCTTTCCGTGATGGATGTCACGGACATATCGGAAGCCAACCGGCTCCGGCAAACCGGCCTGCATTCAGGCGAGAGCGAGGCCATCGTGCTGGCAACGGAAATGAGCTCGCCTGCTCTGCTGATGGACGACAGCGATGGCATTCGGGCGGCCGCTGCCCGTGGTACGAACGTCATCCGCACGCTCGGAATTTACCGAATGGCCAAGGACAGACATCTGATTCCGGCTGTCGGTCCGAAACTCGATGGTCTTAGAAAGGCGGGGTTCTGGCTGCGCGACGAACACTACCGGACGATTCTCAGGAGTCTGGGAGAGTAGCCCATCCGGTTCGGTTTTCTCCTCCAGGACCCGCAGGTCAACTTGTCTTCGGATTCCTCTAATGCCTGCGTACCCTTCTCCGCCTCCGCCACGATCCCGGTCTGGAGATCCTAGCCCTGCGGCAGCAACTCGCTGTTCTCAAGCGCCGGCATCCGCGACCACATCTCAGACGTGGCGACGGGCTGTTCTGGGTGGTGCTGCCTGCTTCGGCGCTTGTCAGAAGCAACCCGGCAGCACTCTTCTTGAAGCGACCCCTGATTGGAATACGATGGGAGCGGAACCATAACCAGAAGGGCAATGCGTTTGACCCCTGGGACGTTAGCAGTGCGGTAGTATTGGACGGGAGAAACAAACCCCAGTGAATCGTTTCGGTTTGGGACGCGATATCCCAAACGAGATCAAGCGTCTTGTTCGCCAACGATGCGGATTTGGGTGCGTCGTTTGCGGAAGCGCGTTCTACCAGTACGAGCACGTTGACCCGAGTTTCGCGGATGCGCGAGAGCACAATCCGGAGAGGATTGCGCTCCTGTGCGGTTCATGCCATGACCGAGTCACGCGGGGGCCTCTATCCAAGCAAACCGTTCAGGAGTGTGCCCTGCGTCCGAAGGCCAAGGAACTGGGCTTCTCCTTCGGACCATTCGACATAGGACTGCATCGTCCAGTAATTGTCGCCGGCACTCTCACCGGCAGGATGACAGGTGCGTTGATCGAGATAAACGGGGAGAGCATTATCTCAATCTCAGCACCCGAGTCTGAAGGAGGTCCGTTTCGAATCAATGCCAGTCTGCGCGACAGAGATGGCAGCAGGATTCTTGAGATCGACGCGAACGAGTGGAAAACTCCAGCGACGAATTGGGATGTCGAGGTCGTTGGGCCTCGTATTTCGGTTAGACGTGCGGCACGGGACATATCGCTCGTCCTCCGCTCGGAGCCTCCCGGACGGATTATAGTCGAACGCCTTGAAATGCAGCATCTAGGCACAAAGATCCGATGCGTGGAGAACGAGAATATCGAGGTAACTACGCGTCAGGGCCGAACGATGCGTTCCGGTTGTGTGATCGTCGAAGATTGCGCGGTCGGCATCCTGGTCACGGACGATGCGCTCATGTTGGGAGTAGGAGGTGCGGGTCCAGGCAAAGTTCTGATTGAGCAAGCCGAGTTTCGAGGCCCTGGGTGGTCAGGGCCGCTCATAATATCGAACTCGACCTTTATCGGGACGATCCACGCGGCGGTTCGCATTGGGGAAAACGCGCCACCCGCAGCACACCAGGCCTCGGAGGGACCGATACGGAAGATCGGGAAGAACGAGCCCTGTTACTGCGGTAGCGGCAAGAAATACAAACGGTGCCATGGGGGTTGAGGTCTGTTATCGGCGCGTGGACTTCTGGCCCCCGCCACAACACCCAAACGGCTTCATGTGGACACTCGCGTGGACCATGGCAGGTGCGCTACAGCACAGATCTGTTACGCAATGGCATCCCTATGGCTCGAGGAACATCTCCCCGCAAACGGCGTCCCAATCGGCCTCGGGGTAGCTCTGGGCGATGTCGGCAACCGGGACACCGCCATCGGCCAGCGTGGGGGCGGCGCCTTCGGCGGATAGCGCCAGTTGCAGCCGCTCCATCTCGCGCATCAGCCAGGGCTTGATTTCGGCGCCGCACAGCAAGTGGCGCATGTCCATCTTGCCGTCGAGGGGCTTGACCTTCAGGTACAAGCCGCGGCCAGTGCCACCGGCCTCGACCACTTCGCCGTCCACCGGCGAGAGCACACGCACGTCGGCTTCGCGCTTGTGAATGCGGAACGCCGTTCCGTTGGCGTGAATGATGGCGCCTGGCTGCGGAAGATCCACGGCGTCCGGGACGCCCACCAGGCGGGTACCCAGTTCATCGAGGCCCACGGTGACGGTGCCATCGGCCTCCGGCCGCGCCCAGGAGTGACCACGGTGGTAGAGACGGTCCAGCGGAAAAGACATGCCGAAGATCTGGTCTTCGGTTTCGTCGGACTGCTGCAGCGGGCGCGCTGCGATCAGCCTGGCGTGTGTCTCGCATCGGCGGCAATCGAATGAGTTGTGGCATTCGCGGCTGGTGAACTCGCCGGTGAGCACGTGGCGGCAGACGCGGTCGCGCGCGGGCAGGTCGTGGAAATCGGAGTGCCAGCGGATCTCCTCGGTCGCGTGCGCCCGCAGGGCGCGGCGGGAGCGGAGGACGGCGGAAATCACCGTCGCCGCCATCACCGCCAGAACCGTGTAGAACGCGCCCAGGAAGATGTAGCTCGCGGCGCCCCAATGAAAACCGTAGTTCCAGGGAAACATGATCAATACCTCCCGGCCATGACGGGCAGCTCTTCTTCTTCGCGCTGCACCTCGGCCTTGAGTTCGCGCTCCTCGGGGAAAAGCGGGAGGTAGCGGAACGAGAATGAATAAACAAGCACGCCATACGCCACCACAGCCAGGAAGGTCCCGGTCTCCTGCCAGCTGGGCCAGTAGGAGAGGTACTTGTCGAAGGCCAGGGTGGGAAGCGCCAGTGTCTGCACGGTCATGACGAATCGGTTGAGCGCCACGCCGAGACAGGCCATGGCGGCGGCGGAGACCAGCCAGCCGGTGCGGCGGCGCAACCGCGGCGTCAGCATGACGAGCGCGGGAATCATCCCGAAGAGCACGATCTCCGCGAACAGGATCCAGGTGCCGAACGGTTTCCACGCGTAATACTGGGCCGCCGGGAAGCCGGCGCCGGGTGAAGTTCGATTGATCCAGATGAGCGTGTCGACGGTCTTGGCGAGCACGTAAACGGAGAGCAGCAGGCCGGAGATGCGGCCGAGCAATTCGAGCACTTCGGGCCGGGCGAGGCGTTTCCTCGAGATCTTCTCCACCAGCCAGGTGGTGAGCAGGATGAAGCTCGGCCCCACGGCGGCGGCGGAGACGATGAACAGGAAGAACGTGGACGGCCAGACCAGGAAGCCTTCGCGGAAAGCGAACGGCCGGCCGCGCAGCACGCCGTACAGGCCGCCGAGCGAGCCCTGATGGAAGAACGAAAGGAAGGTGCCCACGCCCGCCAGCACGTAGATCAGCTTGTGTAACTCGAACTCGAACACCAGGAAGGAGGGCACCTCGCGCAGTTTGCGGTTCTTCAGCAGGATGGGTACATATTCGATGGCCAGCACCGTCAGGTAGCAAGTAATGCAGAAGGTGACCTCGGTCAGCATCGAGTGCACGTTGGGATACCAGAAGGTGAACCAGAAGCGCAGGGGCTGGCCGACGTCCACCGCCAGAACCGCCACCGCGCCGCTGTAGCAGACCAGGCCGATGACCACCGCGCTGTTGATGACGGCGCGCAATTCCTTGAGCTTGAGGATATAGAGCAGGAAGCCGGTGAAGAAAGCGCCCGCGCCCAGGGCGATCACGGTCAGGTCGAGGAAGATCCAGAGACCGAAGGCGAAGCGGTTGTCCATGTTGGTCTGGTTCAAGCCTTTGACCAGGCACAGGCCCGCGGAGTAGAGGCCGAATGCGAGCAGCGCCAGCCAGGGCGCGACCCACAGCAGGAACCGAGGGGTAGAGCAGCGCTTCACGCCGCGCGCGATGAATTCCTTATCCACGGGTGCTCTCCTTGCCGAAGGGGGTTATGGGGGTGGGGGAACCCGGCTTGGGGGCGCTCGCAATCTGGCGCACCCAGTCCTTCTTGGAACGGTAGTAGATCTTGGGCTCGGTGCCGATTTTCTCGAGCAACCGGAAACTGTTGCCGTTTTTGGCGGCCTGGGCGGGCGCGCTTTCGGAACGGTTCAAATCGCCGAACTGGATGGCTCCGGAGGGGCAGGCCTCGACGCACGCGGGTACGTAATCGACGGCCTCGATGGCGCGCCCATTGGCCGCGGCTTGCTGTTTGGCGGCATGCCAGCGGCCGTGGCAGAAGTTGCACTTCTCGACCACGCCGCGCATGCGGGGCGCCACGTCGGGGTTCAAAGTCTTTTCCATGCCGGCGGGCCAGGCCGGGTCCCACCAGTTGAAGTAGCGCGCGTGGTAAGGGCAAGCCGCCATGCAGTAGCGGCAGCCGAGGCAGCGTTCGGGCATCTGGCCCACAATCCCGGTGGCCGGGTCGACCTCGACGGCCTGCTGCGGGCAGACGGCGACGCAGGGTGCATCCTTGCCGCACTGCTGGCACAGGACGGGCACGAAGGCCGACCGCCGGTTGGGGTAGTCTTGGCCGTTATCCACCTGGAACACGCGGATCCAGGTGATGCCTTTGCGATCGGTGGCGCCTTCATGGGCCGGCGGAACGTTGTTTTCGACGGCGCAGGCCACCATGCAGGCGCCGCAGCCGTTGCAGCGGTCGACATCGATGGTCATGCCGTAGCGCGCCGCTTTACCATTCTTCTTTTCCGAAGTCATGCCGCCACCACCTTGGCGCGCGCGGAGGCGCCGCATAAGTCCATAATTCCCGCTCCCGCGGCCACCTTCACCACGCCGGGAGGGACACCGGAATCGAGCGAGATTTCGATCTGCGCGCTGCCGCAGCGGGTCTGCAGGATGGCGCGCGCGCCTTCCGCCACCCCGCACGCGCGGGCGGTGGCGGGGTTGAGCACGGCGTGGTTCGCGGAAAGGCGCAGGTTGGACTCCTGATAGAGCTTGGACATCAGGGGCGAGAGCGGAGCCGCGGCGGCGCGGGTTTCGCACGTGATCGCCACCAGCGGCAGGTCTTCCGAGGATGACTCCGTTGGGCCGGGGGCGGGGATTTCCGGCAGGATAGGCTTGCCCCGCTTCTCATCCACGGCGTCGAGCCAGCAGCCGCCCTCATTCAGGGCCTTCCAGAAATCGTCGGGCTTCACGTCTCTGAGAGCCGCCGATTTGGCGCCGGCATAGGTGAATAGCGTCCCGCGGCCGGCTTTGTGGATGGCATCGGCACGCTCGCGCAGGGCATCCTTGGCCGGCAGTCCCGCAAGACCGGCGATGAACTCGGATGGATTCACCATCCCGGCCGGGGCAGCCACCAACGGAGCGGCGATGCGAAACGCAGCCGCCACGGAATCGATGGCCGGCGGAATGTCGTCCAAAACTTCCGGGTACACCGCCGTCGGCAGGACATATTTTGCGTGGCGGCCGTAGCCCTGGCGCGACCAGGCGAACGTCACGATGAGGGGGTTATCGCGAACCAGTTTCCGCTCGATCGTGCTCCAGGGGAGATACCCGTCCACGGCCGATTCGTCGATGAGCAGGATGCGGATGGAACCGTCCGGCACGGCGGCCAGGTTGGTGACGGGCGCCGCCTTCTTCCAGCTTTCGGGGACGGGAGTTTCGCGGCGCGCCACGATGGTGCGGCCCAGGCTGCCGAGCAGGCGGTTCAACTCCATCGCCGCCGGGGTTTGGCCGCCATCGAGCACCAGTGCCGGGCCGTTGTGCGCCAGTTCCTCAGCCACCGATGTGATTTGCTGTTCCGTAAGACCTGTCTGGGCGGCGAACTGCGCTATGGGCTTGCGATCCGCCAGCACGTTTGCGATGGCTTGTGCGAGGGCCTCTTCGGAGCCGGGCCGGATAGGCAGCCACAAATCCGCGAGGCTGGCGGTGCGGCTTTCCAGAGGCTCGGCCTGGATGAGGCGGAAGTTCTCGCGGGCGGCGATGACGTTGCCTGGCGTGCCCCAGCCATCCAGCAGCGGCGCGCCGAAGCTCAAGACCGTCTTCGCTTCTTGAAGGTCAAACGCCGCCGTGCCGCCAAGAGGCGATGGCGGAGCAAGGTACAAGCCGTTCTTCACGGAAGCCATGGCGCGGCGATAGGTCCACGAAGCCGTGCGGCCGGGCCGCAGATCGAGCACTGCCACTTGTTCCGCGGGGCCGCACTTCGAAATCGCAGCCGCGACCGCCTCGGCCGCTTCCTTCGCCGGACCCTGCTTCAGCCGCGAGGGAAGGTACGGCAGATGGTGCGCCGTCAATCCGAACGGGCACAGCGCGCCATGGCTCAAAGGATGCCCGGGCACACCCATCAGGGCCACTGGCTGATCGCCGACGCAGCGCGCGCGAACCGCGCATCCGGCGGGGCAGAGCGCGCAGTTGGTGAATTTCGTGCGGATCTCGCCGCGCGCCGGCCGCGGAATCCCGGGCCAGTTTTCCGACCACAGCGCGGAATCCGTGATCAGCCGCCACGGAGCCGGTGTGAAGAGGGCGCCCACCACCGAGCCGCCCACGAATTTAAACAGATCTCTGCGTGTGGTATTCATTTGTGGCAATCCAGGCAACTGTGCTCGAGGCCATGCTGACGGTGGCAGGCCACGCAGTCGTCCATCTTCATGCCGCGCCAGACGTCGCGCGAGTAGCCGCTGATGCGGTCCTGCTGGTAGGGGCGCAGGGTATCGGACGAACCCTCGTCGCCGTGGCAGCGCTCGCACTTGACCTGGGCCAGCTTGACGTGAGTGATGTGCGAAAAGTAGACATTTTCGGGCTGGCGCGCGTAGACGGCCCATTGCGGCTCGCGCTGCGGCGTCACGTATCGATCGATGAAGTTCTTCTCCGCCACGGTCGAGCCCATGGCCGCGGCGTGGCACCCCGCGCACTTATCCAGGCTGGGGATGCCGGCGAAGGTTCCGTCTTCGCGGAACGCATGGCAGTCTTCACATTTCGAGCCGGCCTTGTCGGCGTGAACTTTATGACTGAAGTTCACCGGCTCGGGCCGGCTCTGGTAGATGGCGCGGGGAAAGCCGAGCCAGCCCGCGCACAGGGCGACCAGCACTCCGGCCAGAAAGACGATTATTCCGCGATGTTTCACGGTTCTCTCTTTCCACTCGCATAGGGCGAGAAAAATTCATGGAACAAAGCCAGCATCTGGCCCCGATCGAGAACCCGAGCGAGGCCCGTCACAAACTGGCCGCCATCGGCCGCTGTGGGCAGGCTATGTTGCTGTTGCAGGAACTCGTTGATGCGGCGCTGCTCCCGTTCCATCCAGGTGCGGGCGCCGGCGCCTTCGAGCAGGTTGTCCAGTGCTCCAGGTTCCGGAACTCCCTCGAACAGCCACCCGCCGGTATACGGCTGGGAGGTGAGGGGCGAAGGATCGGCGCGAAGGTAGAGGTTGCAATTGGTCAGCAGAAACGGATTGGGGAAGACCACTTCGAGATTGAGGCCTTCGACAGTCAGGACGGCGGTGGGCCGGTGGTGTCCCTTGAGCCAGACGTAGGAGATGCGGTCGATTTTGCCGAGCGCGCGGCTCAGGAACGCGTCGATGCCGGCGTGGCAGACGCCGTCATCGGTGACGTCGAGCCACATGTGATTGGCGGAATACTTGAGCCAGCCGGGCAGCGGAGTGCCGTCCACCTCTTCGGCCTCCACATTCGGATGCGCCATGGCGAGGTACAGTTGGCAGTACCGAAAGCCATCGTTCCCGCAACGCGAAAGCAGCGACTCGCTGTAGGGGATGAGCTTGGCGACGGGCGCCGCGCCGCAGTACTGCATCAGTGATTCGCCCAGATAGGGGCACGGTCCGGAAGCCGGCTGCTCCTGGGGTTGAGTGCGATAAACCGGGCAGGAAGCGTGGTCCGCGGAGGAGCACTTCTCGTCTGCCCGGCCGGCCTGCGCCAGCGGAATCACCTTCCGGACGGCCGACGTCTGGCAATACCTGACCTGCGTTTCTTTCAGGAAGGGGCAGGTCATGGGGATTACCGTTCCTCTTTCTTCCTCAGGTCTTCGCCGCCATCGGCCATGGTGACGCCGAGCCCGGGAAGGTTGAATGCGTGCCCGTCGTGGAATGCGGTGACCAGGTCGGCTACCTCGGTATCCAGTTTGGACAGCGCCGCATGTTTCTTGCGTTTTGCGGCCAGTTCCTGCACGATGCCGATACCAACGGCAAGGCAGCAGATCAGGACCACCACACCCAATGCGATGTTGGTGACGTTCAACCAGTACGTGGATGGATCGCTCATGGAGACTTCTCCTTCGGAAGGACCTAATGCACGCGGGTTGCCACGTGGAAAAGAAAGGGGTTAACGATAAGGGGGAGAGTCAGCGTGTCGGGAAACCAGACTGAAATGTCTGGAATTCCGGCGATTCCAGCGTCCACGCGGCGCAAAAAAACGCGCCTTGGGACGCGTGTGTCAGGCCCCGAATTTTCAGTTAAACCTGCCCCGCCGCGATCTTGGCCGATACGGCCGCCACCTCGTGCTCCATGGGCCGGTCCTGGTCCTGGAACCGCGCCAGTTGGCGCACGGCTGCGTGGACCGTCCGCGACCCACGCCCCAGCCTGGCCGGCCCGCCGCGCAAATCCACGGCCTGAGCGGCGGCCAGCAGCACCATGGCGGTCTCGTTACGCAGGCATTCCAGCGCGTCCATGGCCGTTACCGCCGCGTGCATCCCCAGGCTCACCACGTCCTGGTTGTATTGCTCGGTGGGCAGCGAATGGATGGAACTCGGGCCCGCCATTTGCCGCACGGCGCAGGCCAGGCTGGTCACGCTCAACTGCATGCCCTTGAATCCGG
>OCZT010005665.1_pt1 | contig 12441 bp, 11 predicted proteins | sample 1539031 | NCBI WGS metagenome assembly OCZT01 (sample SAMEA3539308, study PRJEB22396) | soil metagenome | biome: tundra; feature: field; material: soil | place: USA | collected 2010-05 | depth 0.15 m | reverse complement strand
ATCTGGCCACGGCGGCACCTGCGCCACCACCGCCGCCGCCTCCCGCGCCACCGCCGCATCCCGCGCCGAGCAGTGACTTCACCGTATTGGCCATCGTCTCGGCTTTCGCGTAGTTCACCGAGATGACATGCGTGAAGAGCGGCTCGACCTTGGCCCGGTCGGCGATGTTCTGGTAGCTGTCCACCGTGATGATCCCCGTGGCATCCTCGAGCGCGTTGAGCCCCTGCGACTGCAGGATCGAGCGCAGCGCGACGTCCCACGGCTGGTCCTTGATGCTCGCGGTGACCAGGCCGGTCACACTCTTGCCGACCACGATCGTCCGCCCGCTGAACACGGAGAACGAGGTGATGACGTCGCGGATTTCGGTGTCCTCGAAGTCCACGCTGATGCGCGGCTCCTGCGACTGCTGGGGCTCGGCCGACTTGCGCACGGCGGCCTTTGGCATCAGCTCGTTGGCGGCGGGTGGCTCCACCGGCGTCTGGACCGGGGGCGCGGCCGGCGCGCTCACCGAGAGGTCGCCGACGGCTCCGGCATGCGCGCGGTCGGCGCGCCACGCGGCGAACGCATCGGGGCCGTTCACGGCGACGCGCACGTCGTGCTCGCCGCGCACCACCGAGTAGTCGCGCGGACCGTCGAGGTCGAGCACGACGCGCACGATCTCGGGCTTCCACTGCGCCATCCGGATGTTCGTGATGCCGCCGCGACTCACGTTGTCATAGAACGGCGCGGGCATGCCGAGCGTCGCACCCTTGAGGTCCACGACGATGCGCCGCGGACTCTCGAGGGTGAAGTCGATGATCTCGACCGATTTCCCTTCCACCGCGATGACGACGTCGGCGTGCCCGGAGCCCGGCACCACGCTGAGCGCGGTGACGGAGCCTTGCTGCGGCACGTCGCGGCCGGCAGCCGCGGCGACCGCCGCGCGACCGGAGAAGGGCATCGAAAGCATTGCCGCGAGTGCGGCCGATCTCCAGACTCGCTTCATTGCGGTCTCCTGGCACCTGTCCGCGGCTTCCGGTCGATCAGGAGCGTCTCCTGACGAGCGAAACCGAATTCTTCGACGTTCAACGTGATGTCCTTTTCCGTGATCTTCGTGAGCTTCATTCGGCCAAGAGCGTCGCCGACCTTCTTGCGGTAGGTCTGCCCGCCGGCGGACGCATCGACCAGGACCGCGACGGAGTTCCGTCCGGATTGGTCGTAGATGATTCCGACGAGCGTGAGGTCCGAGATCATGGGGCGCAGGTCGCCCGTCGCCATGAGCGAGACGAACGGGTCGCGCCGTCCGTTGTCGTCGTAGAAGAACGTCTCGCGGTAGAACGTCACCGCACCGCTGGTGCCGCGTTGCGATACCGTGCCGCGATTCTGGGGCGGCACGGCCGCCTTCGCGGCGGGAGCGACGCTCGTCGAGGCCTTCGCGACGGGAGCGGCGGCTTTGGCGGCTTCGCTGTTGCCGGCCTTCTGTTCGTTGTCGATCTGGGCGCTCGTCCGGTTCGCGGCGCGCTTGGCCGCATCGATCGGCTTCCGGATTGACGGCGGCATCTGCGCCGACGCCGGGACCGCGGCTGCGAGGAGGAAAAGGGCACTGAGCGTGCGGCGCATCATTCCTGTCCTCCGGGCGGTTTCGCGCCGCGCGCGGCGCCGCCACGGCCACCACCCAGCGGGACCTCGTCCGCAGCCGGCGGTGCGCCCGCGGCGGGCTTGGGTGCCGGGGGCTTGGCCCTCGGCGTGGTGCGGATGACGTACGTCTGGATTTCGAACGTCGACGCGAGCAGCTGCTTGCCGGGAGGCGAGACGAGGTTGGCGGTGGGCAAAAGCAACTGGACGTTGAGCACCGTCACGATGCGACTGAGCGAACCGATGTTCGCGAACATCCGTCCGAGGTCGTGATAGGAGCCGTTGATCCCCATGCGGTAGCGGTAGGTGTCGAACAGTTCACCCTCGATGACGGGCTCGGGCTCCAGCGCTCCGACGTCGAGTCCCGCGCGGCGCGCCGCCGTGGACACCTGGTCGATGAGACTCGGGACTTCGTTCGCGGCGGGCACGAGCATGCGCATGACGTCCAGATTCTCGCGCGAGGTGCGCGCCTCGTCGCGGATCTGCTCGGCCGTCCCCTTCGCGAGCTCCGACTTGGCCTGCAGGTTCCGCTGGTCAAGCGTGTCGACATGCGCCGCGAGCGTGCCGATCTCGGCGTTCTTGCGATCGTAGACGAAATACCAGTAGAGGCCCACGAGCCCAATCGCGACGATCGTGATCAGCACCATGACCTGGTCGCGCTGTTTCGTCGGGAGGAGCGCCATGGTTACCTCACCGCGACGGAGAATGGAGCCTTCGTGATCAGCGTCGAGTCGGGCCGCTGCAGTTTCATGTCGAGCGTGAACTGGATGGCGTCCTTGTTCCCCGGCTGCACGGTGACGTTGTCCGTCTTCACGAGCACGACGTTCTCGATCCACGGCGACGATTCGAGCTGCGTCATGAATCGGGTGAGCGCCTGGATGTCGATCGTCAGCCCCACGATGCGGAACGAGAGCTGCGCGGCGGCCACGGCGTCGGAATCCGCCTTGGCCTCGAGTTTCGTCTTCTTCTTCTTCGGATCGCCGCCCGCGAGCCCCACCTCGACCTCGGGCGAGACGCTCGATGCGGCGCTCGTCTGCGCGAGCGACTTGAGCCACGTGTACGGCGTGAGCGCCCGGCTGACTTCCGCGAGGATGTGCGGCCAGACGAAGCGCGAGCCGTCGATGGCCCGGATGACGTTGATCTGCAGGAGCACCGAGTCGCGCTGCGCTTCCGCGGAGCGGCGCTGCGCGATCACGGAGGCATAGCGCGCCGAGTCCTGCGTGGCCTTCGTCTCGCGCTCCGTCAGGGAGTTCACTTTTCTGTTCTGATATAGAAAGAGCCCGCCGACCGCGACAAGCGCGAGGATGACGCTCGCGACGGCCGTGATCAGGTAAGGATCCTTGACGCGAGCGGCCAGCGTGCCGGCGAACTCGCGGAAATCGAAGGCAGCCGATCGGCTCCGCTTTTGTTTGCGCGCGCCGGGCAGGAGGTTGATTTCGATCATCGTTCGCCGGTGACCGTCGTTAGTGTGAAATGCACGGTCAAGTGGGCTGGCGCAGCGCCAGTCCGATGGGCAGCATCAGGAGCGGAGCCACCTCGTCGGTCACGAGCGACTCGAGGGCACCGGGACGCACGCGGAGATTCGTCAGCGGGTTGGCCTGCTCGACCCGCAGCCGCAGGCGCGTGCCGAGCCACTCGGAGAGGCCCGGGATGCGGGAGCCGCCGCCGCAGAGATAGACGGCGCGCAGCGCGCCCGCCGATCGCGACGACGACGTCAGGAAGGCGGCGGCGCGCTCGACCCCGACCGCGATCTCCTCGCCACGCCCCTCGATCACCGCATCGAGATGCGGCGAGCGATCGTACCCCTGGATCAATGCGGCCGCGTCTTCCGGGCTCAAGCCGCGGTCCTTCTGCAGGTCTTCGCGAAAGCGACGCGTTCCCACCGTGATGTCCCGCGTGAGGATGGGCACGCCCTCGTCGAGAATGTTGATGTTCGTCACTTCGTGACCGATGTTCACGAGCGCAACCACACCGGTCATGGCGGTCGGATAGTTGACCTCGAATGCGTTGTGCAGCGCAAAGGCGTCGACGTCGACCACGGTGGGCGTGAGACCGGCGTCCGACAGCACGAGCAGCTTCGCCTCCACCAGTTCGCGCTTCGCGACCACGAGGAGGACGTTCATCTCCATCCCGTCGCCTTCCGGGTCGAGGATCTGGAAATCGAGCTCGACCGACTCCATGTCGAACGGCACGTGCTGCTCGGCTTCCCAGCGCATCAGCTCGCGGGCCTGAGCCTCCTTCACGCGCTCGATCTGGATCTTCTTGATGATCACGTCGCGGCCGCCGACGGCCGTGACGACCTCGCGGCCGCTCACGCCCGCCGCGGCGAGGCATCCGGTGATCGCCTCCGACACGATGCCCGGATCCATGATCTCGCCTTCGACGATCGCGTCCGCGACCAGGGGTGTGATGGCGACCTTGACAAGCTCTGGTTCCGACTTGGAATGGTCCATCACGGCCACCTTGATGAGGCCGGAGCCGATGTCGAGACCCACCGTGGTCTTCTTACGGCCAAAAAGTGCCATGAGCTGTCGCCGGTTCCTTGGGACTGATGTTTTCTTGCAACGCGCACCACCCGCTCGAGCCCCGAAGGGCGCGAACGGACTGCCTGTCACCAAGACACGAATGGCGGGCGTCGGAAGTAACAGGCGACCCGGAACTTAGCTATGGTATCTGGGCCCACCACCAACCCGGCAGGCGACGGTACCGCAAGCCGCCCGGGGATACCATTGAGTCGGTCAGGATGCGGGCAAATCCCGTGATCGCGGCGTCTGCGCGGACTCCGCCGTACCAGGCACGGGTGCCGGCCGTCACTTTGAAGAGCCCGTTCCCGAGGGCCTGCAGCGTCACACGCGTCGTGTCGGCGCCCGCCACGCTCGAGCCTTGCCACACGATGCCGCGCGGACGCACGAGCAGGACGCTATCCGGTCGGGATGCGAGCAGGTCGGCGAGGGCCGAGCCGGCGGCCGCCTGCGCTCGCGCCGCGGCGACTTCACCCCGCGCGACGTGAAGCTCTTGTACCGCGCCCTCCAGAAGCAACGCCACGAGCAGCGCGGTCGCCGTCAGCGTGAACAGCGCCAACGGCAGCACGAATCCCGCGCGGGCAGGGCACCGCCGGCCCTCAGGGAATACGCGAGGCACGATTTCGAAGCGTGACTCGCAGGCGCATCGAGGCCCGTGAATGCTGCAGCGGCGTGGCGGGCGCCCGCATGAACGCCTCCACTTGCGACGCACTCGCGACGAACGAGAACGTGAGCCCGGAATCCGACGGCGCGGCGAACGGCCCCGCCACCGGCTGCGCGACACCGCACGTCGATCCGGCGCAGCGGCGGTAGGAAAGCGACCAGCTGGCGTCCGCCGCGCGCGTGAGCGCGTACCGCGCGCCCCGAAGGACGCGAACCGGGGCCCCGACGAGCGCTGCGACCGAATCCAGCGACGACCGAAGCACCACACGCATGACTGGACGACGGGCCATGCTGTCCGTGCTCGCCAACAGGCCGCTCGACGGCCCGCATCCCGCGCCATCGGTTCGTTCGGCCGCGGATTCGACGACTGCGGTGCGCCAGGCACCTCCACCGGAAGTGTCGAATACCACCATGAGGTCGCCCGACTCGGGAGGCGCCCTCCACGACGAGTAGGGCACTCCATCCGCGGCGCCGTCCGGCGGAAGCACGACGACGGGTCCCGATGACGCGCACACGACCGACACGCCCACCAAGCCGAGAAAATCCACGGCGGTATCACCGCGCACGCGAAGGGAATCCGCCGTGGCGGCGCGCAGATCGGACGCGAGCACGGCCGCGGCCTCGCGCACCATGCGCCCACCGTCCGACGTGGCTCGCGTGCGCCGCATGTATCGCTCGGCGCCCGCAAGCGCGCTCGTCGCCGCGACGGCGCAGATCGCCGAGAGCGACATCGCGACGATCAGTTCCACGAGGCCTGCGCCGCGCCGGCCGGTCAGTCGGGGCATGGCACGCGGGCCTCGAGAACGATCGGGACCGCGGACCCGCGAAGCGCTATCGAGTCCGTCACGAGCCACGAGAAGCGCGTTGGGGACGCCCGCCAACGTTCCGTTCCCCACGCGGATGGTTCGGTGCCCGACGCGCCGGCCGAACACGGGAGCGCCGCAAGGAGCTCGAGCCGATCGCGCATCCGATCGGCTGCGAACGTGTGCGAGGCGGCAAGGTCCCGGAGCCGCCGGTCGCCGGTGAGCGCCCGGACCAGACCCCCTGCCGCCACTCCCAGCATGATGAGCGCGACGAGCAGTTCGACCATCGTGAAGGCCTGCCGTGCGCGGAGCCGAATCATGCCGCGCAAGGTGCGGCCGGGGAACCCAGACCGCGTCACCGCTCCGACGCGCAACGTGGCGATTCATCGCGCGAGGCGGATCCGCCCGAGCGGATCGACACGGCGCGGATCGACACGGCGCGGATCGACACGGCGCGGATCGACACGGCGGTGTCCGAGGCGCTGCCGCAATTGCCAGCGCGGGCCGGACGAAATCGCCCGGCCCGCGTTGCATCGGCTCACGATGCCGATCTGACTACTGGCAAATCGGATCGCCGTCCGTCGTCGCGCTTCCACCCAGCATGATCGAGCAGGTCTTCGACGTCCCCGTGCTGGTGGCCGTTGCGGACCAACCCGTCGTCGTCACGTTCGAGAGCGTAACGGTGACGCCGGGCGACGCTGCGAAGTTCGTCCCGAGGTTGGTCGTGCCCGCGGCGTAGTTGCTGCTGTTGTCGGCGTAGTACGCCTCCTGCGCGGTGATCAGGTTGCGCAGGTCCGACTTCATCGAAGCGACGAACGCCTTTTCCTTGGTGTTCGCGAACTTCGGGATCGCGATCGCGGCCAGGATGCCGATGATGACCACGACGATCAGGAGTTCGATCAGAGTGAAACCCTTCTTGTTGGACATCATTTGCGCCGTGCCTCAACGTGAGAAATGTGATCCGATGCTCCCGACCGATCGCGCGGCCGAGAATGACTGGTTCAACGATAGGAATCGGGCCACGTCGCCCCCGCCATTCTCCAAACTTCCGGCCGGCTCGAGACCGACGAGCCGGCGCTGTCAATCGGCCGTCTACGCCTGCCCTACTGGCAGATCGGATCGCCGTCCGTCGTCGCGCTTCCACCCAGCGTGATTTGGCACGTCTTCGAGGTACCGGTGCTGGCGGCCTTCGCGGTCCAGCCCGTCGTCGTCACGCCCGAGAGTGTGACGGTGACGCCGGGCGACGATGCGTAGTTCGTCCCGAGGTTGGCCGTGGTCTGGGCGTAGTTGTTGGTGTTGTCCGAGTAGTACGCCTCCTGCGCGGTGATCAGGTTGCGCAGGTCCGACTTCATCGAAGCGACGAACGCCTTTTCCTTGGTGTTCGCGAACTTCGGGATCGCGATCGCGGCCAGGATGCCGATGATGACCACGACGATCAGGAGTTCAATGAGGGTGAAGCCTTTCTTGTTGCGCGACATCGCTGTGCTCCTTGCTGCGGTGGGATTCGAATTGGGCCCGCCATGCTGCCTGCGTGCCGCGAACGATGTGATCTTATGCAAGCATCTTGCCAAAGTTGGGCTGACAGCCCTAACTCAAAGGGACTAACGACTTAGCGGTGGGTTTGGTCACCATCGCCGGGGGGGGGCTGGAAGGTGGAGTGCGGAACTGATTGCAGATTGCCGCGGCGCGGACGGAGTGGCCGAAGGGAACGGATCGCGCATCGGAGCCGATGCCTCAGGGCTTCCGCACCCGATGCGCCCCGGTCCACCGGTTGATGCCGCCACCCGAGTCCGTCGCGACGAGCGCACTGTCCGCAATCTCGGCCACGAAGCGGAACGCCCGCGGCGAGTACCCGTCGGCGACCGCAAGCAGCGAGGTCAGGCGCGCGTTTCGGTATTGCGACAGTTCCAGGTAGCAGGCGGCGAGTCCGATGCGCGCGAGCGGCAGCGCCGGCTCGATCTCCAGCGCCTTTACGTAGAGCGGCACCGCCGCATCGCAGTGATGCAGTTCACGGTACTTGTGCGCCAGGTCCACCCGCACCGCGTAATAGTCCGGCATCAGCCTGATCGCCATTTGCCACTGGAGTTCCGCGTCCAGCGCGCGATGCCGCTCCCAGAGCAGGTTGCCCATCGCCCAGTGCGCCTTGAAGTCGTTCGGCGCGTCGACGAGCAGCGTATTGAAGACGGTATCGCTGTCCTTCCAGCTGTACGTACGCTCGACGCTCCGGCCGATGCCGAGCGTCAGCACGATGGCCAGTAATCCCGATGCGCCGATTCGCACGAGGCGAGTCTGGCTGCGCACGCGCTCGACGACCCACGGCACGAGCACCGCGGCCGCGAGCACCACGCCCACGCTCGGCACCAGCAGCGTGCGCTCGGCAATGAGAATCCCGCTCGGAATCAGGATATTGGAGACCGGCAGGATCGCGATCGCAAACCACGCGATCCCGAAGTTCACGGCCGGCGCGCGGCGCCACGACACGACGAACAGGATCGCGACGCAGAGCAGCAGCACGAAGCCCGGAAGCAGGCCGGCGTTCCAGCCGGTGTAGCCGGGAACCATCCTCGGGGAGTAGTCGGCCGAGAGGTGGTCGGGCCAGACGAGCAAACGGCCGAACTCGGGCACCAGGCCCAGCATCAGCAGGGAGCGCTGTCCAATCGAGAGGTGGCGAAGGCTGGGATGCTCCGTGTCGCCGCCGATCTCGCCGATGACGCGTGTGCGCGCCCAGAGAAACGCCGCCGCGAGCAGCGCCATCCATATGACCAGCGTGAGGAGCTCGTCCGCGCGCTCGCGCCACGGGCGCGCGTCGCGCACCAGGAAGAGCTCGGCGGCCACGAGCAGCGCGGGCAGGACGATCGCGTTCTCCTTGATCAGCATCCCGGCGGCGTAGAGCGCGACAATCGCGACCGCGGGTCCGCGCGGGAGCGGCACGCCGCCCTGGCGCTCGCGGACGTAGATGAGCAGCGCGCCCAGGATGATGAGGCAGGTCCAGAGTTCGGCCTGTCCCACGACGTTGGCGACCGCCTCGACGTGCACCGGATGGACGGCGAACAGCGCCGCCGCCACCCACGCCGCGCCTCGCGGAAGGCACTGCAGCCCGAGCAGCAGCACCAGCACCGCGTCCACGGCGTACAGCGAGACGTTCACGAAGTGGAACGGCAGCGGCGATCCGCGGCCGAGCACCCATTGCACGGTGTAGATCAGGATCGTGAGCGGGCGATAGAGCATCGCGCCGCGCGACAGCGGCCAGTAGGTGGCGCCAAAGAGCTCCCACGGCCGGTTCAGCGAGTGCGCGTTCGCGTTCTCCACGATGATCCAGCGGTCGTCGTACGCGAACCCGTTGCGAAGACCGACGCCGGATGCGAGCAGCGCGAGCGCCGCGATGGAAAGGCCGAGCCAGAGCCAGCCCCGCGGATCGTCCGCGCCGACGTCGAACGAGCGCGCCGACGCCTTCACGCGAACAGGTTGAAACGGAGGATGTGCGCGATGGCGGCGACACCGTCCTTCCAGCCGATCTTCTTCCCCTCGGCGTACGTGCGCCCGGAATACGAGATAGGCACTTCGAAGATGCGAATCTTGGCGCGCGCGAGGCGCGCGGTGACTTCGGGTTCGAACCCGAACCGGTCCGACGTCAGGTGGAGGGCGCGCGCGACGTCGCCGCGGATCGCCTTGTAGCAGGTCTCCATGTCGGTCAGGTTGAGGTTCGTCATCATGTTGCTGAACGTCGTGAGGCAGAGGTTGCCGATCGAGTGCCAGAAGTAGAGCACCCGGTGCGGGCCGCCCATGAAGCGGGAACCGAACACCGCGTCGGCCCGGCCGTCGATGATCGGCTCGAGCATCCCGGGCCAGTCTGCCGGGTCGTACTCGAGGTCGGCGTCCTGGACGATCACGACGTTGCCGGTGCTCGCGGCGAGGGCGGTGCGGATCGCGGCGCCCTTGCCGCGGTTCGCGTCGTGGAAGATGAGCGTGTCGACCCGCCCCGCGTCCTTGAGCCGCTGCAGCAATTCGCGCGTGCCGTCGGTGGAGCAATCATCCACGCAGATGATCTCCTTTCGAACGGGAACGGCGTGCACCTGGTCGAGGATCAGTTCGATGGTCGCGCGCTCGTTGTACACCGGTACGAGCACCGAGAGGACGAGCGCCGACGGCGCCATGGGCGTGCGCCCGCGCAGGCGCGGGAGCGCGTCGATGGCGTTGGTCGGTGTGAACCGATTGGGAAAGGTCATGGTCGGTGCGGCCAGCAGGGGATCATGGCGAAATGGCGACGTAGAGCAGGACGCCGGACGGCGTGACGCCGCCGAACCGGATTCGTGGAGGATTTGTGTGCTCGAGCCGCTGCGCGGCTTCGACCGCCTCGGTTGTACCGACGAGCAGGAAGCGCGGATGGTAAGCATCGAGGATGCCGGAGAGCTGGGCGGCCGCCTCGTCCGGAGTCCGCCGCCGCAGGTAATTCACCGCGACGAGCGGCAGCAACGGGACCGCCGGACGACCGGTGTAGAGGCTCACGAGCCCATCGAAGTCCGTCGCCACGAGCCCTTCCGGAAGACCGGACGCCGCGGCGGCCAGGGCGAGGCCGATTTTCGCGTTCGCGCTCGCCGGCCCTTCCCACGCGCGCGACCCGTACATGCCGACGTTGAAGCGCACGAAGAGCAGTGCGCAGACGGCAAGCGCGGCGAGCATTGCCGCGCGCGCGATGCGACGCCCCGCTGACGCGGTGTTCCGTGCGGAAATCTCCGATGCGCCGCATGCGACGCCGGTGAGCATGATCGGCCATACCGGCCAGAGGAAGCGATCCGGAGCTCCAGGCCAGATCAATACGACCAGCAGGTAGGCGGCGGTCGACGCGACGCTGACCGGCGCTCGGCGCGCAAGACGCGCGACGCCGGGCACGAGCGCGACCAACAGCGTGACGGCGACCCCCGCCTGCAGGGCGGCGTTGGCGCCGAAGAGCACCAGCAGGATGCGAAATCCCGCGAGGTTCGCCGCCACGACGCGCGCGACGAATCCGGCGCCCTCGGCGCGCAGCGCGACGCCCATCCAGCTTGTGTAGGTGCCGTAGTCACCACTGAGCAGCGGGGGAATCGCCGCACCGTGCCGCATGGTCCACAGCTGCCATGGCGCCACGAACACCGCGATTCCCGCCGTCGCGAGCGCGAGGTCCCGCCATTGTCTTCGCAGCAGGAGCGTGACCGCAAATCCTGCTCCCAGCGCGATGCCGATCGACCGGATCATCGTGACCGCACCGATCGACATCCCGGCGACGAACGCGAGTCTCGCGAGCGATCCGCCGCCCTCACCGGTGCCGCCGGGCCGCCGGACGGCACGTTCGGCGAGCATCAGCGAGCCGAGCATCGCCGCGATGAAGAACGGCTCCGAGAAGAGCAGGCCGTCGAGGAAGAGGATGGGAACGGAGCCGGCGAACGCGAGCGCGACTCCGGTCGCGACCCACGGCGCGAGCCCGGCGCGATCGCGCGCGAACACGAACGCCGCGAACGACGCGACCGGCAGGAGCAGCGCGTTGAGCAGCTTGAAGACCATCACGCTCGCCGGGAACGCGGGTGCGACCTTCCAGAGCGCCGCAAGCAGCAGCGGAAATGCCGGTGGGAAATGGGTGCCCGGGGGCATGCCCGGAAGCATTACGAAGCGGTAGCCGGTGCCTTCGGCGATCGATCGCGCCAGCAACAGGTACCGCGCGTCGTCGTGGAACGCTCCGATCGGCAGTGGATTCATGGCGAACACGCCGAGCGCGAGCGCGGCGGCGAGCGTGGAGACTGCGGGCCAGTCGACCGTCCTCCGGGTCACGGGTGGCGGACCACCCGATAGGCCACGCCGCCCCCTGGCAGCGCGGCAATCCACCGAAACGTCGGCGTGCCATCCCGTCCGTCGAGCAGTCGCGCGGCATCGCGCTCGCCGGCAGCCCCCGAGAAGACGGCGTACCGCGGCCTGCCGACCGCGATCAGCGCGCGCAGGTCGGCGGCAGCGCGCTCGAGCGGCGCGCCGGCAACAAGATCGTCAGGCGAGACGACGCGCACGGGCACGACCGTGCGGCCCGTGCGCAGGTAGATGAACGGCTCGCCGTCAACCGCGACGACGTCGTCCGGATTCGTGTTGGCCGCAATCCACTCTGCGACCGGCAGGAGCGCATCGGCGCTGCCGCGGACCGGCGCGTCCCACGACGAGCGTGCCGCGCCTCGGATCGACCAGCCCGCGTGTCCCCCGATCGCGAACACGCCGACCGCGCAGGCGAAGGCGCTTGTCGCGCGAACGGTGGGCACCGCGGCGCGTTGCGCGCCAATGCGCCAGCATTCGACGGCCCCGCTCGCGAGCAGCAGCCCGAGCAGCGGCCAGACCCCCCACATGAGTCGTTCCGGCGCGTAGGGAGACGCGAGAACGAGCGCGAAGTGGAAGGTGAGGAACAGCAGGGCGGTCGTCGCGCGATGGCGGGCCCGGATCACCGCCATCGCCGTGACCAGGAGCATGAGCGTCACGAGCAACGGCCGGATCTCGCGCGGCCCGAGCGGGAAGAGCGAACCACCGAGCGAGCGCATAACCGCCAGCAGGTTCGTCCTCGCCACGATCACGACGAACGTCTCGCCACGCTCGCGATACAGGTCGAGTACCCGATCCATCAGCGGACCGTAGCTACCGCGGAGGGACGACGCGAGATCGGGCACGTGCCGCGCCAGCCAGAGCTGCCAGGGCACCAGCATCGCGGCGGCTCCCGCCGCCGCGACCGCGGCCTCGCGGCGCCGGTGCGCGACGAGCAGGGCAAGGACCAATGCGGGAACGAGGGCGAGCCCCGCGCTCATCACGACCGCGACGGCGCCGGCCGCGACACC
>OCZT010005662.1_pt1 | contig 12446 bp, 9 predicted proteins | sample 1539031 | NCBI WGS metagenome assembly OCZT01 (sample SAMEA3539308, study PRJEB22396) | soil metagenome | biome: tundra; feature: field; material: soil | place: USA | collected 2010-05 | depth 0.15 m | reverse complement strand
TCGGTTAAAGGGGACGGCCCCGTGTCGTTGCACGGGGTCGTCCTGGAGCGGGACGGGCCGGGAATCGTGTACGACGCGATTGGGGCGAACGGGGCGGCCGTCCACATGCTGACGCTTCTCGATGCCGAGGCGTGGATCGAGGCGCTCGCGGCGCGGCGAAGCGACCTCGTCAGTCTGAGCTACGGCACGAACGAGAGCGGATACGAGGGAATCCCGGGAGCGCGTTACCGTCTTGACTGGCTCGAGGTGATCGGGCGGATCCGCCGGGCGCTTCCCGGCGTGTCCATCGTCGTCATGGCCCCGATGGATCGGGGGATGAGACGGGAGGACGGCGCGATCGTCACGATGCCGACCATCCCGAGGATCGTCGAGGCGCAGCGGCGCGTCGCGGCCGAGACTGGCTGTGCGTTCTTCGACACTTTCTCTGCGATGGGCGGCGAAGGGACGATGGCCCGCTGGTACGAGCGAGAACCGCGCCTCGTCAGCGGCGACTTCACCCATCCGACGAAAGCGGGCTCCGATCGCGTCGCCCGGCTGCTCATCGGGGCGATCGAGAAGGCCTACCGGGATTGGCTGGAGGAGACCGGCGCGGGAGAGAAGAAGGATGGCCCCGTCTAGGCACCCCTTCTGAGCGGGTCAGCCGCGGACGGTCAGGAGTGCCGCGCCCCAGGAGAATCCGGCCCCGAAGGCGCCGAGGACGACCCGTTTCCCGGCCGAAACGAGACCCTGTTCCGCGGCTTCGGAGAGGGCGATGAGGAGGGATGCCGCCGACGTGTTCCCGTACCGGTCGACGTTCACGAAGAGGCGGGACTCGTCGACGGCGAGGGTCTTTGCGACCTGCCGGAGGAGGACGAGGTTCGCCTGGTGGAAGACGAAGAGGTCGACGTCGGCGGGGTGGAGGCCGGCCCTCCCGAGGACGTCACGGACCGCCGCCGGGAGCTTTCGGCTGGCCTGCAGGATCACGGTTCGCCCGTTCATCACGAGCGGAGCGCCCGGTTCGAGGGAGAGGTCGTCTCCGAGCGCTCCGTCGCAGGCGAAGCGGATGTCGGTGACCTCGATCGCTCCCGGACCCGGCGAGACGATGCAGGCGCCGGCGCCGTCGCCGAAGAGGATCGCGCTCTCCTTCGTGCGCGGAGGGCGGTCGATGATCCGTGACATCACCTCGGCGCCGGCGACGAGCACCGGTCCGTACCTCGGAGCGAGGTCGACCGCGAGAGCGAGGGCGACGAGGGAACCGGAGCTGGCGAGGGGAATGTCGAAGGCTGGGATCCCGGGCGCCTCGAGGCGCCGCTGGAGGTCGGCGGAAATGCCTGGAAACTGGCGCGACGACGACCCGCTGCCGACGATGATCGCGCCGAGCTGCGACGGAAGAAGGACCGCCGCGGCGAGCGCCTTCCGGGAGGCTGCCTCGGCGAGAGTCGCCGGCGTCTCATCCTCGCCCGCCCGCCGCCGTTCGCGGATCCCCGAGACCGAGAGGATCCACTCCTCCGGGACCTGAAACTCGGACGCCAGCGCCGCGTTCGTTACGACAGTCTCGGGAAGCGCCGCGCCGAATCCCACGAGGTGGGTCATCAGCCGCCCGAGGGGATCCGGGACGCGAAGTAGCGCTCGATCTTCGCGAGCGTCTCGAATCGCCGCGGGTTCAGATCCGAATCCGGAACCTTCACGCCAAGCGCCTCTTCCAGCCGGGCCACCGCGTCCATCAGGCCAAACGAGTCGATGACCCCGAGGTCGAAGAGCGACGCGTCGGGGTCGTCGGGAATCGGAACCAGGGCGAGCGGCTCGAGCGTCCGCCGGATCGTGTCCTTCAGGTTGGCCATCTGGCTTGGGTCCTTTCGGGGTCAGCGAACGATCCTGGTCCCGGTGCGGCCAGCGAGCGCCTGCTCGATGTTCTCGGGGTTGGTGACGATCGCTTCCCGGCCTCCGGCTTCGAGGAACCGGATGATCGCCTCGATCTTGGGTCCCATGCTCCCTTTCGCGAAGTGTCCTTCGCTCAGCCGGGCGCGTGCCTCGTCAAGCGTCATCCGGTCGACCCAGGTCTGGTCCTTCCGGCCCCAGTTCAGCGCGACCTTCTCGACGGAAGTGCTGATGACGAAGAGGTCGGCGCCGAGGGCCGAGGCGAGGAGCGCCGACCCGAAGTCCTTGTCGATCACCGCTTCCACGCCTCGGAGATTCCCGTTCGGGAGCTCCACGACCGGAATTCCCCCGCCGCCCACGGCGATCACGACGATCCCGGCCGCGAGGAGGGCGCGGATCGCCTCGGCCTCGACGATCCTCCTGGGCATCGGGGACGCGACGACCCGCCGCCATCCCCGCCCGGAATCCTCGACGACCACCCACCCGTTCTTCGCCGCCCGCTCGCGGGCGGTGTCTTCGTCCATGAAGGAGCCGATCGGCTTGGCCGGGTTCTGGAAAGCGGGGTCGTCGGCAGCCACGACGGTCTGCGTGACGACGGAGACGACTTCGCGCGGTATCCCGGCCCTCCGAAACTCGTTGCCGAGCGCCTGCTGGAACATGTAGCCGATGGCCCCCTGGCTGTCCGCGTCGCAGAAGTCGAGAGGGACCTCGTGAAGCTCGGCCCGGGCGAGCTCGGACCTCCGGAGGATGAAGCCCACCTGGGGGCCGTTCCCATGCGTGATCACCGTCTCCCAGCCGGAGGCGATCATCCCGACGATGTGGCGCATCGACTCGACGCCGGCCGCGACCTGGTCCGGCACCGTCCGATGCGCCTCGTCCCGGATCAGGGAGTTGCCGCCGATCGCGACGACGGCGGTTCCTAACCGAGGCATCAGGCCGCTTCGAGCATCGCCGCCAGGTACTTCCAGAACCCGGCCACCGAGGGGATCGAAACCTGCTCGGTCGGGGAGTGAGCGTTCTGGATCGTCGGCCCGAAGGAGACGACGTCGAGGCCCGGGTATTTCTCGCCGATGATCCCGCACTCGAGGCCGGCGTGAATCGCCTTCACTTCGGGCTCCTTGCCGAAGACCTTGGCGTGGACCTGTTTCGACTGCTTCAACAGTGCGGAGCCGACGTTCGGGGCCCAGCCGGGATACCCGTCCCCCTGCTCGACGTCGAAGCCGGCCAGCTCGCAGTGAGCGGCGATCATCTGTCCCACGTCCTTCTTGGCGGAGTCGACCGAGCTGCGGTGACTCATCGCGACCGTGACGGTGTCGCCGGCCGTCTCGATGATCGCGAGGTTCGTCGAGGTCTGGACCAGCCCTGGGATGTCAGGGGACATCGCGAGCATCCCGTGGAGCGAGGCGTGGAGGAAGCTGGCGATCCGGCGGGCGTCGGCCGCCGCGAAAACCCGCGCCGGAGCGTCTGCCGCCGGCTCGATCGCGACCGAGATTCCCGGCTCGATCTTCCCGTACTCGGCCCTCAGCTCGGCGGTCAACGCCGCCAGCTCCTGGACGAGCGCGGCCACGCGTGACGGGTCCGCGTAGACGACCGCGAAGGCCTCGCGAGGGAGCGCGTTGCGCTTGCTGCCCCCTTCGAGGGAGGCGACCTCGAGGCCGAATGGCCCGACGGTCCGGCGGAGGGCCCGTCCCAGAAACTTCAGGGCGTTGGCTCGCCCCTCGTGGATATCGACGCCCGAATGGCCGCCCCGAAGGCCGGTGATCTTCAGGCGGAACGCCTTCTTCCCGGCGGCCGGCGAGACGAGCGCCACCTTGGTCTTGGCGATCGAGTCCATCCCACCGGCACAGCCGATGTAGACCGCCCCTTCCTCCTCGGTGTCCAGGTTCAGCATCCGCGTTCCCTTCAGGAAGTCGCCCGAGAGGTTGAACGCTCCGGTCAGGCCGGTCTCCTCGTCGATCGTGAAGAGGCATTCGAGCGGCCCATGGACGAGGTCCGTGGACTCCAGGACGGCGAGGGCGGCAGCGCAGCCGATCCCGTTGTCGGCGCCGAGGGTGGTCCCGCTGGCCCGGATGAAGTCGCCGTCTCGGACCAGACGGATGGGGTCCTTCGTGAAGTCATGGACGATGTCGGAGTTCTTCTCGCACACCATGTCCAGGTGTCCCTGCAGGATCGTGGTAGGGGCCGATTCCTTCCCCTTGGTCGCCGGCTTGGTGATCAGGACGTTTCCGACGCCGTCCTGCTTCGCCGGAAGGCCGAGCCGTTTCGCCTCGGCCACGACGTGCGCGGCGACGGCTTTCTCGTTTTTCGACCCGCGCGGGATCTCGGACAGCGCAAGAAAGTGTTTCCAGAGAAGCTTCGGTTCAAGGTCGCTGAGTTGAACGCTCATTTTCCCCTCACGGACTCTTCGGGTGTCCCGAAGAAGGCCCCTGATCTTACCCTCGCGAGGGGGGATCGTCCTCTCAGGCGCCGGCCGCGAACCGCAGGGCCTTCACGTTCGCGGTGACGTCCCCGTGGAAGACCGCTGACCCGGCCACGAGGACATCGGCGCCCGCGTTGATGACCTCTCGGACGTTCGACGCCTTGATCCCTCCGTCGACCTCCAGCCAGGCCTTCGACTCGACGGCGTCCAGCATCTTCCGGATCCTGGACAGCTTTGATGTGCTGGCCGGGATGTAGCTCTGCCCCCCGAAGCCCGGGTTCACCGACATCACCAGGACCAGGTCGACGTCGCCGAGGATCTCCTCGAGCGACGAGATGGGAGTGGCGGGGTTCAGGCTGACCCCCGCCTTCAGGCCCTGGGCGTGAATGGCCTGGACGGTCCGGTGCAGGTGCCGGCAGGCCTCCACGTGGACCGTCAGGCCGTCGGCGCCCGCCCGGGCGAAGTCCTCCAGGTACCGGTCCGGCTCCTCGATCATGAGGTGGACGTCCAGGAAGCTCCCCGCCTCGTCTCGGAGCCGCCGGAGCGACTCGACGACGATTGGCCCGATCGTCAAGTTCGGGACGAAATGGCCGTCCATCACATCCACGTGGAGCCAGTCGGCTCCTGCGAGCAAGGCTTCGCGAGCGTGGGCCTCGAGGCGAGCGAAGTCCGCCGAGAGGATCGAGGGCGCGAGCTTTACCGCTTCACCTTTGGCCACGAAAAAACTGTAACACGCCCATGGGAGATGATCCGACCTGAACGGAGGAAAAAAACAGGTGCCCGGCGCCGGGGCAGGGAAGTACTGGTCCGTGGACCGTCCGGAGGGATGGTGGAGGCGGTGGCGCCGGGCACCTCCGGAGGAAGTCCTTGCGTTCGGATCCAACTTAGGTCCCAGGATCGTACGAAATCGATGATGCATTTGATCCATGCCATGCGGGGACCTCGGGCCGCGCTCGACGCCTTCGCGACTCACGCTCGCGGCTCCCGCCGTTGGAGATTCTCGCGGGCGCGGAGAGGTAGCCGCAAAGCAGCGCAGGGGGACCCGGCCCGGGTCCCCCTGATTTGAAGTAGCCAACCTGGCCGAAGGCGCTTCGCGCCTACGGCCAGGTCCGAAAGTCCGAGGTCTCCATCTCAAGCGTGACGTGACGCCGGCCCTGGTCGAGGTTCATGAAGATGCGCTTCGGGACGATCGGTGGCGAGTCGGCCATCCGCGCGGTCCGGAGGGGCTCGAAGAAGACCCGCAAGAAGGCGATCTGGAGGATCTTCGCGCTGACCGAGGTCTTGACCTCGATCTCGACGGCCGTGTGTGTCTCGGGGTCGAGGTAGACGACCGCGTCGTCTTCCGGCCGCCCGAGGCCCCGACCGTGCATCTTCTCCCGGCCCGCGCGCTCGGGGTCGTGCGGCATGACTTCCGCTTTCTTCGTCCAGGCCGCAACCCGCTCGGGAGAGAGGCTCGCGTAGAACTGCATCAGGTCCCGCGCCGTGTCGAAGAGCCGTTCCTCCTCTTCCTCGGAGGGAGGGGCCTCGTAGTGTTTCCGTGGGTCGTTGTAGGGAAGCGGTGTCGGCTGGGGCTTCCGTTCGAAACGGACGGTCTTCTGCATGACGAGTCGGCCGTCCGGCCCAAGGTGGACATCCTCGACCTTGGAGAGGCGGAGGCTGCCGTTCACCTTCATGTCGGTCTTTAGCCGCCACACAAAGCGGGCCAGCTCCTCTCGCCCCTTTGCGACCCCCGCGGCGATGTCGGGAGGGGCCGGCGCAGCGGGATCGGCGGGCGGGGGCCGAACGAGCGCGAGAACGACGGGGAGTGCGAGTCCGAGCACGGCCCGATTGTTTCACAGCCAATGACGAGAATCGCTCCGCGGAGGGTTACGCTGTGGCGATGAGAATCGAGACCCGACTCCTCCACGCGGGCGCCGAGCCCGACCCGGTCAGCGGGGCGGTGGCCCCTCCCCTCATCCTCTCGACGACGTTCGCCCGGCACCCGGACGGGACGCCGCTCGGGGGGCACACCTATATCCGGGAGTCGAACCCGACGCAGGATCGGGTCGAGGCGGCTCTCGCCGCCGCCGAGGGAGGGGAGGCCGCGCTCGTCTTCGCATCGGGGATGGCGGCGGGCGTCACCCTCCTCGAGACGCTCCCGGCGGGTGCCCGGATCCTCCTCCCCGACGACGTCTACTACGGCTACCGGGTGGCCGCCGCCGACCTGCTGGCCCAGCGGGGCGTGCGGACCGACTTCGTTGCGATGGACGACCCAGCTGCCCTCGACCGGGCGCTCGGCGCGGGAGCGGCGCTCGTCTGGATCGAAACGCCGTCGAACCCGCTGATGAAGATCACCGATCTCCGCGTGGCCGCGGCGCGGGCGCGAGCGAGCGGCGCGACGGTTCTCGTGGACAACACTTTCGCAACGCCGGTCTTGCAGCGGCCGCTCGAGCTGGGGGCCGACGTCGTCCTCCACGCCACGACGAAATACATCGGAGGGCACAGTGACGTCGCGGGTGGCGCCCTGGTCTTCGCCCGGCGCGGCCCCCTCCTGGAGAAGACCCGTCATGTCCGCCACATCGGGGGCGCGATTGCGTCGCCCTTCGACTCGTGGCTGGTCCTTCGGGGTCTGCGGACTCTCGCGGTCCGCATCCGCGCACAGAGCGCGAGCGCTGGTGTCGTGGCGGCGGTCCTCGCGGACCCCCGCGCCGTCTCCGCCGTCCACTACCCTGGGCTCGCGGCTCACCCGGGGCACGAGGCCGCCCGGCGCCAGATGGAGAGCTTCGGAGCCATGATCTCCTTCCAGCTGAAAGGCGGGCGGGAAGCAGCCCTGGCGACGGTGGCGAAGGCGAAGCTTTTCATCCGGGCGACGTCCCTCGGGGGCTTCGAGAGCCTGATCGAGCATCGTGCCTCGAGCGAGGGGGTCCACTCGACAACGCCGCAGGACCTCGTGCGCCTCTCCATCGGGCTCGAGCACCCCGACGACCTCCTGGAGGACCTGGTGCAGGCTCTGGCGTGAGAGCGTCCCGGGTTGCCGGGTAGAATCGCGAAGTGATCCCCCTCCCGGCGGCGAAGAAAGGGCCTCTTCATGCAGCGAGATCGGAAACGGGTGGCGATACTCGGCGCCGCGGGACGTGATTTCCATAACTTCAACACGGTCTTCCGCGACGACCCCGGGACCCTCGTCGTGGCATTCACGGCGACCCAGATTCCCGGGATCTCGGGGCGTCGCTACCCGGCCGTCCTGGCGGGGCCGCTCTATCCGGAAGGGATCCCGATCGTCGCCGAGGACTCACTCGGTCGCTTGATCCGCGAGGAGGCGATCGACGCCGCCGTCTTCTCGTATTCGGACGTGTCGCACGAGCAGGTGATGCACCTCGCGTCGCTCTGCACGGCGGCGGGGGCCGACTTCGAGCTTCTCGCCCCCCGCCGGACGATGCTCGCATCACCCGTCCCCGTGATCGCCGTGACCGCAGTTCGGACGGGCGCGGGGAAGAGTCAGACCACCCGCTACATCTCGACGATTCTCCGGAAGCTCGGGAAGCGCGTCGTGGTGGTGAGGCACCCGATGCCGTATGGCGATCTCGCGGCCCAGGCGTGCCAGCGCTTCGCGACGTACGCCGACCTGGACCGGGAGCGCTGCACGATCGAGGAGCGGGAGGAATACGAGCCGCACCTCGATAACGGGTTCGTGGTCTACGCCGGTGTCGACTACGGGCAGATCCTCGCCAAGGCGGCTGTCGAGGCGGACGTGATCCTCTGGGATGGGGGAAACAACGACCTGCCGTTCTACGTGCCCACCCTCCACCTCTGCGTCGCCGACCCTCACCGGGCGGGCCACGAGAGGAGCTACCACCCTGGCGAGACGAACTTCCGGATGGCCGACATCATCCTGATCAACAAATGCGACACGGCCGCGGAGGCGGACATCCGAAACGTGGAGAGCTCCGCGGACTCGCTGAACCCGATGGCGACCTGCCTGCGGGTGGAGTCACCGGTGACGTGCTCCGATCCTGCGCTCTTGAAGGGGAAGAAGGTGCTCGTCATCGAGGACGGGCCGACCTTGACGCACGGCGGGATGACCTACGGCGCGGGGATGGTGGCCGCCCGGAACGCCGGCGCGGCCTCGGTCGTCGACCCGGTCCCGTACGCCGCGGGCTCGATCGCGGCCACTTTCGAGAAGTACCCGAACGCGGCGGGGATCCTCCCGGCGATGGGGTACGGCGCGGAACAGATCGCCGAGCTCGAGGAGACGATCCGGAGAACCCCGTGCGACGTCGTGGTCGTCGGGACGCCGATCGACCTCACGAGAGTGCTGAAGATCGACAAGCCGGCGGTGCGCGTCCGGTACGAGCTCCGGGAGATTCGACCCGGCGTCCTGGAATCCGAGATCCGTGGGGCGTTGGGAGCCTGAGCGGGTCGCCCTCTTCGATGGCTGAGTCGCCTCGCCCGTTCCGAGTCAACGATCGTCTCGTTCACACTTTCAACCCCGACCTGGGGCCGGGAAAGGTGGAGGACGTGTCGGGCCGGAGGATCACGGTGCTCTTCCCGCGAGACGGCACCCGTCTGACGTTCGCCGCCGGCGACACGGCCCTCAGGCGGCTGGTTCTCGGGCCGGGGCTCAGGGTCCGTGTGGAGGCGACCGGGAACGAGTCCCGGATCGTCGAGCGGATCGCCGGGCCCTCGGCTGACGCCCCCCCCTCGTGGAGGCTCGCAAGCGGCGAGGTGGTCCCGGACGACGGGCTCTGGCCGATGGAGCTGCCGGCCGACCCGATCGAACGGCTTGCGGCGCTCCAGGTCGACCGGGGAGCTGCCTTCCGGAACCGGCTCGATGGAACTCTCCTCTCGCGGACGCGGACAGCCCGAGGCCTCGGCTCATTCCTCGGGGGGCGCATTGCGCTCTTCCCGCACCAGCTCCACGTGGCCGAGCGGGCGACCGCGTCCGACCCGGTGCGGTGGCTCCTCGCGGACGAGGTCGGGCTCGGGAAGACCGTGGAGGCGTGCCTGATCCTTTCGCGGCTGCTTCGGACCAACCGGGCGGACCGGGCGGTCGTGATCGCCCCGTCGACGCTGACGATTCAGTGGCTGGGCGAGCTCTACCGGAAGTTCCACCAGACCTTCGTCCTCCTCGACCGAAAACGGCGCGAGGACGTGGCCATGGAGCACGGCGAGGAGTTCAACCCATTCGAGGCCCACCGTCATATGGTCGTCTCCCTCGAGGATCTCGAGCGCGAGCCGGCCCTCGTGGCCCAGGCGGCCACAGCGAACATCGACCTCCTCGTCGTGGACGAGGCCCACCGGCTCGAGCGCGGGCCCGCCGACGCCGGCAACGACGCGTACCGCGCGATCGCGCCCCTTGCCGCCGCCACGAAGCACCTCCTCGTCCTCTCGGCGACGCCGCTCGAGGCCGACGCACACGGCTTCTTCCGACTCCTCGAGCTGATCCGGCCGGAAGCCTACTCGTCCGAGGAGGAGTTCCTCGCCGCCCTTGCGGCGGGGCGACCCCTGCCTCCGTGCACGAGCGCGACGCGCCGAGTCGACATCGGTGGTCTGCCGCCCAGGGTCCCGCAGCCGGTGGATCTCCCACGGGTTCCCGAGGTCGAGGCTCTAAGCGGGGACCGCCGGGACCAGTCCGACCCGCGCGTCGAGTGGCTCGTCGAGAAGGTGCCTCTTTTCGCGCGCGGCGGGGTCGAAGAGGGGAAGTCCCTCATCTTCTGTCACGAGCGGGGGACGCTCGCGGCGCTGAAGGAGATCCTCGAGTCGGCGACGCGCCGTCGCGTCGCGGTCTTCCACGAGGAGATGACGCCGGAGCGGCGCGATCTGGAGGTGGCCGAGTTCCGACGTCCCGACGGCCCGCTATTTCTCATCGCGACGGAGTGCGGCGGCGAAGGACGGAACTTCGAGTTCTGCCGCCGGCTCGTCCTGTTCGACCTCCCGGACGACCCGGCCTCGGTAGAGCAGCGGATCGGGCGGCTCGACCGGATCAGCCGAACGACGCCGGTGGAGATCGTCTACTTCCGGCCGCCGTCGGGCTTCGGCGCCGAGCTCGTGAAGCTCTACGAGGAGATCGGGCTCTTCACCGAGCCGCTCGGCGGGCTCGAGCGGTCGCTGGCGGGCGTCGAGGCCGCCATCGGCAAGGCTCGCCGGCTCGACCGCGCCGGCAAGGGGAGCCTCCAGGTCGATGCGCTCGCCCGGCAGGTTCGGGAGGCGGCGACAGCCCGGGCGACCGGGATCTACCACCACCTCCATGCGGGCGGATACCAGGTCTCGATGTCCGACGGGATCCTCGCCCGGATCCCCGGCCACCTCGACGAGGCGATGGAGCGGTTCGTCCTGGAAGCGTGCGACCTCTTCGGCTTCGAGACGGCGGACCGCCCCGGGAAGAGCTGCTGGTACATCGAGTTCGGGGGTGAGGCGATCCTCGAGCACCTGCCCGGCGTCCCCGGCGGCTCCCGCTTTCTCGGGACCTTCTCGCGGGGCGAAGCCGTGGAGCGGGAGGAGCTCGACTTCTTCGCCTCCGGCCACCCGCTCGTCGAGGGGATCTTCCAGGAGCTCGAGGACGGGTCCCGGGGACGTGCGGGGATCGTGAAGCTCCCGAAGGCAGGAGAGGACGTCGCGGGAGTTCTCCTGTTCCATCGGACCGGGGGGGGACCGAAGGCGTCGTTCGTCGATCTCGCGGGGAACGAGCGCCCCGACCTTTGCGACCGAATCCTCCGCCACCGGGGGAACCTCCGGGGGATGAAGTCCGAGGAGTGGTTCGCCAGCCTGCAGGGACGGGCGGCGGAGCCAAAGTTCTGGCCGAAGCTCCTCCGGCTCCTGGCCGGGAAGGTCCCGCACCAGGAGGCGGTCATCCAGGCTGGTGCGGTCCGGCTGTTTCGCTGAGACGCTTCGCGGGCTGGCTGAACTCCCGCTCGCCCCAGGGCATATGCTTTCGGTATGAAGAGCGGCTCACGTCTCTTTGTCGCATCCGTCTCCTCTCTCACGCTGGCCGCTGCGACCCTCCTGGGGTTGCCCGCTGTGGTCCCGGAGCGGACAGGGGTGTCCCCGAAGGGCTCTGACTCCAGAGGAGACGGCGCCGTGAAAAAGTTGACCTGGAAAGAGGTTGAACGTCTCGAGGGCGAGCAGAAGCTCGAGGAGGCCCGTGCGGCCGTCGAAGGGATCCGGAAGTCGGCCCGCGCGGCCGGGAACGGGGACGAGTGGACGAAGGCTCTGATCCGCGAGGTCCAGCTCCGGACTGCCCTCCACGGCTACGAGACCGCGGTTCGGTTTCTGAAGGACGAGCCGTGGCCGGAGGGAGCGCTGAACCGTGCGTCCCTCGACCTCTTCTACGGCCAGTCGCTCGTCAACTACGTTCGGATTTACGGCTGGGAGATCGGCAAGCGCGAGCGGGTCGAGACGAAAGGGGCCGTCGACCTGAAGTCATGGACCCGCGACCAGATTTGGGCGGAAGCGGGACGGGCCTTCGCGGACGTCTGGAGCCGCCGCGAGACGCTCGGGGGAGAACCGGCCTCCCGGCTGCCGGACTACATCCAGCCGAACACGTACCCGGCCGGCGTCCGGCCGACGCTCCGCGACGCGGTCTCGTACCTGTTCGTCGACTTCCTCGCCGACTCGAGCGGCTGGCGTCCCGAGGAATCGAACGACGTCTACCGGCTGGACGCGGGCCAGCTCGCAAAGGGCGAGACTGGCGCGGACCCGGAACGGCTGAACGACCCGGCTCTCCACCCGCTGCGGAAGCTGAGCGCGATCCTGGGCGACCTCATGGCCTGGCACCGGAGCGCCGGACGGAGGGAGGCCGAGCTGGAGGCCCTGCTGGAACGCACCCGGCGGCTCCACACGGCGTTCACGGACGGTCGTGACCGCCTGGCGGTCCGGAAAGAGTTCGAGCGGCGGATCAGTTTTTACCGGCCCGTCTCCTGGTGGGCGATGGGACAGGCAGAGCTGTCCGATCTCGTGAAGAGCGAGAGCGGCCGCGGCAATCTCGTCCGCGCCCGGTCGATCGCCGAGGAGGGGGCGAAGGCCTACCCGGACTCCCCGGGTGGCAAGCGGTGCCGGGCGATCGCGTCGTCGATCGAGGAGCCTTCGTGGCGGATCGCGGCGATGGCGAGCGACGCCGCCGGGAAACGGTCGATCCAGGTCACGCACCGCAATTTGCCGACGCTCTACTTCCGCGCCTTCGCGGTTGACCTCG
>OCZT010005661.1_pt1 | contig 12447 bp, 13 predicted proteins | sample 1539031 | NCBI WGS metagenome assembly OCZT01 (sample SAMEA3539308, study PRJEB22396) | soil metagenome | biome: tundra; feature: field; material: soil | place: USA | collected 2010-05 | depth 0.15 m | reverse complement strand
TCCACGACCTCCTTGCCGGCACCTACGTGATCCAATTCCTGGACCCCAAGCTGGAGGACCTCGATTCGGTGCTGCCGCCGGGCCCGGCGGCCCCGCTCCCACCCGGACCGACGCCGCCGCCCGTCACGTCTCCGGTTCCCCAGGAGATGTACGCCGGCACCGCGCTGGCGGCAACCGCCGTCAGCGGTCCGGCCCCGGCGGCGGCCCCCGAATCACCGGCGGCCCCTGCGCCAGCCCCGCCCATGGCGCCCGCCGCCCCTGACCAATCAGCCTTCGAGCGCTATGCCTCGCCCGGCGAGCCGCCGCCGAAGCCGACGTCGGCTCCAGCCCCGGATCTCCCCATCTTCCCGACCTCCGACCCCGGCGGCTACCAGCCGATGGCACCCGCGCCGGCGCCTACGGACCCCGGCTCAGGCGCGCCGCGAGACCAGCTGCCGACGCAACCCTATGCCCTGCCCTTCACACCCCAAGCGCCCCCGCCAAGCGGATCAGCCCCCGACGCAACACCACCCGCACAGCCGCCAACAGCCTAGCGGGCCTCCAGCGCGTACTCACCCGGGCACCCGAGACCCGGTGAGAAGGGTCGGTTCTTAGAGTGGCCTCGCCCCTACCATCTCCTGGTCGGGCTCCTTGAGGCTGCGAAGCACCCCCAGGAGCTCTTTCTCCGACTTGATGCTCTGGCCGGCGAACTTGGAGAGGTTGGCGAAGACTGTCTCTTTCATCTCCGTCTCGTCGTACTTGGGCGTATAGGTGTGGATCATGCGGACCAGGTAGTCGGGGTCCTCGAGCATGTCCAGCACCGACGGCTTGGTGATCGTGGTCGGGTGCTTGGGCTTGTCCTGGCTGCTGCGCAGCATCCACAGCGACATCATCAGGGCCTCGCGCAAAACGTCCTCGTCCTTGCCCGCAGCCTTGTTCAGGTAGGTCATGTAGACCGCGCCGTGGCGGAGCTCGTCCTGGGCCAGGATGCGGAAGATCTTCTTCAGCACCGGCTCCTCGAAGCTGTCAGCGAAGTTGTTGTACCAGAGCGCAAGGCGGTGCTCGCCGATGAAGTGCATGGTCATGGTCTGCACCGCCGGGCCGGGATCGAAGCTGAGCCGTAGCTTCGGCAGCTCTGTGTCGAGGTCGGGCAGGTGTACGCCGCACTTGTTGATGTACTTCTTGATCGTCAGGAAGTGCTTCATCTCTTCGTAGAACCAAATCGACACGAAGGCGCAGAAGTCGATGTCCTCGTAGAAGTCCCGGATGAACATCTCGGTGGCGTAGAGCGCGGAGAGCTCGGTCAGGCAGATGTAGCGCAGGTCTGCGAGCAAGCCCTCGGGCAGGAGCTCGGGCTGAAGCTGCTCCCAGGGGACGTCCTTGGTCAGCATCCAGCGGTTGCGCTCCATCCTTTCGAAGTGGCGTTCGTAAAGCATCTCGTCAGACATGCCTCGAGCCTACTCGACAATCCGCTGATAGGGCGCGCTTGAACCAAGAAAGTTTTACGCTCTGCGCCTTACATATGTAAGATCAGATCCACGAGTGGCTCAGTCAGCTCCGCTGCAGGCACCCGCCGGTTTCTCCGCCGAGCTCGGTCGGCGACTGCGAACGCAGGTGCCGCAGATCTCGCAGCGAATGGAGGCCGCCATCCTCTCGGAGGTGGCGCGATACGCCGGCGACCCCGTTCGATACGGCCAGGGGTGCTGCAACGCTGCCGCCTGGCCACCCGCATATTCCTCCACGTCCTGACCACCGGCCGGCCCCCGGCGCCTCGCAAGATCACGGTGGTCCAGAACATCACCCCCAACGTGGCTCTCCAGGGTGAGCCGCTGGAGCCATTCCTGCACGCGCTTCGGATCGGCCTTCGCGTGGGCTGGGATGAGACCCTGCGGGTCAGCCCCGCCGCGCCACCGGAGTTAACGCTGCCCCTGGCGAGGCAGGTCTTCGAATACATCGACCGCTTGAGCTCCCGGGTCGCTGAGGCCTACGCGCTCCAGGTCGAGGAGTCGGCCCGGACGCTGCGCCACTACTTCGCCACCAAGCGGTCTGTCTCCAAGACCGCGGCCCGCGTCCATCGCCACCGCCAGAGCGTGATCTACCGGCTGCGTCGGGCGGCAGAGCTATTGGCAGTCGACTTGGACGATGCCGAAGCCATGTTCCGCCTCGAGGCCGCGCTCCGAACGATGCGAAAGGAGTGATCGCCCTAGGGGTTTCGCGAGGGGGGGGTGCCCTGTTTGGCTCGCGACAGGTTCTCGAGGACGACCCTGACCGCGTGGTCGATATCGTCGGTGACCACGAAGAGGTCGAGGTCCTCCGCTGAGATCATCTCGTGCTCGAGAACCTGGTCGCGGATCCAATCGACCAGGCCGCTCCAGTACTTGGAGCCGTAGAGGATCACGGGGAAGCGCCGGATCTTGCCGGTCTGCACCAGGGTCAGCGCTTCGAAGAGCTCGTCAAGGGTTCCCAACCCGCCCGGGAAGATGATGAAGGCCTCGGCGTACTTCACAAACATCGTCTTGCGGACGAAGAAGTAGCGGAAGTCGATGCCGAGGTTGACGTAGCGGTTGAGGTCCTGCTCGAAGGGCAGCTCGATGTTGCACCCGACCGACACGCCGCCAGCCTCGCTGGCGCCGCGGTTGGCCGCCTCCATGATCCCGGGGCCTCCACCTGTGATGGCCGCTAGGCCCGACTCGGCGAGGGCCCGGCCCAGCGCCCGAGCGGCTCGATAGTCAGGGTTCCGCGCGCTGACGCGAGCCGAGCCGAAGAAGCTCACCGCTGGGCCCAGTTCGGCCAGCGCGTCGAAGCCTTCAACGAACTCGGCCTGGATGCGCAGGGCACGCCACGTATCGGTGTGGATGAACCCCCGATTGCGCTCCGGCTGCCGCTCGAGCAGGTGCTCGTCGGCGGTGGGCACCGGGCCGGGCCGTTGCGGCAGCGCGACCCGACCGGCGCGGCGCCACCCGTCTCCCTTTTTCTTAGACGGCATCGCTGACCCGCGCGGGAGGCCGCGAAGCCGGGGCCTCCACAGGAACAGGGATCCGAATCACCCGCGCACCGACCGTGGCAAGAACCTCCCAGGCTATGGTGTCGAGCGATGTCGCCATCTCGTCGGCGCCGATGAAGGCATTTCCCTGACGACCGATGACGACGACTTCGTCACCAACCGCCACGCCACCCACGTCTGTAACGTCGAGGGTGACGAAATCCATACTGACCCGACCCACCACCGGCGCAACGCTGCCGCCCACCAGCATCCGGCCGCGGTTGGACAGCCGGCGCGAGTACCCGTCGGCGTAGCCCAGCGCCGCGGTCGCGGCTACCATCGGAGCCTCGGCGCTGAATGTTCCCCCGTAACCCACGCGGTCGCCCGCGGCCAGGCGCCGCACCGCGACAACGCGCGACTTCCACGTCATTACCGGCCTTAGTTCCAGCCCGGGGACCGGCGCGGCGGTCGACGAATAACCGTAGATGGGAAGGCCGCATCGCACCAGGCTGAGGTGCGCCGCCGGGTTCAGGAGCGCGGCCGCGGAGTTGGCGCAGTGAAGCATTGGAGGCTCGATGCCGGCGCGCCGCAGCAGGTCGACCGCCGACAGGAAGCGGGCCAGCTGCCCGGCGCTGCGTGGTGAATCGGCGTCGTCGGCTTCGGCCAGGTGCGTCCAGAGGGCCTCCAGCCGAAGATATGGCGCCGTCTCGATCAGTCGGGCGAGCTCGAGCGTCTCTCCGGGCGGCGCACCCAGCCGCGACATCCCGGTGTCGACCTTGAGGTGCACAGAGAGCGGGCGCCCGGCCGCCTCCGCCGCTTGCGCCAGGAGTTCGATCCCGTCGCGCTCGTAGACGCAGCACCGGATGCCCTGGACCACGGCGGCTTCGGCATCTCCCCGCAGCGTCGGACCCATGTTGAGAATCGGCGCCTCCACTCCCCCGCCGCGGATCTCCACGGCCTCTTCGACCGTGGCCACGCAGAGCCACTCAGCACCGGCTGCGGTTACCGCCTGGGCAACCCGCACTGCCCCGTGTCCGTAGGCGTTGGCTTTAACCACCGCTGCCAGCACAGTGCCGTGGCTCAACCGCGCCTTCAGCTGGCCGACATTGTGGCCGAGGGCCGCCAGGTCGATCTCGGCCCAGCGCAGCAGCTCAGGGCTGCTCACTTCTCAGATCGCTTTACGAAGGGTCTCAACCGCCGGATCACAAGTGGGATCAGGGGCAGCAGGTCGGAGGCGAGCACGCCGGCGTCGCCCATGCGCGACGAGGCCTCGTCGCCCGCGGCGCCATGCAGGAAAACACCGGTCACAGCGGCGACAAACGGCGGCTGGCCCTGCGCGAGGAGTCCGCCGATGATCCCCGAGAGAACGTCACCGGTGCCGGCAGAGGCGAGCGCCGGGTTGGAATGGGGGTTGACGACGACCTTTCCTTCCGGGTCGGCGATAACCGTGTGGGCTCCCTTCAGAACCACCACCTGGTGCCATTCCTGGGCAAACCGCGCCGCGACCCCTTCACGATCGGCCTCGATGGCCTCAACCGTGAGGCCCGTCAGCCGCGACATCTCCGCCGGGTGGGGCGTCAGGACCAGCGAGGCACGGAGGCGACCGAGCAGCTTGCGCTGCTCCGACAATGCGTTGAGGGCGTCAGCGTCGACCACCGCCGGAGAGCGAAGCTGGCTGACCAGGTCGCCCACCATCCGACGGGTCGAGTAGTCGCGGCCCAGGCCCGGCCCGATGACGCAGGCGTCCCCGCCCCAGCAGTAGCGCAGCAGGGGTTCGAGCACCGCGTGGCCGAGCACCCCCTGGGCCACCTCGGGCACCTGGGTGACGACAACCTCGGTGCACTTGATCGCCAGGATGGGGTAGATCGTCTCCGCCGCCAGCAAGCGCACGTACCCCGCCCCGGTGCGGGCGGCGGCGGTGGCCGCCAGGTAGGCCGCGCCGGTGTAGCCCAGCGACCCGGCCACCACCACCACCTGCCCGAAGGTGCCTTTGTGGGCATTCTGGGGGCGCTCCGGTAGGCGTAGCTCGTCGGGCAGGCGCGGCTGCTTCCGTGGTGCGACCTCGGGGTCCAGCACCGAGGCCACCGCCATCGCCAGCCCGGAGTCATGGGTGATGCTCACGGCGATGTCAGGAGTCGGCTCCCGCGTCAGCCGCACCTCCGGCGCGCCGCGCCGTCCGGGCAGCACTTCGACGGCCGACATCCGGGGGAACCGCCCCCGTCCGCCGAGCGCCTTGAGCACCGCCTCTTTGGCCGCCCAGCGTCCGGCCAGCTTCTCTGGATTGCCGCGCGCGTACTTCAATTCAGCCGGGGTGTAGACCCGGCTCAGGAATCGATCGCCGTGCTTCTCGATGGCGGCAACGATGCGCGCAACCGGGATGACATCAATGCCCAACTTCATGGCTAGTGGTGCGACCGGGACATGGCTACGCGAGATCGCCGCTGTGGCGGCCGAAGCCAAGGAGGGGCCGAGTAGGCGCAGCGAGCGCACCAGCGGTGCGTGAGTGAGAGAGCGCAGGTCACGACACCGGCGGCCCGCGCAGCGGGCGGATCGGCCGTCACAGCGGATGCGATTGTGAAGTCATGTCCCGGTGGCACCACTCAAGGCTAACCGGCGGAGCCTTATTCGGACACTATTCGACGGTAACCGACTTGGCCAGGTTGCGCGGCTGATCAACGTCGCAACCCCGCTCCACTGCCACGAAATAGGCGAAGAGCTGGAGCGCGGCCGCATTGACGATCGGCGAAAAGATCTCGTCCACCTCGGGGACTTCGACGAGGTCATCGGCGATGCCCCGGAGGCGCTTGTCTTTGTGGTTGACCAACGCCACCACAGGGGCGCCCCGGGCGGACACCTCCTGGATGCTGCTGACCATTTTGTCGAAGGTGGGCGACGCTGTCGCGATCGCCAGCACCGGGAAGCCCTCGTCGAGCAGGGCGATAGGTCCGTGCTTCAACTCCCCGGCGGCGTAGCCCTCGGCGTGCAGGTATGAGATCTCTTTGATCTTCAGCGCGCCCTCATAGGCCATCGCGAAGTTGATGCCGCGGCCGATGTACATGAAGTTGGTGTTCTGGCAGTACTTTCTGGCGACTTTGTGGATTGCCTTCGAATGCTTGAGCACCGTATCCACCGCCGCGGGCACGTCGTGGTGCAGGCCGACGGTGAGGCGCTTGAGGTCCTTCGGGCTGAGCCGGTGTCGCGCCGCGGCCAGCCGGATGGCCAGCAGGATCAGCGTGGTGACGTGGCCGATGAAGGTCTTCGAGGAGCAGACCCCGATCTCGGGCCCAGACTGCATGTAGATGACGCCGTCCGACTCCATGGTCATCGAGCTGCCCACCACGTTGCAGATGCAGACGACGGTGACTCCCTGGGCGCGCGCCTCACGGATGGCGGCGATTGTGTCAGCTGTCTCGCCCGACTGCGAGACCGCGACCATCAGCAGCTTGTCGTCGACCAACGGGTGGCGATACCGGAACTCGGAAGCCGCCTCGACTTCCACCGGGATGCGCGCCAGGTCTTCGATGGCGTATTTGCCGATGGTGCCGGCGGTCAGCGAGCTGCCGGCACCCACGATGACGATGCGATCGAACTTGAGAAGCTTGCGGTCGCTGAGGTTGAACTCAGGGAAGGTGACGTTGCCCTCGTCGTCGAGATGACCGCGGACCGCGTTGCGGACCGCCTCGGCATCCTCGTTGATCTCCTTGAGCATGTAGTGGGGATACCCGCCCTTCTGGGCTTGGGCGACATCCCAGTTGACCCGCACGACTCGCGGCTGGACAGCGACGCCGCTGAGATCGGTCACCACCGGACCGAGTTTGGAGATCGTCACCATCTGACCCTCGCCCAGCACCAGCGCCCTCTTGGTATACGGGATGATGCCGGTGAGGTCCGAGCAGATGAACCATTCCTTGTTGCCCAGGCCCACCATCAGGGGCGCGTTGAGGCGAGCGCCGATGAGGAGATCCGGCTCGTCGTGAGAGAAGATCACCAGCGAGTAGGCGCCCTGGAGGCGGCTGATCGCCTTCCGGCAGGCCTCGACCAGGTCACCATGGTAGTTCTCCTCGATGAGGTGGGGAACGACCTCGGTGTCGGTTTCGGTGCGGAACTTGTGACCCTTCTGCTGGAGCTCCTTCTTGAGCTCGGCGAAGTTCTCGATGATGCCGTTGTGGATCACCATGATCTTGCCGTCGCAATCCCAGTGCGGGTGGGCATTCAGAGTGGTGGGCTTGCCATGGGTGGCCCAGCGCGTGTGCCCGATCCCCAGCCGTCCGGCCAACTCAGGCTGGGCGGCCATCTCCCGCTCCAGGTCGGCAACCTTGCCGGCGGTCTTGACCACCCCCGTAGCCGACCCCGCGGTGAAGATGGCGATCCCAGCGGAGTCGTAGCCCCGGTATTCCAGGCGCTTCAGGGTCTCAAGGATTATCGGCGCGGCCTGCCTCTCGCCGAGGTAGCCGATGATGCCGCACATTCAGGCTGCCCTCATGTCAATATCGGGTACGGAAAGGGGGAGCGCTACCACCCCTGAGTCTAACAATCCAGGCGGCGGCGGCCCCGCCGGCTCGGCGAACTCAGGTCGGGGTCGGAGACGGGGAGGGTCGAGGCGATGGTGTCACCTGGACCTGCGGAGCGGGCTTGATCACGAAGTGGACCGTGAAGGGGCCCCTGGTCAGCACCACCACGCCAGGCGGGGGGCGCAGGGAAACAGTCGCGAAGATGTCGCTGGTGGCGCCGGCGATGGTGATGGGGTCGGTGTCGATGACGTGAATGCTGGTCAGGACACCGGGATCGGCCTCGACCTGGACCACGGTGGGACTCACCTGGACGTCCGCTAGCTGGAAGCCGGCCGCCAGCTGCCCGGTGGTAACCGGATTGATACCAGCCGGCTTGTCCTGCTTGACCGAGGTGACTTCAATGCTGACGCTGACCTGCAGCGGATCGGAGCTCACCTGCGTCAGGGGCTTGTGGTCCGGTCCCTCCAACTGGACGGTGGCAGGCGCCTGGTCTGACGCGCCGCGGCCGGACAGGTCGATGCTGACGAAGGCGATCGCGGTCAGCAGTTGCTGCTGCGGGCCTTTCAGGGTGACGGTGTCCGGGGTCGCCGTTCTCGCGCCAAGGATGCAGCAGTTGTTGGGCGTCCCCGTGGTGCGAACATCGACGCGGCTCTGGGCCGTGGCCAGGACGTCGAGCACAACCGCCGTGTTGACGGGGTCCACGGCGCTGAAGACCACGCTTCCGTCCGGGCTGTCGACGCGAACCTTGAGGGGCAGCAGGTTGGTGCCTTTGTGGCCCGTGGACAGGTCGACAGAGGCGTGTAGGTTCTCGCGGCGGAAGTTGGCAAGGCTTGATTGGAGGCCCCTTACCGTGATCATCACCGGCGCCGGCTCCTTGACCAGCACCAGCCCGATCGGCGGCTGGCCATGCTCGATGGTGATTCCCCTGAAGGCCTCGGAGCCGGGGGGATTGCCGGCATACGCCACCACCGACCAGGTGGTGCCGGCGATGAACAACGCCAGCACCTTCAGCTGCCAATTGCGCAGCAGTCGCCTCAACGGGGACCCTCAGGAGCCGGGGCCGCGGCCGCCGGCGCGTGAGGCGCCGAAGTGGGGTCGGGCGTGGTCCCCGGCGTGGAAGGCGTGGTGGTGTCCGATGGGTCACGTGCGTCTTGCGTTTCGCCGGCGCCCACGTCACCGGCAGATAGCGGCTCGGCGGCGGGAGTCCTGCGGCGGGCGAATGGGAATCCGAAGCCCACCTCGGTTCGCGGCAGCAGGGTGTTGTGCAGGATCTGCCGCAGCGCCTCCGGCTCGACCCCACGCCGAAGGTTGCCGTCGTGGACCACAGAGATGGTGCCCGTCTCTTCCGAAACGACCACGATCAAGGCGTCGGATTCCATCGAGAGCCCGAGCGCGGCGCGATGGCGGGTCCCGATGCGGTCGGCGTAGGCGACGTCGTCGCTGACTGGCAGCAGGCAGCCAGCCGCCAGCACCTGGTTGCCGCGGATGATGGCGGCGCCATCGTGCAGCGGCGAGCGCGGATAAAAGATCGACCCAATGAACTCAGAGCTGACCTCGGCGTTGAGGCGCACGCCGGTGAGGGCGTAGTTCTCAAGACCCACGGTGCGCTCGAAAACGATCAACGCCCCGGTCCTGTGCTCCGATAGCGCCGCCGCACCCTTGGTCACCTCGTCGATGACCTTGGCCATCAAGGGCAGGCTGTAGTGGGCCAGCGGCCTCCCCAGGAAGCCGACGCGACCCACCCGGTCGAGGGCGCGGCGCAGCTCCGGCTGGAACAGGATGACAACACCGATGAGCAGCGCCGGCGCGAGGTTGCTGAAGATGTAGTAGGTCAGCTGCAACCTGAGCACCTTGGCAAACAGCCCGACGAAGACGAGGACGCTGAGGCCGGCGATCAACTGGACGGCCCGGGTGCCGCGAATCAGGACCAGCAGGCGATAGGCGAGGAAGGCGACCACCAGGACGTCGAGCACGTCGCGCCAGCTCCGCGACTGGAGAAAGACGACGAGGTCGCGGAAGGCGGTCTCAGCCACGGCGGTCTATCCGACCAGCGGCGCGTAGATCAGGGCGAGCAGCGCCTTCTGAGCATGGAGGCGGTTCTCAGCCTGCTCGAACACGATCGACTGCGGGCCGTCGATGACCTCGTCGGTGATCTCCTCGCCTCGATGCGCGGGCAGGCAGTGCATCACCCGGGCGGTCGGCGGCGCCAGCTTCAACAGCTCGGCGTTGACCTGGTACTCGCCGAAATCACGCCGCCGCCGCTCGTGCTCGTGCTCCTGGCCCATGCTGGTCCAGACGTCGGTGTAGATAACGTCGGTGTCCTCCAGGGCGACGTTGATCGGGGTGGTCGAGAGCGGCTTGGCCCCCAGCCCCTGGGCACGCTTCAACACCGCCGGCTTGGGCTCGTAGCCCTCGGGGATCACCAGCCGCAGGTCGAGGCCGAGGACGGCCGCGGCCAGGATCCATGAGTTGCAGACATTGTTCCCGTCGCCGATGTAGGTGACCCTGGCCCCGTCCCCGACCTGTTCGCGGATCGTAAGCAGGTCGGCCAGCACCTGGCAGGGATGCTCGGCGTCGGTCATGGCGTTGATCACTGGGGCCACGGCGTGGTCCGCCATCCCGTCGAGGTCGGCCTGGTTGTAGAGACGCGCGACGATGCCGTCAAGGTAGCCGTCGAGAATCCGGGCGATGTCCCCCACCGACTCACGCTGCCCCAACTGAATCTCCTCGCTGAAGATGGGGATGGCGTGACCGCCGAGCTGGTCGATGGCGACCTCAAATGAGACTCGGGTGCGATTGCTGGGGCGCTGGAAGATCATCCCCACGCTCTTGCCTGTCAGCGGGCGCGGCCGCTCGGCGGCGCCCTTCAGCTGGATCGCCTCCTCGAGCACGGCCTCGATATCGTCTCGGGAAAGGTCGGCAATCGAGAGTAGATCTCGCCCCGCCAGCGCTGAATACATACGCCGATTCTAAACTCGGGAGCCCTTTTGCCCCCTAGCAGGGCTGCGTCCGGACGAATTCAGGCGCTGCCCCGCCGGGTGACGAGGATGACGATCGCGACACCGCCGGCGACCATCACCGCGCCGATCGCGGCCCACATGCCGCTGCCGGTCATGAAGCTGCCCGGGATGAACCCCAGACCCTGTCCCAGGAAGATGGCGCCGACCAGGATCACTAGGGCACATATCGGTAGTGCTGCTACCCGCATCTGATCAAGGTACCAAGTAAGCGCGGCCGAGGTTCAACCCGAACTCGCAAAGCAAAGAGTCGGAGCATCCGACAAGAGGACCGAGGTCGAGGTGCCACGGCCCGCGCAGAGGACGTCCGAGGCAACCCACACGCCGAGCGGGTGAGTGACGATAAGGTCGAGCGACTGCTGGCTGCTGTCGAGGGTGAGGTCCACGCGCACCACTGTTTCGTCCACAGCTGGAGTCACAGTGAACTTCGGCGATCGGTAGGCGGTAGTGCAGCGACAGAGCTGGTCCACGTACTGGATCGGCCTGGCTGTGAGGCGGCGCCTCAGCTCGGGCGTCAGCGGACATTGGCTGTAGTCGCCGGAGTGGCCGCAGGCGCTGCCGGTGTCGGGGAACAGCGCCGCCGCGATCGCCGCCGGCCCGCTCTTGTCCGCGACGGGAATTCCGCTGGGGGTCGGCGTCGAGATCGGCGCCGAGGTGTCACCGCCCATTGTGGGGCTGCATGCGGCAAGTGCGAATAGGGTGACGACCAGCAACGCGCCTTTTATGGCGTAGGCAATAGAGGGCCGACTTCCTAGCGTTTGGTGTACTGCGGGGCCTTTCGGGCTTTCTTCAGCCCCGGCTTCTTGCGCTCCTTGACCCGCGCGTCCCGGGTAAGGAAGCCGGCGCTCTTGAGTGCGCCGCGCAGTTCGGGATTGCTCACGATCAGCGCCCGGGCGATTCCCTGGACGGCCGCGCCCGCCTGGCCGGTCATGCCCCCGCCGACGACTCGAATGGCGATGTCGTACCTGGTCAGGGAGTCGACCGTCTTCAGCGGTGAGAGAACCTCCTGCTCAAGGATGCTGCGCCCGAAATAAGCCCTCAGCTCACGGTCATTGACAGTGACACGGCCTTCGCCGGCGACCATGCGAACTCGCGCGACGGCCTCCTTGCGACGGCCGACGGTCTTGATTCCCAGGTCAACTGCCAATTACTTCGATCTCCCCTTTGTCATTGAACTTGATGGGCTGAGGCTGCTGTGCCTGCTGCTTGTGCTCGGCGCCGGCGTACACCTTGAGGCGCTTTAGCATCTCGCCGCCGAGGGTGTTGTGCTGAAGCATCCCGCGAACGGCCTCGCGCAGGGGCTCCTCCGGCCGGCGAGCGATCTGCTCCTCGAAGGTGCGGCTGCGCAACCCGCCGGGGTACCCGGAATAGCGCTCGTACGTCTTCTGGGCCCGCTTGTTGCCGGTCACGTGGATGCGCTCTGCGTTGATCACAACGATGAAATCGCCGGTGTTGAGATGGGGCGTGTACTCGGCCTTGTGCTTGCCCTTCAGCACCTTGGCGATGTTGCTGGCAAGGCGGCCAAGGGTCTGGCCGTCAGCGTCGACGACGTACCAGGTGGGCTTGAGCTCGCTGGCCTTCGGTGTGTACGTCTTCATCTAGGCAGCCCTCAGCGCGGCGGCGGTGTATTCCACCGACAGCTGGTACAGGCCCTGGGCCGGGGCGACGCGGGGCGCGGTGCCTTCGCCCGCGAGCAGTCGCGCGGCCTCGCTCGGGTCGCGCCGGCCCAGCCCGACTTCGACCAGGAAGCCGACGATGCGCCGAACCATGCCATAGAGGAAAGCGTCGGCGGTGAGGTCGAAGGCGAAGACATTGCCCTCGGCGAGCCCTCTCAGCCGTCGGATCCGGATCTCTTCCAGGTTGCGCACGTCGTTGCGGCCGGCGGGGTCGCGCCCAAACGCTCCCAGGTCGCGGCGGCCGACGAGGTCACGGGCGGCGGTGCGCATCGGGTCGATGT
>OCZT010005660.1_pt1 | contig 12448 bp, 8 predicted proteins | sample 1539031 | NCBI WGS metagenome assembly OCZT01 (sample SAMEA3539308, study PRJEB22396) | soil metagenome | biome: tundra; feature: field; material: soil | place: USA | collected 2010-05 | depth 0.15 m | reverse complement strand
CCCGCCCAGCCAGCCGCTGCGCGCCGACGTGCCCGGCTCGCTCGACCACGCCTCCGGCGAGGTCGACGAGTTCGACGCCGCGCTCGTGCGTGGCGCCGGCGGCGTGCCCGCCACGCCCGACACGCTCTCCGAGGAGGAGATCGAGGCCGAGGCCCTGGCAGAGGGCGACCTCACCGAGGACATCCTCCAGGAGGCATCCGGCCCGTCCGGCCCCGGCCGTGGATCCGGCGGTGGTGGTGGCGGCGGTGGTGGTGGCGGCGACGGCGAGGTCGGTCCCGAGCGGGCCTCCGGCGCTCCTCTGCGCGGCGGCAACCGCGCGATCGGCTTCCTGCGCGCCAGCTGGGCGGAGCTCCAGCGCGTCCAGTGGCCCGACCGCCGTCAGGTCACGCAGGCCACGGCCGTCGTGCTCGGCTTCGTCGCGATCGCAGGCGCCTACCTCGGCCTCGCGGACTTCGTGGCCAAAGAAATCGTCGAAGCAATCCTCTAGAGCGCTCAGCGTGATCGAGCCCAGCAGCGCATCATTCCCAGGCCAACCGGCCGCCCCCGCAACTGAATCTGTCGAGGAACCCTGAATGTTTCGTTGGTACGTCGTCAACACCTACTCCGGCCATGAGAACAAGGTCAAGCACAACCTCGAGCACCGGGTCGTGTCGCTGGGCCAGCAGCGTGCCGTGCGCAACGTCGTCGTCCCGACCGAAGCGGTCTCGGAGATGAAGGACAACCAGAAGGTCACCGTCGAGAAGCGCACGATGCCCGGCTACGTGCTCGTCAACATGGAGCTCAACGAGGACTCCTGGGGAGTCGTGAAGGGCACCCCCGGCGTCACCGGCTTCGTCGGCGCCTCCCAGGAGCCCGTCCCGCTCACCCAGGGCGAGGTGGACAGGCTCCTGCACAAGGAGGTCGCCACCGCCACCCGCACCCGCGCCCAGTTCGCGATCGGCGAGTCCGTCAAGGTCGTCTCCGGCCCCCTCTCGGACTTCTCCGGCGAGATCTCCGAGATCAACGAGGACGCGGCGCGCCTCAAGGTCCTGGTATCTATCTTTGGCAGGGAGACCCCTGTTGAGGTGGGATTTGATCAGGTGAAGAAGCTCTAATGGCCAAGAAGGTTCTGACAACAATCAAGCTGCAGGCGAACGCCGGGCAGGCGAGTCCCGCCCCGCCGGTGGGTCCCGCGCTGGGTCAGCACGGGATCAACATCATGGAGTTCTGCAAGGCGTTCAACGCGCAGACGCAGTCCGAAACGGGGACCGTGATCCCGGTCGTGATCACCGTCTATGAGGACCGCTCCTTCACGTTCATAACCAAGACGCCCCCCGCCGCCGTGCTGATCCGCCAGGCGCTCAAGATCAACAAGGGCTCGGGCGAGCCCAACCGCGTGAAGGTCGGCACGATCACCCAGGACCAGCTGCGCGAGATCGCCGCGCGCAAGCTCGACGACCTCAACGCCCACGATGTCGATCAGGCCGCCAAGATCATCGCGGGCACCGCCCGCTCGATGGGCGTGGAGGTCGCATCATGAGCAAACACAGCAAGCGCTACACCGAGCTGCTCGCAACCGTGGACCGCGAGCGCGAGTACGAGCCCGCCGAGGCAGTCTCGCTCGTCAAGAGCCTCGCCCGCACCAAATTCGACGAGTCCGTCGAGGTGCACGTGCGCACCGGCCTGAACGTCCGCCACGCCGACGAGCAGCTGCGCGGCACGATCGCGCTGCCCAACGGCCTCGGCAAGGACGTCAAGGTCGTCGTCTTCGCGCAGGGCGAGAAGGTGCGCGAGGCCGAGGAGGCAGGTGCCGACGTCGTCGGCGGAGACGATCTCGCCAAACGCATCGAGGAGGGCTTCGACGACTTCGACGTCGCCATCGCCACCCCCGACATGATGTCCGTCGTCGGCCGGCTCGGCCGCGTGCTCGGGCCCTCGGGCAAGATGCCCAACCCGAAAGTCGGCACCGTCACGATGGACGTCGCCAAGGCCGTCGAGGAGTCCAAGTCCGGCAAGGTCGAGTACCGCACCGACCGCACCGCGATCGTGCACCTCGTGATCGGCAAGGCCAGCTTCGACGACGCCAAGCTGCTGGAGAACTACGCTGCTGTCATCGAAGAGCTGATCCGCGCCAAGCCCTCCGTGGCCAAAGGCCGCTACCTGCGCAGCATCACCATCGCCACCACCATGAGCCCGGGCGTGAAGGTGGACCCGAGCAAAACGCGTGACATAGTCGGGGAGGCGCCGTCGGCGAGCATCGCCGCCTAGCGTCCACCACGACAGGCCACCTCAGACCCCCGGCAGCCGCGGTCTACCGCGCGGCGGAAGACCGGGATAGGAGCCCGAATGAACCGAGAGCAAAAGTCGGTTGCGATCGCCGAGATCGCCACCCAGATAGATGAGTCCGAGGCGATCTTCGCCGTCGACTACCGCGGCATCTCCGTCGCCGACATCGCCGAGCTGCGCGCGAAGCTGCGCGAGGCCGACGCCACCTTCAAGGTCGTCAAGAACTCCCTCACCGAGCGCGCCGCCGATCAGGTCGGCGCCACCCAGCTGAAGGACTACCTCGCCGGCCCCACGGCGCTGACGTTCGTGCGCGGCGACGCCGCCATGGCCGCCAAGGCCATCGCCGACTACGCCCGCGCCACCCAGCTGCTGCCCTTCAAGGGCGGCGTCATGGGCGGCGTCACGCTCGACGTCGATCAGATCCGCTCGCTCTCGCGGCTGCCCTCGCGCCAGGTCCTCTACGGACAGCTCGTCGGCGTCGTCGCCTCTCCCATCGGCGGCCTCGTCCGCTCGCTGGGCGGGCTGCTCGGCGGTCTCGCCGTCGCGCTCGGCCAGGTGCGCGAGAAGAAGGAGTCCGGGGAGATCCCCGGCGGCGAGCCGCCCGCGGCAGCCGCTGCGCCGCAGGCCCCCGAGGCCGAGGCTGCACCCGAGGCTCCCGAGCCCGACGCGGCGCCGGAGGCCGAGGAGGCCCCCGCAGCGGAGGCGCAGGCTGACACACAAGCTGAGCCGGAGCAGGACGAGCCGGCCAATGACGACAACCAGGCGGACGTCTCGGCTGAGGCCCAGTCCGAGGACGCCGAGACGAATCCCACCAAGGAGGACTGAACATGGCAACCAGCACACAGGACTGGATCGAGGAGCTCAAGGGCATCTCCGTGCTCGAGCTCGCCGAGCGCATCAAGGCGCTCGAGGAGGAGTTCGGCGTCTCCGCGGCCGCGATGGCTGCACCCGCGGCCGCTCCCGCCGGCGGCGGCGGCGACGCTGGCGCGGAGGAGGAAGTGTCGAGCACCGTCGACGTGATGCTCACGGGCGCCGGCGACAAGAAGATCCAGGTCATCAAGGTCGTGCGCGCCGCGACGGGCCTCGGTCTCAAAGAGGCCAAGGCGCTCGTGGACGAGGCTCCCAAGCCGGTCAAGGAGGGCATCGACCGCGAAGAGGCCGACAAGCTCAAGAAGGAGCTCGAGGAGGCAGGCGCGTCCGTCGAGGTCAAGTAGACCCCTTCGCACACCGCGCCCGGGCACGGCCCGGCGCATGCCGCTTCACAGAAGAGGCCCCGCCACCGCGGGGCCTCTTCTTTATCGACCCTTCACAAATTCGCGCGCTTTCCGGTAAAGTGCGCGGCACTGGCCGATAGCCGCAGCCGCCCCGTAGCACGTCGCCGCGCCACATACGCGAGCGTCAGGGTGGGGTCCGTGAGCGCCGGTGGCCCTTCGGGGTGCGGATAGCCTGTGCTATCTTTTCTGGTCGCGCCTCGGCGCCCTCCTCTGCCCGTGTTTCGCCCTCCGAAGGAGTCATTTCTTGGCTGCTGCAGATGCTCTCCGGACGCGTAGAACCTTTGCGCGCCTGAACAAGACCGTTGACGTCCCGAACCTGATTGACATCCAGCGCCGCTCGTTCACGTGGCTGACCGACCCACAGCATGGCGGTCTGCGCGAGACGATCGACGACATCTCACCGATCGAGGACTACACGGGCAACCTTGCCGTCCAGTTCGGCGAGTTCACCTTCGATGAGCCCGTAGCCTCGCTCGAGCAGTGCCGCGAGAAGGACCTCACGTTCGCGCGCCCGCTCACCGTGACCGTGGCGTTCATCAACCGCGAGACGGGAGAGATCCGCGAGCAGTCCGTGTTCATGGGCGACTTCCCGTGGATGACCGAGCGCGGCACGTTCGTCATCAACGGCACCGAGCGCGTCGTCGTCACGCAGCTCGTGCGCTCCCCGGGCGCCTACCTGATGGAACCGAAGGACCGCGAGAAGCAGGTCTTCATCGCCAACCTGATGCCCGCGCGCGGTTCCTGGCTGGAGCTCGAGATCGACAAGAAGGGCAAGGTCTTCGTCCGCATCGACCGCAAGCGCAAGCTCCCCGTGACCGTGCTGCTGCGCGCGATGGGCTACGCCAGCGACGAGGAGATCCTGCGGCTGTTCGAGAACTCGCTCTACATCCGCAACACGATCGAGGCCGACACGGAAGTCACGCGCACCGAAGAGGGCGCGCTGATCGAGCTCTTCAAGAAGCAGCGCCCGGGCGAGCCGCCCAGCGTGGACAACGCCAAGGCGCTCCTGAACCAGCTGTTCTTCGACCCCAAGCGCTACGACCTCACGCGCGTCGGTCGCTACAAGCTCAACTCGCGCCTCGGCCTCGACGTCGACATCGACACGCGCACGCTGACCCACGACGACATCCTCGCGCTCGTGCGCGAACTGGTCTCGCTGCCCAAGCGCCTCGGCATCCCCGAGGAGGGCGACGTCGAGATCAAGGACTACGCCGCTGAGGCCCTGAGCATGCCGCGCGAGCCCGTCGCCGAGCACCTCGACGAGTACGAGCACTTCGGCAACCGCCGCCTGCGCACCGTCGGCGAGCTCATCCAGGAGGCCTTCCGCATCGGCCTCTACCGGATGGAGCGCGTCGTGCGCGAGCGCCTGACGACCGAGGACGCGGACACGATCACGCCCCAGACGATCATCAACATCCGCCCCGTGGTGGCCGCGCTGAAGGAGTTCTTCGGCTCCTCGCAGCTCAGCCAGTTCATGGACCAGACCAACTCGCTGGCCGGGCTCACGCACCGCCGCCGGCTCTCCGCGCTGGGCGCGGGCGGGCTGACGCGCGAGCGCGCGCCCATCGAGGTCCGCGACGTGCACCCCACCCACTACGGGCGCATGTGCCCGATCGAGACTCCCGAGGGGCCGAACATCGGCCTGATCGGGTCGCTGTCCTCCTTCGCTGAGGTCTCCGAGTACGGCTTTGTGACGACCCCCTACCGCGTGGTCAAGGACGGCGTGGTGACCGAGGAGGTCCGCCACCTCGACGCCACCCAGGAAGAGGAGCTGCTGATCGCCCAGGCGAACACGCCCGTGGACCCCAAGACGGGCAAGCTCAAGGGCACGGAGATCCTCTGCCGCACGCAGGCCGGCCAGTACGTGACGGTCGGGCCCAAGGACGTGGACCTCGTGGACGTCTCGCCGGAGCAGATCTGGTCGGTCGCCACCGCGATGATCCCGTTCCTCGAGCACGACGACGCCAACCGCGCGCTGATGGGCTCGAACATGCAGCGCCAGGCCGTCCCGCTGCTGAAGGCGGACGCCCCGCTCGTCGGCACCGGCATGGAGCGCCGCGCCGCGCTCGACACCGGCGACGTGCTGCTGGCCCAGGGCCCTGGCACCGTGGAGTACGTGGACGCCGACCAGATCGTCGTGCAGGCCAAGGACGGCAAGAAGGAGGAGTACGAGCTCCAGAAGTACATGCGCTCCAACCAGGGCACGCTGATCCACCAGAAGCCGATGGTGGGCACGGGGCAGGCCGTCACCAAGGGCGACGTGCTCGCCGACGGCTCCTCCACCGACCGCGGCGAAATGGCGCTCGGCAAGAACCTGATGGTCGCGTTCATGTCCTGGGAGGGCTACAACTTCGAGGACGCCATCATCCTCTCCAAGCGCCTCGTGCAGGACGACGAGCTCACCTCGATCCACATCGAGGAGTACGAGATCGACGCCCGTACGACCAAGCTCGGCGACGAGGAGATCACCCGCGACATCCCCAACCGCTCGGAGGAGTCGCTGCGCAACCTCGACGACCGCGGCATCGTCCGCGTCGGCGCCGAGGTCGGCTCCGGCGATCTGCTCGTCGGCAAGGTCACGCCGAAGGGCGAGACCGAGCTGACGGCCGAGGAGAAGCTGATCCGCGCGATCTTCAAGGAGAAGGCGCGCGAGGTTCGCGACACCTCGCTGAAGGTTCCCCACGGCGAGGGCGGCGTCGTGATCGACGTCAAGACCTTCCGCCGCGACGACGGCGACGACCTGCCGCCCGGGGTCAACGACCTCGTACGCGTGTTCGTGGCCAAGAAGCGCAAGATCTCCGAGGGCGACAAGCTCGCGGGCCGTCACGGCAACAAGGGTGTGATCTCCAAGATCGTCGACCAGCAGGACATGCCGTTCCTGGAGGACGGCACGCCCGTAGACGTGATCCTCAACCCGCTGGGCGTGCCCTCGCGCATGAACGTCGGGCAGATCCTCGAGACCCACCTCGGGTGGGCCGCAGCGCAGGGCTGGTACGACGACGGCACCGACGCCTACAAGCGGGCGCACGCCGCCGGCGGCAGCGGTCGCGTGTACGTCTCCACGCCCGTCTTCGACGGCGCGACCGTCGAAGACGTCGACAACGCGCTCGTCAAGTGGCAGGACGCCCATGAAGGACGTATCCGCATGGACATCGACAAGTCCCGCCGCGAGGGCGAGCAGGCGTCGGGGAAGATGACCCTCTTCAACGGCCGCACGGGCGAGCCCTTCGAGGAACAGGTGACGGTGGGGTACATGTACATCCTCAAGCTCCTGCACCTCGTCGACGACAAGATCCACGCCCGCTCGACCGGTCCCTACTCGCTCGTCACCCAGCAGCCGCTGGGCGGCAAGGCGCAGTTCGGCGGTCAGCGCTTCGGCGAGATGGAGGTCTGGGCGCTCGAGGCGTTCGGCGCCGCCTACACGCTGCAGGAGATGCTCACGATCAAGTCCGACGACACGGTCGGGCGCGTGAAGGCCTACGAGGCGATCGTCAAGGGCGAGAACATCGCCGAGCCGTCGATCCCCGAGTCCTTCAAGGTCCTGCTCAAGGAGATGCAGTCGCTGGCGCTCGACGTCAACGTGGTCTCCGAGGAAGGTCAGCGCGCGGAGATGCGCGACGAGGACGACGACCTGCTGCGCGCCGCTGAGGAGCTCGGCATCGACCTCTCCGGGGTGCGCGCCATCGCCGGCGATGCCAGCGACGAGCAGTTGGAGGGCGAGGACACCACCGACGCGGCCGCCAAGGACAGCGGCGAGGCGCCGGAGGAGGCGATCGTCGTCGATGACCTGATCGACGTGGACGCCCCCGCGGACGTCGACCTGGAGAGCGTGGCCGACGAGACCCCCGCCGAGTAGTTGCCCGATTCCCCCGCCAGCGACCCCACGAGCTCCAGCCCAAACGACCAAGGGGGCTTCGCCCCCCTTACGACCTTCGGTCTAACCGCCAGTTACACAGCTTCACGAGCTCCAGCCAAAACGACTCAGAGGATTTGACACCGTGATCGACATCAATAACTTTGACGCCATCGAGATCAGCCTGGCGTCCTCAAAGCAGATCCGTAGCTGGAGCTCGGGCGAGGTCACCAAGCCCGAGACGATCAACTACCGCACGCTGAAGCCGGAGAAGGACGGCCTCTTCTGCGAGCGCATCTTCGGTCCCACCAAGGACTGGGAGTGCTACTGCGGCAAGTACAAGCGGGTTCGCTACAAGGGCATCGTGTGCGAGCGCTGCGGCGTGGAGGTCACGCGCTCGAAGGTCCGCCGCGAGCGCATGGGCCACGTCGACCTGGCAGCGCCCGTGAGCCACATCTGGTTCTTCAAGGGCGTGCCCAGCCGCATCGGCTACCTGCTCGACATGGCTCCCAAGGAACTGGAGAAGGTCCTCTACTTCGCCGCCTCGATCGTCACGTGGGTCGACGATGAGGCTCGCGCGAAGGACATGGACTCGCTCGAGAAGGAGGTCAACAAGGTCCTCGACGCGTACGCCGCGGAGCGCGAGGAGCGGGTGCTCGAACTGCGCGAGTCGCTCAAGCGCCGCGAGAAGTACCTGCAGGGCGGCAAACAGACGAACTTCAGCGACGAAGACCACCTGTGGGCCGACTCGCTCGACATCAACCTGCCCAAACTCTCCGACGAGGAGCGCGACAAGCAGGTCAAGGAGCTCAACAAGGCCTTCGAGGCCGACATCGCCGACACCGAGGCCTACATCGAGGACGCTGCCGAGCGCATGCGCAACGTGTGGGAGCTCTTCAAGACGATGGAGCCCAAGCAGATCGAGCACGACGAGACCACCTTCCGCGAGCTCAAGGAGCGCTTCGGGTCCTCATACGGGTTCGGCGAGTACTTCCGCGGCGGCATGGGCGCGGAAGCGATCCGCGACCTGCTCCAGCAGGTGGACCTCGAGGCCGAAAGGGTCGAGCTCGAGGACCAGGTCAAGACGGGCAAAGGCCAGAAGCAGGCGCGCGCCGTCAAGCGCCTGAAGGTCGTCTCCGCCTTCATCCAGTCGGGCAACAAACCGGAGATGATGGTCCTCGACGCCGTGCCGGTGATCCCGCCGGAGCTGCGCCCGATGGTCCAGCTCGACGGCGGCCGCTTCGCGACCTCCGACCTCAACGACCTCTACCGCCGCGTCATCAACCGCAACAACCGCCTCAAGCGGCTGCTCGACCTCGGCGCGCCGGAGATCATCGTCAACAACGAGAAGCGCATGCTGCAGGAGGCCGTCGACGCGCTGTTCGACAACGGCCGCCGCGGGCGTCCGGTCACGGGACCGGGCAACCGGCCGCTGAAGTCGCTCTCGGACATGCTCAAGGGCAAGCAGGGGCGCTTCCGCCAGAACCTGCTCGGCAAGCGCGTGGACTACTCCGGGCGCTCCGTCATCGTGGCGGGCCCCTACCTCAAGCTGCACCAGTGCGGCCTGCCGAAGATCATGGCGCTCGAGCTGTTCAAGCCGTTCATCATGGCCCGCCTCGTCGAGCGCAAGTCCGCGCAGAACATCAAGGCCGCCAAGAAGATGGTCGACTCGATGATCGGCGAGGTGTGGGACGTGCTCGAGGAGGTCATCCACGAGCACCCCGTGCTGCTCAACCGCGCGCCCACGCTCCACCGTCTGGGCATCCAGGCGTTCGAGCCGCTGCTCGTCGAGGGCAAGGCCATCCAGGTCCACCCGCTCGTGTGCCACGCCTTCAACGCCGACTTCGACGGCGACCAGATGGCCGTGCACCTTCCGCTCTCCGCGGAGGCGCAGGCGGAGGCGCGCATTCTGATGCTCTCCTCCAACAACATCCTCTCGCCGGCGCATGGCGCGCCGTTGGCCACGCCCACCCAGGACATGATCCTCGGGGCCTACTACCTGACGTATGGGCTCGAGCCCGAAGAGCTCGCCGAGAAGCGCGAGCTGCTGACCAGCGGCAAATGGCCCTCGGGCGAGCCGCGTCCGCGCGTGTTCCGCACGGCGACCGAGGCCGAACTCTCATACGAGTCGAAAAACATCGGCCTGCACGACCTCGCCGAGTTCCGTCCGCCGGGGCGCGAGGGCGGGCACGTGCTCACGACGATCGGGCGGATCATCTACAACGACGGCATCGAGCGCGCTCTCCAGGAGGCGCTCGGGTCGGAGTTCGAGCCGGAGAAGTACGACTTCGTCAACCAGTCGATGCGCAAGCGCGACACCACGCTGCTGATCGACTCGCTCGTGCAGACCTACGGCGCGACCACCGTCTCGCTGGTCCTCGACGCGTTCAAGGACCTCGGGTTCAAGTTCGCCACGCAGGCGGGGATCACGATCTCCAAGAACGACGTCGTCGTGCCGCCCGAGAAGCAGGAAATCCTCGACAAGTACGACGAGATCGTCGGCGACATCACGGGCCAGTACGACGACGGCCTGATCACGCAGGAGGAGCGCCACGAGGCGGTCGTCGAGCAGTGGAACGCTGCGACCGACGAGGTCGCAGAGGCGATGGTCGCGAACCTCGACGTGCGGAACCCCATCTTCATGATGGCCAACTCCGGCGCCCGTGGCTCCTTCAAGCAGATCCGCCAGCTGGCGGGGATGCGTGGCCTGATGGCCAACCCGAAGGGCGAGATCATCGAGCGCCCGATCAAGGCCAACTTCATGGAGGGCCTGTCGGTGCTCGAGTACTTCATCTCCACGCACGGCGCGCGAAAGGGCCTGGCCGACACGGCCCTGCGCACCGCTGACTCCGGCTACCTGACACGGCGTCTGGTCGACGTCGCCCAGGACGTGATCATCCGCGAGGACGACTGCGGCACCGAGGAGTACATCGAACTCCCCGTCTACAAGGCCGACGGCGAGCCCAACGACGGTCTCGTCGGGCGCATCGCGGCCCTGCCGATCGAGACCAAGCGCCACCGCATGCTCACCGAGCAGGGCGCCGAAATCGGCCGCGCCGAGCTCGTCGAGATCGTCTCGGCGTTCAACGACGATCACGAGAAGGGCGTCGAGGTCACCGTGCCCGTGCGCTCGGTGCTGAAGTGCGAGGCGCCCAGCGGCGTGTGCCAGGCCTGCTACGGCCGGGCGATGGCGACTGGTGCCCTGGCGCAGATCGGCGACGCGGTGGGCATCGTGGCCGCGCAGTCCATCGGCGAGCCGGGCACGCAGCTGACGATGCGCACGTTCCACACCGGAGGCGTTGCCGGCGCTGACATCACGCACGGTCTGCCGCGTGTCGTGGAGCTCTTCGAGGCGCGCCGGCCCAAGGGCCTGGCGAAAATCGCCGAGGAGGATGGCGTCGTCTCGATCGAGGAGACGGACAAAGCCCTCACCGTCGTCATCACCGACGCCGCCGGCGAGGAGCATCGCCACGCCTTCCCGCGCCGCACGCGCCTGTTCGTCTCCGCCGAGCAGAAGATCAAAGCCGGCAGCCAGCTCAACGAGGGGTCCGTCTACCCGCACGAGCTGCTCGCCATCCGGGGACGCACCGAGACCGAGCAGTACCTCGTCAAGGAGGTGCAGGAGGTCTACAAGTCCCAGGGCGTGGACATCAACGACAAGCACATCGAGCTGATCGTGCGCCAGATGCTCAAGAAGGTCCGGGTGGATCAGAAGGGCGACACCGAGTACCTTCCCGGGCAGTTCGTCGACCGCTTCGAATTCGCCAAGACCAACGAGGCCGTGCGCGTCGAAGGCGGCGAGCAGGCGCAGTTCGAGGACATCATCCTGGGGATCACGAAGGCGTCGCTGAACACCGACTCCTTCCTCTCCGCCGCCTCCTTCCAGGAGACGACGAAGGTGCTCACCGACGCCGCGCTCGAGGGCAAGATCGACCGGCTCAACGGGCTCAAGGAGAACGTGATCATCGGCAAGCTGATCCCCGCTGCCACCGGCCTGAAGCGCTACCGGCGGATCGAGATCGAACCCGCCGAACCGCTGCCCCGCGCGATCGACGATGTCGGCCTGCTCGACCAGGACGAGATCGCGGCCGAGCTCGGCCTCGCAGGCGGGGACGGGTTCAACGGCGGCTACGGGCAGGAGTTCGACGCGGACCTCGCATCGCTCGAGAAGATCGGCGCGGGCGGCACCGACCCCGGCTTCGCCGAGGAGCTCGCCGGGCTGGAGATCCCCGACGAGGAGCCCGCCGAGAAAAAGTAGGCTCCCGGCCGCGCTCAGTAGCGCTGCAGACCCGGCGCGTCCCCCGCTTTCGAGCGGCGGGCGCGCCGCTTCTCGTTCTGGGGTGCGCCTCTCCTCTCGCGCGGGCGCGCGTGAAGAGAGGCCCGTGCGTCGAGTCGCGCGGCCCTGGTGGGTGTTCTCCGTTTTGGCGCCCGTATCGCCATTGCGATACCGGGCCGCGCGGAGCGGACCAGCAGTTGCGTCCGAACGCGCTGTGGACGCGCGCGGTGTGTTCCCGGTTTCGGCAGGTGTATCGCCGCTGCGATACAGGCGTGCGCCGAGCACCTACTTCATCCGCGCCGGCTATGCCGAGGCGCTCGAGCGGGAACAGCGGCTGCGCGCGCCAGTCCGCCGGACCGCGCGCGAGCGCCCGCTGAGAGGATTCTCACCGCCCGGTGACGCACCGAGGGCCCGGTGGTGGTGTCCTTGGCGTTGATGCACGACGACGCATTCACGCGCAGGTCCCTGCTCGCGGGCTCGGCAGCCGCGGCGGCGGGCAGCCTGCTGGGACCGGCGGGCGCACTGGCGGCGCTGGCGGGACCCCCGCCGGTGCGGTTGAGCGAGCGCTGGGTGGGCGACCTGACGGCAGGCGCCGTGCGCACGATCGCGCTCGCGGGCTCGGCGGATCTCGTGGGGCTGCAGTGGAGCGCGCCGGCGCATGCGGGCCTGCGGCTGCGCTTCCGCGGGGAGGGCGGCGCGTGGAGCCCATGGGTCTCCGCGGACTCCCACGGGCAGATCGGAAGAGCACACGTCTGAACTCCAGTCACGCCAATATCTCGT
>OCZT010005659.1_pt1 | contig 12449 bp, 7 predicted proteins | sample 1539031 | NCBI WGS metagenome assembly OCZT01 (sample SAMEA3539308, study PRJEB22396) | soil metagenome | biome: tundra; feature: field; material: soil | place: USA | collected 2010-05 | depth 0.15 m | reverse complement strand
GGGGGCCTCGCCCGTCGGGCTTCCACTCGATATCCCGTTTGCCATCGATCGAGCCGTTTTCTCGGGCCGGCGCGACTCCGCCGTGGTGTTCGGCGCCGGAGGGGTATTCCTGGTCCGCGGCATGCGACAGAACAGTCCGGAGATTCTGCCGTTGCCGATCTCGATTGCGGATGCGGTATCGGCCGTTTTCAATGCGCCGGGCTCCGCGGCGCTCTTTTACTCTCCCGCGCAGCGGCAACTGCAAATCGTCTCCGGGCTGGCAGGGGATCCAATCGTTGGGGTGGCGATCGACTGTTCCGCGCAAGCGGGCATCATCAGGTCGGCCGCGCTGGACAGCGGCGCCGCCTCCATCCTGGTGGCCCTACAGGATTCCGGCGTGGGAAGCGTTCTGCTGCTGCGAGCCGATTCGGGGACTCCCTTCCCCAGCGTGGTCTTGACCACGCCTCTGCCGTCGACGATTCTCTATTTCAACCAGGATCGCGACGCTCTGGTGGCGGATTCGTCATCGAATGAGGTTTTCCTGATTCGGGATCTGGGCGGGTCTGCCTGGGCAACCGTCGTCGCCAGCGCCACGGACGGTATTGCCAGACCAGTCGGCATTCAGCTCTCCGCGGATGAAAAGGCCATGTTGGTTGCCAACGCTGGTTCCAGCAGTATCACGGTCCACAGCCTGGCGGGCAACGCGCCCGCGATCCAATTGCCGGTGCCGGTGGCTCCTACGAGATTCGACAAGCTCAATCGCGAGCCGGTTCTGCTGTTCAACGAAATGGGAAGCGGTCCGCTCTACCTGCTGGATGAAGCCGGCGGCAGGCAGGTTTATTTCGTACCGGTCAATTGATTGCGGAAAATGCGTTTATCGATGTTGGTTATCCTGTGTGCCTTAGGGCTCTCTTTGGCACCGCAGCCGGCGATGAGCCAGACTCCGGCGAATATACAGTTCAGTTACACCAGCGCGGTCACTTTCCCGCCGGCGCCCTTGGCCAGCGGAGGCACGATCAACCTCGGATCGGTCCCGGTGGGTTCCGCGGGCCCGGCGACTCTGATCATCGACAACCGGGACACTGTGGCATGGACGATTTCATCGATGACGGTTTCCGGTCTGCCGTTGCAAGTCACGTCGTCGGGCTCTTTATCGATCGGGCCGGGGCTGAGTCAGACCTACGGGCTCACCTTCTCTCCCGGCACACAAGGCGCGGCGAACGGGACACTCTCCGTGAACATGGTGAGCGGCACTCAAAACCTGGCGGCCGCCTTCTCCCTGGCCGGGACCGGACTGCAGGCAAGCCTCGCCGTCAGCTATGTACTGGCCGGGGGTGGGAGCCCGGTTACGCTGACCGACAACGGTACGATCGCGTATCCGAGCACAACGGTGGGCCAATCCAGTGCGGCCTCGCTAGTCATTTCCAACACGGGCAACGCGCCCGGAAGTGTAATCGGGGTGACTCTGCCTGTTGGGGCATTTAGCCTGGCGGGCCTTCCGCCGCTGCCCGCGCAGATCGCCGCCGGTACGCAAGTCTCGTTCACGATTCAGTTCCTCCCCACCACCCAGCAGACCGCGACAGCGTTGCTGCAAATCGTCCTGCCCGATCGGACCGTCCATGTCAACCTGAGCGGTCAGGGGGTAAGCCCAAGCTTCGTTTACCAGGCGAGTGTTGGCACGTCGGTGTCCACGGTCGTTGCGAATGGAACAGTGACTCTGGCGGGCACGAATGTGGGCACGAACAGTACCGCGACGATCACGATCCAGAACACGGGGAGCGGCACCGGGCAGGTGTCGTCCATCACGATCAGCGGCACCGGGTTTCAGTTGGTCAACGTGCCGCTCCTGCCGGCTACGATCGCGCCCGGGCAGGGGTTGAGTTTCACGGTAGCTTTCGCTCCCCTGCTGAGCGGCGCGGCACAGGGCCGGCTGCTCATCGATGGGGTGAGCATCAACCTGGCCGGCACGGGACTGCAGGCCAACCTCATCTGCAGCTATATCCTGACCGCGGATGGGAACCAGATATTGCTGGCGGACAACAGCACGATCGACTTTCCGGGCACCGCAGTGGGCCAGTCCAGTACCGCGACGCTAATCGTTTCCAATACGGGCACTGCCCCTGGAACGGTAACCGGAGTTACTCTGGCCGCCGGGGCATTCAAACTGTCGGGCCTGCCATTGCTCCCCGCTCAAGTCGCTCCCGGCCAGAGCCCACCATTCCAATTCACGGTGACGTTCGTTCCCACCACGTCGCAGGCAGCCGCGGCGCAGGTGCAAATCGTTCTCGGCGCCAGCACCATCCATGTCAATCTGAGCGGGCAGGGGACGGGTCCGAGCTACGTTTACCAGGCCACCGTGGGCTCCTCGGTGACTCCAATCGCCAACAACGGAACGGTGACCTTACCCGATACCAATGTTGGATCGAGCAGCACTGCGACGATCCTGATTCAGAATACTGGCAACGGCGCCGGGCCGGTATCGTCGATCACGGTGAGCGGAGCCGGTTACCAACTGACCAATTTGCCCAGCCTGCCGGCCACGGTATCCCCCGGCGGGCAGGGATTGACGTTCACGATTGTTTTCGCTCCCACGCAGAGCGGCGCCGCGCCGGCCCGATTGCTCATCGATTCGACTACCATCAACCTGACGGGCAACGGCTTGGGATCCGCGCTGAGCCTCACCGTTACGCAAGGGAGCACCACGGCGCCGATCGCCGCCGGCGGCCTGGTGATCTTCCCGAATACGGCGGTGGGAAGTCAGAGCCCCGCGGTAATCCAAATCACCAATACGGGGAATGTCAGCACGAACATCAACAGCATCGGCTTGAGCGGCGCCGCGTACCAACTGGCGAATCTTCCGCCGCTGCCGGCAGTGGTCGGTCCCGGCCAGAACGTGCAAATTACGGTCAGCTTTGCGCCCAACGGACTCGGCAGCGCGACCGGAACACTACAAGTCAATAGCTTGCAGATCAACCTGACCGGAGTGGGGCTGGGTCCGCCAACCCTGCCGGCGGTGTCGTTCGGCAGCCTGGGAGGTAGCGCCGGCCCTGCCCAGCAGCCCTCTTTCGGTTTGACTCTGGCATCGCCGTATCCGCTGGCCGTCTCTGGTACGCTGACCCTCAGTTTTGTTTCGGCGTCTTTCGCCGACGATCCGGCCATACAGTTTGCTACCGGTGGCCGCAGCGTGAATTTCACGATTCCGGCCAACACCACGCAAGCGATATTTGGGTCAGTGGCGACGCAAGTGCAATTCCAGACCGGGACTGTAGCGGGAACGATCGCGTTCACACCCACCTTTGCAGCCGGAAGCGTCAACCTTACGCCGGCGGTCCCTCCTATCATGATCGTCACTATCGCGCCGTCCGCTCCCCAGGTCCGCAGCGTACAGATCGGGACGCAGACGGCCAACAGTTTCGAGGTGCTCGTGACCGGGTTTTCCACACCGCGCACGATGACCGGGATGAATCTGCAATTCACGGCCAGCACCGGAGCAAACCTGGGGACGAGCACTCTGAATGTGGATGTCACAAGCGCCTTCAGCACCTGGTACCAGTCAGCGGCCTCGGCGCAGTTCGGCAGCCAGTTTACGGTTGTCCTCAACATTGTTGTGGCGGGCGACATCACCGCCGTGCAGAGCGTGGCTGTAACAGCAACGAACCAAAGCGGCACTTCCCCTTCCGCGAGCGCCAGCTTGCGCTAGTGCCGCCGGGGCAATTTCCGCGGGCATCAACTATGGTTAGAAGCAGATCTTCAATAATCTTCCTCGTGGCCTGTGTCCTGTTTCTCCTCCCGGGAGGAATGGCCCTCAAAGGTCAGGAGAAATCCTCGCAAGCCAGCGTGCAGACGGCGGGTCTCCGCGACGGGGTGATCGGACCTAACGACGCTTTGAACATCTTCGTGCGAGCCGCCGAAGAGATGACCAAGACGTGGCGAGTGGGTCCGGACGGGCAATTGAATCTGCCGCTGGTCGGAACGGTCGAGGCGGCGGGCAAGACGGTGGACCAATTCGAGCGGATGTTGACCACGAAACTCAAGGAATTTCTTCTTAACCCGCAGGTGACTGTCTCGATTGTTGACACGCGAAGCGCTCCGGTCACCATACTCGGCGCCGTCGGGACGCCCGGGACCCTGCAACTGGAGGGGCGTAAGACGCTGCTGGACATCTTGATGGCAGTGGGCGGACCGAAGGACGCGGGGCCCACCCTGACTCTCTCGCGGAGAGCCGCCCAAGGGCCGATTCCCTTGCCGGAAGCACATGAGGCCGACGGTGGCAAGTATAGTGTTGCCACCTTGAACCTCAAAGACATTCTGTCCGGACGCACACCCGCGGCAAACCTGATTGTGCAACCTCAGGATGTCATATCGGTGTCGGCGCCACCGCCACCACTTCCGAGGCTGGTTCAAATCATAGGAGAAGTGTCGAAACCCGGCGCCATCGAACTGGTTCACAAGGAAAGTGTATCGATCATGCAGGCGCTGGCCGCGGCCGGGGGGCCAACTCATACGGCGGCGGCTGGACGAACGGTTATCATGCACGTCAACGTAGATGGGAGGCGAACCGAAATTGCCCAGATCGATCTGAGAAAGATCCTGGAAGGTAAGGTCAAGGATATAGAACTAGTCGCTGGTGACATTGTCGTTGTACCTACAAGCCAGGTGAAGAGTTATCTGGACATCGTCGCGAGAACGATGGTAGGCAGCAGCGCCATGGTTCTGACCAGATTCTAGCCACGATATCTCGGGAAATATCACATGGATGATTCCAAGCTCAATAAGCAAGATCCGACCCGGGAGGTTGCTCGCCTGGAGGGTCAGGCGGGAACACCTTCGCGAGTAGTATATACCGAAGCAATCGAGGTGGAGGCAGAATCCTCGGATACACACGAATTCCTCGAGTATTGGCAGATTCTTCGCCGCCGCAAGGGTGCGTTTGTCTTCATCGCGCTTCTCGGAGCCTTGAGTGGATTTCTCATGACGCTTCCGCAAACCCCGATTTATCAGGCGCGGGCTTCGGTGGAAATTTCGGTCCCGAATGAGAATGCGCTGAATTTCAAAGATGCCGCCGCCACCGAAAGTCTCTTCGATTATCTGGACAACTACCTGCAGACCCAGATAAGAGTCTTGCAGAGCGATTCCGTGAGGATGAGGACAATCGACCGGCTCAAAGCGGAGCACCGCCCCGAACTTTGGGACAACCCGGGCCGGTTTTCCGCTTGGCGCAAGGCCCTACACATACCCGAGCCGGCGGAACCTGCCGTGGGCGGCAAGAATGTCCAGCTTCCTCCGCATTCCTTGCAGGTCAGGATGCAGCCCGGCACTCGTGTCGTCGACGTCATTTGCGACTCCGCTAATCCGGTCTTTGCCGCCGCGTTTGCCAATACCTTAACAAAGGAATACATCGAGCGAACTCTCGAATCTCGCTCTAACGGCTCCGAGCGTACTAAGGTCTTGCTCGCCAAGGAGCTTGACGACACCAAGATCGATCTCAAAAACTCCGAAGTGCAGCTCCAGGAGTATAGCCGGGCCTCCAACCTGGTGCACACCTCCGAGAAAGGTACCGCCACTGGATCGGAGCTCACCCAAGTGCAGGGACAGCTCGCCACGGCCCGCGGGGAACGTATCGCCAAGCAGTCCCAATACGAGACCGTATCTTCCGCACCGGTGGAAGTGCTCGCGGAGTTGCTCGGGGGTACGGTCCTTGAAGGGTACCGAGGGAAACTGGGGGAAATGCGCCGCGACCTACTAGAGCTCCGGAGCACTTATACGCCGTCCCATCCGAAGGTCCAGCAGCTCCAGGCACAAATGCGGGAGTTGGAAGCGGCAATCGAACATGAGAGAAAGAACGCCATGATCCGGATCCGGACGGAATTAGAGGCGGCCCAACTACACGAAAAAATGCTGTCGTCGGCCTACGCCAAGCAGGAACAACGCGTTTCGGAAGACGCCCGTAAGGAGATTGAATACAACATCCTCAAGGGCGACGTCGACACCAACCGCGGGCTTTACAACTCCATGTTAGAGAAGGTCAAGGAGACTGACATCGTCTCCGCCATGCGGGTTAGCAACGTCCAGATGATTGACCAGGCCAAGGTCCCGGGAGCCCCCTACAAGCCGAACATGCCAACCAATATCGCATTGGGACTGCTGTCTGGCATGTTCTTTGGGCTGGTGTTCATCTTCGTGCTGGAGCACGCGGACCTCAGCCTGAAGGGTCCTGGCGATGCCGCCCTCTATCTGAAGATGCCGGAATTGGGCGTGATCCCGCTGGGCAGCCTAACGGCCACCAAGAGTTCCTACACCAAGAATGGGGCGTCTTCGTCTCGGCCTTTGGCTGAGGCGGCGCCGATCGCCGAAATTGTCACCCCGGCAACCGGGCTGAGCGGCGGTGAAAAGGATACGCCAGAACTGGTAACCTGGCAGCACAAACTCTCGTTGACGGCCGAATCCTATCGCGCAACGCTTACGTCGATTCTGCTTTGCGGCACCAATGGGAACCGCCCGCGCACAATGGTTTTCACGAGCGCCGGGCCGGGCGAAGGAAAGACCACCACGGTCTCGAATTTGGGGATTGCTCTGGCGGAAATCAACCGGCGTGTGCTTCTGATCGATGCCGACATGCGAAAGCCACGGCTGCATGAAATCTTCAATCTGCCCAACACCTGGGGCCTTAGCGACCTGCTTCGCGAGAGGGGACCGATCGAGACGCTCCCGGCGGAGGCCCTCGTGCGTGAGACCGGGATCCCGGGTCTGTTCGTTCTCCCCAGCGGCCCGGCAACTGTGAGCATCTCGAACCTGCTCTATTCCTCCCGAATCGAAGAGCTTTTGCGCCGCTTCCGTCAGGAGTACTACGCGGTGCTCATTGACACGCCCCCCATGATGCAGCTCGCGGACGCCAGGATACTGGGTCCGCTGGTCGACGCAGTCATATTAGTGGTAGGGGCCGGCCGCACCACGCGGGACGCCGCCAAGGCGGCAAAGCAACGCCTGAGTTCGGACGGCATCCGCCTTTTGGGCAGCATTCTCAATCGCTGGGATCCGAAGAACGCCAGCAGCTATGGGGTCTACGGATATTATGACGGGTACTACAACAGCTACCAGAAGAAATCCAAGTAAAGACGGTATTTCTGGTCGCGCCTTAGTGGCGATATGAGCCGGTGACGCAATGAGCACTCATTCTTATATTCCTTTTGGCCTGCCCGAAATTGGCGAAGAAGAAATCAACGAAGTGGCCGCTACCTTACGCAGCGGTTGGCTGACGACCGGCGAGCGAACCGCGCAATTCGAGCGGGAGTTCCAAGCTTACGTAGGATCTAGCCGGGGTCTGGCGGTCAGTTCCGGAACGGCTGCCCTTCACCTTTCGCTCGCCGCTCTCGGAATAGGGCCAGGCGATGAGGTAATCACCACCCCGCTCACGTTTTGTTCCACGGTGCACGCGATCCTGCACCTGGGGGCGACTCCAGTTCTGGCTGACGTTGGTCCCGATGGCAATATCGATCCCCACTCGATTGCGGAGCGCATTACTCCCCGGACGCGGGCGATCCTTCCCGTTCATCTGGGAGGACTGTCCTGCAACATGGAGCGCATCTGGGCCCTTGCCGGCCGGTACAATCTTGCGGTAGTTGAAGATGCCGCACATGCCACGGGAACGCAGTATCGGGGCCATCATGTAGGCTCCGCTGAACTGCGGCCGGGAAGCGACGCTGTGGCGTTCAGTTTTTACGCCACTAAGAACATGACGACAGGTGAAGGCGGCATGGTCACAACCAACACGCCACGGCTGGCGGAGCGAATGCGGCTGCTCACCCTGCACGGCATCAGCAAGGACGCCTGGAACCGCTACTCCGAGAATGGAAGCTGGTATTACCAGGTGGAGGAGCCGGGGTTCAAATACAACTTGGGCGACATCCAGTCGGCGATCGGCATCCATCAGTTGCGCAAGCTGGAACGCTTCATCGAAAGGCGCACCGAGCACGCGCGCCATTACAATGAGGCGCTGGCGGGCTCGGAGGAACTGGTCCTTCCGTCGGACGACCTGGCTGGCCGCCATTCGTGGCACCTCTATATGATTCGCCTCCGGCTGGATAAATTGAGCATAGGTCGAGATCAGTTCATCCAGGAACTGCGGCGCCGTAGAATTGGCGCAAGTGTGCATTTCATCCCGATACCATTGCATCCGTTCTTCGCTGCCTATGCGGCGCGGCCGGAAAATCAGTGCCCGCGGGCGCTCGATATGTACCCGCGGTTGGTTTCCTTGCCGTTGTATCCGGCCATGTCTCCGCAGCAGGTGGACTATGTGGCCGACTCGGTAAAGGAAATCCTCCATGGCGCCAGAAGAAGCAAGACTATAGCGGCAGGTTCCTCTGTCTAGAGGCGCAGTTTGTCGCCTTCGTAGCTAGCTAAGCTAGTAAAGGACTTATGGTCAAATCGCTCTTGGTACGACATCGACGCCCGCTGGTCTACCTGTGCAACCTCGCAATTGTTGTGTCTTCCCTGGCGTGGGCATTCGTTCTGCGCTTCGATTTCTGGGTGCCGGCGACCGAAGTCCGGCATCTGTACGTGGGTGTGGTACTGGCCGCACTATTGAAACCTCTGGCCTTTCACTATGGAGAGCTCGACCGGGGTTGGTGGCGCTTTTTGGGGCTGCAAGATGTTCTTCGAGTTTTCCGGGCGAATGCCGCTGGCTCGGTGCTGGTCATCCTTTTTTCCGTGATGATCCAGGGCCCCAGTTTTCCCCGCTCGATCTACTTCACCGACTTTTTGTTGTGCTTCCTCGGCACCGCGGGGGCACGCTTCGCCGTCAGGCTCTATCATGAGGCGGTATTGAGCGACCTGAACAACAGAGGCGGCAAGGGACTGCTCATATACGGTGCGGGGCAATCGGGAAGGACTCTGTTGCGGGAGATCCTGTCCAACCGGTCCCTGGGTTACCACGTAATCGGCTTCCTGGACGACGATCCGAATAAGCGCAATGTCAGTTTCCTGAATGCGCCCGTTCTCGGCACGGGCCGTGATGTTGCGCGGATCATAGACCGCCGCAAACGCGGCCCGTACAAAGTGGAAGAGATTCTGTTTGCGATGCCATCGGCGAAGCGCCGTCAAATGCAGGAGGCCTTGGCCAATTGCCGCGCCACCGGTGTGCCTTGCAAAATGATTCCGAGCATCGGTGAGTTGTTGAGCGAAAAGGTATTGACCAGCCAGATCCGCAACGTGGAAATCACCGACCTGCTTGGGCGAGAGCAAGTCCAGATGGAAGCAGAGCCCATCCGGTTAACGATCGCGGGCCGCTCCGTACTGATCACCGGCGCCGCCGGGTCGATCGGTTCCGAACTTTGCCGCCAGGTGGCGCGCTTCGAGCCAAGAGTGCTGATCGCTTTCGACCAGGCTGAGAGCGAGCTGTTCAAGATCGATCTGGAATTGCGGCAGAAGTTTCCGTCGCTTTCCGTGGCGGCGGAACTCGGCGACATTCGCGACTTCCAACGGATCGACGAGGTCCTCCGGCGGTATTCCGTGGAATCGATCTTTCATGCTGCTGCCTACAAGCACGTGCCGATGATGGAAACTCATCTTCTGGAAGCGGTTAAGAACAATGTGCTCGGGACTAACAATCTAGTCCGAGCGGCACGACAGAACAACGTCGCCGAGTTCCTCTTAATCTCTTCGGATAAAGCTGTCCGCCCCACCAACATTATGGGCCTGACCAAGCGAGTTGCGGAACTGATCGTGTCGGCGCAGCGGGCTAACAGAAGTGAGGCTCGCACCAAGTTTGTTTCGGTTCGATTCGGTAATGTCCTGGGTAGCAACGGCAGCGTAGTGCCCATCTTTCAGGCGCAGATAGCGGCCGGCGGACCCGTGACCGTGACCCACCCGGACGTGTGTCGATACTTTATGACGATCCCCGAGGCCGTACAATTGGTCCTCCAAGCCTTTGCGATGGGCAAAGGATCCGAGATTTTTCTGCTGGATATGGGAGAGCCGGTCCGCATCATGGACCTGGCCTGCAACCTGATCAGCCTTTCCGGACGCGTGCCCCACCAGGACATAGAGATCCGCATCACGGGCCTTCGCCCCGGGGAGAAGCTTTACGAAGAATTGATCACCGAAGGCGACGGCATCCGGCCCACTTATCACAAGAAGATCAAGATTCTCGCCACCAGCAGCCTGCGCGCCGAGTCGATCAACGCATGGATTGAAGAGCTGGATGAACAAGTGAAGGTTCGGGATGAGCAGGCAGTCCTGGCGCAGTTGACTAAACTCGTTCCGGAGTACAATCCGGCCGGAACACCGGCTGCGACTTTGGGAGGCGCGGTGGTCTCGGGCTACAGTAGCGTGGGGGTATGAGCGCTGCCACACCGGTTTCGACGGGATTGGAGCAGCCTGACAGCAGGCCGCTGCCGGTGCTGCGCATCGAACCATCCAAAGGGTGGGTTTCCCTAAAGCTGGCGGAGCTTTGGGAGTACCGGGAGTTGTTGTACTTTCTCACCTGGCGGGATGTCAAGGTGCGCTACAAGCAGACCGTCCTGGGTGCCGCTTGGGCGGTGATTCAACCTTTTTGCACGATGCTGGTTTTCAGCCTGTTCTTTGGCCGTTTGGCGAAGATGCCTTCGGACGGGATTCCCTATCCGATCTTCAGTTACGCCGCGCTAGTGCCATGGACTTTTTTTGCTAGCGGGTTGTCCCAGTCGTCGAACAGCCTGGTGGGTAGCGCCAACCTGATTACCAAGGTCTACTTCCCACGCCTGACGATTCCTCTTTCCAGCGTATTGTCCGGCGTCGTGGATTTCTTCCTCTCGTTCATCGTTCTACTTGGAATGATGGTTTATTACGGGGTGAGGCCCACCTGGAATATTCTGTGGCTTCCCCTGTTTCTGCTGCTGGCCCTGGTGACTTCCCTTGGGGTTGGGCTGTGGCTTTCGGCGCTGAACGTGCAGTTTCGCGATGTGCGTTACATCGTCCCGTTCATCACGCAGTTCTGGATGTTCGCCACGCCGATCGCATACCCAAGCAGTCTGCTTCATGAGCCTTGGCGGACGGTTTACGGCCTCAACCCAATGGTCGGCGTAGTGGAGGCGTTTCGCTGGGCGCTGCTGGGGAGTAAGACGAGGCCCGGTCCGATCATCGCAGTTTCGGTGTTGGCGTCGGTGGCCATCCTGATCGGCGGCGCTTTCTATTTTCGGCGGATGGAGAAGAATTTTGCCGACGTGGTTTGAAAGTATTTCCGGCCGCTGTTTCGTGATCGCCGAAGTGGCGCAGAATCACGACGGCAGCCTGGGGACGGCCCACTCCTATATCGACGGGGCAGTGCGCGCCGGCGCGGATGCGATCAAGTTCCAGACCCACATTGCCGCCGCGGAAAGCACGCTCGCCGAGCCGTGGCGAGTCCGGTTCAGCCCGCAGGATGCCACCCGCTACGACTACTGGAAGCGTACGGAGTTCAACGAGGAGCAGTGGCGCGGGTTAGCCGACCATGCCAGGCAGAAAGGCCTGACGTTTCTCTCCTCGGCGTTTTCCCTGGAGGCGGTGGATCTGCTGGAACGCCTGGATGTTCCAGCTTGGAAAGTCGGCGCTGGAGAGATCGGCAACGTCGTCCTGATCAAACGGATGGCCCGCACCGGCAAGCCAGTCCTGCTCTCGAGCGGCATGGCGTCCTGGAACGACCTGGACACTGCCGTAGATGTGGTTCGCCAGTGTGGGGCGCCAGTGGCAGTTTTGCAGTGTACCACCGCCTATCCCTGCCCGCCGGAGAAGCTCGGCCTGAATCTGCTGCCGGAATTGCGTGAGCGCTATCGATGTCCGGTGGGGCTGTCGGATCATTCCGGAACGATTTATGCGGGCCTGGCAGCAGCCACCGTGGGAATCGACATGCTGGAGGTTCACGTAGTGTTCTCCCGTGAATGTTTCGGGCCGGACGTGCGGGCCTCCGTCACCACTGGCGAACTCTCTCAGCTCACCGAGGGGATCCGCTTCATCGAGAAGGCGCGCGCCAATCCGGTGAATAAAGAAGCGATGGCGCGGGAACTGAGCGATCTCCGCAGCATCTTCAGCCACAGCGTAACCGCGGCGCGAGACTTGCCGGCCGGCAGCCGGCTCACCGAGACCGACCTGGCGCTCAAAAAGCCGGGCACGGGAATTCCGGCCCACCGATTGAAAGACGTGGTCAATCGCAGACTGAAACGCGCGGTCACCGAAAATACGCTCCTCTGTGAGGATGATTTTGAGCTCGATGAAGCGTCGTAAAGTTTGCGTGGTTCTGGTGGACCGGGCCAACTACGGCCGGCTGAAGCCGGTGATGCAGGCCATTGCGGTGCGGCCCGAGCTAGAGCTACAGGTGGTTGCCGCAGGGACCATGGTGCTGGAACGATTTGGTCTCCCGGTGCGGGTTGTGGAGGCGGACGGCTTTCGCGTGGATGGCCAGGTTTACATCGAACTGGAAGGCTCGACGCCGGCGACGATGGCCAAGTCGGTGGGCTTCG
>OCZT010005658.1_pt1 | contig 12449 bp, 10 predicted proteins | sample 1539031 | NCBI WGS metagenome assembly OCZT01 (sample SAMEA3539308, study PRJEB22396) | soil metagenome | biome: tundra; feature: field; material: soil | place: USA | collected 2010-05 | depth 0.15 m | reverse complement strand
CGCCGGACGACATCGTGTTCGAGCTGCACAACGAGGCGCTGTGGGGCGGCCATCCGTACGGCTACTCGATCCTCGGAACGAGAGCGAGCGTCGAGTCGATGCCGGTCGAGACCGTGCGCGCGCTGCACCAGCGGGCGTACAACCCGTCGCAGATCATCGTCGCCGCGAGCGGCAACATCACGCACGACGAGCTGCTCGCCGAACTGCGGCGCACGGGGTGGAACGACATCCCCCGCGGCGACGACTCGCGTCCGGCGGTGCCACCGCCCGTGCCACCGCCCGCGCACGACCGGCACATCGAGCGCGATTCGCAGCAGACGCACCTGGTCTTCGGCTCCTCGACCGTGCCGCACGCCGACCCCAGGCGCTACGCGCTCATGCTGATCGATACGCTCCTCGGCGGCGGCATGAGTTCGCGCCTGTTCCAGCGGATACGCGAGGAACTCGGCCTCGCGTACTCGGTCTACACGTTTCAGGCCTTTCACGTGCACGCCGGAATGCACGGCGTGTACATGGCGACGGCCCCGGCGACCGCGGAGCAGGCGGCCGCCGCCGTGCGCGACGAACTCGCGCGCCTGGCGAGCGAGGGAATCCGTGAGCCCGAACTGCGCATGGGCAAGCAGCAGGTCAAGGGCCAGATCACGCTGTCGATGGAAAGCGTCTCCAGCCGCATGTACCGCGCCGCCGGCGTGGAGCTGTTCGGCGAACCGTACATCCCGATCGATGAAGTCCTGGCCAGGATCGACGCCATCACCGTCGACGAGGCTGCCGAAGTCTGTGCCGAGTTCTTTCCACCCGGGCGTCAGACGCTGGTCAGTCTGGGCCCGAAGTAGACCGAAGACCGAAGACCGAAGACCGAAGACCGAAGACCGAAGACCGAAGACCGAAGACCAAGTTGACGCACCTCCACATTCCGTAGTCACCATCCGCCCCCTGCTATCGGATCAAAAAAGATGAAAATCGGAATCCCGAAGGAAATAAAGACGAACGAGAATCGGGTCAGCCTCGTTCCCGCAGGCGCCGAGACGCTCATCGCCGCCGGTCACAGCGTGCTCGTGGAGACCGGAGCAGGCATCGGCAGCGGTTTCACGGATGACCAGTACATGGCGGTGGGCGCCAGGATCGCGCCGAACGCCGACGCGACGTGGGCCGACGCCGACATGATCATGAAGGTGAAGGAGCCGATCGAGCCCGAGTGGAAGCGCATCAAGAAGGGGCAGGCGATCTTCACCTACTTCCACTTTGCCGCCGACGAGAAACTCACCAGGGCGCATATGGCGTCGGGAGCGGCGTGCATCGCGTACGAAACCGTGGAACTGCCGAATCGCGAGCTGCCGCTTCTGGTCCCGATGTCCGAGGTCGCCGGCCGCATGGCGGTGCAGGAGGGCGCGAAGTATCTCGAGAAACTCTACGGAGGGCGCGGCGTGCTGCTCGGCGGCGTTCCCGGCGTTCCGCCGGCGAAGGTGGTGATCCTCGGCGGAGGCGTCGTCGGGATCAACGCCGCGAAGATGGCGGCGGGGATGGGCGCGAAGGTCACCATCCTCGACACGTCGCTGGAACGGCTCCGCTACCTGAGCGACGTGATGCCCGCGAACGTGCAGATGATCTTCTCGAACCGTCACAACATCCTCGAGCAGATCGCGACGGCCGACCTCGTTGTCGGCGGCGTGCTGATCCCCGGCGCCGTGGCCCCGAAGCTCATCCGCAAGGCCGACCTCAAGACGATGCGTCCGGGCTCGGTGATCGTGGACGTCGCGATCGACCAGGGCGGCTGCGTCGAGACGATCCACGCGACCACCCACGAGAACCCGACCTACGTAGTGGATGACGTGATCCACTACGGTGTCGCGAACATGCCCGGCGGCGTGCCGCGCACGTCGACGCTCGCGCTCACCAACGCGACGTTCCCCTACGCGCTGACGCTCGCCAACAGGGGGTGGAAGCAGGCGCTCGCGGAGAACCCGGCCCTCCTGAAGGGGCTCAATGTGGTGGACGGCAAGGTGACCTACCGCGGCGTGGCAGAGGCATTCGGCATGGAGTACCACGAGCCGGCTGGGTTCCTCAAATAGGGGCGAGTGGGGAGGGGCGAGGCGAGAGGCGAGGGGTGAGTCCAGACGGGAGGGGCGAGTTCGAGAGGAGAGGGGCAAGAAACGAGAAACGAGAGGCGAGAGGCGAGTGGCGAGTGGCGAGTTTGAGAGGGGAGACAGGCGACCGGCGAACTGAGAACTGAGAAGGGGCGAGGGTATATCTCCCCACTTCTGGGCAGGTCTCATCTCTCGCCACTTCGCTCGCCCCTCAAACTCGCCACTCGCCACTCGCCTCTCGTTTCTTGCCCCTCGCCTCTCGAACTCGCCCCTCCCCGCTGGACTCTCCACTCGCCTCTGAACTCCCCTCTCACTTCTCTCAGTTGCTCGTCTCCGCGAGGGCCGATAGCTTTCAGAGGTACGCCGAGACAATTTCCAGAGCCAATCCCGAGCCGCTCGCATCGCGAGCGAACGCGCGAGACAATCCATAAATGCGTTGGCCTTTCTTCAAGTCCGGCTCGTTCTTCCCAGCCAACGCCATCGCCGTTGATCTCGGCACGGCGAACACGCTCGTGTATGTGAAGGGTGAGGGCATCGTGCTCAACGAGCCCTCGGTCGTCGCGATGGATCGCGAGACCAAGAAGATCAAGGGCGTCGGACTCGAGGCGAAACGCATGCTCGGCCGCACGCCCGAAGGCATCATCGCGGTGCGGCCGATGAAAGACGGCGTCATCGCCGACTTCGAAGTCACCGAGAAGATGCTGCGCTACTTCCTCATGCTGATCATCGAGAACCACGTGTTCAAGGTGAAGCCGCGCGTGATCGTGTGCGTGCCGTCCGGCATCACCGAGGTCGAGAAGCGCGCCGTGCGCGATTCGGCCCTCGGCGCGGGAGCCAAGGAAGTGTTCATGGTGGCGGAGCCGATGGCCGCCGCGATCGGCGTCGGCCTTCCGGTCGAGACGCCGACGGGCAACATGGTGATCGACATCGGCGGCGGCACGACCGAAATCGCCGTCATCGCGCTCTCCGGCATCGTGAGCGACACGTCCATCCGCGTCGGCGGCGACGAGCTCGACATGGCGATCGTGCAGTTCATGCGCAAGAGCTACAACCTTCTCATCGGCGAGCCGACCGCCGAACTGATCAAGATCCAGATCGGATCCGCCGCGCCGTTGGGCGAGGAACGCGAGATGGAGGTGAAGGGCCGCGACCTCGTCTCCGGCATTCCGAAGACGGTGCGCGTGCACTCGGCCGAGATTCGCGAAGCGTGCCAGGAGCCCGTGCAGCAGATCGTGGACGCGGTGCGCCGGGCGCTCGAGATCACGCCGCCGGAGCTCGCCAGCGACATCGTCGACCGCGGCATCGTGATGACGGGCGGCGGGGCGCTGATTCGCGGGCTCGACGTGCTGCTTACGCAGGAGACCGGCCTGCCCATCCACGTTGACGAGGATCCGTTGACGTGCGTCGTGCGCGGCTGCGGACGCATTCTCGACGACGAGGAGAAGTACTGGTCGGTGTTGAGCACCTGAGGGCGACGCGTGCCCGCGCGGAGACCGGCGCGAACGGATCCCCGAGTCGACCTCGTGCTCGCGGCGGCGTGCGCCGTGGCCGCGTTCGTCTGCCTGAGCTTTCCGGCGTCCACCCGTAGCGCGACGGCCGCGGCGCTGCGCACGACGGCCATGGTGCCGCTCGCTTCCCTGCAACTGAGGTCCGAGCTGATCCGCCGCGCGTTCCTCACGCGCGGCGCTGCGCTGCGAATCGTGGACAGCGTGGCACTGCGCTCGCAGCGCCTCACGGGAGTCGAAGAGGAGAACGAACGGCTGCGGAAGCTGCTCGGACTCGCCTCCCAGCTGAAGTGGGGTTTCGTGCCGGCCGAAGCGCTTCGCGGTCGCGGCCTCGGCGATGACTTCACCATCACGCTGTCGGCGGGGAAGGGTGCGGGGGTCGACTCGCTCGCGCCCGTGGTGACGACGGAGGGACTCGTCGGCATGGTGGAGCGCGTCGACCAGTCGCTCTCACTCGCGATCTTGGGGCCGCATCCGGATTTTCGCGTGAGCGCGATGACGGAGGACGGCGGCGCGTTCGGCATCGTCACGGGCCATCACGCGGAGGGCGCGTCGAGGTACTTTCTCGAACTGCACAGCGTGCCGCTGCGCTCGACGGTCAAGGCCGGCACGCTCGTGGTGAGTTCGGGGCTGGGGGGCGTGTATCCGCGCGGCATTCCGATCGGTATCGTCGTCGCCGAGTTGAAATCATCCGAGGGATACGCCAAGAACTACCTCGTGCGACCGATGGTGAGCCCCGCCGACGTTTCATCCGTCCTCATCCTCACGTCGGCGCGTGTCCGGGCCGGCGTGCAGAACGTCTGGGCGACCACCACGAATGCCGACTCGCTGCGGAAGGCCGTGACCGCCGCGGGAGACTCCCTGCGCGCCCGCCACGACACGGCCGCGATGCCGCGCACGGCGCGAGACACGATGGCGAAACCGCCGAGGCGGATTCCGTGAGCCTCGCGCGCACGCTCTGGATCACGCTGGTCTTCCTGATCCTCGTGGTGTTGCACTACTCGCTGAGGCCCATGCTCGCGTGGCGCGCATCGCCGGACTTTCTCGTGATCGCGCTCCTGCTCGTCGCCGTGCGCACACGTCCCGGCGTCGCAGCCCTGGCGGGCTTCGCGCTCGGCCTGCTGGCCGACTCGCTCACCCCCGAGGCATTCGGCGCGGGCGCGCTTGCCATGACCATCGTCGGGTTCGCGGCCAGCTGGCTCAAGGCGGCGTTCTTTGCCGACGACATCGCCTTGAACGGCGCGTTCATCTTCGGCGGCAAGTGGTTGTTCGACGCGATCTTCCTGCTGGTCGAGCATCGGCTTCGAGGGACGGAGCTCCTCGCGCAGCTCCTGCTCTGGTCGCCGCTCGCCGCTGCGATGACGGCGGTTGCCGGACTGCTGGTGTTGCTGGCCATACGGCCGGTCTTCAGGGCGCGTCACGCGTGAGCCCGCCGTGAACTTCCATCCGAACGACGTGCAGGCGAGGGCGCGCATCGCCTCGGGAATCCTGTTCCTCTCGATCGTCTTCCTGATCGGCTCGTTCTTCCGCGTGCAGGTCCTGCAACACTCGCAGTACTCCCTCGCGTCGGAGAAGAACCGCCTGCGCGAGGTGCCCATCCCCGCGCCGCGTGGACAGATCTACGATCGAACGGGCGCCATCATCGCGGAGAACATTCCCGGGTATACCGTCTCGCTCCTGACCCCCGGAGAGGACTCGTTGCGCGCGACGCTCAAGCGGCTCGCGGAAACCATCGGGTTGAGCGACGAGCAGGCCGAGGCAATCGTCAGGCGATATCGTCGCAGTCCCACGCGACCGGCCGTCCTCGTCGCGGATGCCGCGTTCGACCTCGTATCCGTCCTCGAAGAGCACCGGGTCCTCTACCCGGGACTGATCATTGATGCGGCGCCCAAGCGGTACTATCCCGATGGCGCGGCTGTCGCCGCCATCGTCGGATATACGGGAGAGATCCGTGAGGAACAGCTCGCCTCTCCGGCGTACGCCGGCTACAAGTCGGGGCAACAGGTCGGACAGGCGGGCATCGAGAAGCAGTATGAGGCGCGCCTGCGCGGCCGGGAGGGCGAGCGGTTCGTGGAGGTGGACGTTCGCGGACGCGTCGTGCGCGAAGCGGGCGCGCGCGAATCCCTGAACGCCGAAGCCGCCCAGCCGCTCTACACGAATATCGACCTCGACCTGCAGAAGTTCATCGTGAAGTTGTTCGGCGATTCGCTGCAGGGCGCGGTGGTGGCGCTCGAGCCGCGATCGGGCGAGGTGCTCGCCCTGCACAGTGCGCCGTCGTTCGATCCCAACCGCTTCATTGGCGGGATCGTCGGGAGCTACTGGGACTCGCTGCGCAACGATCCGCGGCGACCCCTCTACAACAAGGCGATCCAGGGCACCTATCCGCCCGGCTCGACCTGGAAGCTCGCCACTGCGGTCATGGCGCTCGAGGCGGGCGTGGTGAAGCTCGAGGATCACATGCCGACGGCGTGCACCGGCGGCTTCCAGTACGGCAATCGCTGGTTCAAGTGCCACAAGAAGGAAGGGCACGGGTCGCTGACGCTGGCACAGGCAATCGAGCAGTCGTGCGACGTGTACTTCTACCAGCTGGGCCTCAAGCTCGGCATCACGCGGCTCGTCGCGGGCGGCATCGCGCTCGGCTCGGCGAACTCGAGCGGCATCGACCTGCCGAACGAAAAGAAGCCGAGCTTTCCGACAGCGCCCGCGACCGAGTACTACAACAAGCGCTACGGCGCGCGCGGCTGGAGTCAGGGGAACTCGCTGAACCTCGCCATCGGACAGGGTGAGAACTCGCAGACGGTCGTGAACATGGCCCGCTTCTACACCGCGCTGGCCACCGATGGCGAGGCCGCCCACCCGCAGGTCGTCCGCGGCTCGTCGGAAAAGGAACGGCTGTTCCAGCTCGACAGCGAACAGATGGCGGGAATCCGCGCCGCCCTCGCCGGCGTCGTCAGCCACGGGACGGCGGCCGCCTCGCGCATCGAGGGGCTCACCCTCGCCGGCAAGACGGGCACCGCCCAGAATGCGGCCGACAAGACGCGTGACCACGCGTGGTTCGTCGGGTTCGCGCCCGCCGACAACCCGAAGATCGTGGTCGCGGTGATGCTCGAGTTCGGCGGACATGGGACGCGCTCGGCGCACATCGCCTCCAAAATCATCGAGCACTACCTCAAGGCGACGCCGAAGCAGCTACTCAGCACCGAAGGTCCCTGATGAGGCAGCGCAGCCTTCCGGACGTCACGATCCTCGTGCTTGCGCTCGCGCTTTCGGTCTTCGGAGTGGCAATCGTGTATTCCGCGGGGCAGACGGACCTGGTGACCCGCGTCGCGACGCTCTGGCACCGGCAGGTCCTGTGGGTCGTGTGCGGCCTCGTCGCGGCCTTCCTCCTGAGCAGGACGTCCGTCCGCCTGCTCGACTGGATCACGACTCCACTCTATGGCGTGATGTGCCTGGTGCTGTTGTCGCTCCTCTTCATCGGGAAGGGATTCGGGACGGCGGCGAGCACCAAGAGCTGGCTCGCGATCGGCGGCTACCGACTCGGACAACCGTCGGAGATCGCCAAGATCGTCGTCGTCCTCATGCTGGCGAAGGTCCTCGCCGCGCGGCGTGACACACCGAAGTCGCTGCTCGACCTCTGGCAGCCCGTGCTCGTGGCGGGTGTGCCCTGGCTGCTGATCATGGCGCAGCCGGACCTGGGCACCGGCCTCGTGTTCATCGGTATCTCGTTCGCGATGTTGTTCTGGAGCGGATGTTCATGGAAACTGATCTTGCTCGCGGCGAGCCCGGGAATCAGCCTCGTGCTCGCGGCGAACACCGTCATGTGGGGCGTGTGGTTCGTGCTCCTGGTCGGCCTCGTGCTCTGGTACCGTCCGTACGTCGCGGAAAGCGTGTTCGTCGTGGTCGCGAACGTGGCGATGGGCGTGGTAGCGCCGCTCGTCTGGGACAAGCTCAACCCGTATCAGCAACGGCGGCTGCTCGTGTTCCTCGACCCCGGCTCCGATCCGCTCAGGTCGGGATACCACGTGATCCAATCGCAAGTGGCGATCGGATCGGGAGGCTGGCTGGGGAAGGGCTTCACGATGGGAACGCAGAAGCGGCTCGCCTTTCTGCCGGCGCAGCACACCGATTTCATCTTTCCGGTCGTCGGGGAGGAACTCGGATTCCTCGGCGTCACCGTGGCGCTGGGGCTGTTCCTCGTGCTCTTCCTGCGTTGCGTGCGAGTCGCGGGGCGGGCCACGGATGCGTTCTCGAGCCTTGTGTCGTTCGGACTGGTGAGCCTGTGGTTCGTGCACGTCCTGGTCAACGTGGGGATGACGCTGAGCCTGGTGCCCGTGACCGGAATTCCGCTGCCGTTCTTTTCGTATGGAGGCTCGTTCATGCTCGCGTGCTGGATTGCGGTCGGGATCGAGATGCGGATATCAGGAGAGGGACGGGGGAAAGCGGACACACTCGTCATATAGAGGCGAGAGGGGAGGGGGGAGGCCAGGGGGAGAGGCGAGTTCTAGTGGGGAGGGAATGACTCGGGGTGCGATGTCTCGGTGACGGATCCGCTTGCGCCGCGCATCAACGTTGCGGCATGCCGATCATTCACGATGAGGAGTTCAAGGCCTGGGAGGCTTGCGTACCGCAGAGTCTCCGCGATGACGTCGTGTGGAAGTTCCACGCCTATCGGGTTGCGGTGTACCTGCTCGATCTCGCCGCCGCCGACGTTCGGGACCTGCGCGCGCGGCGGAGCTCTCCGCATCAATCCGACCAACTTCTGAGAGCTGTCGGTTCGATCAGTGCGAACGTCGCCGAAGGCTTCGGAACCAGTTCGCCCCTCGAGCGATCGCGCTACTTCGGAATCGCCCTCGGGTCGCTTCGCGAGAGCTTCACCTGGTACCGCGCCGTCCAGGCTGAACTCCCGCCCGACATTACCGAGATGAGGTTCGACCAACTCGCCGAACTTCGCCGCATCCTGATCGGCGCCCAGAAGTGGCTCGCGGCAAAGCCCCAACGCTCCCGCCTGATGTAGCCTCCCACGCATCAGCGTCGCCCCACCGTCTCTCTTCTCGCCTCTGGTCTCGCCCCTCAAACTCGCCACTCCCCTCTCGTTTCTTGCCGCTCGCCTCTCTAACTCGCCTCTCCCATCTGGCCTCACCACTCGCCTCTCTGCCGGCGGCGCGTGAGTTGCCCGCGCTCCGTCAAGGAGCGAGATTTGAGGCATGGCATGGTTCCGCAAGGAAAAGAAGCCCCGACAACCCAAGGGCGCCCGGCTCGAAATTCCCGCCGACGTCTGGGAGAAGTGCGAGTCCTGCGGCCATACCGACATCCGCGAGAACTTCTCCAAGGCGCTGAACGTCTGTCCCATCTGCGCCTTCCACAGGCGCATCAGGGCCACCGACTATGTCAACATCCTCCTCGACGAGGGCTCGACCGAAGAGACCGAAAGTGACCTCCGGTCTGTCGATCCCCTCACGTTCCCGGACTACCCCGCACGCCTGAAGAAGGCGCTGACCAACGCCGGTGACAACGACGCCATCGTCACGGCCACCGGCACCATGGAGAAAATGCCGGTCAATCTGGCCGTCATGGACTTCGCCTTCATGGGAGGCTCCATGGGATCTGTGGTCGGCGAGAAGATCGCGCGGCTTGGCCAACGGTCGCTCGAGAAGAAGTTCCCGCTGATCATCATTTCCGCCTCCGGCGGCGCGCGCATGCAGGAAGGCGTGCTTTCGCTCATGCAGATGGCGAAAACCTCGGCCGTGCTCTCGCAACTCGCCGAGCGCCGCATTCCGTACGTGTCCATCCTCACGAACCCGACCACCGGCGGCGTCAGCGCGAGCTTCGCGATGCTGGGCGACGCCATCCTGGCTGAACCAGGTGCCGTCATCGGGTTCGCCGGCCCACGCGTGATCAAGCAGACACTCGGCCAGGATCTTCCCGAAGGATTCCAGACGGCCGAGTTCCTCCTCGACCACGGGATGGTGGACAGCGTAGTGCACCGCTCGAAGCTCAAGCAGACGGTCGGACAGCTTCTGCGCCACATGAGCGGGCAGCCCGCCGCAACCGGGTGGGCCTCGAGCTGAGAACCTACGGCGACGCGCTCGATTTTCTCTACGCGCGCACCACCGGAATCTGGCGGCTCGGACTCGAACGGGTTGAAGCGTTTCTTCACTCCATAGGCGACCCGCACCGCCGTCTGCGCGTGCTCCACGTCGCCGGCACCAATGGCAAGGGAAGCGTGTGCGCCACTCTCGAGGCCGTGTTGCGCGCGAAAGGGCTTCGGACCGCCGTCTACACCTCGCCGCATCTCGTCGATTTTCGCGAACGTTTCCTGATCGACGGCACGCCGGTCGCGCCCGAGCAGATCGTCGAATTCGTGGACCGGTGGACGCCGGAAGTCGAGCGGCTCGGTGCGACGTTCTTCGAAGCGACGACGGCCATGGCGTTCGACTTCTTCGCCGATGCGAAGGTGGACGTCGCGGTGATCGAGACGGGGCTCGGCGGCCGGCTGGACGCGACCAACGTGGTCACACCGCTCGTTGCCGGCGTCGCGACGATCGGTATCGACCACGTCGAATACCTGGGCGCGACGCTGGAGGAGATCGCCTTCGAGAAGGCGGGCATCTTCAAGCGCGGCGTGCCGGCGGTCGTCGGCGATCCGGACCCGGTGATTCGCAGGCTGCTCGCCTCGCATGCACGGACGCATAGCGCGGCTCCGATTCGCGTGATCTACGATGAAGGAGCAGGCCCCGCCGATGTTCGCGTCGGCGCGACCGGCACGACCTTCGCGCTCGGCGGGAGGTCGTTCAAAACGCCGTTGCTCGGCGCCCATCAGGCGGCCAACAGCGCCGTCGCGATCGCCATGCTCGAGTCGCTGCCGGCGGGCCTGGCGCCGAACGAGACGGAACTGCGCCGGGGAATGAACCACGTTCGGCTTCCCGGCCGGTTCCAGCGGGTGGAGAAATACCTGTTCGACGTCGCGCACAACCCGGCGGGCGCCCGCGTGCTCGTGAGCACACTCGCCGCCATCGACCCGCCAGGTCCCATCGTGGCTGTCCTCAGCGTGCTTTCGGACAAGGATTGGCGCGGCATCATGGACGTGCTTGCGCCGGCCGTGGAGCGATTCATCCTCACCAACGCGCCCTCGTCGCCGCCAAGCCGCACGTGGAACATCCCCGATCCGCTCCACTACGCCCTGGAGCACGGCTGGCACGCGGAAGTCATCAGGGACTTCGACCGCGCATTGGTCCACGCGGCGTCCGCAGGAGCCACGGTGCTCGTCACCGGGTCGTTTCACACCGTGGGTGACGCCATGGCGCGTCTGGAGGTAAGTCCGACGGGGGGCTAGCTTTGACCAATGGCAGGCGGAGCGCTTCCCGGGTTCAGAGACTTCTATCCAGACGAGTTCGCGCAGCGGGCCCACATCTTCCGGGCCTGGCGTGAGGTCGCACGGCGATTCGCGTTCGTCGAGTACGACGGACCTCCGCTCGAGCCTCTCGATCTGTACACGCGAAAGAGCGGCGACGAGATCGCCGGCCAGCTCTACAACTTCACCGACAAGGGCGGCCGCGACGTGGCCTTGCGGCCCGAAATGACGCCCACGTTCGCGCGCATGGTTGCCGAACGCGCGAACTCGCTCCGCAAGCCCGTGCGCTGGTTCTCGATTCCCCAGCTGTTCAGGTACGAGCGCGCCCAGCGCGGGCGGTTGCGCGAGCACTACCAGCTGAACGTCGACATCGTCGGCGAGCCGAGCGAACTCGCGGACGCCGAGCTGCTGACGGTCGCCATTTCGATCATGAAGGAGCTGGGGCTCGATTCGCGCGACGTACGGGCGAGGGTGTCGGACCGGCGGCTGCTGAACGCGCTGCTCTCCGAGATCGGCGTACACGAGGCGCCACGCCAGGCCGCCGTCTACGCGGTCCTCGACAAGATCTCACGCCAACCTCGCGACGTCTCCACGGCCAAGCTGACGGCCGCCGGCCTCACGTCCGCGATGACCGATGCCGTCCTCGAACTCGCCGCGGTGAAGGTGCTGTCGGGCCTCCGCGCGAATCTCGCGAACGCGGAAGCGGTGAAGCCTCACCTTGCGCGCGTCTCGACGTATCTCTCGCACGTTCGGGCGCTCGGCGTCGGCGAGTGGGTAGACCTCGACCTGTCCATCGTCCGCGGGCTGGCGTACTACACCGGCATCGTCTTCGAGCTCTTCGACGCCAAGGGCGAGCTCAGGGCCATCTGCGGAGGCGGGCGGTACGACACGCTGCTGAACGACCTCGGCGGCGCCGACCTTCCCGCGCTCGGATTCGGCATGGGCGACGTCGTGCTCGCCGAGCTGTTGAAGGAGCGCCACCTCATGCCGAAGGCCGCCGGCTCAGGAGCTGACCTCTACTTCGTCGGCGGGAACGGCGCGCTCGAACATCCGATCGGCGACGCATTGCACCTCGTCCAGCTCCTGCGCGACGCGGGGTTGAGCGTGGACTACGGGCTGAGCGCCGAACGGTATCAGACGCAGCCGACACGGAATCAGGTGGACAGCGCCAGGAAGTCGGGTGCGCTCGCCGCGATCTGCTTCGATTCGGGCACCGAAGTGCTGGTGCAGGGACTCTCGGGCAAGATCACGGAAGCGCCGAACCGGAAGTTCGCATCGCTGCCGTTGCTCGCCCCCGATGCCGCCGCGATCGCCGAGCTCAAGAGTTGGTTCACCAAAACGTTTTCCTCACGGCACAACGACTGATGGCAGACGACAAGAAACTCACGACGCGCGCCGCAGACTTCAGCGCATGGTACAACGAAGTCGTTCTTCGCGCGGAACTCGCCGACTACTCGCCGGTGAAGGGCTCGATGGTCATCCGGCCCAACGGCTACGGCATCTGGGAAC
>OCZT010005657.1_pt1 | contig 12451 bp, 17 predicted proteins | sample 1539031 | NCBI WGS metagenome assembly OCZT01 (sample SAMEA3539308, study PRJEB22396) | soil metagenome | biome: tundra; feature: field; material: soil | place: USA | collected 2010-05 | depth 0.15 m | reverse complement strand
GCTTTTGCCCGGTGACGCATCGGCAGCGCCACGGTTGACCATAAACGGGGGAATGGAACCCATCATGACGCGCACGCTACACCAATCTTGGTGGTAGCCGTTCCATTGGTACTGATGCCTCGAATAGAGCCACCACGATGAAGGATGACCGTCGATACATTGGCTGGGCACACGAATGGACTGTTAGCCACCGTGCCAACCACAGCACCCGGAAGAGTAGACGACGGGTTAAGACCCCCGTTGTCGACAAGTACGATGTCAACCGACGGGTTGATAACTGCGCAGTTCAACCCTTTTGCCAGAGCGGCATTAGCCACAGCAGCCGAAAGGATCTCCGTTCCACCAGCCGTGGTTGCGACCGCAACTGTCGCCAGATTAGTTATCTGCACCTGTTACCTCCTAGGGTGTCGCGAAGAGTTGTAGGGAGTTCAAAGTCAATCCGACAATGAGCCCTTGGTCACTAGCTGTTGCGAGATCTGTCAGGTTTGTTGACAGGTCGTAGACGCAGATCACAAAGGAGTTTCCGGAGCCAATGCCCCTAGTTAGATTGCTCTGTTGGACGATGGCCCGAATATTATTTGTCTGGAGAACGCTCACCGTGATCCCAAGTGCTGCCACCGTCTTGGATAAGGTCACGGTGTAGAGCCCCGTGCCCGTGTGGGCCACGCTGGCGACGAGCCCCAGCGTCTCGTTGTACTGGAGTGTCACACCAGCCACGCCGGTCAAAACGAAGAATCCGGGCACCTCAACATTAGGCCCTTGCGACGAGACGTTGTAGGCCCTGTTTTGGTAGTATAGCGAGTTGCCCCAGGCGTTCGGCACGTCGCCCGCAGCAATGGCACCCCCCGCATACTGCAATGTGACGGTGTTCTGGGTATTCGTGGCGCCGCTGTTGAATGCAAGGTTGGCGGTGTTTGATTCCAAGGAAAGGAAATGAACGCTGAAGCTACAACCATTCGAGTACCAACCCGTGGCGTTACCAGACAGTTCGGCTTGCACGAAACCCTTAGTATACTTCGCTTCGATGCCGTACTCAAAGCCAGTGCATTGAATTCCGGCAGCATAAAACGAGTTAGAATCGCAAATGATGCCACGCGAACCAGACACGGCCAAACCAGGCCCCACGAAATGTGACCGGGTATATCGGTGGAACCAACCACCGTTGTTCCCGTTCATCGCGCGGGAATCAACAGCCACTTTGAACCCCTTGATGACAACACCATCGAGTTCCAAGTAAGAAGATGTCTGGAAAAGTGGAGTGCCCGGGGTAGCGCCTGGTGTGGCGTCAATCCCAATGGCAGTGCCTGGAGTTCCGTTCTGGTACAACATCAGGTCACGAACTTTGCAGCCGTTGTAATTGATGCGCAATGCGGTGATGTTGGTCGTTGCAATTTTGATGCGCGAACCACGGGCCCCCGGTGAGTAATTCTCTGGCGCCCCGAACCCTCCTTGACCCTGGAGAATGATACCTGGGTTATTGAACACCAATGTGCCAGTAATCAGGAAGTCACCCGCAGGTAACAGAACAATTCCACCACTAGCCGGGACCGCATCTAATACCGCCTGAAGTGCTGCGGTACTATCTGCGATCCCTAACGGGTCAACACCGTATTGACCAGCATTGATAAACGGCAAGACCCCAGTAATACCTAAAATGTTGTCGAGTGTGCTAACCAATACATCGGCACTTGTTTTCAGGACAATTTTATAGGGACTACCGTAGACGAGCCACAAACCACCACTCGCTACACGTCCACCCGAATCAAGAATGATCGGGTTTGTATTTGGGGTTGTTCCCCCACCATCGCTATAGGTCGTAAGAGGGGTCGTCGTTCCGGCAGCATAGGTGTACAACTTGCCACCAGACAACGGACTTCCATTGTTGTCAAGGAACTGCTGACCATTCCCTCCAATAGGCGATTGGATGACAGACGCGCCCATCATTGACCTCCCGGTGCGGGTTGCGGTGCGTTAGCCTGCATATCTGCTTCGTGGGCCTGTTGGTTCACTTGCATAGTAGCGTCTTGGTTGTGCTGATTGGCCTGTAGGACGTGTTTACTCTGTTCCTGCATCAACTTGGTCTGGTCAACCGTAGGAGAGGCTTCTTGGGGCGGCTGTGGCTGTTGCGAGGGGTCGGCCCCCATCAAGTGACCCGATGCCATCATCGAGTGTATCGTGCCCATCACCGACTCTTGAACTTGCTCCTCGGTCATCCCTGCTGCGGTGTCGGCAGCGGCGGCAGTTTGAGCGGCAGATATGACGGCCATACGCTTCGTTTCGGCGTCGTACTGCTTGATGGCAAGTTCCTTCGCTTCTATCGAGTTCTGAATGTTCTGGAGCATCCCGTGGGCCTGCTGTAGCTCTTGCTCGACTTGTTGGATGTGTTGTTGAGCCTGCTGGAGCGCTGGGTTGTCATCATCGGCCGCCGTCAACTGAGGTGGCATCCCTTTGGCGAGGCGCTTCGCTATCTTCTGAGCACCAGGCCAGTCCATTTCTTCTACTGCGAGGTCCCCTATCTTGTTCCAGAGGTCCGGGTTAGACTCAAGGATGCGTGACATCGAGTCTGCTGCTTCTCTCCGTGCAGTGGCGTACCCTGGTCCCGTCACCGCGATGACATCGTACTTGCCCACCGATGGGTTGTAAATTTTACTGATGCTACCATCTTGGTTGACCACCTTCGTAACAGGAGTCGGTTTCCCGTCTGGTCCAACCTGACTTGAGTCGAGGGTAGCTGTACTCGAACTATTATCTTCCCCCAAGACTCGCGCTATCCGCTTGGTGTCGTAGATCTTCGGAATCAGGTCAATCAGTTGACGAGTGCCATATCGAATAGCACGAGACAGGTTGTCAACGTAGTGGAACGTGCCAACATCACCCTCGTGCTGACGAGCCATGATGGCCTTGCCCGAGCGCTCGTTGCCTTGTTCACCCAGCGAGGCGTTATAAAGCCCTGTGACTTCCTTCATATCCTGCGATGCGGCATTCTTAGCAGCGATGATACCAGACTGTATCATCGGGGGTTGTACGCGCTGAGGAGGGGGTAGAACGTCACCAGTTGCTTCATCGACCACGGGGTTGTACTGGAGGTAAGGATGGTTCTTGACGTTCGCGGTCTGCCAATCCTTCTCGAAACCATCGACTTGACCAGCAGCGAGAATGAACGGAACTTTCGGAGACAGCGCTATCATCTCGACTTCATTCGAAGCGTGATAGTTGTACATCCGTTGGGAGTCCTTCATATTCCGGACGAGGCCGGATATGTGGCGCTGGCCCTTAATGATAAATTCGTTACCAATGACCCGAATGATGGGGATGTACTTACCCGCCCAATCAGTCTCCTCTAGAACTTCGCAGCCATTGGTCTTGACCCACTTGATGGTCACACGCTCTGACTTGCGCGACTTGACGGGTTTCTTGTAAAACTTCGAGTACACGTCATCTTCGGGTGTGCCCTCGAACGCCGTGTGGTCGTCAGGGTAGAGATTCAGTGTTTCCGTCCGCTTCTTTTTGAAGAAATACTCGGCAATACGGATGGTCTTTTCACCAAGCCAGGAGCTTATCCCTTGGTCCCCGTTGCCCATCTCTTGTAAAGACGATATGGGGCTGGCATCGGGGAATTGACGCTCGTAGTCATCGTGAATCAAGTCTTCTAGTATGAAGCACCAGTCAGCATCTTCACCGCATTGTTTTTTAATCGTCGGGTCCATATAGACGTTAAATGGGTTTTGTATCCGTTCCAACTCTGCATCTTGGTCAAAACTGTCTTCATCTGAGAACTTGGTGATAATGCGGAAATACCCTTCGCCGTGGATACCAATACTCTCACAAGCAGTGTCGTACACTACATCGGCGTCCGACATATAACCGATGTGCCGAATCATCCCCTCGAATATCTCTGCTATCTCCGAATGAGCCTCGTCATTTGCCGGGATGATGTTCCCATACTGACGATTCTGGCGTTGGTCATTCGTGACCTGGTGGATGTATTGTGGAATCTTGTTGACCGTGAGCATCGGTCGATCGACAACATCACCCGTCATACGAGCAGTCTTCGCGTAGTCAGGCCACTGGTAGTTGTTATCAGGCGAACCAGCGGTGAACTCTAAGTCTTCCTGCTGGTTCGTGCGAGACTCACTGTTGGCGCTCATAGCCGACTCTAGACGCTTCCTGGCAACGCTCAGGAGTTCTTCTACATCACGCTTGGCGCTCTTTGTACCAGTGGTGTCGCTCATTAATGACTCATCCAACCAGTAGAAGCAGATGAACGCGAGTGTACTACTTGTCTGGTCGGTTGTCCACTACCGGCCTCGCGATGGGCCACGGGGAAGGCGAATGTGACGGCGAGCGCATCGGCCGAGTCGGGAGAGGCCACCTTACGCGCCTTCATATCCCGTTTGGATTCGAGGAACATTACACCCTTCGAGTCTGGTTTCTTCTTCGGAGCACCAAGGTCGGTCTTTAGTCGCTTGTCGTCGGGTATCGACCCGACCTGTAGCCACTGGCGCATCGCTTTCCATATCTGAGCGCGTTTGTTGCCATATCGCTTATCGGTTGATGCCCACGAAAACAATACACGCTTGACTTTGTACTTCTGCTCGCGTAACCGATCACCGATAGGACCACCCATACCTGTTTCGTCACACACTGTTAGATCGGGTTTATACTGACTGATAGCATCGATAACGTGTCCTACCCCTTCCATCGTACCAATCTCCGTATCAGTTAATTTGAACCTACGAATATCAAGAGTTACCCTGCCCTGACGAACATAAATAACAAAGTCATCCGTCCCACCACCAGCAGGGTCAACCCCGATGATAATCGGTGCAGTCTTGTCGTCAGCGATAACCCGTTTGACCGCACCCTCGATGAACGCAAGAGGTATGAACGACTCGTTGTCGTCAGCGGGCGACAACCCATAAACTTCCACCCTTGCTTCGTCCGAGTCTGCACCATACTCGTCGATAATCTCCTTGTACATATTAGGATCGGTTCCTTCGACATCGCGAGCATCGATGTGTTCGGTGTCCCACAGATCACGTTTTTTATTGAATATCTCGAAGAACGCACCTTGGTTCCTTCTCATCTGAGAAAACGCGAACCAGAACCTATTGTGTGTAGGTTCGCTAAAGAACCCGTTGGCGATCGGCCAGATGGCGTCGTGAATACCCGACCCCTCGTCAAACACGACCATCATCCCGTCGTGATTGTGTGGACCGGCATACGAGTCTGGTTTTTCGGCAGACCACAACTTGCCTTCCGCACCCCAATACTTCGTGCCCTTCTGTAGTTGCTTCTCTACGAGGTCTTTCAGCCAGCCAGCGGGGTTCAACACGATACCGGTCAGGTCAAACCAATGAGTATTTATCGACATCGTGTGCCACTTGCTAATCTCTGCAAACGTCACCGACCGCAACTGGTCCTCGGTATTGGCCGAAATGATAGCCGTCGCACCAATACGCGTCGTGATGAACCACAGCACGATCCACGCCACCAGCGCCGACTTACCGATGCCGCGACCCGAAGCGCGAGCGAGACGAAGGAGTCGCGGAAGGTCGAGTTCCCTTCCTTCTTTGATGTGCTGCTCGATCTTACGAAGCACCTTACGCTGCCACTTGCGTGGACCAGCCTGATTCTCTAACGGCTTACCCTTCTCACCCCAAGGAAACACGTACATCACGAAGGACAGCGGTGAATCTTTGATCATCGGGGACCAAAGAGTTGTCATCAACCTCTGTTCTTCTTCTGGACTGTATTGCTGCTGTTGTTTCATTGGTTATGGTGCCAGCGTTCGCATGTCGCCCCGCTCGGCCGCCAATATTAACCGCGCTGATTGGCGGGCATCGTTAAGAGGGTTGTGTGCGGGTTGTTCGTTACGCAGACGTGGATTCACACCTAACGGGTCACCGCCCATTGCCTTGATTACCAATGCAACGTCGTGGAGCGGGTATGGACCTTCCCAGTTTCGCGTCGTCGGGTCATCTGCAACGCAGGCCGACAGGAAGTTGGCCTCTACAGGCCAGCCGCAATCTGTCCACAACTCGCCGCCCGTGGACTTGAACGCAACCCAGACACCCCAGAACCAGTCACGCAACTCACGTGTCGTGGCGAACGTAAGAGACGTCTTAGGTACGGTGACATTGGCGGCAACCCATGCACGATCGTCGTCGGTGCCACGGGCCACGATAGCGGGACACAGGGCAACATTATCAGCAACCACATTATCTCCGTCTAGAATCACGTAACCAACGGCAAAACCCTCGCCGTGCAGTCCGATACTCTCGACATCGAACACCATTCGTCTCGTCATCTATTTACCCCACCGATCGTCCGGTCCAATGCCATCAATCTCCAACTCCAGTAGAAACAACACGGACGCCGCCGCGTGCGCGAGGTGCGGCAGTCCCGACTCCGGGTCCAACTTCTCTCCTGCACCCCACGCCATCAGATGACGCAACGCGGCGCCTAGTAGACGGCTCCACGCGAGTCCTCGACGCCAGTTATGTTCCCCGTACTTCGAGGCCCCAAATTCAAGTACGGAGCCCACGGATAGTAGGGCACGGAACGGGAGTAGTTCAACGGCTAACTTTCCAGCGTCGGCTTTAGTAGCCACCTGCACGGATGGCAGTTTTTCTGGCTTGGTGCCGTTGGCGTATAGTTCAGGTTGCATGTTTGGCACGTTCTGTCCTCGAAGTTGCGCGGGTATTTTAGGGTCCAATGGCGTCTACCTATACATGTCATTCGATGGTACCCAACCGGCAGTACGAAGCCATTCCTCTGGAATATCTAACCACCGCTGACCACCCGAACCGTTCACTGGGAACACAATTGTTTCGGCGGGTAGATGTGCAGTCCAAGGGATATCAACTCGAACGATATCAATCATCGTCGTCCGTTTCCTCCCAATCAGCCTCGACCACTTCAATCAATTGCTTGACGGTCGGTTCGGGTTCATCGTCATCAGCGAACGCAGCCACAAGTTCAACTCTCGTCTCGGCAGCAGCCAACGCAGCCGTGATCGAAATGTTACCATTCACCTCGATATTCTTCGTGTCTCCATACCCCTTACGGTTTTCTGCCTTGATGAGGAACTTGTAGGTGTCGACCAGGAACTTGGCCCGATCCAACTCCATATCATCATTTTCACCAATGGCGATCTTCAGAATCTCGCCGGTCCATATTTCCGTGCGAGTTTCCTTCGCTTCCGTGTATATCCCGAACCGCGAAGAGTCCTTCTTTATCCAGCGCATGAACGCACCCCGCTCGACGGGGATAGGGAAGTCCTCCAGAATCTTGTTCAGTGTCTCCCCGCCGTACATCCGGTCAATCACGCGAGGGAAAACCAACTCGAACTGATGTACGAGCATTTCCTTCACTTCCGGTGACTTCCCGCGAGGCAACTGCGGGTTGGGGTCGAACCTGGGCGCACCACTCCATTCTGGCACGCTCTTGCGAGCAGGCGCGAGGAATGACGGCGTGGCGGCAGGACGAAGGAACGAAGGCAAGTCGGACGACATTACAGGACTATACCCCAGTTGGGAATCTTTAAGCAAGCGGTTCTTTGCTTCTGTGCATCACTGATGCGCCCATACTCCAAGGGTTTAGTGCTTTTCTGAATTATTGAAAATTTTACTCCTGTGATGAGCACAACCCTTAGAGTATGATCCACTTCTTTATTGGTTTTCTAAAAATTTGTCCTGTGGGTCTGCATAAGCATCGGCCGATCCGCCAAGGCCCTGTGCCCCGCCACCCCCGGCACCCCTCGCCGGGCTCTCCGCCTCCGCGCCGCTTGGCACGCGCAGCGGGCTCTCCGCCTCCGCGCCGCTGGGCACGCGCTGCCAGGTCATTGCCTAGTCGCGCTGCCGCGCTTCCCTAGCGTGCCATCCTTGGCCGCTGTGAGGGCAGGGAAGGCGCCTCTTCCCTTGGCCCCTACCAGAAGGAGCCGTAATCGAGGTACCCGAGGTTGATTAGGCGGTTCGAGTTGTTAACCCAGTGGCGAGCGATTGGTATGCGTGTGTATCTCATAGGGTGGTCCTTTCGATCGGGGTGCGTTGTAGAGTGGTACCGATTGGTCGATGTGTGGCGTATCGGGCTAGCGAGGCGGTCCGAGTTGGTCACGATCGAGTTCAACCATGACCAATCTAGCATGCGTACCCCGAGAGCGCAAGCCTTTTGCTCAACTCGATAGTAAACCCTCTGGAGTGCTGTACTGGTACAGCGTAACGGTAATGTGTACAGTACAGTGTACGGTTCTCGCATTTACATTTCCGATAAATACTTACCTTGCTCTCTCTCTCTAATACTGTACGTACAGACTGTACAGATTCCTCCCTCCCCCAAAGTGAAAACCAAGGGCATTGCAGAACAGTACACTGTACGTTACACTGTACCATTACCCTCACACAGTACAGGAAGGAAACACCAATGAGAGAATACGTGACCAACTTGCGTCAACGCTTCGAGAACTCAGACCACCTTGCACGGTTTGTGGGAGTTTCGACACAGACTGTATGGTCGTGGACATCGGGCAGGCGCACGCCAACGGGCACAACGCTCAAACTGCTCGAGGTGCTCGGGATGCTCGCTGTCGATGCGCCGGCGGTGTTCGATATGATTGTCGGCAAGCAGGCGCCCGCGCGGTGCGCTCCTATCGTGCTACCCAATCTCCCGCCTATCGTGCGCGTGGTACCGGAGAGTGAGCACGACAAGAGGGTAGCCAATTGGAATCGAGTGACGGCACCTGCGAGCACAGCGCCACGGGATCGAGTCGAGACCGAAAGCGAGCGGGAAACCCGTGAGATGTACGAAAACGAACCGCCGCTGCGGTGGTGTGCGCGTGGCTTCGTCATATGCGACGATGAGACCGACGCGGAGCACGACGAACGGATAAGCCTTCTCCTGGCGGACGCGCCGCCCGATGATGAACCACGGTTGTACGGCCTCACGCGCGATCAATGGGAGATAGAGAAAGCCGACGACACAAGCCAGGCCATAACGGATCTGAGCGACGAACAATGGGAACACGTACTCAAGTGGTGCGGGTACGACGAGGGCGGGCGCAAGCTCGAACAATAATTCGATCGAGAAGATTAACCAGAAGTTAACCACTAAACCCTTAGAGTATGCTACAGTACGATGGTCGAGCAAACGGGCCGCGTCACCGAACCGGAGTTTTGCAGGACACCACCAGCGACACTGACCTTTATAGGAGAATTAACCGATGCCCGTTTATACTGAATACGCAATCGCAGGACTCTACCTTGGTTCTAACGCGACCGACGCTGACAGCGACGCGCTATTTACGGCGATATCAGGCGGTCGAAACACGGCGTCATATGATGACGCTGAACAACGGGATGCTGTTGCTGCGTATGTCGCGTTTATATCCCTCGGTTGGGAATGGCCGTTCGAGAAACCGGAAGGCGTGTAATGATGACGGACCCTAACCTACACAATCCCGCGTTCATTCACGCCGTCCTATCAATCTATTGTTTCTGCATCGCAGCGCTCGTCGTGGCGTTCTGGATTGAATGGCGGTACCAGCGCCAGGAAGCCGCTCTGCTGGCTTCGAGGGATGCGAGGTACCACGCGTGGCTTGCAGGCACCGAAACGGGCGTCCAGACTGCCAATTACGGCACCATTTACTTTGACGGAGGATACGGACAATGAAGTGTAAAGCATGTGAGGCGTTGAAACATACGCGGTACGGTTGCTCGCCTAACCAAAATTGGGAGGTGACTTCCGTCAGCGCCGGGCGTCCGGGAATGCTATACATCACGCTATGGAACCATTGCACGGGTGATGAGAATCATTGGGGTATGTACGACACTCAGGTACTTGACTGGACGGCTGATCGAGCGTTCAACTGGGCAGCAATTACAGGGGCGTCAAGCGGTTATCCGAAAGGATCGGTCTAATGAGAACCAATCGCGCGCCAAGCCTCAAGCGGCTCGAATCCGCGTTCCCCGGCAAGGGTGCAGAGTTGCGCGCCTTGCTCAAAGGCGAGCGTAAGACGCGCTCGTATGCCTCCGTACAAGCGTTGGAAGCCGCTTGCTACAATCCACCGGGTTATGTTTACCGGTTGATGACGGCACTCAATGAAGTACTTGACGGGTACGGTATCGAGTGTTTGTGGCGTCGCGGTGAAGGCCCGGACAGTTGTCACGATCTTCCGTTTGCGGAATACATCAACTTTGGTGATGCCTACGATATTACGATCGTGCGCAAGGTTGAAACAGGTACAATCATTATTACGAGTTGGGGTGACTTCGCAGAATCCAACCGGCTGTAGAAAGGACAACGACAATGGACCCGATTGCAAACATCAAAGAGCAACGCGCACTATCTCGCGACATCCTCCGTATGCTCGACAAGGACGATCTACAACCTAGTGAAGTTCAAACGGTAATGCACTACGCGAGCGAGCTAGCAGAACTCGTGCAAGCGCTGGACGCCTGGCAAACCTCGGGCGGATTCAGCCCTTACGCTCACAAGCAAGGTCCGGTTCCGTTCTAATGACGGCTGCGAAGTTGCGCAAGATCAAAGGCAAACCGCTTGTCAATGTCCCCTTGACGTGGACACCACAATTGATAGTGAGGAATTAGACAATGCAAAACCCTTACGAAAACGAACGGGTAGAATTGAGCATAGCGTATATTCGAGGGTACCAGGGGCGCATATCGTCTTACCTTTCGGGCGACGTTGACGCCGCTTGGAACCACGGCATGAACGACCGTGCGGCGGAAGTTACGGGTGTATCCTACCCTCCCAGCAATACCGGCACTATTAAAAACGAGACAACTCCATGACAGTCCTTATGACAGCCAGTGTATGGTGCGATGGAATAGGGTGCTGTCAATGGACGGAGGGAGGTGCTGGACCCGACAAGATCAGTGCTCGTCACAACGCCCTTATGTCTGGCTGGACATGCAATGTCTTGGACGGTCACAGCAAACAATACGACCTTTGCCCTGAATGCTCGAAAGGGGATGACTAATGCGTTACGTCAATCGACCGTCCAGCGTCAACATCATCGGGTATCTGTGGCGCGGATGCTGCCCTCGCTTCATATCGAAAGCGGCCGAATACCTTTACGGTTAACGCGCCCAATTAGGATCGAGCCGCCGGGGTATTGCAAGCGTACCCCTTGGGATTGACTATACCCTAGCGGTATGGTACCCTGTATTCACTGAATTTTATGAGAGGAAACGAAAATGAACTTAACTGAAGCACGCGTAATTATCGGTTCGATCGCCCGTGAAAATGCACGGAAATGGCTCGCGCAAGTGGCCAAAAACGGCGAGGTCTACTATTCAATCGAGTATTCAATCGAGAAAATTAACCGTGGTCGTGACAAACGCTGGATCACGCTTGCGTGCGGAGTCGAGAAGCAGGGACGCCCTGCGCTAGACTTCTTTTGGCCGTCACCCGTGCCGCAGTACAGCACCGATGACTGCGGCGAGGCGGCTCGCGTCCTGCTCGGGTCCAGCGAGGCCATCACCGTGGCAGCCAACGCGGTTGGGTTCGACATGAAAAGCCGGTGCTTCAAGGTCGGTGGGGGTGGGATGGACATGGTTTACGCGTGCATGGAAAACTTCGCCGCGCGTGCCGGGTACGATACGCCGCTGGACGTGCAACGCACGAGCATGAACCGCAGCGAGGGACACCTCTAATGTGGGCCGTTGAATTCCCAGAAACGGACGCACGCGGATGGCAAGAATGATTAATCTCCCCTGGTTCGTATCGAGTTACCACACAGAGACGCTGGCTCGGTTGGTCGCGCTGGCATCCCGCCCTAGTCGGAGGAATTAACTGAATGTGGACCGATATCGCACACAATGAAGCCTACGCGGTCGGTCCACTGAAGTTTAGCGACACCACGCGCATCAACCATTAAATTGTAGAACATAAATGTGACGCTTGTACCGAGCCCATAGCAATCGGGGAACCGTACACTCGACAAGTTGTGATGTGCCAAGGTGACACAAAGCCGTTAGTAATTAAATTGCACGTGTCGTGCGGATAGGAAGGATGACCGACAATGCCAACCGCTAATAATTATATCGTGGTTACTACTCCGTCACCACCGGAAGGGGCGGAGTTGTACAATGTGATTCGAACACCAAGCACTGTTTCGATAATCAACAAGCCTGAAACAACACCAGACCCAACGATAGAGCGTATACGTGCCTTGATGGAGCGGAAAGGTTGGTCACAAAACGCTACAGCCCGCGTGCTAGGCGTGCCCTACGGTACGATGGGAAATTGGATGCAGGGGACGAAAGCGCCTAACCGGGTTGTAGCGCGCCTGCTCGACGTGCTTGGAGCGGTCGAGACGTTCGCCCCCCACGTGTACGAGGCGCTGTTACCGGAGGGAGAGAAGCAATGATTACCGAACACCTCACTGTTGATGTCAAGAATTTGTAATGGCCACTAGAGATCGGAAGAGCGT
>OCZT010005656.1_pt1 | contig 12451 bp, 11 predicted proteins | sample 1539031 | NCBI WGS metagenome assembly OCZT01 (sample SAMEA3539308, study PRJEB22396) | soil metagenome | biome: tundra; feature: field; material: soil | place: USA | collected 2010-05 | depth 0.15 m | reverse complement strand
CGACGATCTGCTCCGGCGGGTGTTTTTTTCCTTTTGGCATGTCTGGGTCTCCTTCTTGAGGCCCAGACTCTCATCGGCAATGGCTCAGGTTCGCTGCGTCAGGTCAGTCCAAGCTCTTGGTTTACGTTACTGGTGATAGGCCAGGGATGGAGACACAGATTCATCCTGAGGCTCTACATTACTTCACCCACCATTTAGATTCATTTGGTTTACCCCAAAAGATTTCGCTGCTCCTTTACAGCCGTGGCGGGTCAACGCTTGCTGGATGGAGCATTGCAAATGTCATCCGCCAATTCTGCCAACACTTTGAAGTGATTGTGCCGGCAACAGCGCAAAGCGCCGCGACCCTTATCGCCCTTGCTGCTGACGAGATAATGATGACCAAACAAGCAACGCTTGGACCTATCGATCCTTCTACAAATGGCGCGTTAAACCCCCCCGATACCTGGTGCCCCGGCGAATACCCGGCTGCCCATCAGCGTCGAGGACGTTGCCGCATACCTTGAACTGGCTAAGTCACTCGGCGGGCTGGATTCTGAGGAAAGCAGGACTCCGGCGTTTCTGAAACTCGCAGACCAAGTTCATCCGCTAGCGTTGGGAAATGTCTATCGGGCTCGCGCTCAAATCCAGATGTTCAGGGCTCCAATGTCGATTTGCATGAGATTAAGCTGGCGATTTCTAATTGGAACTCGCTGGACCGCGGCTTGGTCTGGAACACAAACAAAGACAACCCCCAGAGTGGATATGCCCAGATTGGCCTTCCATTTAAGGCGCCAGATACGGAGTTACTCTCGCTGATGAAGTTAGGAAAACTGGCACTTTGGCTTCGTGTGCAGCCCAAAGACCTTCAGAAGATTTCAATCGAAAGCCGCGTCGGCGAAGCAACGATTAGCAATCCTATCTCGATTTACAGGACCGCCGTCACTGTCCCGGCTGAAATACTCGCCATCGCTGTCGTATCCGAGAATGCAGCGACCTGTTACGCCCTCTGGACTCGGGAAAACCAAGCGAGATTCAATGAATATGTCAGGGGCCAGCGGGCTAAGCAAACTGGCAGATAAGACATGGGCTGAATTGATGACGCACACTGACGTCGCCAACATTGAACCAACGTTCACCGTTTCGTCGTTCCTTATTAGTCCCTGCATCCCGACGACCCCGATTCCCGGGCGTCACCAACCGAGCCTCCCTTGAGGCCACGGTGGTCAAGTTGATGTGGGCCCGTAATTCGCGGGTCAAAATCGCCGTGGTGCTGTGGCTATTGGACCCGCACACATGAAAAAATACCCCGGCATCGATTACACGTTTCGTCCCCTCTCCTTTTGGGAGGACCGCGACCCACTCTCGGCGATCCTACGCAACGTAAAGGGAGAGAACCGGAGGCAGATGATCCGGGATTACTGGATCCAGGGGCGTCTTAAGCAGCTCGACCCCAAGTTGCTCCTCGATGAAGTCGACGAGGACTGCCGCGGCCGACTGGGCCGAATCGATCCCTCGTTCATGGGCGGAGAGTACCTGCCAGGCTACCTTCCCGGTGAAGTCGAGATCGCTCGCATCAACCTGCAATCCACCACAAGCGACGTCATCAGCGTCCGGGCGAGACCGTTTTCTGGGGGTGCGCAGTACCGGGTCGAAGACGAATACGAAGCCGTATTCGTCCTGCCGAGCACCCATAGCCCCGGGCCGCTGACAGTCGAAGAATTGATCGCGTTGCTGGATGGTGGCGACATTCGCGGTGAGGGCCTAGTTGGCGGTCTCTCGCTCGGCTACAACGAGCTCAACGTCGAATACAGCGGTCACAAGGAGCTACGGCACTTCACTCGCATCTCATCGGATTTCTATCCGCAACTTCACGATCACTACGAACACGTCTTCGATGAGTGGGTGGCGGCGGGCGAAGCAGAACGTGCTGCGAACGAAGCAGAGGTAAAGCCAAAGAACGAAAATTCAGTTATCATCCTCCACCCAATGCGCAAAAGTGATTCGTGAATACCATCCTGACAAGCTGGCGTCACCCTGCCAACACACCCTGAATTACCGATTTTTTCAGTAGTCAGGGCTAACACTATGAGTCCCTCGACCCTCGTGTGCCAAATCCGGGCTTGGCCGATCCAATCGGTGTCCTACGACAGGGAGACCGTGCGACGTCAGGAATACGGCGCTCCTGAATCGAATGAACGGGTCACGGCCACGTTTTCGTGGAGCAATTAGCACGGAGCGCGCCCTATCTGCTGCAACCGGAAAAAGCATTTTGCACACGCTCGAACGTCCGCGCGAGCGTCGTGGCCCGCCGAGTACTCAATCTGAAAAAGATGAAAGTGGAGCTCCTCTAGCTTTGGCCACTTGTGCTGGCCGAAACGCACAGGCGGCAGGCGGCACATCTCCGTCGTACTGAGCATTGTGCAGAACGTCGGTAACCGGGAGATGGGCTCCGGGATTCCAGTTCGGATGTATTCGGCCAAGATCACCGGCCGATCATACTGCATATTGTGCGCCACGAGGAGCGATGGCGGACTGGCTCTCACATCCGCCGCAAACTCGTGCAGGACGGCGGACAACTCCACCCCCTCGCTAAGGGCCCGTTCGGTCGTAATGCCATGAACCCGAGCCGCGTCAGAAGGAATCGTGAATCCCTCTGGCCGTACGATCTTGTATTTACAGACGGGTTCGAGCTCGGGTCCGGCGCAGAAGGCCCAACTCATCGAGACGATCCTCGGCCATACATGAACCTCGGTGTGTTGAGCATTCCGCCGCAGGGGCAATCCAGTGGTCTCGGTATCTACGAAAAGGTAACTCATATCCGGAATCTTCCGCGTTTCACGAGCGAAGCCTCTCGCCGATTACCGTGACTACCTCGAAGGGGGTTTCCAGAACCTCGCGGGCGGAAACGCGAAGAACCTGGTAGCCTTGGGCCTGCAAGAAAGCGTCGCGCGCCTTATCGGCTTCCTTGTGACTGTCGTGATGAATGGCGTCATCCACCTCGATGGCGAGCCGCTGGCCGTTGTCGCACACCAGTTCGAAATCAGCTTCCACATCGCCGATGCGTGGATGGACCTTTGGGTTCCAACCCTGCACGATCATCCAAGAGAATAGCTCAATCTCGGCCGGACTCGTGTCCCGAAGTAATTGGATGTCGCGGCAGTAGTTGGCAAGCGTGCGCAGGATGCCTTCCTGCTGCAGGCAAAAGTCGAAGTCAGCGACGACGAAGAGGGCTTCACGGGCCCGTGTGAGGGCTACGTTGACGAGATTCGGCGGGCTCTCCACCCAGCGACAAGCGCTCGGAGTTATGCCCCGTGCCACGACGGGAGAGAAAATGATGACGTCGCGCTCGTCTCCCTGAAAGCCATAGGCGGAGTCCACGAAGACGTCCGCACTCTGCCGGCGCTGCTCCAGCTTCTCCCGGAGCCACTCCTTATGTGCGGCGAACGGCGTTACGACGCCGATACTGCGATCTTTCATGCCAGGCGTCGCCCGAATCTGGTCGAGCAGTTCCAGGACCTTTGTTCCCTCCGGCTGATTCAGCCAGCTGTGCCCCCGCGGTCCCCTCTCCGCCACGCCGTTGACGTGGACGCGATGCACGCCACTGCCCACCGGCAGAGCTGTCGTTTTGGTCGGGTCCTTCTTCAGAATCAGGCGCTGATGGTAAATATGCCGGTTGGAAAAACCGATAATGAGCGGATTGCTGCGGAAATGCTCATTCAGCTGCATCACGTCCGCACGCCGGCGCGGCAGTGATTCCGTAGCGGTCTTGTAGACGTCATTGCCGCAGTGCCCGATGAGGTTCAGATGCTCAAGCACCTGGTGTTTGGTCGCGAGCGTCCGCTCCTCTAGCTCCTGGATGGTCGGAATCGCGGGCAATTGCTCTGCGTCGCCGATGATCGCGAGCCGTTTGCCGCGGTAAACCAAGGGAAGCAGGTTGGTCAGCGTGCACTGCGAAGCTTCGTCAATTACTACTAGATCGAAGAGTTCGGGCGCCAAAGGGATAGCCTGCGCGGCCTGAGCTGTTGTGATCCAAATCGGAACGAGCGGCAGGGCTTTCTGGAATGTCGGCAGGTCGTCCTCCGGCAGTTCGAGGTGGTTCCTCCTCAGAGTTTTTTCCAGCGAATCCAACGCTTGGATGCCATCGGTGTCCAGCCGTAGGCGCTCAAGCCAGTCCGCCTTGGCATCCTCGAATGACCGTTTTTCTAGCTGGGCGTCGATCTGATCGATTCGGGCGCGGAATATATCCGGGCTGACCTGCGCGAAGGCCGCGGTGAGCTTGTCGACGGGCCAGTCGGCCGCGGGCTCCTTCTCGATGGCGGCCATATGGGCGAGCAGTTCGGCGGAGCGCGCCCGAGGGGGTAGCAGCTCCACGGCTTTGGTGAGCTGGGAGATTGCCCATTTGGCCTCTTCATCGGCTTCCCGGAGTGTCGCGGGCTTGATCTGCGAGTTGAACTCGTCCCACGTGGACGCGAGCGACTGCCAGTCAGCCACCTGGCGCTCCCAAGCACCGACATCGGGCCACGCAAACTTGTCGCACTGGTTAACGAAAGGATGAGCGGTCGGCGCCTGATACCATAACTTTTCGACGTAGTCGCCCTCCGTGGGCAGTCGCTCGGCGCGGCTCGTCGCGTCAAGACGCCTGGTTTCCTCCTCAAGCGCTTCCACCCAGGTGGAGCGTAGCCGGCTCAACGAGCCGGAATAATAGGCGGACCGCAGTGCCGTGACTTTTTCCGAAGACGGGTTCTCCAGCAAAGCGGTTAGCTCAGTTTCAAACTTCTGGCCGACGTTCCCTGCCCACGTCACCTTGAGCGGCTGTCCGCTGGCGAAAGTAACCCATTCCCGCGCCAACGCGCCCAACCGCTTCGCCGCATTCTCGAAGGCCGTCCGCCGCCGCCAAGAGTCCGCCGCAGCAGCGGCCGTCGAAGCCAACTCGTCGCAGGACTTGATCAATCCGCGCCACTGCACCGGATCCGCCTCACTCGGAATATTCTCGAAACCGAGTTGCCCAGCAGTCGCACGAAGGCCCTGGAGCGTAGACTCCACCTCTGCACGTTCGGCGGCCAATCCCGCCCATGCCTCACCGGCCTGCAGCCATCGCCTAAGGGTTTCAACGGTGGAGCCCAACTTTGCCCGCCCCGCCTCATCCAGGGTTCCAATCTGCTGCCACTTCGACAGTGGCACCCAATTGCGCAAGAGCCGTTCTTGCTCAAGCAGGCGACGGTGGAGTTTAGCCAGGGGCGTCCACGGCAGGAAATCCCAGAAACTCTTTTCCCGCGTCGACCGTTCCGCGTAGGCACTGCTCCAAGCTTGCAGGACGTCCATGCGGACATCATCTCGCGCCTCGAGGCCTTCCCGCTGCAGGATGTCGGTGTGATCGCGCAGGGTCTTTTCGGCGGCTGTGATGCGCTGCACTTTCGGCGCCAGTTCGGCGGTGGCCCGCCTGATCTCCTCATTAAAAGCACGCGCGTTCTTGGCGCAATCGGCGGCAGCGGTCTGGCTACTCCACCGGTTGAACTCATCGCGCCAGAGATAGGCCTCAAGTACAACTTCCAGTGGTTCCTCGAGCAGGGCCTGGAGGCGGGCTTCCCACGATTCAAGCTGGGCGGGTTGAGGTCCGGCGGTGAGCCAAGTCCAATCCTGAATCTCAGCCCCATCCAAGCCGACCGCCGCGACCGCGTTATCGCGCGCCCGCGCACGGTGGTTCGCCTCCTGGGACAGTCGCGCTCGCTCCGCCGTCTCCGCCTGGAGTTGGAGGCGGTGCTCTGGAACCGACTGCAGCCAGCGCTCGGTGGCTGCCACCGCAGCGTTGATTTCAGTGGGAGCCGCCTTTCGGAATCCGAGCTTCTCCGTTTCCTCGCGCAGCGCCGTTTCACGCTGCTCCATTTCATCGCGCTTGAGCTTGCTTGCGCCATAGCCGCGCAGCGCCGTCTTCAGGGCTTCCGCGGTTCGCTGGGGAAGATGGGATTCGAGATGCTCTTCCAGCCGGACCCTTTCTTTCTGCAATTCATCGCGCCAGCGGCGCAAGGCAGCGGGGTCAAGCGTCGTGGTCGCGCCCACCGCTCCGGCCGCCATGTTCAAAGTGCGCCGCAGCACCTCAATGATGTTGTTGTTTTCCCGGTTTCCAGCGCGAACGGCGACCGGGAACTCCGCCTCAAAACGCTCCAGGCGCTCGCGCACAACATTGACCGCCTTGTTATTGTTGCTGGCGAAGAGCACCGAGATTCCTCGGGCCCACGCATTGAGCAGCACCGAGACCACGACCTGGCTCTTTCCACAGCCCGGCGGTCCGCTGATTACGGTCAGAGGCTGGTTTCCCAGCACCGTCCGAACTGCTTCGAGCTGGAGGGGGTTGAGCGGAACGACCGGCAAAATATCGGCTGCGCTCTGGGGTGCCGGCGGCATTTCGGTATCGAGCAGTTTCAGTCCCCCAATTGCGCCGGGCTGCTTGACCAGCAGCTCTTCCAGCTGCTGGTAGTCGGTCATCAAGTAGCGCGTCAGCGCAGAAAATTTGGAGGTCGGCGCAAAGAGCACCCAGGGAGTCGGCTCGACCGCAACATCGCCGGGCCGAAGCGAATGGCTGAGCGCTTCCTCCAATTCTGGCATCGTGGTCACGGCACTTCTCATCAGGGCGGCGGCCCAGGATCCAGCACTGTCGTTCCGGTAAGCGGCAGCCTTTTCCATGATGCGCACTGCGAGCTGATCCAGCGGCAGCCCGGCATCAGCCTGAATCTGGTTCAATAACCCGTAAAGGAGCGGGGTCAGCGACCAAGCACCCTGCTTGGGCACGATTTCGTAGGCGCCGTTGCTCGCACGGACTTCAACTTCGCGAAAAAAAAGCGGCCGCCAGTTGGAAATCCATCCACCATTCTGCCCTTTCTCCCACCCGAGGTAGCAAGGTCCGCCCAAGAACAGGCTTTCGTGCTCTCCCTGATCCACGGCGAGCCGGAACGGCTGGCTCCGGATCGCCTCCCGCGACATTGACCACGGTCCAGCGAGGGCTTCCGGCTCAAAGCCCGGCAGGCTCGACCAGCGGTCGGCCTGATCATCCCGGAGAAATAGCGAGAAGAAGCTCTGCTCCGCCCGGGCTGCGATGTCCTTGTGGAAACGAACCGTCTCGAGCCATGGAATACCACGACTTCTCCATTCCGGAGATGACGTTGGCGGGGGATCTGGCTCCTTTTGTGACATCGGAACTGGCAGAACGTAAATCCATGAACCACTCACTGAGCTGGCTTCCTAAAAGTCGGGAAAGTGCGGTATTAGGTTGGGCTTGTCGACGTCAGACACATGTGACCAACCCCGAAACGACTAACGCTTTTCAATCGCCGGACGAATGTGGTTTGCGACGTACTCTTTACTTAACTGAGCATCGTGCTGACCCGCATTGATGCGTTTGACATACTCCGCACTAGGTGACCCCTCATCGATTATCGGGTCGCCATAGACCAGCGTTGGGGTCGATTGCCCATTAAATAGCACAACTAGCTCTTCCTTTCGGTAGGAGCCGCTTGCCACGCCTTCTTTTTTGTCCAAGCGGTTCTCGTCGTCCTCGGTCAGCCAATAAAGCACGCCCTCAACGAAATCGCCCTTCGAGGGAATAACGTTGGCAAATCCGCGCGTATTGATGATCCAGCGGTAATCTTTCAGAACAGCCCTATCCGCGACCTTAAATCCTGGGTACCGCTTATTCATCTGTGCCAACCACAAGTTATTGGCAGTGCCACAGGTTCGATTGATGAAACAGCGCAAGTGCCCGCGCGCCGCCAGGTTTACGACTCACACTCTTCACGGATCCTTGGGATTCCGGGGACCTTTGGGGCGTGATACCGATCGGTTTGCAAAGCAGTGGGTTCGACCCCTACTCTCTCTCGCTCGAGTTTTAATGCGTATCCGGTCACCGGCGTCCGTTATCCGTCCGTTTTTCAGCTCTTGAATTTTTCTCCCTCTAGAAAGACAGCCCCGTGAGGGCACCATCTACAGAGGCGTTTAAAAATCAGGGGACACCTAGGGGACAGAGTCACCGCTCTTTTCTCCTCGTCGCTATCCCCCGTGGCCGCTCCCCTGCGGGTCGGCCCGCTGAATCGTTTAGGCATCGCCGCCCACCCGAGCAGCCGATTTAGGTTTCGTCGCCCCAATCGCCATCATTGTGACCATCCCCAAGGCCAGGATGCATGCAATTAGGATGAAAAGCTGTAGAACGGTAGGATCACCGAAATAGACCCACAGCCCTCCGGCAATGTAGGCCGTGACTGCGAACATCACCGTAATCCCAGAATTCTCATGCTCCGTCTCCTTTGAGGCCAGGTAGCTCAGCGTGCCGATCGCTCGGCGCTGGTTCAGTTCCTTGAGTGCGTCCATGACCCGCTCCACAGCCTGCGCATCTTGGGGCCCTTCCAATCCAAAACGGGGATAGAGTTGGAACGCGGCAAATTCTATCAGGGAAGGCAGCAGTCCATGCTCGGCCTCGCCGCCATCTTGCGCGCCCCTCACCAGCGCCCATTGCAGGAGTTGGGCGAACGTGAACGCGGCATCCACTTCCGCAATCAGCTCGGTCAGCTCCGTCTCCCGCCGTAGGTATTCCGCTTCGAGCTGGTCGCGCAGATTCCGACTCCGCGAGTTAGGGTCGGCAGGCATTTTTCAACGCAACGGGTGACTTACGAGATCCCCAGCTTTTTCCGACCGAGCCGGATTAGTTCATCATAAGCTCCGCATACAGCCGCCGCGCCAGCATGGATTTTTTTCACCACCTCGTCGAAACGCTTGGGGTTAAGTCTCTTCCCAGTCTTCCGGCACCGAAGCCCGGCTGCCATCGCCAATACTAAATGTATTGCCGGCTAACTCCAAAGTAAATGCCCTCGCCGAATGATAGAGATGCGACCGTAGCGCTTCCAAATCGGCATCGAGAAATTCGTTTTCGGGCAAGGATGCCCAGTGTTCAAAGTCGTAAATCGGCTCGATGAGGGCGAGTTTGAAGCTAAACCCGGCGAAGTTGTTGGTGCGCAGAAATACGATGGTTGGATCGCTCGGCAGCAGATCTCGGAGGTGGCGGAAAGTCTGCCGATCCACGTCCCTTGTCTCCGGGGAAGCGACCAAGCCGGCCGTAACTTTGACTTTTTCATACCAGCCGTCGCGGTGCCCACGCAGTTCCTCCGGAGTGTATTTGTTGCCCTTCGGGTGCTTGGCATTGTAGTGACCTACATCCGCATGGCAGTCGAAACAGAGCGGAATGCAGTTATCCAAGGTATCCGCCCCGCCTTGCGCCTCTGGAACGATATAATTACATTCCACTTTGGTGCCGCAAAACTCATGGCAGATGCAGCAGCATCGTCCGCACGCGATCAGCGCTTCGCTTTTGATGGGAGGCGGAAATGCCATGGGACGTCAGCAGAAATCCTTCACTTCAAAGGGGCAATAGCTCTCCGCTTCGTTTTGATGAACCGTGTCACTGAGCTTACAGGCGACTGCGACAAATCCCGTTTCAACTGAAGTGCGCTGCCAGATGAAGGGAAATTGCCTGAGCGCGGTCTTGATTTGCTCCGTTACGTCCGGGGGCGCGATGCTCTTGAGAAACTTTTCGAGCAACGTTTGTTTGAAATCGAACGTTGCGAGATACGCCACGCCATCCATCTCCATGAAACTCTGGAGCGAATAATTTGATTCGTCCAAGCGAGCCACGGCGACCAATTCGACCAGCGAGAAAATTTGATTAATCTTGTTTCCTTTCTGATCGAATCCGAAGCCCATCCGCACCATGTGCATGCCGAGGTCGGGTTTGACTGAGGCTTTTTTGATTTCGTCATCCGTGCCCACGAGGCGAATCAAGCTATCCCAAAAGTTCGCTATTTCTGAGAGCCGAAAACTCAAGACCTCTGGCCAACGGCTGATGTGAAACAGCGTAAACTCGCGCCCGTTACACAGCGCAAACAGGGGCGTCCGCACGTCCCGATGTATCGCATAGCTGTAGGCTTGCTCGACATTCTTGCCTCGTTTAATGTCAGCAGTTGGGGCCTTCGCATCCAACGCCAAGAGATTCTTACCCGAACGTGAGAGCAGATAATCCGGAATGATTGTTACAGGATATTTTTTCGTGCCAATATAGACATACGGGTGAGTCAGGGCGACGCTGCGCCGAATCTGGTTAGGCGGTGACGCGGAGTAGCCCAGCGCTTTCAACAATGGAGCAATCAGCTCTTCTCTGACGCTGTCCTCCTTAAAGCCAGGATCATCCAGCAGCCCAAAATCAAAATCCTTGAATAGTGACGGGGGCATAACGGACTACCGGACTGCGTTGATTCGTGCTTCAACCGCACGCAGGCGTTCCCACAACTCACCGAACGCAGGTGGCCGGACCATGAAGAAATCCTGCATCTTCCCGTAGTCCGCCTCGACCTCCGCTCGGCGAGCCTCCGGCGGCACCAGCCTGAAACTGCCCGGCTTGGCGCTCGCATAATCCGACCACGAACTCATGAAGAACAAACTCTTGAACCGCGCGACCCGCGCCAGCAAATCGAGCCGCGTCATGGCGCGTTCCCCGGCGGCGTTCTCACCCAGCAACACGGTGTCGTAATAATGGCGGCAAGCGCGGTCCCGGAATGGTTTATCCGGCGGACGCAGACTGGTATCATGGAGGATGGTCGCTTTTTCCCAAAACGTGCGTTCGGCCTCCATCGCAACCACGACGACTTCCTTGATGGTGAGCGCATCGGGGAATTGCTCCGCGATCATCGGCCGCACGGGATACTCCCCGATAGGCTGTTGGTCCGTCAGCGAACCAAATTCAATTTTCACAATGGGCGGCACATAGTCGCCGTAAGTGGCGGCGTAAGGATATTCGAACAGCACCACCGGTGAATGGGTGACGGCATCCACTGAGCTAGTGAGTTTCCAGAACTTTCCCGGTGCCCCGAGTTCCTCGCGGATCGACGCTTCCAGCAATGGCGCGTAACGCTCACGCACCGCCTGGATGCAAAGGTCTTCCAGTTTCTCCATGCGCTTGTCGCGTTGCGATTTTATCTCAGGCTCCTCCAGCCAACCTTCGTCGATGCCGAGAAGGGAGGGACTAATGGACAGGTCGATGTCCTCGGAGAACCGATGGATGACGCCGAAGACCTTGGAAAGCGAAGTGCCGCCCTTGAACACGAGGTGGCCTTTGAACGCGTCCAGCGTGAACAGCCGGCCCAGGAGCCAGCAGACCCAGAAATCCTTTTCAACCATCCACGCGGGCACGTTGCGCCGGGCGGCGGTTTCATTGACGTAGGCCGCGCGTTCGGCGGCGGCGGCGCGGGCGAGATTACGCATGGGCGTGTTCCTCCGCCACGGCACGCAGATAGGGCCGCATCCAAGCCGGCGCGAGACCGACATCCTTGGCGAGGCGCGCGCGGGCTTCCGGCGGCAGGACTTGCCGCAAGGTTTCGATTCGTTCGGGCGTCATCTGTTTCGGTCCGAGGTAGCGCAGCGCCTGGATCACCGTGCCGCTCACGCGGTCGGAGGCCGCCAGATGCCGTGGCGCGGTGTTGCGGAACCGCAATTCCATGTTGCCCACCTTCACCACCCGCGATGGACCGTCCGTGAGAAACGCGACCTTGGCCGGCACCTGCTCGGACAGGCGCAGCATATTCGCGGCGTAGGCTCCGGTGGGTTGCAGCCGGATCTTCCCGTTGCCTGCGAGGGCACGGGCAATGCTGTCGGGGTTGGGGGTTAGCAGACCCAACTTCGGATGTTCCTTCGGGTAGTCGTAGATGCCGCGGGCCAGCCGGCGGATGGCACCTTGTTTAGTGAGGCGACCAAGCGCCACCCCCACCGCACGGGGGTCCTCTTTCATGCCGGAAAAGTTATCCGGAGTGAAGACCCAACCCTTACCGTGGCCGTATATCGTGTAAAGTATCTTACCGATAGAGCTATGTGGTTTTTTTGTCATGGGATTATGTTGAAAAAACAAGGGTCTTTTTTCAACGCTAATCACTCGATTGCCTGATTCTTTGGCCACAAACGACTCTGCCTCTTTATGTGCCTTTCTACGCTTCGTTTCCATTTTTCTAAGGGTCCGATATCAAAAGCTTCGGGACGTTCTTTTTGCTGGTGAGGGGGCTGGTTGGTTCAGTGGTCGGTGGCTTGGTGAGTGTCGCCGGAGCTTCGCGCATCGTTCCCTGCGATGCTTTGCCACGGCGCGCGCGGCTCCGAACGCCGCCAGCGCCTATCTGGGGTCGAGTCCGGCCCCAGCCCCCCGGTTTAGCGCGTATCGCCAATTACAAAACCTCGGCAATTGTTCACATTCTCTGGGGTTTTGTAAATCGTCAGCGCTCACCCGAGTTTCCGCGGGCGGCCGGCGCGTTCGTCACGGCGGATGCCGTGGCGCTTGCAGAAGCGGCGGAAGTCGAGGGAGCTGATTTGCAGGCGGAGCGTTTCGAGATGCGCCCGCACTTCGCGGGTGCGGTAGGCTTCGCGGGGGTGCCTCATCATGTAAACCAAG
>OCZT010005655.1_pt1 | contig 12452 bp, 10 predicted proteins | sample 1539031 | NCBI WGS metagenome assembly OCZT01 (sample SAMEA3539308, study PRJEB22396) | soil metagenome | biome: tundra; feature: field; material: soil | place: USA | collected 2010-05 | depth 0.15 m | reverse complement strand
GTTTTGAAGCTTCATCGGCAAGTAGTCTACGGAAAATCCGTAATGAGGTGGAAAATCTGCTCATTATTTGATGAGCCCTAGCTCAAAGCACTTTTAATAATTTTATCAAGTCGCAAATAAGCATAAATAATTCTATCAAAGAGGTATTCGGCCTTAAATTATTCTTTTGTCTGTATATTTTTTTATTGAATATTTTTGACTATTGTGTCAACTTAGCATCCATATTTTTTGAATAAATAACCTAAAGTGTTATCAAAAATAAACTTTGGGATTAAGGAGTGGTAATTATGAAAATTGCGTACCGCTTGTTTCTTGTTTTATTAATTAGTGCCTTTTTATTCAGTTGCAGCGCTAAGAAAGCTGGCATTGAGGGAAAGCTACTTAACGGACGAGGACAGCCAATCTCCGGTATTACAGTTATTTTAAAACAAGTCCACCCGTCTAAAGGTTATGAACAATTTGAAACAAAGACGCTCGCCAATGGAGCTTTTCGCATTGACGGCGTTATGCCCGCATCTGAATATATTATCACGCCGGTATCCGACAATTGGAAAACAAAAGTAACAACAAAGATTACTACTCTTTCGGATGGACAAGCCCTGGTTTTAAGCAACCCCATTGTCATTCGTTTTAATGCGCTGAAAGATGGAACTGTTATCGATACAAAAATAGGTTTGCAGTGGTTAATATTGGGTGTTCCCGATCTCGATTCCAGTAATGTATTAAATGCCGTAAAAAATATAAAGGAAGTTGGCTTCACTGACTGGAGACTTCCGACCAAAGCGGAACTTTTAGAACTTCAGAAAACACCGGCTGCTCCGGCAACACAACCTGAAACAGGGTTAGTTCAAAAGACCTGTTGTGCTTGGGTAACTGAGCCCAATTCAGAAAATGTTGAATGGAAATTCTACGTTGATGACGGCAATGATGTTTGGGCATCCAGCAAAGTACCACCCGATGACAGAATCGTCCTAGTTAGAAATTACACCCTCACAGCACCATCTACCCAAACTCCTGCGGCTGCCACTCCTGCTTCAGGTACTGCTGCACCATCAGCTAATCTTGCCGCCGAAAAAAAACTGGTAACTGAGCCCGCACCCCCCATAATGGAGAAAAAAGATATTCCTGCTGTTAAAAGTGCAGGCGGCGTATTAAGAGCTTCAAGAAAAGCATGCATCGCCAAGAAAGCTCAAGCTGCCAAATCTCTTGCTACTGCGGCTTCACCGGTTGCAGCTTCACCAGCAAAACAATCACCATCAGCAAAAGTAAATACTCCTCAACCGGATAATTCTATCGGCGATTCTATAACCATTAAGTTCTCTATGAACAAATCAATTATTAGCCCGGAAGAATTGTCTAAACTCAAAGCATTCTATGCCAGAATCAAAGATAAAAAAGGCAGAATTGTTATTGAAGGTAATTCTGCTTCGGATGGAGATGCGGTTGATAATTTTAAAGTTTCTGGAGATCGCGCACTCAGCGTCAAAGCAATGTTACATAGGTTGGGATTGAGCAAAAAAGTTAACGTGAAGATAACCGGTTTAAGTGATACAAAACCGATTGCCGAAAATACCACTGAAGCGGGACGCAAACTTAACCGTCGCACGGACATAACTTTTATTCCAGAATAACAACTTTAATTAATTTATTATATAAAAAAGCCCCCCCTAGTTTTTTAGGAGGGCTTTTTATTTATTTTTATAAATTGCACAAGAGGATTGCTGAATGTTTACCTAAAAAAACAGAAGAAAACCATTGACAAAATAAATCAATCCTATTGCCCCTGTGCCAACCCCAATTACCCAAATAACTTTCTTTTTCATTAAAGCGGCAATTGATGAAAGCAGGATAGCCACTTGCAAAAAGATAACAGCAAGACCGAATATTCCAGTGTGCTTTTGGGCATCATCTCTGAGTATTTCCAACCTTTTCGCTTCTTTTGATATTTCTGCCTTCTCTTCATCATATTTTTTAATCTTTTGTGTATACAGATCAATTTTCTTTTCGTATTCTTCTTTAAAAGCCTTGGCGCCTCTTATTTTATCCTTTTTAAATTCCAATTCCAAAGCTTCTTTTTGGATTTCATATAAGTAGCCTTTTATACTCTTTGCTTGATAATACGCCCATTGGTTCGCTGCCTGAGTCTGAGAAAGCACGGAGCGTGTGGAATAGCCAGCCCCTTTAAAAGTGGAAAGTGTTGCGCAGACGGCAAGAATAACGGTTGTTAAAGCAAGATAATTTAGCCAATTTTCCTTTAGTTCTTCTGCCATAAAAATTTTTATCTCCTTAAAATAATTTTATTTACCAAAAAGCTGGATTTATCAGGACGCCATCGGCCAAGTTTATATTAAGCGGCATAACCTCACTTAAACCCAACTGTTGCATAAAACCTAAAACTAATATTAAATTTGAAATTTCCGTATCCGCATACTGGCCACCAATTTCTTTGTCAGTTAAGTCTATACATGTGTTCAATTCGCTGATTAATTCTTCACGCCTGTAGATATTTTTAATCCTAAGTTGTTTGGCAACGCTTTGATTATGTACTCCACCAATACCGATAATTATTGCATTTGGTTTACTTAATTTTTCTCTTATTTCTTCCGGAACTTCTGCTGCCGCCAGCATAGCAATTTTCAGAGCTTTTTCCAGATTATCTTTGCCAATAGGATTTGGCGATTTATGCTGGCCCGGCGGCTGATGTTTGATTTCTGATAATATTTTCTCCTTAAAGGAGATGGATGCAAGTCTTCCATTGTAAATTACATAATCCCGATCGTTGCGACTAAAAATCATTTGCATGGAATATCCACCAATATCCCAGACCACGGCATCTTTTGTTTTCAAACCTAAAACGGATAACGCTGCCATATATCCCAAAATAGCTTCTTCATCTTGAGAAAGCAGTCTTACCGGAATTCCAGTCTGAATTTTTATTTCTTGGAGAAACTCCGGAGTATTGACAGCCAGCCGGAAAGCTGCAGTCGCTACTCCGGCAAAAGTTTGAGCGCCTTTTGTTTTTGCCTCTGCCTTTAACTCCTGTAAAGCGGCAAGTCCCGCACGTTGTACTTGAACGTCAAATAAATTGCCTGATATGTTTTCAGCATAAGGAACTTTTACTTCTTTCTTATAAACAATTTCTATATTCTTTTGATTGCATTTATCGATCCTGCCTACTTTCATTTTTGTAGTTCCAGAACCGATATCGAATGCTGCCCGATACTCTATACATTTTATTTCAACTGGATTGGGATTGTGTACACACGCGGTTAAATAAAGGGCACAGACTATCAAACTCATCAGTGAAATTGATATTTTGACGGGATGAGAATCTGTGTGCATTAAGATCATCCGATATATCATTGGTCGGGGCGGCAGGATTTGAACCTGCGACATCCTGCTCCCAAAGCAGGCGCGCTACCAAGCTGCGCTACGCCCCGTTATGTATTTTTTAATTTTTCTCCAAAACTTTTTTTAGCTTAGCAAATGCCTGTCCGCGATGACTTATTTTATTTTTAATTGCGGGCGGTAATTGGGCGGCAGTGAGTTTCAACTCCGGCACAAAAAAAATTGGATCATAACCGAATCCATTGCTTCCCCGCCGTTCATCAATAATTTGTCCATCCCATCTTCCTTCAAAAGAATCATAACTTCCATCTTTTTTATAAAGCACTAACGAACAAAAAAAAGACGCTGATCTCTTTTGCGGGGGGACATCTTTCAACTTAGCCAACAGCTTATTATTATTTTCCTCATCAGTAGCTTTATCTCCCGCATATCTGGCGGAATAAATCCCGGGCTCACCTTTCAAGATGTCAACCTGCAGACCGGAATCGTCGGCCAAAACAGTTTCACCGATTAATTCAGAGACAATTTTAGCTTTCTTAAAAGCATTTTCTAAAAAACTCTTTCCATTTTCGCTAATTTCCGGCACATGATTATAATGGTTTAATGAAATTAACTCAATATTCATTCCTTCAAGCATTTCCTTAATTTCTTTTACTTTTCCCTCATTTTTCGTTGCAAAGACTATTTTCATTACTGAAGATCACCAACAATCTCTTTTTGCCGCGTAATGATCTTTTGAATACCTCGCGCTGCCAGATCGGTCATTGTATCCATTTTTTCTTTGCTAAAAGGAGCATGCTCTGCAGTACCTTGAACTTCAATAAAAAGACCGGCGCCTGTCATGACAAAATTCATATCTACATCCGCACGGGAATCCTCTTCATATTCCAGATCAAGAAGAACTTGACCATCGACTATTCCAACACTTATTGCGGATACAAAATCGCTTACAGGCATTTCTTTTACAAGGCCATCTTGTTTCAGTTTTTTAAATAAATCCACGAGTGCCACAAAGGCGCCAGTAATTGATGCTGTTCTTGTGCCGCCATCAGCTTGAATAACATCACAATCGATGTATATTGTTTTTTCACCAAAAGCTCCCAGATCTGTCACAGTCCTTAGAGATCTGCCGATCAGTCTCTGTATTTCGTGCGTCCGTCCCCCTAAACGCCCGCGTGTAACTTCGCGTGCGCTCCTGGTTTGTGTGGACATAGGCAACATTGAATATTCAGCTGTAAGCCAGCCCTTGCCTGTGTTCTTTAAAAAAGGTGCGGTCTTATCTGCTAAAGATGCCGCACAAATTACTTTGGTATTACCAAATTCGACCAAAACGGAACCAGCTACACCCCTGAGATAATTATTGGTTATACTGATAGGCCTTAGTTCATCCCACTGTCTATCTGAATTTCTTTTAATCACTTATCACCTATAAAACAATATAATGCTTTTAGCCAAGGCTTTGGCGATTTCCGTTTGTGTGTTGCCGGAAAGCAATTTTTTCTTTTCTTCCGGATTAGTGGCAAAACCAATTTCCACCACTAAAGCCGGAATAGTCATACCTTCCATAATCGGTACATCGGCCTCTCTTAAACCTCTACCCTTGCGCGGAAATAAAGTATCCATGTTTTTTTGGATAAAATTCGCCAATCGCACAGAATCATTAAGGTACTTGTTTTTTTTATTCTTTGGACTGATTTTCGCCGCCTTTTTATTTTCCTTCAGCTCTTTAAATCCGGGATAATAAAGTTCGAACCCTTTGGCTTCTTTCCCGAAACCAGCGTTGACATGCAGGCTTAAAAACAGTTCCGGTTTTATCTTTGATATATTAGCTTTCCTCTCCTCGATAGTAACATTTGTATCGGAATTCCGGGTTAAGACAACTTCAATATTATTTTCTCCGGCCAGTTCTTTCTGCATAGCCAAAGCTATAGCCAGGGTTATTTCCTTTTCTCCAATCTTATCTGTCAGTTTAACGCCGACATCTTGTCCTCCATGAGCCGGATCAATAACAACAAGATGCTTCTTCTCCGCCGCGCTGAGGTTGAACGATAAGCAAATAACAAATATCAAAGCGAAGAGACTCAATATTAACGATTTCTTCATTATACCAATCATTTTTTCACCTAATTTTTAAAAGTTTTTTATCTAATTTGCTTGGCAAAAACTACATTATTGGGGCAAATTGTCCTAAGTTTGCGCTTGCTTATAGCAGAGTCACTTCTTTTGTCAACAGCCAAATACATAAATTACAAAATTTAAAATTTACGCACCCTTTCAATGGACTTAACAACTTTCAGCTGCCTAATAGCGGAAAATATTTTATTAAGTTGCTGCAAATCATTTACATCGATAACAAAATTGCACGTAGCAATCATATCTGTAGTTGCTACCTGCGCATAACTGATATTAATATCGAATGATGAAATAATGGAACTAACTTCCGTCAGCACTCCCTTTTTATCGGTACAAACAACTTCTATATTTACGGGATAAGCATGCTTTTCCTTTACGTTCCAATTAACCTCAACTATGCGCTCTGTATCCAGCCTTTTAATATGAGGACATTTTTGTGTATGAACCGTCAGGCCTCTCCCACGGGAAATGTAGCCTGAGATTTCATCTCCAGGAATAGGGTTACAGCACTTGGCAAACTTGACCATAACATCATCAATCCCGGTTAATGAAATTCCCAGAGATGGAGAAGCTGGGGTTTTTTTCTTGACTTTCTCTGTGATGGGCTCTGCTACTTTGGGTGCGTCTTCTGCCAGAAAATAATTGACTACTTGCCTGGGTGAAATCTGGCCATAACCCACCAGCGAGATTAAATCATCCAGGGAGGTTACTGAGTATTCCGTAAATACTTTTTTAATCTCGTCGGATTTAACATAATTGCCGAATTTTAAATTGTGTCGCTTAAATTCTTTTTCCAGTAAATCACGTCCCAGGGACAGAGAGCTTTTCTTTTCTTCCAGATTTATCCAATTCCTGATTTTAGAAATTGCTCTCGATGTGACGACGTATTTTAACCAGTCTTTACTGGGATGGTGTCCGGCTTGTGTTATAATTTCTACCCGATCACCATTATGCAGCTCATACTTTAATGGAACTATGTTTCTATTTACTTTGGCGCCTATACACTGATTACCTACATCACTGTGAATGCTGTATGCAAAATCGATAGGGGTTGCCCCTTTGGGAAACGCCTTGACATCGCCATTGGGCGTAAAAACGTAAACTTCTTCCGGAAATAACGCCAATTTCAAATTGGACATGAATTCCTTCGGGTTTTTTATTTCCTGCTGGATTTCCAGCATTTCTCGAAGTTTTTTAATTTGGTTTTCTTCATCATCCTTGTAGGCACGCCCTTCCTTGTAACGCCAATGAGCGGCAATGCCTTTTTCCGCCCATTCATGCATCATTTTCGTTCGAATTTGGATTTCCACTCTTTCCCCGTAAGGCCCTATCACTGTGGTATGCAGCGATTGATAATTATTTGCCTTGGGCATGGCGATATAATCTTTAAACCGGCCGGGAACCGGCTTCCATAAGGCATGCACGATACTCAGCACTTCATAACAAGTTTTTTCTTTGTCGGAATCGAGTATTACTCGAAATGCAATCAAGTCATAAACTTCATCAAAATTAATATGCTGCTCGTGCATCTTGGTGTAAATCCCATAAAGATGCTTTGCCCTTCCTTCGACTTCTCCTTTGATGGATATTTTCTCCAACTCGGAAATAATGATATTTTTAACTTCCTCTGTATAACGACTACGGGATTCATTTGTTTTATCGATACGCATCGATAGCTCTTTGTATGCATCGGGTGAAATATACTGGAAAGCTAAGTCTTCCAGTTCCATCTTCATCCAGTTAATTCCAAGTCTGTTGGCCAGCGGCGCGTATATATCCATTGTCTCCTTGGCAATATAAATTCTCCTGTCCGGTGGCTGATATTGAAGCGTTCTCATATTGTGAATGCGGTCAGCAAGACGTACCACCAGAATTCGAATATCGGCGGACATTGCTAAAATCATTTTGCGGAAATTTTCCGCCTGTCTTTCTTCCTGAGATCCAAAAGAGATAAGACTGAGCTTTGTTAATCCGCCCACCAGAAAAGCGACATCCTTGCCAAATTCTTTTTCCAGTTGTTCGGTTGTGGTTAGAGTATCTTCGACTGTATCGTGTAATAATCCGCTGATTATTGTCGCGGCATCCATTTTAAGATCAGCCAGAATTCCTGCGACTTCCATCGGGTGTGTAAGATATGGTTCACCGGATAATCTTACCTGACCCTGATGCACTGTAGCTGAATAGATATAGGCTTTCTCGATCATCTCCAGTTCTTCAACCGGCAGATAAGATTGAGTCTTTTCAAGAATATCAGTAATGCGTAACATGAAGGTTCCCAACTGGTTTCGATTGCGGCTATTGTGCGGCCGGATTTAGTTCCTGATCTATCAATGCTTTTACTTCTTGAACTATCTTCGGCAACGGGTAAAGCCTGTTTTCCCCGGTTTTTCTAATTTTCAGTTCAATGTTTCCCGAAGCAAGATTCTTTTGTCCAACAGTGATTCGAATTGGAATTCCAATCAAATCAGCATCTTTAAATTTAACGCCGGCTCTCTCATCACGGTCATCTAATATTACCTCTATGCCGCAATTCAGCATCGAGGAATAAATACTTTCTGCAGCTTTCATTATATCAACTTCGTTAACATTTACCGGAGTAATAATTACTTGATATGGCGCCAAAGGCATGGGCCAGACAATCCCGTTTTCATCGAAATTTTGCTCAATGCAGGCAGCAACTGTCCGTCCGATACCGATTCCGTAGCATCCCATAACCATGATCTTCTCCTGACCATCTTTATCCAGATAAACAGCTTTCATTGCTTTGCTATACTTTGTTCCCAGCTTAAAAACATGGCCTACTTCAATACCCCGCGCAAATTTAATTTTATCGCCACAACGGGGACAAGAATCATTTTCTTTAACAACGCGCAAATCGGCAAAGACTTCGACATTAAAATCTCTGCCAATATTAACATTTTTTAAATGATAGTCTTCTTTATTGGCACCCGTTACAAAATTGATCATGTTCATTACGGAAAAATCGGCAATTACGCGCGTTTTAATTTTCACGGCTCCGGCAAATCCACGTGGAGCCCCGGTTGCCTTCAGAATCATTTCGTCATCGGCCAGTTCCAACTCTGTTGCTCCCAGATAATTTTTAACTTTTATTTCGTTGACCTCTTGATCACCGCGGATGAGCACAGCGCAAGCCTTCCCGTCAGCATTAAAAATTAACGTTTTCACAATATCCTGCGGTTTTACTTTTAAAAATGTACTGACTTCTTCAATTGTACGGACTTCAAGTGTATGAACAGACTCTAAAGGCAACCAATCTTTTGGGGATACATTTTTCTTTTCCGGTTCTTCAATTTCGGCTTTTTCCAGATTAGCGGCATAGGCGCATTTATCACAAAATACGATGGCATCTTCACCGGAATCGGCCATAACCATAAACTCATGCGAATATTTCCCGCCAATGCTGCCCGAATCGGCTTCCACTGAACGGAATTTTAAACCACAGCGGTTGAAAATATTATTATAGGCAACAAACATTTTCTCATAACTTTTCTCCGCACCCGCCTCATCAGCATCAAAACTGTATGCGTCCTTCATCCCGAATTCGCGGCAACGCATCACACCGAAGCGCGGACGTACTTCATCACGAAATTTAGTCTGAATTTGATAAAGGTTACGTGGTAATTGCCGGTACGTTTTTATATCATTGCGGACTAAATCGGTGATTACTTCCTCATGAGTCGGCCCAAGACAATATTCGCGTTCATGACGATCACGAAATCTCAAAAGTTCCTTGCCATAGTGTACCCATCTGCCGGATTCCTGCCAGAGTTCAACCGGTTGGACCATCGGCATAAGAACCTCCTGCCCTCCCGCCTTATTCATCTCTTCGCGCACAATCTGTTCTACCTTGCGAATAACCCGATATCCCAAAGGAAGATACGAATATATGCCACTGGTTAATTTCCTGATCATTCCAGCCCGAATCATCAGCTGGTGGCTGGCAACCTCAGCATCGGAAGGAATCTCCCTTGCTGTGGGCAAGTGCATTTCCGAATAACGCATTAAACCTCCTTCTTTTCCTCATCCATCATTTTTATCTCTTCGAGCAAAACGGAAACAAACTCGTTTTCTTCAACCTTTTTATACGCCACTCCTTTTTTAAAAAGCATACCGAATCCTTTACCACCGGCAATACCGATATCCGCATCAGCAGCCTCACCCGGTCCGTTGACCACACAACCCATTAAAGCGACTTTTAAATATTTTTTTCTGCCGGTAAGCGCCTTTTCGACTTTTTGGGTCAGTCCTAAAAGATCAATTTCGCAACGTCCGCATGTGGGGCAGGAAATTAGTTCCGGACCAACCTGTCTTATTTTTAAGGCACGTAAAATACTATAGGCAACAGGAATTTCTAATACAGGACTGCCGGTAACTGAAACTCGAATTGTATCGCCAATACCATCGTACAGAAGATTTCCGATACCCAGCGCGGATTTAATTGCTGCATCGACTAATGTTCCCGCCTCGGTAACACCGAGATGTAGTGGATAATCTGTTTTAGCGGCAATAGCCCGATAAGCTTCAATCATCGTGGTTACATCCGATGATTTCAATGACAATTTAATTCGGCCAAACCCCATATCCTCAAACATTTCAATATTGCGCAATGCGCTAATAAATAAAGCTTCTGCGGTAACCCCGCCATATTCCGAAACCAAATCTTTTTGTAGAGACCCTGCATTCACTCCAATACGGATTACGGTTTCGCGTTCCTTGGCCACTTTAACAATTTCACGTATTTTATCTTTGGAGATATTGCCGGGATTAATCCTGATTCCATCAGCTCCCTTTTTTATGGCATCAATGGCCAATTGGTAATGAAAATGTATATCAGCAATCAGCGGAATGTGAATTCTCTTCTTAATTAATGGAATCGCCTCCACAGCTTCGTTATCGGGCACGGCGATACGAATGACTTCACAACCAAGTTCTTCCAGCGCGTGGATTTGGGCTACAGTTGCCTCCACATCGCGTGTATCCGTATTAGTCATGGACTGGACTACCACGGGCGCCCCGCCACCTATTTGCACATTACCAAGATTTATCTTTCTTGTTTTTCGTCTCTTTATTGAGGATAAATGCTCCAAAGGCACCAGCTTTCCGATCATTTATTTGGGATTAATTTATAACATGCGAATTGATCTTCAGCAATGGGTAATTTGGCTGAAATCAATATGATTAATACGATATGGCCTAATATTTTCTTAAAAAAAGGGTATGTTTAAGATTATGCGTATTTTCTTAAAAATATTGTTAAGTGTTTCATCTACAAACAAACAGATTCATGACGTCGGGAAAACTGAAGATTACCAATTGAAAGAGCGTAACGGCAGGCATAACCGGCGGCGTAAGCCGTCTGGTGGATGCCTTGGTTATGCGTCTGTCTTTTTGGTGTCATCGTTCGGTGCTTCTGGCAAACGCAGTCTCATGCCGTCTGGTTTGGGAACATGGCACTTCTTAATTATTTCTGTAAAAAGAGGTAACGCGTTTAAATGCTCTTTAACGGTTTTCCTGAAAAGACCGTAAAATATTTACGTTTAGCATAAGATCGCTTTGTCTTGCTTAATTTCGCAAGAAATCTAACTACTGCCATTGTTTGTATTATGCTCTTTTACTTCTTTTGCCAATCCATAATCGTTTTACCGATCAAGTCATCCGCCCTCAACAAAATGGATAAATGATTTTCATTTTCAAGGATACGATTCACAGATTTCGCCTGAATCGAGCTTGCCGCATAATTGGCATACCGGATTACTTTTTCCGGGACAAACAAATCATCATTGGCACCAATAAATAGTCCAAAGCGTTTATTGATTTTCCCAAACTGTTCCTGCGGATGATCTGGTGTTACGACTAAGGCCATATTGCGTGTGTAGGCTTTTATCATCAACGGATCTGCCAAAAGAACGGATTCAGGATAGTTTAAATAGACCGCCGTTGTATGGGCAAATAGACGACCACCCGAAATCGCGGACAGAACGAAAACCCATGTGCGAACTTTGGCAAAAGAAATTTTTGAATCTGTGCGGGCAGTGTCGGATTTGTAACCGAATTGCGGCGAGACAAAAAAGTAACCATCAACATCAGCTTTTTTATCCCATGTTAAATAATTTAAGATCAACCCGCCGCCGGATGAATGGCCGCCCAGATATAAAGGAATTCCCGGATTATCTTTTCGCACAGTCTCAATCATCAGAGTCAGATCATTCCAAACTTGTTTGATGGATGGCGCATCACCGCGAGAGCCACCGGAGTTGCCATGTCCACGTATATCGGAAAGATAGACAGCCGTATGATATTTTTCACTCAATCCTTTGGCGATATATTGATACCCTGCCCCGCTCCACGCACCACCGCCGTGAAGAAATATTAATGCAGCAACCGGTTTGGACTTTGGAAATTTTGTATAGTAGGCTAGATCAATGCCATCAGAGGCTTTGATGAATTGTGGCTTGTCTAGCACAACATTCTGCTTTGTTTGGATTGCCTCAAAAGATATTGGCGTTGCTGGTTCTTTTGATTTGCAGCTCACCAGAGAAGTTACAATGAGTGGTATAAAAATTAATATCAAAGCAAATTTTTTCATAAAGTCACTCCTTCTTTTATTTTCGTAATGGCGTAATCATGTTATTATTTAGACTTGTTATTATATACCCTTCCCCAAAGTCAAGACAGAATTTATCTATCCCAAGAACATATGCCACATTTAGAGTTATAGTTCTGCCATGGTAAGTGGTTCCTCTCGTCTGAGAGAGCCGTTTCTATTCATTGCCAATTAAATTATTGTATCATTGCGATAAGAGCAGGTTTAACACTTACAGCCAATTAGGATTACCATTTGAAAGAAAGTATATCCGGGAAAAATCCTAAATGCTCACTTACAGGAAGAAGTGGTTAAAAAGTATTTACATCTGGTGTCAAATAAACTTCGTTCTCTAGCAAGTGATGAC
>OCZT010005654.1_pt1 | contig 12452 bp, 9 predicted proteins | sample 1539031 | NCBI WGS metagenome assembly OCZT01 (sample SAMEA3539308, study PRJEB22396) | soil metagenome | biome: tundra; feature: field; material: soil | place: USA | collected 2010-05 | depth 0.15 m | reverse complement strand
CAGGTTTCGCACGAAAATGCGCTCGAATTTGGGCGTGTCCGGCCACGGGTTGTATAAGCCCTGGACGCTGCGGTTGGCTACCTTGGTATCCATGCCCGAGCCGCTGATATTCTTGCCGATCTCGTCCATGATGAGGATGTCGGCGTCCGTGGGGATTTTGCCCATCCACGTCTTGACCAGCGCCAGGAGCTCCTCCTCGCGCTGCTCCATGGCTTCCACCGGCACGGCGTCCAGTTTGCCGGTGTGGTGGTAGGCGTCCTCCAGGATCGCCAGGCCGCCCAATATCTTGCCCGACTTGAGCACCTGCCGGCCCACGCTGCGGATGACGTGCTCCAGACCCAGACGGTAGGCGTAGCAATGATAACGCTGCGCGCCGCCGAACTTGCCCAGCCCGATGGCCATCATCTTGAACAGGCCGCTTTCGATCTTGCCGGCGAAATCGGTGTGCCACTTGACGCGGCCCACCAGCATGACGCCGTCGGACTGGTAGGCCAGTTTGTCCATGAAGGCTTCGATCCCGTCGGCGGTCTTGCCCAACGAGACTACTTCGAGCTGGCTCACCACCGGGCACCCCATGCTGGCCTCGGTGATGCCGTAGTGCGCCAGCACGTCCGCCTGTCCCTGGGCCGATGCCGCCCCGTGGCTCCCCATGGCAGGAAAGAGGAACGGCCGCATACCCTCGTCTTTCCAGTACTCGACCACGCCGCGCACGATGGTGGCGAGGCTATGGATGCCGCGGCTGCCCACGCCGATGGCGACCCGCGATCCAGGTTTCAAGCGTCCGGCAAACCCGGACCCGGCCAACTGCTTTCGCACTTCGGCGGCCACGTCCGCGATGCGGCGATCGGGAAACTTCTGGCGCACAAGAACCAAGCGGGGAAATTTCATGATGTTCTTATTCTAACCTCAAGCGCGGCGCCCCAGCCCCAACCCAGTGCCCGACCGCGTGATTTCTTGCCCGGTCGCGGGGAGCATGCGGCGCGAGGGCGAGCCATCGCTCGCCCCTACATGGGTGCGGTGTAGGGGCCGGGCATGCCTGGCCCTAACCTACTCCGCGGCCCACTCCGATTCGAGCATGCGCGAGTACTCTCCGGAGGCGTACAGGGCGAAGCGAAAATTCGCCGATGCCACCGTGCGGTGCGGCTGGGAATCCAGGTAGCACCGGTACAGAAAGTCCGCGTAGCGATGGTAGTTTCGCAGGAACTCCTCGGCCAGGGTGTCGAAGGCCGGAGGCTGGATGAACATGGCGTTCAGCCCGATGGCGCGCGTGAAAATCGAAACGTAGTCCACCACCCCCCACCGCACGAGTTTCTCCTTCACTGCTTCCGGCGGGTCCGCCGTCAGCAGGGCGGCGAAACTTTGCGGGCGGATTTCGGCGCCGCTCAGCTCCGGCACCCGCTGGCCCCATTCCACACATTGTTCGATCCACCGGAGTACGTCCTTACCCAGGAAATAGAGCATGCGGATCTCGGCATACCGGCCGGCCAGAAGCCGGCGCTCGAGGTCTTCCTGGTCCGAACCGTCGCTGGGAATCAGGCCCGACAGCATCAGCGCGGCCTTCGAGTTCTCCAGCAGGGCGGAGGGTGGGACCCGTTCGTTAAAGGGGTGTAGAATGAGCGGCGGCAACTCCCACACCCTCTCGCCAACGGTCGTGATCGGAAGTGACATATTCCTCCGATTCTCTTATCGGCAGGTGCCGTCAGAACTTGAGGCTGTTCTAACAATACTACCCTTGGGCATCAATTTAGTGGTCTCGAAAGACCTCATAGTCGCGTGACGGCCATACGGGCTAACCTGATGCTGGATTCGACCCTATGTTTCGGACGATGTTCCGGATTTTCCGTGGCAGGGACCAGGGGCAGGACTTAGCCGAGTATTGCCTCCTGACGGCGCTGATCGCGCTCATCGCCCTGGGCATCTTCTACCGCGTGTCGGGCGGAATCCAGGGACTGTGGTCCAGCAGCGGAACCACCCTGGTGGTGGCGAATGCGACCACCGGTGCACAGGGGACCACCGGCACCGGCGGTGCCACTACCGGCCAGCCCGCGAGCCGGTGACGGCGCCACGGGCCGAGCATCGCGCGCCTATCCCACGTCCAACCCGAGGAAGCGTCGGGCGTTTCCGTAACAGATATCGCGAATCATGGGGCCGCTGAGCGAATCGTCGTCCGGAATCAAGCCCGCTTCGATGTCCTTGCCGAACAAATCGCACAGCAGCCTCCGGAAGTATTCGTGCCGCGGGTAGGACATGAACGAGCGCGAATCCGTCAGCATCCCCACGAAGCGTGATATCAGGCCGCAACTGGAGAGCGCGTTCATCTGCCACTCCATGGCCTCCTTCTGATCCAGGAACCACCAGGCGCTGCCGAATTGGATCTTGCCGGCGATGGAGCCGTCCTGGAAATTGCCGATCATGGTGGCGAGAATATAGTTGTCGGCCGGGTTGAGATTGTAGAGCACCGTTTTGGGCAGGGCGTTTTCCCGGTCGAGACGGTCCAGGTAGGCGCCTAGCGCGTCGGCCTGCGGCCAGTCGCCGATGGAATCGAAACCGGTATCGGGACCGAGCTGGCCCAAGCGCCGGGTGTTGCCGTTGCGCCGCGCGCCGACATGCAACTGCTTGGTCCAGCCTTTCTCCGCGTCCAGACGCCCGAAAAACAGCATCAGGTTGGCGGCGAAGCGGCCCTGCTCCTGGGGCGTGGCCGCGTGTCCGGCGCGCGCCTTGTCGAAAATCGCCGCCGCTTCCTGTTCGGGGCAGAAATCGGCGTAGGCGTGGTTGAGGCCGTGATCGGAGAGGCGGCCGCCCATCTGGTGAAAGAAATCGTGCCGCCGGCGGAGCGCGTCCAGAAAATCCGTCAACTTCCCGATACTGGTGTTGCTGGCGGCTTCCAGGCGCGCCACCCAGGGGTTGAACCTCTCGGGGAGGTGCACGTCGAGCGCCTTGTCCGGACGGAAAGCGGGAAAGACCTTGGTTTCCAGGTTCGAGGCCGCGATGGCCTTGTGCCAGGCCAGGTCGTCGGTGGGGTCGTCGGTCGTGCAAAGGGCTTTGACGCGGAACTTCCGCAGAATGCCGTGCGCCCGCAGCTCGCTCGAGGCCAGTAGCGCATTGGCGCGATCCCAGACGCGCGGAGCGCTGGATTCATCGAGCAGCTCGTCAATGCCGAAGTAGCGTTTCTGCTCCAGGTGCGTCCAGTGGTAAAGCGGGTTGCGGAGCGTTTGGGGCACCGTGCGCGCCCATGCCAGAAACTTCTCATATGGGGGCGCGTCGCCAGTGCAGTAGCGCTCGTCGACGCCGTTGGCCCGCATGGCCCGCCACTTGTAATGGTCGCCCTCGAGGGCGATTTCGAACAGGTTCCGGAACTGCCGGTTTTCGGCCACGTCCTTGGGTGGCAGGTGGCAGTGATAGTCGAGGATCGGTTCTCCCTCGGCATACTCGTGGTAGAGCCGCCGGGCGGTCTTGGTGCTGAGCAGAAAATCTTCGTGGATGAATGGCATAGAGGCTCTAAATGCCGATTGGAGCACAAATCGGGCGCCGCGGCGTGGCCGGCGACCGCTTGCCCCGTGCGTGCGTCAAGACTGGCCTGCCCGCGTTGTGGGGCATCAAATGCCCCCATTTCAGCGGGATACAACGAACTTTCGGGCAAAATACCCCACATCGGGTATTCTCGCCGACCGGCGTTCTTACTTAAACTTGATCCTAACGGTACCCGTGCTAACCACTGAGAAGTTTGAAGCCTTCCGGCAGTTCGACACCTGCACGATAGCCAACGCTATCGAGCGGTTTGGGGTCCGGCTGCGAAACCAGGGATTCACGCAGCCCGGATTGCAGTGCGTGACCGGCGGCTTTCCGCGAGTGTTGGGCTATGCCGCTACTTGCAGGGTGCGGTCGTCCGATCCGCCCATGGCCGGCGTTTCCTATCTGGACCGAACCGACTGGTGGAGCGATATCGGCAGCCTTCCCACTCCGCGGATTGCCGTGGTCCAGGACCTGGCGACCGGGCCCGGTTCGGGTTCCTCTGTGGGACAGGTGCATGCGGCCATCCTCAAGGCGTTTCAATGCGAAGGAGTCGTTACCAATGGCTTGGTGCGCGATCTTCCCGGTGTCGGCGCGATGCGGTTTCCGATGTTCGCCCGTGGTGTCACAGTGTCGCACTCCTACGCGCACCTGGTGGACTACGGCGGCCCCGTCGAGATCTTCGGCCTGCGGATCGGGCCGGGGGACTTGCTGTACGCCGATTGTCATGGCGTAATTTCCATCCCGCTCGAGATCGCGGCGGAGCTTCCCGAAGTGGCCGGCGAGATCCGCGCCAGCGAGTCGCGCATCATTGATATCTGCCTGTCGCCTGATTTCTCGCCCGAGAAACTCCTGGATGTCATCAAAGACCATCGCTGACCTGAGGAGATCCATGCACAAATCCGCTATTCCAACGTCCGCTGTCCTGATGATTGGATTAGGGACGTTGCTTACGTCTTCGTGTTCCAGGACCGAAAACGCGCTGGCCGGGACGCCTGACGTCCCCACCGTGGCGGTCGCCAGGACCACCACGGAGAATCTGTCGCGCGATCTGATTCTGACGGCCGAATTCAGGCCGTTCCAGGAAGTCGATGTGATGGCCAAGGTGGCCGGATACATCAAGCGGATCAACGTGGATGTCGGCGACCGGGTGAAGCAAGGGGACCCGCTGGCGACCCTCGAAATCCCTGAAATGGCCGACGACCAGAGACGGGCCAGCGCCGCGGTGGAGCGCAGCCAGTCGGAAGTGGCGCGCGCCAGCGACGAACTCCGCCGCGCTGAGTCCGCGCATGAGATTGTTCATATCTCTTTGCAACGGCTGGCCGCGGTGGTGGAAAAGAGGCCCGGCCTCATTGCCCAGCAGGAGATCGACGACGCACGCAGTAAGGACCTGGTCGCCGAGGCGCAGATTGCGTCCGCCAAATCGGGGCTGGCCGCTGCCACCGATCAGGTACACGTCAACACGGCGGAACTCCAGAGGGTCCGCACGATGCTGGATTATACCCGCGTCACCGCGCCGTTTGCCGGGGTCGTGACCAAGCGGTATGCCGATACGGGCTCCATGATCCAGGCCGGAACCGCGTCGCAAACCCAGGCCATGCCGGTGGTGCGGCTCTCGGAAAACAGCCTGCTGCGGCTCGTTCTTCCGGTGCCGGAGTCGGCTGTCCCCACCGTTCATATCGGTCAGCAAGTGGAAGTGCGGGTTCCGACGCTGAAGCGCAACTTCCCGGGGAGGGTAGCGCGCTTCTCCGGCAAGTTGTCGCTGGCAACCCGCACCATGGATACCGAGGTCGACGTGCCGAACTCCAGTTTGGTGCTGATACCGGGTATGTACGCGGAAGTGGACCTCACGCTGGACCGCCGCAACGCCGTTCTGGCGATTCCCGTGACGGCCGTCGATATCGACAGTGAAGCGTCGCCCCCAAGCGGCGCCGCGGCAACCGGCCGCGTGATGGTGATCACCCCCAACAATCGGGTGGAGGTGCGCACCATCTCCCTGGGCATCGAAACCGCCAGTAAGGTTGAGGTCCGTTCCGGCCTCAATGAAGGAGATCTGGTCGTGATCGCCGGGCGAGCCGGCCTGCGCTCCGGGCAAGAGGTTCGGCCTAAGGTCACCGCCATGACAGCCGCTCAATCGTAACGCCTATGTCCCGCTTCGCCATCCTCAATCCGTATTTCATCGTGGTGGTCTGCCTGGTCATCGCCGTGGTTGGTGTCACCAGCCTGGTGCGCATGCCGGTCGATATGTTCCCGGCCATGAACATTCCGGTGGTGGTGGTAGCCACGTTCTACTCCGGCATGCCGCCCGAGCAGATCGAGACGGATATCACCAGCCGTTTCGAGCGCTTCTTCACGCTGGGAAGCGGCATCGAGCACATGGAATCCCGCTCGCTGCCGGGCGTGAGCGTCATCAAGGTCTATTTCCAGCCAGGCTCGAATGCCGATTCGGCGGTGACCACCATTTCCAACCTCGCGATGGCGCAACTGCGCCGGCTGCCCCCGGGCACACTACCGCCGGTGGTGATGAAGTTCGACGCTTCGAGTCTGCCGGTGTGCCTCGTGACCCTCAAAGGGGAAGGGCTCGATGAAACCGCGCTCCGCGACCTGGCGCAGTTCCAGGTGCGCAACCAGATCGCCAGCGTGGCCGGCGCCAGCGTCCCGCAGCCGTTCGGCGGAAAGTACCGCCAGATCATGGTCTATGCCGATCCCTACAAGCTGGAGGCGCACCAACTGAGCCTCATGGACGTGGTCCGGTCGCTCAACCGTTCCAACCTGATTCTCCCCGCCGGCGATGTCCAGCTTGGTCCGCTCGATTACAGCATCTACACCAACAGCCAGCTTCGAACCGTCGACGAGATCGACGAGCTGCCCATCAAGACCGTGGGCGAAATGTCCGTCCGCGTGGCCGATATCGGCTATGCCCAGGATGGCCACCAGATTCAGACCAACGTGGTGCGGGTGGATGGCCAGCGCTCCGTCTACACTCCCGTCATGAAGCAAGGCGGCGACACCAACACCATTGCGGTCGTGGCCGGCATCAGGACTGCGCTGCAGCACCTGGTGGATGTGCCCCGCGAGCTGACCACGCGGGTGGTGTTCGATCAATCCCTTTTCGTGAAGACCGCCATCGAAACGCTGTTGCACGAGGGCGCCATCGGCCTCGTCCTCACCACGTTGATGATCCTGATCTTCCTGGGCAGCATGCGGGCCACGGTGGCCGTCTTCTTCTCCATTCCACTTTCGGTTTTGGCCGCGTTCATCGCGCTGGCGCTGGGGGGCAGTTCCATCAACAGCATGGTGCTGGGCGGGCTGGCCCTGGCCTTCTCGCGTTTGATCGACAACTCCGTGGTGGTGCTGGAGAACATCTACCGGCACCTCGAAGCGGGCGAGACTCCCGAGGTTGCGGCCGAGAAAGGGGGACGCGAAGTGGCGCTGCCGGTTCTATCCGCCACGCTCACCACCGTGGTGGTGTTCTTCCCCGTGACTTTCCTCTATGGCGTAAGCAAGTACCTGTTCTCCGCGCTGGCGCTGGCGGTGGCCCTTTCGCTCGCTGCCTCCTACGCCGTCGCCATGACAGTGGTGCCGCTATTCTGCGCCCGCTTCATCAAGGCGCCCGCGCACCACGGCACTCCATCGTCGGAAATCCCGGTCACCGTGGATCGGCCCCGGAGCCGCTGGTCTGTAACCGATCGCTTCAATATCTGGTTCAACAACCGGTTCGAGGCATTCCTCAAGCTCTACGACAAGGCGGTGGTGGTCGCCATCCGGCGGCCTGTGCCGACGCTCGCGGCCTTCACTGTCGTTTTCGTTTTCGGTATGGGGCTGTTCCCGCTGCTGGGTTTCTCATTTTTCCCGCGCACCGACGCCGGCCAGTTTGTCATCAACCTGAAAGCTCCCAGCGGAACCCGGTTGTCGGTCACGGAAAACGAAGTGGCCAAGGTCGAGAACCTGATCCGGAGCGTGGTTACCCCCCAAGATCTCGGCATGATCGTTTCGAATATCGGCTCGACGCCCGATTTCTCCGCCATCTACACCACCAACTCGGCCATGCATACCGCCTTCGTCCAGGTCCGTTTGAACGACGATCACAAGATTGGCAGCTACGAGTACATGGCGCGCGTGAAAAAGAGGATCGAGACCGGCCTGCCCGAACTGAGCGCCTACTTTCAGTCCGGCGGCATGGTGGACGCAGTCCTGAACCTCGGCTTGCCGGCGCCCATCGACGTTCAGGTCGCCGGGTCGAACCTGGAACGCGCCTATGCGACTGCCCTCAAGCTGTCCGGCCAGATTCGCAAGCTCGACGGCGTGGCGGACGTTTTCATCCCTCAAGATATCGATTATCCGGGCATCGAACTCGATGTGGACCGCATCCGCGCCGGCGAACTCGGCCTGGACCAGCAGGAGGTGGTCGGCAACGTCATCACCGCCCTCACTTCCAACCAGATGATCGCGCCCAGCTACTGGATCGATCCCAAGACCGGCAACGATTACATGCTCACCGTACAGTATCCGGAAAACCAGGTCAAGTCATTCAATGATCTGAGGGCCATCCCGTTGCGCGCGTCCAACCACGCCGAGCCCACCCGCTTGGATATGATCAGCCACATCCGCCGCATTAAATCGCCCACCGAAGTGGACCACTATCAGCTTCGCCGCACGATCGACATTTATGTGCGGCCGCTCACTGAAGACCTCGGCAAAATCGCCAATGGGATCGATGGCATCATCGGCCACACCCAGGTGCCGGAAGGCCTGACCGTCGTGTTGCGCGGCATGGTGCAGGGAATGAGAGCTTCCTTCACCAGCTTCGCGCTCGGCCTGTGCCTGGCGGTGGTGTTGCTGTACCTCATCCTGGTGGCGCAGTTTCAGTCGTTCGTCGATCCGTTCATCATTCTGGTGGCGGTGCCGCCCGGACTCACGGGCGTCCTCCTGACCCTGTGGATCTCCGGCACCACCCTGAATGTCATGTCGCTCATGGGCGTGGTCATGCTGGTCGGCATCGCGGTATCGAATAGCATCCTGATGGTGGAGTTCACGCGCCGCCTTCGCGGGGAGGGAATGCACGTCCGCGAAGCCGTGGCGCTGGCCTGTCGCGTCCGGCTGCGGCCGGTGCTCATGACGTCGCTCGCCACCATCATCGGTCTGCTGCCCATGGCTCTGAAGTTGGGCGCCGGAAGCGAAGCCTACGCTCCGCTGGCCCGCGCGATCCTCGGAGGGCTCAGCCTCTCCGTAGCGCTGACGGTCTTCCTGGTGCCGGCTGCCTATGTGCTGGTCCATGGCAGGTCTCGATAAACTATGCGTTCTCTACTCACCCTAGTCCGGCGACCGTTTGATTTGTTCCTCAACGCTCGGGCCGGGCATGCCCGGCCCCTACACAGCGCCCTTGTAGGGGCGAGGCATGCCTCGCCCTCGCGCCACATGCTCCCCACAGCCAGGGGAAGAAATCACGCGGTCTTGGCACTAGCCGTTTGGGGTTCGCTCTGTCTCTCGCCGGCCAAGGCCCAGCCCACCATGCACCTGACGCTGGCTGAAGCCCAGCGCCTGGCCATCCAGAACAATCCGCAATTCACGGCGGCGAAGTTCAACGCCGCCGCCGCTTACCAGGTTCCGCTACAGTACCGGTCCGGCTTCGAGCCCACCGTGTTTGGCAGCATTACCGGCGTCGGCGCCGACAACGGAAGCCGCCTGGCCGCCGGCGGCCTGAACAACCCGGTGGTCTATGACCGGGTAGCCTCCGGGTTGTCGATCAGTCAGATGATTACCGATTTCGGCCGGACCAGCAACCTGGTCGGCATGGCCAAACTGCACGCTGCGGCGCAGGACCAGGTTACCGAAACCACGCGGGCGCAGATCCTGCTGGCCACCAGCAGCGCGTACTTCTCCGTGCTCCGGTCGCAGGCCGTCATGAAGGTGGCCGACCAGACCGTGGCTGCCCGGCAGTTGGTGGCGGACCAGGTGACCGCGCTGGCTCAGAGCAACCTGAAATCCACCCTGGATGTGAGCTTCGCCAACGTCAACCTGGCCGAGGCCAGGCTGCTCCAGGTGCAAGCCCAGAACGACGTGAAAGCCGCCGCGGCGGACCTGGCTACGGCCATGGGCCTGCCCGGCGAGACGGCTTTCATCCTGGCGGAAGAGCCCATGCCGCCTCCGCTGCCCGGCCGGGTCGACGACCTGATCCACGACGCCGTTCAAAACCGTCCCGAGTTGAAAGATCTGCGCCTCGAGCAGAGCGCCGCGGAGCGCTTCACCAAAGCCGAGCACGCGCTCTACTATCCCAGTCTTGGCGTCGTCGGCACGGCCGGTTTCGTGCCCGCGGGTAACACGGCCATCCCCAGCCGTTACGGAGCCATCGGTGTGAACGTGACTGTCCCGATCTTTAATGGAGGCTTGTTCAAAGCGCGCCAGGCCGAAGCCGAATTGAAAGCCCAGGCCGCCACCGAGAACATCAACGGCCTGCAGAACCGCGTCATCCGCGACCTTCGCGTGGCCTATCTGAACGCGACTGCCGCGTACGACCGTGTGGCGCTCACGGACCAATTGCTCGGACAGGCGCAACTCGCCCTCGATCTCGCCGACACCCGGTACAATCTCGGGCTGGGTTCCATCGTGGAGCTGAGCCAGGCCCAGCTCAATCTCACTTCCGCGCAGATCGCCAACGCCAGCGCCCAGTACGACTACCAGGACCAGCGCGTGATGGTGGACTACCAGATCGGAGCGCTGCATTAGGCTGGGCAAGCCCGCGGTAGGGCATGCTTTAGCTTGCCCAGAACCCTAGCTGATTACACCCTTGCGGATGGCGTAGAGGATCAATTCCGCCCCGCTGTGCAGGTTCAGCTTCTGAAAGATGTTGCTCCGGTGAGTCTCCACCGTGTAAAGGCTCAAATTGAGAATGTTGGCTACATCCTTGTTGCTCTTTCCTTCAGCCAGCAACTGCAGAATCTCGCGTTCCCGCGTCGTCAACAGATCGTAACTGTCTTCGACCGAGCGCTCCCTCATCTGCCGCATGTAATCCTCGACCAGCATTTTACTGATCGCGGGGCTGAAGAATGCCTTGCCCTCGCTGACGGCCTCGACCGCGCCGATCAGGTCGTTTTCAGCGGAGTCTTTCAGCAGGTAGGCCCGTGCGCCGGCCTTCAGCGCCTTCAGCACGTAGCCCTCGTCGGAATGCATGCTCAGAAACACGATGGCGGTCCGCGGCAGCTTGGCGCAGATTTGTCTGGCGGCCTCGATGCCGTTCAGAATGGGCATCGCCACATCCATGACTACCACGTCGGGTGTATGTTCTTCGGCCAGCGCCACGGCCTCGCGCCCGTTGGCGGCGTCCGCGACGACCTGGAAACCAGCATGGTTTTCCAACAACAGCCGCAACCCCTTCCGCACAACCGTATGGTCGTCGGCCAGTAGAATTCGAATCGGTTTCATGCGCTCTCCAAAGGCAGCATGACGCGCAGTACGGCGCCCTGACCACGCACAGAATCCACCGTGAAGCTGCCGCCCAGGTGGCTGACTCTTTCCTCGATGCCCAACAGCCCCATTCCGCGCTCCTGTTGGGTGTCGAATCCCTTCCCGTCATCCTGAACGGCCAGCAGCAGGCGGCCTCGCTCCTGACGAACTGTGACGCTCACGTTCGAAGCCCCCGAGTGTTGCACGCAGTTGTGCAGCGCTTCCTGGACGATCCGGTACACGCAGGTCTTGTGCTCTTCGGGGAGTTCTTCGGAGACCTGCTCGGCCGCCACCTTCACCCGCACGCCGTTGCGCCTCGAAACTTCACGCGCCTGCCATTGCAGGGCGGGCACCAGGCCGAGATCGTCCAACATCGACGGCCGCAATAAGAGCGCCATGCTGCGAACCACGCCGATCGAGTTCTCCACCAGTTTCTTAATCTCGTCGGCCTTGGCCGCCACCGCGTCTGCGTCCTTGGCGCGAATCAGCGTGGAAAGGTTGGCCATCTCCACCAGCACTCCGGTCAGTGCCTGACCCACTTCGTCGTGCAGTTCGCGGGAAATGGATCGGCGCTCGTTTTCCTGGGCTTCCACCAATCGCGCCGACAACTGTTTCAACTCCGCTCTGGCATTCGACATCTCTTTATAGTGGTGCGCCGTCTCGGCCTCCAGGCCCAGAATATTGCGCATGCTGAAACCCGCCAGAAGGAGGCCCAGGATAATCGTCAGTCCGATGGCCATAGCCAGGCGGCGCCGGAACCGGGAAAAGAGTTCCTCCACCCTCGACTTGCCGCTATTCAACTGGGACTCGTTGATGGCGCCAATCTGGTCCGCGATCCCCAGCATGGCCATGCGGCGCGGGAAAACTTCGTCGCGCAGAAAAGCATATCCGCCGCGTTGCCGCTGGCCGGTGGTCCATTGAATTACCGGCTCCAGCACTGTCCAGTATCCGGCCAGTTCCTGCGTGAGCACCTGAAACGGATTGGCTTCCTGGCCATTCAACAGCGCCCGGTATTGCCGCAGTGCCGCGTCCATATCGCTGCGCGTTTCCCGAAGACTGTACCGGTGGCCTTCCGCTTTGCCGCTCTCCGGCTCGAGCAGATAGTCTCTCACGTAGGTGCCCGAGACATACACATCCGCGCGGATCCGCTCCAGCACCCGTGTGCGCAACAAAAAACCTTCACGAATGTTGTTGTCCGACACCTGAATCTGCCGTAGAGCCTGAAGTCCATCGAATCCCGCGAACGCCACCAGAAGAAGCAGCCCGCCGAAACCCGCCGCCAATACCAGCCGGCTGCTCATCACCGGGGATTTATTTCTGGGGCCGCTCATTGCTCTTTCTATCCTATCGCCGACCGGTCCACGGAATGCCTGCTCCACCGCTACAATGTAAGGCCATGCCCTTGCGCCATCGTCTGGAGCGGTATTTCGAGTTCAAGAAACTTGGCGCCACCTGGAAGACCGAGATTCTGGCCGGGTTCACCACCTTCATGACGATGG
>OCZT010005653.1_pt1 | contig 12453 bp, 10 predicted proteins | sample 1539031 | NCBI WGS metagenome assembly OCZT01 (sample SAMEA3539308, study PRJEB22396) | soil metagenome | biome: tundra; feature: field; material: soil | place: USA | collected 2010-05 | depth 0.15 m | reverse complement strand
CACCGAGATCTACACTCTTTCCCTACACGACGCTCTTCCGATCTGCATTGAAAGCCGTTCAGAATTCTAAAAAGATCGTCCAGATTGGATCACAACGAAGAAGTACTCCTAATTATATAGCAGCTAATGACTATATCAGATCCGGGAAATTTGGAAAAATTGTTATGGTTGAGATGTCGTGGAATGTCAACCAGCCCGGAAGATGGAGGAGGCCGCAACTTACATCGGTTATTAAAGAGGCTGATACTGACTGGAAACGTTTCCAGATGAATCGCGAACCTGCGGCATGGGATCCCAGGAAATATCTTGAATTCAGGCTATTCTGGCCATATTCATCTGGAATACCGGGGCAATGGATGGCACATCAGATAGACACTGTTCATTGGTTTACAGGTTTAAGTCATCCAAGAAGCGTTGCAGCAAACGGAGGTATTTATTTATGGAAGGACGGGCGTACCAACTATGACACTATGACTGCGGTGATGGACTATGGAGATGCCAACTCAGGATTCCAGGTTGTTTATACATCACGTTTCACCAACTCAGCAGGTGGAACCAAAGAGATATACTTCTCAAATGGTGGATCACTCAATCTTGATACCAATAAGATCAATTCTGAAGGAGGTCTCAGTGCAGCAGATGCCAGGGACATGAATATGCAACCGAATCTTCTTGAACCAATGGATTTACCAGGATTTAAGGTAGAAACATCTGCCAATACAGGTTCCGATCCTATGACAAATGCGCATATGAGAAACTGGATGGAATGTATTCGTGACCGCAAGAAGCCAAATGCAGATATTATGGCAGGTTATAATCACTCTATAGCTACAATAATGTGTACTGCAGCGCTCAGGACAGGCCAGAAAGCTACATTTGATGAGGCAAGACAGGAAGTCCTTGCTGGAGGGAAAGTGTTCCGGTATTAAAATTTATTATTAATTATGGGAACAATAAATAAATTATCAGCAAGTATGCTTCTGATATCAGGAGGCTTCTTTATTCTTGTTTTTTTGTTTTCAGGATTGATCATTAACGCTAAGACTTCCAGCGATAAAGGAGTAAAACTTGTCAGGGTCGATGATAAACATAAGGTTGATGTTTATATTAACGGCAGTTTTTTTACTTCTTACCGGTATCCTGATAACATTGAAAAACCCTTTCTATTTCCTGTTAATGCTCCTGACGGTTCGGTGATTACCAGGGGTTATCCGATTGAACCAAGAAAAGGAGAACGGGTGGATCACCCACACCATATTGGTATATGGTTTAACCATGGCAATGTGAATGGTATTGACTTCTGGAATAACTCTTCAGCAATACCTGCTGACCAAAAAGATGCTTATGGACATATTGTTCTCCAGAAAATTGTCAAATCGCTAAGTGGGAATAAAGGAATACTTCAGGTTGTAACGAACTGGGAAGATAATAAAGGCAATATATTGTTATCTGAGAACGTACGATATATCTTTTCGGGTAACGAGAATTCCAGGACGATTGATCACATCTCAACCTTATCTGCAATAAATGGTCCGGTTACAATCGCCGACTGTAAAGAAGGTTTGTTTGCGATCAGGGTTGACAGGGCTTTTGAAATGCCTTCAAATGAATCTCTGATCTTTACGGATGATAAAGGCAATCCTACAACAGTCAAAGCCACAGATAATAATGGGGTTACAGGAATGTATCATTCAAGTAACGGATTAAGGGGAGACTCGGTATGGGGAACCAGAAATGAATGGGTGATCCTGAGTGGAGTGAAGGATAGCGTTAAAATTTCAATGGCTATTTTTGATAATCCAAAGAACCCGGGTTATCCCGCTTATGCTCATGCTAGGGGATATGGCCTTTTTTCATTGAATAACTTTGGACAAAATTCTTATAATCCTAAAAAGCATAAGAGCAGTTACAAAATTGAAAAAGGTCATTCGGTGACTTTGTATCATAGATTCTATGTTCAATCAGGTTCAGTACTGACACCGGAGAAAGCAGATAAAATCTTCAGGGAGTTTTCGAAAGCATATTAATTTTATAAAAGATATCTAAACTATGAAAAAGTCAAATTTTTTTTGCCGCTTACTTCCGGCATTATTATTATTTATTTCTGTTGCATATAATGGGTTTGGGACAGTTCCGGCAGTTCAACAGTATTATGAGATAAAGATTTACCGGATCGTTGATATAACACAGGAAAGCAAGGTAGATGCTTATCTCAAGGATGCATATCTGCCGGCACTTCACCGGGCTGGCATTCCAGCGGTAGGTGTGTTTAAACCTGTTGAGGCCGATACAGCTTTCGGGAAATTAGTCTATGTGTTTATCCCTTACAAGACTATCGATCAGTTTATGCAACTGGCAGATAAACTTGAAAAGGATCAGGTTTTTACCCAAACAGGAAAGGAATTTCTTGATGCCCCATATGATAATCTGCCATTCGTAAGATATGAAAGTATACTGCTAAAAGCTTTCTCTAAAATGCCTGAATTCAGAGTTCCAAAGTACACCACTGCCCCTTCGGAAAGGATCTATGAATTAAGGAGTTATGAAAGTGCAACTGAAGCCAAAGCAGCTAAGAAAATTCAGATGTTCAATGATGGAGGCGAGATCGGAATATTTGAAGCTGTCGGATCCAATGCCGTGTTTTACGGACAGGTATTATTGGGCAGTCTTAAGCCCAGGCTTATGTATATGACAACATATGCTGATATGAAATCGCATGATGATCATTGGAAAGCTTTCAGGGATTCAGATGGATGGAAGAAGTTATCAGGAATGGAAGAATATAAAAACACAGTATCAAAAGCCAATCCATATCTGCTTCATCCGACTTCTTATTCGGATTTTTAGTAAAACACTCTATTTTGTTTTAATATTGAACCTATCTCCTGGCCCCTTCCCTTTTTGTTTAAGGGAAGGGTTGGGGAAGGGTTAAGATATACTACAGAGTCGCACAGAGTATTAGTTTCAGGCTGGGATCTCTATTTTGGATATTGCATCCTCAACCTCTGCAGTCGTCATTTCATGATCTGGAAGATTGTTTTCAAAATACTTCTCATAAGCAGAAATGTCGAAATGACCATGACCACTTAAGTTAAAGAGTATAATCCTGGAGACTCCTTCCAGGTCGGCTTTTCTTGCCTCATCAAGTGCGCCCGCAATTGCGTATGTAGATTCGGGAGCAGGAAGAATTCCTTCCGATCTTGCAAAAAGTACTCCTGCTTCAAAACATTCCCTTTGCATCTTTGCTTTTGCCTCAACAAATCCGTCTTTCAGGAGCTGGCTTACAAGAACTCCTGCACCATGATAACGTAAACCGCCTGCATGTATCTTTGCCGGTATAAAATTATGTCCGAGCGTGTACATAGGAAGGAGAGGGGTCATCCCTGCCGAATCGCCAAAATCATACATAAATTTCCCTTTGGTAAGTTTTGGGCAAGAGGCAGGCTCAACAGTCAAAAGCCTGATGTCTTTTCCGTTAAGCAATTTTTCGCGTAGGAAAGGAAATGCAATTCCTGAGAAGTTTGAACCTCCACCGAAACATCCGATAACAACATCGGGGTAATCGCCGGCTTTTTCCATCTGAAGAAGTGCTTCCTGTCCTATAATAGTCTGGTGAAGGATAACATGATTGAGAACACTGCCAAGTGAGTATTTGGTATACGGATCCTGTACAGCCACCTCCATAGCTTCGGAAATTGCTATACCCAGGCTTCCCGGTGAGTCGGGGTCCAGTTCAAGGACTCTTCTTCCTGCCACTGTCATAGTGCTTGGTGAAGCGACCACCTTGGCATTATAGGTATTCATTAAAAGTTTACGGCCTGGTTTCTGATCATAACTTACCTTTACCATAAAGACCAGAAGTTCAAGTCCGAAATGGTGGCAGGCAAAACTCATGGCGCTTCCCCATTGCCCAGCTCCTGTTTCAGTGGTAATTCTTTTTATCCCCTCCATTTTGTTATAATATGCCTGCGGAATTGCAGTGTTGGCTTTATGAGAGCCTGAATAATTGCCACCTTCATACTTGTAGTAGATTTTGCTTTTTGTGCCCAGTGCTTTTTCGAGGCTTATTGCCCTGAAGAGGGGTGAAGGACGATAGGTTGAGTAGAGGTCAAGGACCTCATCAGGAATATCAATATACCTCTCGGTCGATACCTCCTGTTTTATAAGCTCCATAGGAAAAACTGCGGCAAGGTCCTCCGGACCGACGGGTTGTTTGGTAGCAGGATTCAAGGGGGGCATTGGTTTATTAGGCATATCAGCCATGATATTATACCATTGCCTTGGCATTTCACTTTCGCTTAAAATGATTTTTCTGATCTTTTCCATAATTGTTAAATATTAGTATTTGTTAAAAATTTTAAAACAAAAAAGGCGCGCTGTGAACAGCGTGCCTCTATAAATAAATATCCTGTAAATGTTATATAATGGCTTGTTTCACAGCTGAATCAGATGAGCTGCGCCACGACCAAAAAAGTAACATATGTGTTTTCATGATGACAAAAATAATTAAAAATTTAAAATATCATCTAAAAATCAACTTTTTTTTAAATATTTCAATAAAATGACCCTATTTATGTTCGAAAAGATTAAAATTCAGCCTTCGCGGGTATTATTCATGAACTACAGCTCCTACATGTCTGAGATCATCAAAAAAACCCGGATATGATTTCGCGACGCATTGTGAGTCCCTGATAGAAACTTTTCCTGCAGCCCCGAGTGAGGCAACAGCAATGGCCATTGCAATACGGTGGTCATCATGTGATTCAACCCTGGCGCCTTGCAGCTTTCCTCCGATCACAAACATCAGATCATCATTAATCTCAATTTTGATTCCCATTTTGCTAAACTCTTCCTGAAGGGCTTTGGCCCTGTCACTCTCCTTATATATTAATCTTGATACTCCTTTGATTGTCGATACTCCTTCACAATAAGAAGCGAGCGCAACAAGTGGTGGGAACAGATCGGGAGATTCCGTAGCATCAAATTCAAACGCTATTAATTCTGATCTGGTAATCTCAATCTGGTCTTCACCTGATATAATATGTGCGCCGGCTTTCTCCAAAGCATTAACTATTAACTTGTCACTCTGCATGCTGTCGGACCTGAGCCCCGTGACACATAGCTGACCATTAATGGCGCCGGCAACGAGGAGAAATGAGCCTCCACTCCAGTCACCTTCAACCGTATAACTCTGAGGAATATATTTTTGATTTCCTTGAATACGGAACAGATTATAATCTCTGTTCTCCACTGATATGCCAAATGATTTAAGAATCTGGATAGTCATATCAATGTACGGTTTGCTTTTCAGGTTATTGACCCTGATCTCGGAGTTTCCTGCGGCGAGAGGTAATGCCATTAACAACCCTGTTAATAACTGGCTGCTGACCGAGCCGTCAATTTCACAATGACCGCCGACTATTGGCCCCTCAATTGTAAGAGGAAGAAATCCGCCTGAACTTGTACACTTCACTCCTAGCTGATTTAAGGCTTCTTCAATCATGAACATTGGTCTCTTTTTAAGAGAATTTGAGCCAACCATTTTAATTTCAGCAGGATATAAGGCAGCGATAGGCGAAAACATACGGATTGCCAGACCCGATTCACCACAATTCAGCTTAGGTTCTTTCAAAACTGCAGAACCATTAATCTTAAGTTCGTTGACCTGAGGTTCAACCCTGGCACCCAGTCCGACAGCAATACTCATTGCGGCTAAAGAATCGTCGCAATACGAGGGATTATGTATAATACTTAGACCGTCAGCCAGTAATGCAGCAGCAATTGCCCGTTGTGTCATGCTTTTTGAAGCCGGAGCTTTTAGAGTACCTTTAATTACGGACGGTTCCAGACATCTTTCCATAGGTTCATTTTAATTTTTATCTTTCGTCAGAACTGTTTTTCACTCCGTTATTCATGACCTTCATCTGATGATTTATTGACTCCTGGTGAATAGCTTTGAAAATTGTATCAATCAGCTCTTTGCTAAGACCTTTAGCCAGTCCTCTGGCAATTACCTTATTAATAATTTCATCCCAACGGGTTGTTTGCAAGATAGTGATATTATTTTCCTTTTTATAACGACCGATAGTTTCTGCAACTTTCATTCTTTTTTCCATCAGATCGAGTAGGTGATCATCGTAAACGTCGATTTGTTGTCTTAATTCACCGAGGACATCGAGTAATTTAGGGTCAGAAGTGCTCGGATTACGAAAGATTAATCTGCTTAAAAGTTCCTTCAGATCGTTTGGAGTAAGCTGTTGGGCGGCATCGCTTAAAGCTTTTGAAGGGTCTATATGTGATTCGAGCATTAACCCGTCGAAATTAAGATCCATCGCCTTCTGCGAAATCTCGTGAAGAAATTGCCTGGCACCGGCAATGTGACTTGGATCACAAATTATTGGCAGATCAGGTATTCGTCTCCGCAGTTCAATAGGTAACTGCCAGTTAGGCTGATTGCGGTATAATGTTTTTTCGTAGGATGAGAATCCCCGATGTATTGCACCTATTCGTGTAATACCAGCCCTGGCAATGCGTTCTATTGCTCCAATCCATAGCTCAATATCGGGATTAATGGGATTTTTTACCAGTACCATAACGTCTACTCCGTTTAATGCATCGGAGATCTCCTGAACAGTGAAAGGATTAACCGAAGTCCTGGCGCCGATCCACAGCATGTCAATACCATATTTTAAAGCTTCATAGACATGTTTTTCATTGGCTACTTCGGTACCTACTAGCAAACCGGTTTCCTGTTTCACTCTTCTTAGCCATTTTAACCCTTCAGTACCAACTCCTTCAAAAGAATTTGGACGGGTCCTTGGTTTCCAGATACCGGCACGAAACAGACTAACCTCTTTTATCTTAGCTAATTGTATAGCAGTTTCCATCACCTGTTCCTCAGTTTCGGCGCTACATGGACCGGAGATAAGAAAAGGTCTGCCCTTATAGCCTTTCCAGTCTTTAATCAGGGAATTCTTAAGTTTCAATTCCATTATTTTATTTGTTAGTTTATTTATTTTTTGCCCCCCTTCCCCCCAATAGAGGGGTTATTACTCTTCCGATAATGATAAATTTTCTAAGTGTTCGAGTATTAGTTCCCCCTTAGGGGAGAGGGGCTCATACTCTCAGTTCAGTATTTTTCTGATCTTATTCGCTTCTTCCATTAAGGCTTTCAATCCATTAATATCATTTTCAGAAATCATTTTTCTGAACAAATTCATTTTCTCAATGTAAGTATCCATCACCTCCAGGATATATTGTGAATTTTCCAGGAAGATTGGGGCCCAGGTCTCTCCATTACTTTTAGCGAGACGGACGGTACTCTCAAAACCTCCACCTGCCAAAGTAAGGATATTTTGTTCTTCCTGTTCCTTTTCAAGAACACTTAATGCCAGTGAAAAGGAAGTAATATGTGAAATATGTGAAATATAAGCAACATGAACATCATGCTCACGTGAGTTCATATACACTTTATGCATGTTAAGCAAATCGAGCATTTTTTCAACAGTTGCGAGAGCGTCAGGATCACTGAGTTCCCTGTCACATATAATTGCGGTCTTATAGTCAAAAAGCTTTCCTATAGCTGCAAGCGGACCAGAATATTCTGTACCGGCCATTGGATGTACTGCCACATATCTGCCCCTTCCCGGATGATTTTTTGAAGCCTTTGCTATGCTGGCTTTTGTTGAGCCCATATCGGTTACAATTTTTGAAGTACCAACCAGCCTGTCGAGAATTCCAGGTAACATTTTACAGTTGGTATTTACAGGTGTGGCGAGAATTATTAAATCGCTTTGTTCAATTGCATTTTTAAGTGTTTCGTTCTCATCTACCAAACCACAAAGAAGAGCAATGTTCTTGTGATGCATATTTGTGTCAACGCCGATTATTTTATCTGCAAAACCGCGTTTTCGCAAATCAACCATAAGCGATCCCCCGATCAGTCCTAATCCAACTACAGCTATTGTCATTATTGCTTGTTGTTATTAAATTATTAATTATGTAATTAAGTTTTAAGTAAGCCAGTGATTCTGCTTTTGGCTTCATTCAGTTTTTCTTCTGTGGCACAAAGGGAAATTCGTATAAAACGTTCTCCGTTCTTTCCGAAAATGAATCCGGGCGTTATGAATACCAAACTTTGCATTAATATTTTCTCAACATAAGATTCACAATCCGGAATATTTTCAGGAATCTTCCCCCAGACAAACAAACCAATTTGCGATTTATCATATTTACATTTAAGCAAATCCATTATCTGTTCAACTATTTTTCTGCGTCTGATATAAACTCTATTTACACTTTCGTACCAGGAATCCGGATTATTAAGTGCCTCAATTGCAGCCATCTGCATAGCCAGAAACATACCTGAATCCATATTGCTTTTTACCTTCAGTACTGTTTTAATATAATCGCTCTGACCTGCAACCATCCCAATTCTCCAGCCAGCCATATTGTGTGATTTGCTTAATGAATTGAGTTCCAGAGCAGTATCTTTTGCTCCTTCAACAGAAAGTATACTTATATATTCTTTGTTTAATATGAAACTATACGGATTGTCGTTGACAAGAAGAATTCCATGTTTTCTGGAAAAGGTAACCAGTTTTTCAAATATATCAACTGACGCTTTCACACCGGTTGGCATATTAGGGTAATTGACCCACATTAGTTTTACCTTGCTCAGGTCACTAAGTTCGAGGGATTTCAGATCGGGAAGCCAGCCATTTTCTTCGGAAAGATCATATTTTCTTACAATTCCGCCAACCAGGTTTGTTACTGAGGAATAAGTAGGGTAACCCGGATCAGGGACCAGGACTTCATCTCCCGGATTGACAAATGCCATGCTTATATGCATTATTCCTTCTTTGCTGCCCATCAAAAGAAGAATCTCATTGTCAGGATTCAGGTTAACATAAAAATACTTTTTATACCAGTCAGAGAATGCTTTCCTAAGAGAAGGTATCCCGCTATAGCTTTGATATCCATGAGAAGTTGACTTTTTAGCTTCTGCGATCAGGGCCGACACAGTGCTTTCAGAAGGAGGCTGGTCGGGGCTGCCAATTCCAAGGTTAATAACATCAGAACCATCTCTGCGCATCCTGTCTATCTGGGCAAGTTTTTGAGAGAAATAATACTCCTGTACATTTGCCGTACGGTCCGCCGGTTTAACTATCATATAGCATGTCTCCTTTAAAATAAACTCCAAGTATCTCCAGGTTAGTGGTGTATTTATCCAGTACCCTTTTGATTATATCTGATTTAGTGTTTTTATTCAATTCCAGATCGAGATAGAACATATATTCCCATTCTCCATTCAATCTTGGTACAGACTGGATTTTTGAAAGGTTAATTTCAAGTTCAGCAAGCTTAACGAGCACTTTTGCAAGCGACCCTGGTTTATGTCCGGTGGAGAAACAGATTGACACCTTATTGCCTCGTGTGTTACCCTTTTCTTCACTTCCGACAATCAGAAACCTGGTATAGTTTTGTTTATAGGTTTCAATTCCCGGGGCAAGAATTTCAAGACTATATATTTCTGCTGCATGTGCGGGAGCGATAGCTGCCACACCTTTTATCTTAGTTTCGCTTATCTGTTTAGCGCTACCTGCGGTATCGTCACTTTCAATAAGGGTAATACCGGGAAATTGATTAAGAAAAGTCATGCATTGAGCGAGAGCAATCGGATGAGATCTTATTTCCTTTATGTCAGTTATTTTCTGATCGGGTAAAGCCATTAAATTCTGTTTTATTCTGAGATTGTGTTCTCCAAGGATCTTCATCCCTGATTCCCTTAGCAATGTATAGTTATAGAGAATACTGCCCGATCTTGCATTTTCTATAGCCATAACTGCAAAGTCTGCATCACCATTCTTTAAAATATTGAGTTCCAGATCAAATGTCGAACATGGTACAATGTCAATTTCATCAAAATTGAAGTACTGCTTTGCAGCAACTTCATGAAAACATCCTGACTCTCCCTGTATTGCTATTTTCATTTTATAAAATAATATTAAAAAAGCAAGGGCCCCTCCGAGGGACCCTTGCTTTCATATAATTTAAATTATGTGTATACAAAAATCCCTTTATCTGTTTTTAAAATAAAAATAGAAATAGAAAACAGAGATAAAATATTTGTACACAATATTCATTTGTCGATTTCTTAGGTTACAAAAATAATAGATTTTTTATAAAAACAATTCAAAAAGTTGTAAAAAGCTGGAAATAAGTTAAAATCTTATAGAATTAGATGTGTAAAGGGAGGATTCGAACAAAGTTCGTTTCGATTTTGTTATGTTATTGAAAACCACTTAATTTTTAAACAGTTAAACAATAACAAAAAAATCAAAAACAAAATGAACAAAAAGATAATCCAAAACAAATTGGCGTTAGTGCTATGCATAGCCGCAGGTCTATTCGCATTCAGCAACAATCAGAGCGCCGCACAGGCAGCCAAAACAGATACTAAATCGCAGACGGCAATGAAAGAAAAAAGTAATTCTGATGCGATGCCGTCCTTACCTTTTAATGTAGTCGTAATAAAGCACACTGTTGCTGACTACAATAAATGGAAACCATTTTTTGATGCTGACAGCGTAAACAGAAACGCTGCAGGGTTGCATGCACTAGGGTTAGCCCGCGGTATTGAAAACCAAAATGAAGTTGAAATTCCGTTTATGATTGGTGATGTGCAGAAAGCCAAAGCATTTACAAGAGACCCAAAACTAAAAGATGTTATGCAAAAAGCAGGTGTAATTTCTGAACCTGATATAAAATTTATTAAGATGCTGAGATTGACGGAAGCTCTGCAAAATCCCGGAGAATATTTAGAAGTAGCTCATAAAGTAAAAGATTTTGACGCCTGGCTTAAAGTGTTTGACACGGAAGGACCAGCAACCCGGGCTAATGACGGTTTAGAAGATGGAGTATTGGCTCGTGGTATTGACGACACTAATTTGGTTTACCTCGTTTTTAAAATTACTGACTTAACAAAGGCAAAGGCTGCATTGGATAAACCTGCCAGACAAAAAATCATGCAGGAGGCAGGTGTAATTGGTAAGCCTGAAGTATATTTTGGTCAGGAGCAGCAATAATAGGAAATAATAAAGGCATGAGGGAATTAAGATATTCGTTACAGCCTATTTTTTTACCTCATGCCTCATTTTTAATACTTCTTCAATGCTCTGAAGATCAGTGTTTTTTGCTTTGAGCAGAATAAGGAAGTGGTATAGCAAATCAGCTGCCTCATTTTTGAAGAGATCAATATCATTGTCTTTTGATTCGATAACCAGTTCAACGGCTTCTTCCCCTACTTTCTGCGCGACTTTATTAATCCCTTTTTTATAAAGCTTGTTTGTGTATGAACCTTCTGTATCATTCTTAATGCGTTGGTCTATAACATGTTCTAATTCATAAATGAATCCTTTTGCAGTTTCATTACCAAAGCAGGATATACTGCCTGTATGGCAGACTGGTCCTACAGGATTAACTTTGATAAGGAGTGAATCATTATCGCAATCGGTTAAAACTTCTTCAACATACAGGTAATTCCCGGAGGTTTCTCCTTTGGTCCAGAGCCTGTTTTTACTCCTGCTGAAAAAAGTGACTTTTTTTTCTTCACTGGTTTTAATATAGGCCTCCTCATTCATATACCCGACCATTAATACCTGGAGGGTATTATTATCCTGTATGACGACCGGGACAATCCCGTTTCCCTTTGCAAAATCAATATTCATAGTGTAAATTTTTAAGATTTAATCTAATATTTCTTGACACTTTTTCCTTCTATTTATTTCATGTACTCACCCCCTTTTATTCCCCCTCTCTACTACGTAAAGAGAGGGAACATGCTGATATACACCTCATTACACCCCATCTTTGCAAAGCAGAGAGGAGGCAGGGGGTGAGTTCATAAGAGTATAAAGTGTATGATATATTAAAAGTTTACAAACGTTACTGACAGATATTTATTCATCTTCAGTTTCTTACAGATTTATTCTTATCTGATTGCAATGCCTTGATGTTTCAGGTATTTTTTCAATTCTCTTATATCCATCTCACCGAAATGAAATATACTGGCTGCAAGTGCAGCACTACATTCCGTATTAAAAAAGACCTGGCTGAAGTGTTCCATTGATCCTGCCCCTCCAGATGCAATAACAGGGATATTTACGCTCCTGCTAACCTGGGCTGTAATATCCAGTGAGAACCCCGATTTAGTACCATCATTATTCATCGACGTCAGAAGGATTTCACCTGCTCCAAGTTCTTCTACGTTGAGCGCCCAGTTAACTGTTCTTAATTCAGTGGGAGTTCTGCCACCATCAACAACTACAATCCATTCATTATCAATTAGTTTTGTGTCAATAGCCACAACAATACACTGACTTCCAAACTGCCCGGCAATCTCAGAGATCAGTTCTGGTCGGCGTACTGCAGAAGAATTTACAGTAACCTTAT
>OCZT010005652.1_pt1 | contig 12456 bp, 13 predicted proteins | sample 1539031 | NCBI WGS metagenome assembly OCZT01 (sample SAMEA3539308, study PRJEB22396) | soil metagenome | biome: tundra; feature: field; material: soil | place: USA | collected 2010-05 | depth 0.15 m | reverse complement strand
CTCACAACAAACGCACCATCGGCATGGCCGACGTGCTTTACGGCGTGACGATGGAGGAACGCGGCATCAGCAAGATCGTCAGCGTGAAATTTCACAAGGGCGGGGAAACCGCGCCGGAGGTGGAAACCAGCGAGCCAGCCTCCGAAATGGCGATGGCGAAGTAGATTCTTAACGCAAAGGCGCAGAGGCGCAAAGCACGCAACCAAACGGAAACGCCTTCAACGCAGAGACGCCGAGGACGCAGAGAGTCGCGGAGCTTTTCCTTTAACCACGGATAACAGCCTGTTAAAAAAGTAGGAGACGACGTAAGGAGTCTCTAACTTGTCCTTCAGAAGAAACCTGAGACTCGTCACCTCGTCTCCTACAAAGAAATAATTGACAGTATCCGCCAATGGCGTATAGTCCGGTGATGGAATTTGTCGAGACTCCGACTTTTACCCGGTTGGTGTTGAAATTGATGGCGGATGACGACTATGCCGCGATGCAGTCGGCTCTCGCCAAAAGGCCCGAACTGGGAAAAATCATTCCTGGCAGCGGTGGCATTCGCAAAATGCGGTGGGCGGGGAGTGGCCGCGGCAAGCGTGGCGGATTGCGGGTCATTTATTATTGGCAGGTGGCTGATGATCAAATCTGGATGTTGTTGGCATATCCGAAGAATGAACAGGACGATCTGTCGCACGACCAGGTCAGGCAACTGAAACAATTGGTTGAACGATTCAAATCATGAAAAAAGAACTTTTTGAAGCATTGAAACAAAGTTTGCACGAAGCGGAGCAAATCAAGCGCGGCGCGATGAAACCTTCGCGGGTTTTCAAGATTGATCCGAAAAACGACATTGTAAAAGTCCGGGGCAAACTCGGCCTTTCACAGTCAAAATTCGCAAATGTATTGGGTATCAGCGCCGACACGCTGCAAAACTGGGAGCAAGGCCGCCGTCAACCGACGGGTCCGGCCAAGGTGTTGCTGAAAATTGCCACCCGGCATCCCAAGGTTCTGCTGGAAGTGGCGTAGAGAAAATCTGCCCTCAACTGGCCGACGTGCTGTACGGCGTGACGATGGAGGAACGCGGCATCAGCAAGATCATCAGCGTGAAATTTCACAAGGGCGGGGAAACCGCGCCGGAAGTGGAAACCAGCGCGCCCGCTGTCGAAATCGCGCTGGTGAAATAGATTCTTAGGCGCAAAGCACGCAGAGTTTTTAACCACGAACTGCGCTGCTTGGCCTGTGCTGGCAGGATTTTACCGGGCCAACCGAAGCAAAAAGGTTTGGTGGAAAGTGTTTTTCAAGGTTCGCGAGAAGTGAGTGCCAATTAGTTTTCAACCACTTCTCGCAACTTCGCATCAATCTGTTTCTTTTTAAGCTTCATTGCTACAAGCATCTCTCGGTAGTTTAAAATTGCTAATTTCCAATGCGAATGTTCATGGCCGGTGGATTTGTTGAATTTTTTGAAAATAAGCATATGGCGTTTCATCAACGTCTCGGCCTCGGCCAGCCGGTTCGTCTTTCCAAGTAACGACGCCAGATTGTTGAGGCGAATTGCGACTTTGGGATGGTCGGGGCCAAAGTTTTTCTCGTCAATGGCCAGCGCCCGGCGCATAAGTGGCTCAGCCTCGGCCAGCCGGTTCGTCTTTCCAAGTAACTGCGCCAGATTGTTGAGGCGAATTGCGACTTTGGGATGGTCGGGGCCGAAGTTTTTCTCGTCAATGGTCAGCGCGCGGCGCATGAGTGGCTCAGCCTCGGCTAGCCGGTTCGTTTCTTGAAGCAACGTCGCTAGATTGTTGAGAATGATGGCGACTGCGGGATGCTCGGGGCCAAAGTTTTTCTCGTCAATGCCAGCGCGCGGCGCATGAGTGGCTCCGCCTCGGCCAGCCGGTTTGTGGCTTGGAGTAACTGCGCCATATTGTTGAGGCGGTCGGCGATTGTGGGATGCTCGGGGCCAAAGTTTTTCTCGCCAATAGCCAGCGCGCGACGCATGAGTGGCTCAGCATCGGCCAGCCGGTTCGTTTCTTGGAGCAACGCCGCCAGATTGTTGAGGAGAATGGCGACTGCGGGATGCTCGGGGCCGAAGCTTTTCTCGCCAATAACCAACGCGCGACGCATGAGTGGCTCGGCGTTTGCAAAAAGTGCTTTTGCTCGGAGCAAAATTCCCAGTTGATTCATCAGCATACTAACATCTGGATTTGTCTGCTCCCATAGTTCCTTGAGAATGACGGAAGCGTGCGGGCTTAAGACATCCCAAACAGGCCATGTGCGGACATCCTCGGGAGCTGGTGGCGCGAATTTTTTGACGAGCTTCAGGATAGTTTCAGCCCATCGTTGCCGATCTTCCACCTTTAGCCGGTCAAGCAGTGCCGCTTGCAACAGCCGATGGCAGGAAAATGTTTCGGCTTCCAGTTCGATCAGTGAATGGTCTGCCAGTTCTGCCAATGCATCTCGAATATGTTGTTTGGATGGCGCTTCTTGCTTCCCGGCATTTGCTTCCTTGGCTAATGACAAAACTGCTTCCGCAACCAAAGCATCAGATTCGATGAACATGGCGCGCGGGATGTCATCGGGCGCGAGGAACGCAGCCATTTGGAGGATGCTCCGTGCGGTGAGACTTAATTGCTGATCACTCACTAGCCATGTCGTGGCTACCGTCTGCTGATAGCCCGTGCCGCCCTGGCTGGGAAATTTCAAGAGCTGTGCGCGTGATTCTTTTAACAGCTTCAGATACTCCGCAAAGCTGACATGGTGTTTGGCGATATATGCCCCGGCTTGTTCCAATGCCAGTGGCAAGCAACCAAGTTCTTTGGCAATAGCCAAGGCATCTGCCTCGCTACCGGGATTGAAGCCGCCTTTGTGTGCGCGCTTTAACAGGAACTCTTTGGCAGCAGGTTCTGGCAACACAAAAACTTCCAAATCTTCGTAACCCACCGGCCAATCCGCGAGGCGGGAGGTGACAATTATATGGCCATGCAAACCGGGCGGCAAAAGTTTTAAAACGGCATCTTGTGCTTCCTTCGTGTCCGCATTGTCAAGGATGAGCAGCCAGCGTTGATGTGAACGAAGCCAATCGAGCAAGGCTTGGACTTTGACTTCCTGTTGCGTTGCGGCTGCTTCCGGCAGATTCAAAATGGCAGCTAACCCCGCAACTTTGGCGTGAAGTTCGGCAGGCGAAGACGCACCAGCCCAGAGTGCGACGTCATAGTCCGGTTGATACTTCCAAGCGTATTCAATACCCAATTGAGTTTTTCCTACGCCACCCAACCCATGCACTGCCTGCGGCTGCGTTATAGCGGCGGCGGTCTTTTTCTGCAAAGCGGCGTGAAGATCGTCGAGCATCTTGTCGCGTCCGGTGAAGAACGGATTAGGAGCGAAAGGAAGATTATGCAGAAAAGGTTTCCCCCCTGCCGGTGTGCCGGGAAAAGGCGGGCGCGCGCTGCGCGTGATAGGCGAATCGGTGCCTGGAAACATGGGCTTGACGTCAGGCTTAAGGCGTTTGCCTTTGACGATGCTTTCGATGTGAGTGAGCAGTTTGCCTTTAGCTGTGTCAGCATCCAATCCAACGAGGTCAATATAGGTGTTCGCTGTGAACAAGCCCGGTGGCTTGAAATCAGTCACGCGCACGGCGATGAGTTTTCCACATTCACCAGTAGGATCGCAGGCAAATGCCGCCGCCCATTCCGCTTTTGTAAAGCCAGATTTGAAATAATCGGGTGTGACGACGGCAATGGTGCGAGTTGTGTTCGCGGCACCCTCTTGCATGTTAAGAACGAAATTGGCCGCCGCTTTGAAATCCCACGCCTGAATCAGAGTTGTGTAGCCAGCTTCTTCCAAAGTCCAAGCAATCCACTCGGCCCATTTCTTATCTGCGCCGGTGTAGCTGACAAAGAAGTCTTTCCCTTCTGCCATAATCGGATGCTGCACAAACAAAACTTCCTTGGCAAGAAACCAGTGTCCTTATCGCACGAGACGATAGCGCCCAGCGGTTTGGTGGCCGGGGTTTACCAGTCTGATTCCATCCGTGGAACCGCACTGGAGAAGTGCTTTTACGGAAGGAACAAATCGGCGGACACGCTGAAACGTTTTGCCAGCGTGCGGACGTGCGCCAGCGTCAACTGCCGTTCGCCGCGCAGGATCATCGCGCCCAGCGTCCGGTGAACATCCAGCAGCCGCGCGAGGTCCGCCGCGCTCATGTCGTGCGCGTCCAAGAGGTGTCGCAAGGCATCCAGCGCGGTGACTTTGGACGTGTCGAGTTGCGAGTGTTCCTTTTCGTAATCTTCAATCAGGCGGCAAAGCAGGTCAAAGTAATCATCCTGGTCTGGCGTCAGCTTGTGTCCGGCCATTACGTCAGTGATTTCCGTGACGTTTTCAAATTCCACTTTGTCATGGATCGGGCGCGGCGTGAGCATCCGGCACAGACCAGCGTAGTCTTCGGGCACTCCTGCAAAATTGAGTCGCGTTACGGTTTTCATATTCTTGTTCAGTTTTAGTTTTAGTTTCAGTTTCGGTGGCTTCGTATTACATCCCTGCCACATAAACAAACTCCGAAGCCTGAGCTTGTCACGGTATTACAATTCAATTTTCCATCGGTCTTTGCTGTATTCGGCGTGCGTCATAAAGCGCAAGGTGTAGACGATCTGGCGGTTAAAATGTGCCGCCACAATCAAGCGGTAATCGTTCCGGCGGATGTTGAAAACCAACACCGTGCGCCCGCTGCGGACTTTTACGGCGTCCGTATCGGGATATGTCCGCCGCACTTCCACCAGGTTGCGCCACATTGCCGTCTTGACCGTCTTGCGCCAAATGTCCAGGTGACGGGCCGCCGGCGGATGTTTCCGCCCTGCCGCCACCAGAAACGCCACTTTAATGATGCGCACGCAGACAATTTGTATTCATTGCACATATTTGTCAAACACAAAGAAACACTATTTGCGGATTGTGGAACGCCGGCTTCCAGCACGGCGCCATGGTGAAACAAACCTCAACGAGCCGTGCCGGAGGCCGGCGTTCCGGGGCAGTGAAGCCGTCAAAAGGAACACTTCATTGCCACTGCGGCGGACAGGCGTTGCAGGTATTCGTGGCGCGGGATTTTGATTGCGCCCAGCGGTTTGGTGGCCGGCGTCACCATCTGGATGTCAAACAAGGCAAAGCCGCGTCGGCGCAAATGCTGGACCAAATGATGGAGCGCAACTTTGGAAGCGTCGTTGACGCGGTGGAACATGGATTCGCCGGCGAACAAGCCACCGATGGCCACGCCGTAGATTCCGCCCACCAGTTCGCCTTGGAGCCGACACTCGACGCTGTGGGCGTGTCCCTGCCGATGTAACCGGGTGTACGCTTCGATGAATTCCTCCGTGATCCAGGCTCCGCCCCGTCCCGGTGCGGGCGTTGCACAGCCCTCCATCACCGCGCGGAACGACTGGTCAATGGTGACCTCAAATCTGCCCTGGCGAATGACCCGGGCCAGACTTTGGGGAACGTGGAAACCGTCCAATTCAAAAATCGCCCGCGGATCGGGCGACCACCAGGTGATGGGATCAACCGTCCACGGAAAAATTCCCTTCCGGTAAGCCGCCAGCAGCCGGTCGCTGCCGAGGTCGCCGCCAATCGCTACCAGCCCTTCCGGGTCGGCCAGGCCCGGGTCGGGGAAGGAAATGTTTTTGTTCAATACAATCGGCATGGGCGAGAAGCATATCAATTCCCAGTGATGCTCGGCACATTGGTAGGGCGCGTCACTCCGTGCGCGCCGCAACCCTTGTATGGATGAGCGGCGGGCAGAGGACTCCGATGAATCGCGAGCAGGCTGCCCGCCCTACCCGAGTTTGTTCCGGTTGTCATTGGGACATGGTATCAAGGGTCATTCCACGGGCGGGTGCCCGCTTAACGCGTCGAGAAAAACCATTTCAAAGGCGCCGGCGAGTTCCATCATACGAAAATGTGGCAGGATTTTTTCATTGAACACAATCTTTTTGCCCTGCTCCAGGTCCGGCGAACCGAGGGCGACCCAGCTTCCGACGCGGACATCATTGAGCACTTGCAACAGCCATTCGATTTCCGGCCCGGAGAGCGTGAGCTGACAGCCGGAAGCGGCCGCCTGAAAATGTCCGGGTTTGTCCAGCATGGCCCGGACGTTTTTCCGGTTCTCCCCCCGTTGGGCGGAGAGTGACTCTTCCAACAGCCGCTGGTTCTCGTCATGTTGGGCTGACCGGGCCGTTTTGCTGAGGCGATGATGCGTCGCGGAAATCAGGGGATAGAGCTTGAGGACTTCGAACAGCAGGCGCTTTTCCGGCAGGCTGATTTCAAAAACCAATTTTTCCCGCTTGGTCCGGATGAGTTTCACCTAATCACGCTCCATGGTCGCATGCAGGCTGTATTTCTGGAGTTGGTGGACATAAAACTCCGCCTTTTCCATGCTCTCGCGCGTCAGCACGCTTTTGCCCTGATTGTGGACCTGCAACATGTGGACCTCGGCCTTCTGCCGCTGCCAGCCGAAGACGACCTGAAACACATGCGTCACGTAGTCCATCAGGTTGACCGGGTCGTTCCAGCAAATGACCCGGTAACCCGGTTCGAGGTCCGCCCTCGAATCGGTTTCCTCGTCCCGATGGATGTCGGGCCGGACTTCAGGAATCGCCGTGGTCGCCATGACCCGAAAATAAAACGTCCGGACGCAACTGTCGAGGGTGCCGGTGGTGGCTTGCGGACGCATCCGCGGGGCGTGTTGCTCAAATTTGTAGGGCAGGCTTTCGAGCCTGCCGGTTGCGAAGTTTTCCAACTTCGCGGACCAAAGCTGACAGTTTGACGCGGAATCCGGGGACTGGAAAGTCCCCAGAACCGGCAGACAGGAATGTCTGCCCCACATCCGAAGCGGAAATTGATTTGGGCAACACGCCCCGCGCACTGCTCCATCGAACGTAATAAGATTGGAGCACGGCTGTGTGCAAAAGCACTAGCCGCAGCATGTTGAAAGCTTTGCGCCATCAGGCGTATCATTCCAGCAGGTTGGTTTTGCGAGGCTGCTGCGGCTGGTCTTCGACACAGCCGCGCTCCGGGCAGTGTCAAGATGCACCCGTGACTTCCTGAGCCGAAGTGCTTCCTGGAAGGGCATGGGAATTTAGTTTTGTTTTTCGATTATCTTCTTCAGCTGGCTCGCGTAATGATTCAAGTTATCAATCATGCCCTGCCATTTCTCCGCCTTAAATGCGGACTGTCCCCAATCATTTATTGAAGCGAAAGAGATGCCGGTCCGACTCTTAAAACAAGCGGACTCGGCTTTGCTCAAGTTTAAATCCAGGGAAAAATAGATTTCATTTAACAGGTCAATTGACTCTATATCTTCTTCGTTTTTAAGACTTTTATTGTATTCAAATAAAGTCATCTTTTTTATCGCGAGGACACGATCTTCCAGCTGAACCAGATAAGCTCCCAACGAGTCCTTGATTTTTTGTTTTTGGCTGGCGGCTTCAACCGGTTTGTCTTTGTGTTCAGCAACCGTTTTCAAGCGCGCTTCCGCTTGTTGAATCTGGGAGGTGAGATTTTGTCTTTCTGCCTTATGTGCTTTTTGTTGCGCTTCATGGCTGCGGAACGGAAGCCAAAGAAAGCACCATCCCAAAAAAACGATGATTGCAGCTATTTCGCAACCGTCAGCAAATTTGGAATTGGCAATAAAACCTTTGATTGGGCTTTCAAAATTTACCAGCTTGCACAGCACGCAACCTGCCGCAAGCATAGCCGTGGCAATCAAGGCACTCATATCGAATCCTCCCTTTGCCGTTTCGAAGTTTTCGCACCAATAACGCCAGAATCGCTTGATTGCCGACATGAAGCTAAAGCATCCTTGAACTCATTAGATTCGTAAAGCTCCTTATACCATTTCCCGATAATAATCGGCACCTATTCCAGACGGTAGGGCCGCGGCTGCGCGGCCATCATACCCGGCGGCGCAGCTCCGATAGATCGCGAGCAGGCAGCGCCGCCCTACCCATTGCACCGATTGTCTCTGAGAATTGGTATTATTACCTGACCACCGTTATAACCATTGACTTTCCCTGTCAAAAACCTTAATTCCCTCCTATGAGTATATTATTAAACAGTCTATCGGTTCAACAATTACGCAAAGCAGCCACACTCAAAGAGAAAATCCAATCGCTGGAAAAAGAGTTTGGCCAGCTATTGGGTTCTTCAACCAACCCTGCCGCTCATGCAGTTCCGAAAAAGAAATGGAAGATGAGTAAAGCGGCCAGAGCCAGGATCAGTGCTGCTGCCAAAGCAAGATGGGCGAAACTGAAAGGGCCAAAGCCATCAGTGAAACCGGCCAGGAAAGCCAGACGGAAGATGAGTGTAGCGGCCAAAGCCAAACTCTCAGCCAAAATGAAAATGATTTGGGCCAGGAGAAAGGCCAAGAAGTCTAAATAACCGGCGGTCTTGGTAGCGTGCGAGTTTCCACCAAAGGAAACTCAAATTAAATCAAACCGGGTTGGCCGGAGCGTTCCGGCAAATGATCCGATAACCCGGTTCGAGGTCTGTCCTCGAATCGGATTTCTCGTCCCAATGGATGTCGGGCCGGACTTCAAGAGTTGCCGTGTGGCCACCATAGCCGGAAAATAAAACGTTCGGACGCAACTGGCGAGAGCATCGGTGGCGGCTTGCCGAGCCGAAGCCCGCAGCGACTGTTCTTGCTTCGCTGCATTTCAAGTCAAGCTGGCTTGCCGGGTCGAAGCTTGAAGCGTTTGTGTCAAGTGTGTGACCGGCGGCCCGCCTTTGCTATGCTTCCGCCTTCGTTTCACTTCGGCGCGACAAGCCGACGCGGCAGCCCCGAAAGCTTTCGGGGCTGGTTGCCGCTTGCGGGGTAGGGACGCCGCGTCGTTGGCGGAGACCAACGAACTGGCCCCCGAAATGGCTAGGGTGAAGAAGCGGCTTCCAGATCGTGAAGCGTTGGTCCCATCACATCGCCGAGGCGGTTGCCCGTCGTGTATAAAACCACGCCAAAACCCGCCAGCACGGTCAGTAAAACGATGAACGCCCAAAAGTGACGCGCTTCAAAACGCTTCAACGAACGCGCGAAGGCGATCAACCCAAACAACGCGGTCACGACAATCACCGCATCCACGCTCGCCCGTTGCCAGTAACTGCCGCCCAGGTGCAGCCACATCCCGAACTCATCGAACGTGAGACCCATCGCCACGCCATATAACAATGCCGTGATTTCCGCCGTGCGACCGATGGGCCGGCGAAAAACGCTGTAACCACAAACCGCCGCCAGCAGAAAAATGCCGTAGTTCAAATGATGAACGTGGGTGCCGTGCAGGAAGAAATAAAGGTTCGGCATCTCACCGGCCATGATCAGGAACACCGCCACCCGCGACAGGACGAACGTCAAGATGAAGCCGAACAAGGCCCGGCGCGCCAGCCGGTGCGCCGTCTCCCGATGAATGGTGTGTTCAGTGTTCACGGGCACTCAATCCTCAATTGGCCCGTGTCTGTTTGTAATACCACTGGAGTTGTTCCGGCGAACTGCCTTCATCCACATTCTCCGTTGCCACCCGTTCGCCACCCCGGGCCGGCGGCAACACTTCCTTTAATTTCCATTCATTGTCCAGCCGTCCGAAGGTCCAGAATTCCACAAACGGCGTGACGTCCGCGTCCTGGCTGATCAGCAGATTGTTTCGGCGGACAGCCCTTTGGGCATGGGCGCTGATCCGGACGGTAAATTCGTCCTGCGAATTGTCCGAGAAATTCCGCACCAGAATCAACTCCGCCTTGCGCACACAGAGATTGCGGAACTCCAACTGCGTTCCCTGTTCTTCCAAACGCACGAGTTCTCCCTGCAAGCCGGTCGCCACGTCGGGAAATAATTCGACGGTCGGGATGGACGCGGGATCGCCCTTTTCACGTGCCAGCGTGACATCCAGAAAAACCTGCCGGGCGCGTTCCAGCATCGCCTGCCGATTCCAGAGCTTGTCCGTCTGGACCAGAAAATTCAGCAGGCGCTCGATCCGCGTGGCCTTGTCCAGCGTTTCCTTCTCCAGCCACGGCCCCGCCGGCCCTTCCTTGCCGGCAGTCTCATCATAAACCTGGTTTAATCCCGTGTCCGTGAACTGCTCGAAAAAGTTTTCCTCTTTCAACGCGTCGGACTCGCGGGATTGTTCAATCTCCCGAAGCAGCCACGCGCCGCCCTGACGATGAAACGTCCAGAATTCCTGGAACCGTGCCGGCGCCTGGTCGCCGCGCAAAAATTCCCGGGTGCGATCGTCCACGTAATAGTCGCGGGCGGTGGCGGTGATGAGCGCCGTGAACTCGCGGTCGGTCTCCTTTTGCGGATAGCGGACGTTCACAATATCCACGTGCTCGACATTCAAATTTGAAATCATGTCGATTTCATGGTTGGCAATCAGACCGCTCAGTTGCGAGCAATGCTCCGCGTAAAGATCCGGCATCAGCAACGGTTTCATCGGATCGTATTGCCTCGCCTGCCAGCATTTCTGCAATTCCACGAAGGTGGATTTGGCTTGGGCTTCCAATTTGTCGGGAGCCATCGTCTGGTCCACGCGGGCCAGAAATTCCAGCAGCTTTCGCGTCTTGCCTGATTTGCATTCGATATCAAAACGGCTGTTCACATAGTCCAAATCTTCATCTCCTTCTGCCTTTTTGTTCTGCACCGCTTTCGCAATCAAGTAAATGACGACAAATGCCCCAATCAATATAAATGGTATTGTGGGATCCCCTGAGCCGCCGCCGGAAGATCCGCCGCCGTGGAAACCGCCTCCACCGAAACCGCCTCCACCACCGCCACCACCGCCGCCTTTGTTATGCACGGCAATACCATTGGCGAAGTAGGTGTTCGGATGGTCCGTTTGCAAATTATAGACGCGCGTCGGAGCCGAAACCGTGTCAAGGCTGGTAATCCCCTGTTCGCGCAGACCGCCGCCAACCACGGCAAAAATCCGGTCTCCGACCTTCAAAGCTTCCAACGTTTTGAAAGTCCCGTCGCCGACGTAGAACGGATGCTCGCGCGTCACGCGCAGTGTTGTCTGCCCGGTGCCCACGACGACGTATTCGTCCACTTCGTGAATAATCACCTGGCGCACGGTCGTGTGAACAATTTCCCCGGTCGTTGTAAACGCAAGCAACTCATCCCCGGGACGGATTTCGCTGATGGGTGATGGCGTGCCATCGGCGCGCAAGATGGGCGTGTCCGGCAGGAAACACCCTTTGTTGTGCACGACGATGTCATTTGCGAGATAAGTGCCTCCCGGCATGACCAGCAGGTTGAAAGCGGGATGCCCCGCTTTCACGCGGGTGATGGAGTCGATTTGAGCTGTCCTGAAATGATTTGTTTCGCGCAGGTAAAGCGTGTCACCGGGCCGAAGGTTGGCAGCCACCCGGAAAACTCCCGGGTCAATTTGCAGGGGATGTTCCGCTGTCACCCGCAATATTCTCCCGGCGGCGGCAATCTCCACGTATTCGGCGGGAGCGACTTCAACGGTGGCCTGAATTATCGCCGGCTGAAGTTCTCCATCCACCACCGCCCAAACGGCGTCGCCGCGTGCCAGCTGTTCGATGGGGACTTGCCCCGCCGGTGTGGCGATCAGCGATCCCGCTTCCAGACAACCGCCGCCGCCGCGGCCCCAGGCAATCGAGGCCACCAGCAAGGTGCATAGAAAAATGAAAATACTCCGCATTTTCATGCGAACATTCTCAAACGTTATGCCGGGCATGGCCATTACAATGAGGCGCGGAATTTACCAGGACCGCCTGTGCCTGACCCGTCAATGCAAGGCGGCGATGATTCCGCCCAAGACGGCTGCGGCGGCGACGATGCTGATCCCGATGATGCTGGCGCCGACGACCCGGCCAAAATAATTGGCCACCGCCACGTTGCCGCGCGCAATTTCCTTGTCCTCATCAATGTTGGGCGTCAGGCGCTCGATAAAGCGGGGCAAAAACACGGATGCCACCAATATCAGCGCGATGCCGATGAGACCGCCCAGCGCCGAGAACACCACGGCCCAGGCCATATTTTGTGCCACTTCATTCATAATAATTCCTTTTTGGTTAGAGCCGCAGAGCGATAAATCCTGCCGGTGATTTTGTTTCGAAAGAAATGATCCAACCCGATTTTGCAACGACTCACTTGCATGCCACGCATTTAAACCCAGCCGCAAAGAAAAACAAGCGGAATGCCCCGTTCGCGCGATGGGGCGGATATCACGCAAAGACTGGCTGGCCGGACCTTGTCCGACCAAGCGCCGGCCAAAGTCGTTGTTGACGCTTCGGGCGGCATGGGCACCATTGTGGCAATTCGTAAAACCTGCCTTGGGTGAATATGTTTAGCCAAATTAAAGATCGGGTGACCGGGCCTATTGCCGGTTTATTTTTCAATGTTTTAATCAAGGAATATGGAACCATGACCAACCTGCAAATCGACTCGAAAAACAAAACCATCACCTGTGAATTGGATTTAAAGGGCGA
>OCZT010005650.1_pt1 | contig 12458 bp, 9 predicted proteins | sample 1539031 | NCBI WGS metagenome assembly OCZT01 (sample SAMEA3539308, study PRJEB22396) | soil metagenome | biome: tundra; feature: field; material: soil | place: USA | collected 2010-05 | depth 0.15 m | reverse complement strand
TGGCGCTCACTCGTCCAGCATTTTCCACCGCCAGCCGGTCGGCGATCTCGCCCGTGCCGTCGGGAGAATTGTCGTCCACCACAATGATGTGTACGCTCGTTGGCAGAGCGAGTAACTGGGTCACCAGGGACTCAATATTTTCTTTTTCGTTATACGTTGGAACGATAACAGAGACGCGCATAGTCAGCTATACTCTCCACTGGCATTATATCTCGATTCCTGTCTTTGCCGCATTCTATCACAGCAGGCTATATTGCGCGATTTTGCCGCTGAATCGGAAGAGTAGCTTGACCTCTGGAGGCCCGGTTTTGTAAAACAGTTTCTTTGGCGGGATAAAAAACACACTCAACTAGGTCATTATCACCAGTCCTGCGCTCGTCCGGAGACGTGCAGGAGTGAGTACATAGAAGCCATCATACGCGCCGCGAAGGTTATCGATAATAGAGTTCCTGAAAGAGCCCGGTGTACCGTTCTGGCGCCGTCAGGAACTCCAGGAGGTACGGCTCCTCGATGAGCTCGTACATCGGTTTTCCCTTCAGCAATCCCTGGTCGGGCACCTCAACCGGATAGGCGACCTTGATCCCCGGCACGTTCTGATACGCTCGGTTGTGCAGCAGCTTCCCGTTGATGAGCTCATAGTACGCGCCGCCGTGGAGCTTCGCGTAGGGCTCGTAGACCGAATCGAACGATCGGCAAACCCAGTTAGCCATTTTGAGCGTGTGCTCCGACGTGTTGATCGTCACGTGTCCGTAGTTCGGCGGGACGATCACCTTGTCGCCCCGCTTCGCCTTAACGAGGATCACCTCGTCAACACTCTCTTCGTCTTTCGCGCGCTGCAGCAGGTAGTGTGCTTCACCATCGAGAACCTCGTATACCTCGGGATACGTGTCACGGAGCTTCGGGTTCACGCGCGGATGATAGTGCCCGTACGTCTTGACGAACTCGAGTCCCATGGTGAACGGCGGGATGATCGTGATGTCATAGCGGAGCTGATGGCGCGTGATGACTTCCGCGTCGGGCGGGGTGCGCGCGAGGTCACGGTACATGTAGTACGCGTCGCGATCCGGCGCCCCCTCAAACCAGGCGCTGTCGAAGGCGACGTCGCGAAGGTCGTGGAGCCGTCGGATCTCGGGTTCGATCAGCTGTTCTCCAAACTTGAGCTTCATGGATGCCTCGACGGTGCACTCAGATTCCTCAATTCTCGCTCAACTACCTTATCGTTTGTGCACAATGCGTTATCGCTGTCTCGCGAGAAAACCGCTGAAGAATCGTACCTCGCTTGCCGTAAATCCTTTGAGGACAAACAGGACCGCGGTGTAGGCGGCGGCACAGATCACGATCAGGGCGGAGACGCTCAAGAACCCGGAGGCGTGTCACACCCGAACAAACGAGGATACTACAATCGATGCAAAAATACTCTTTAAAACGAAGCCAAAATCCACATCAAGCGTCATGTGTCGAACAGAATAAATCGCCGTGACCCCGAAAACAAAGCCGTAGCCCAGCACCGTCGTCAGAGCCGCAGCTATGATTCCAAGATATGGAACGAGGACCAAGTTAAGTCCATGTTTAATGTGGCGCCTAGGATCCACATCGTGCCGATGATCGCCGTTCGTTTTTCACAGGTGAGAACGATCACGATTATGGACCATACCCCAAATAGCAGAGAGCTCAGCGCGGTGAACGGCGTAATCAGATAGCCGTTCGCAGCTATTGTAGGGGGTAGTTAGTACCAGCAGTATGGGCTTTGACAGAACTGAAAACACGAACGCTGCGGGCACGGCAACTGCGAGGAAGTATTTTATGGAGTACCTGATAATCGTCTTCACCTCCGCTATTCTGTTGGCGTCATAATACTCATAGAGGGCCGTCGGAACTAGAATCGTAAAGGGCGTCGCTAGAAGACTGATCGTCCAGCCAAGCTGATACCCCTGGGGAGTATTACCCGACCCAAGTGACACCTAATAAGAATGTAATGATGTAGCGATCGCTTACACCTAACGCCCAACTCGACACGCTGCTGGGCACAAACGGTAGGCCGTACTTTAGATACGCCTTTAGCTTAGAGAAACTCGGCGTGGTCACCCCGATATCTCTCAGGACGTAATAGGTCGAGATTAGTGCTATGAGTAGCTCAAGTTGTACGTACCGTTTCAGCTGATCAACATTTATGCGCAGGATACCTTTGCGCTCTGCCACATCCCGGTCGGCACGCTCCTCGTGTGCGGCTCAGTACCCTGCTGTCAGGGGGAACGCGCGTGCGCCTATTCCTGTTGTTCGGAATGGTCACGCACTGTGCGCTCGACGTGCTGTTCACAGAAGTCAGCGGCAGGTTACCGTACCCGATGAGCTGGGAGACATGGCAGTTGGTGCGGTCTGAACTTGGCTGGAGATGATCATCTTGGTGGTGGTGGCGGTCCGCGTGCAGCGCACTGCAAGAAGCTATTGGCGTGTCGGAGGGCGGAGCGAGCGACGGAAGAAACGAGCGGCAACGCCTAGGTCCCGCTCGAAACGGAGTTGCGCAGGCAAACCCCGTGGGTTCCGTGCGACCCGTAAGGACATACGCATGGTGCCTGATCTGCTTCCAATGTGCAACGGCGCAGTTGCAGATGGTGCTCCGTGCGTGCCGTGCGGAGGCAGGCGATCAACGTATCGATCGCCTTAACCTATATCGTTGTCCTCAACAATCAGAGGGTATGAAAGACAACGAGACAAAGACACGTTTTATGGAGCTGCGGGCCCAAGGGCTCCCGCTGAAAAAGATAGCAGCTGAAATCAAGGTCAGTAAAACCACGCTGATCAATTGGGACAGGGACTTCAAGGAGGAGATCGACAATCTCCGGGCAGTGGAGCTCGAGGCGATGTACGATAAGTACGACCTCTCGACCCGTAAGAAAGTCGAGTTCTTTGGTGACATTCTAAGCCGGATTCAGCGTGAACTCGAAACGCGGGACTTGTCGTCGATCTCGACTGAAAAGCTGTTTGCTATGTACGCGCACTTCTATCGAGAGGCGCAGCACACGTTGCCTGAGATTGCATTTAGAGCTGAGGGTGAGATTAAAGCAGTGAAAGCCCAGCGAGACGGGCTTAATCATCTGTTATCCGGAGTCTAACAAGAGCATATCCGGATAAGAGCGCTGGACAAAAGTTGACCAAAAGTTGACCAAAACTGACCGCATTTTTAGAACCGTCAAATTGCGGTGTCGCTCTGGGTGGCACTGCCGCGCCCTAGCTTACGTGTCTGGATTAATGAACGATGATCTCCACGACTACGCTCGTCGATGCCGTGTACCACCTATCACCGGCGAAGGTGGCGTAGTAGAGGCGGGTGCCGGCTGGCGATCACTTCTGTGTGAACGTGACCTTGACGCTCGCGTCGGTGTATATCGTTGTGTCTTTGCGCGTCGACATCGACGGAGCGGCGCATCTGAAAACGGCGTACGGCAAAGCGCACCTGAGCGAGGAAAATCGTAAACTTGTCATCCACATCATTTCTATTCACGAACCAGGACTTCAGCGAGAACGGGTCGGCCTGTCCGATTGTTCATGTAAGCAGGTCCCCAAGATCCTTAACGATAAGCGACGGGAACTCGTCTTCGCTCAGTTCGTCTATCTGTTCGCGCGTAGCCTCGCCGCTCAGAACACAGATAAAGTCGCATCCCACGTTGTGCGCCATCGTCCTGTCGGTGTACAGCCGGTCGCCGACGACGACTATCTCACCTAAGCTGTGGTGAGCAGTTACGCGCTCCAACAACAGCGGGTTAGGCTTACCAAAAACAGTGCCCGGCGTGCGCCCGGTTGTTTGTTCGAGCACCGACAAGATACAGCCGCTGTCGGGGACGAACCCGTGCTCGGTGGGACACACGAGATCGCCGTGCGTCGCAAGAAACGTCAAACGCGGGTTCTGTTGCAGCAGTAGCGCGGCGTCTCGCAGCTTGTCGTACGTGAGCTCTGTGTCGTAGGTCACGATGAGCGCCTCACACGCCTCCGGATCAGCAGTCAGCGTGAGTCCAGGCAGCGCCATCCGCAGGTACGCAGTGACCCTTGCGTTCGCGAGCAGATACACGTGCGTCAGCGCGCGCTCGCGCAGGTACGCGATAAGGGGTGTAAGCGGCGTGACGACGTGCTCCGCGTCAGCGGGTTTGCCGAGCGCGTTGAGCCGCGCGCGATAATCCTCGGGAAGCTTCGAGGTGTTATTCGTGACAAAATAGAACGCATGATGACCTATATTGCGGTTGATGAACTCAATAGTGCCGCGGATCGGCCGGTTCCCTACGTACACGGTCCCGTCCAAGTCGAGGACAAAACATCGCTTGCTGGACAATGAAAAACGACTGAATCGCTTGTCGGCCGTGTGCACATCGTCCATCGTGCGCAGGGCGGCCCACTTCGTTCCCGCGATATCGATGAGCGTCATCCGTGTGCGGCGAATCAGATCACCAAGTGCCGTGACCATCGGCGCATCTCGTTTTTCAGCAGCGTGCTCTGCAGCGATGTCGCTCAGCACGCCACGAGCGTGGGCGTCAAGCTTGCACAGGCCGGTTGCGACCGCGGTGGCGGCGTGGTTCGGAACATGGGTGCCAATGAACACTACGTTTCCGTTTTCGGCGATGACCTTGGTCGACGCAGCTCCGTCATGGCTGCTGTCTCCGACGATGGCGCTCCCAGAGACGCGAGACACGCGCTCGATTGCCTCATCATCGTAAATACACTCTCCACTGCTTATGAGTAGTCCCTCGTCGGCGCTGTGGGAATCTGCGCTTCGCAGGGCGAGACCCAGCGAATACAGGGCGCCCGCGAAACGATAGTCGGGATTCCTCACGAGGCGTATTTCAGGGTGCTCGCGCATCAAGTAGCGTTTTATCTGGCCGTGCTGATATCCAGAGACGACCGATATGGACGCCGTCTCGACGCCTGCGCGACTGTATCCCCGTATTTGGTGTTCGAGCAGACTAATACCGTTAATCTTGATCAAAGCGCTCGGTTTTCGGAGGTTCAGTGGGCGGAGCTGTATATTATCATTCGCAGCGAGTATGATGGCCCTCATGCGCTCACTCCTGCACGTCTCGAGACGAGTGTACGACTAACCTCAACGCGCTTCTGGCTTATAACCGTAAACCGCCCCGGTCACTCGCACGATCAACGTGAGAACGTTGGTAATGTTCTGCTGGCGCCTCCGTCGGCTTTAGCTGAGCACACGAACACGACGTGAGACCGCTGCGGCTGCACAACCACCTGCGCACCTCGTGCACAAACGGCAACCGTAAGCGAGCACGGAAGAGCTTGAGTGCGCGGCTGCGAAGGCCGTACCGACAGGATAACGTTGCACGTCCCCAGCATATCTCTGCTACGCGTGCTACGACTCCCGATGACGGTAGTATTATATTCCATCGTCGAAGTAGAACGTATACGACTTTCTGCGTACAAACGCCGGAAATACGGTTTTTAAACGATAACGAGGCTTACGAGATTGCCGAGCGACGAAGAAGAGCACGAACAACGCGGCATCTCGATCTTAGAGGAATCCGATCTTGCGGTCGGGGACCAAGGCTATGTGGGCGCTGAGAGAACCGAAGCCACGTTTAGTGCCCCGGGCAGAGAGGAAGTGCAGAGGCGCGGCGCGGCGGGGGTAGAAACTCCCACGACCATCACCGCCACCGCTACCCCCCCACTACAGTTCGTCGGGCATAACGTCACGATCGCCGGACACCTCACGAGCGGCGGCGGCGCAGAGATGGTGGCGGTGCCTGTCGTGCTCTACAGCACGAATGATCCGACGAACAAGGTGCGCGTAGCCACCACCACCACCGACGCCTCCGGGCGCTATCAGTTTACGGTGACGGACACCGTCGCGACCACGCACGCGTACACCGTTTATGCCCGGGGCCGCAGCGCCTATAGCCGTGCGCAGAGCACCGAATTACTAGTGACATACGGCACACGACCCACGCTAGCTTCTGCAACTGGGAGACGGACAGTTTTCAACTTGGCTTGGTATGAGCTCCTCGCCATATTCCTTATCCTCATCGGCGAGGGCTTGCTCTTTACAGGCCACAGTGTGCTCTGCGTCGGCGTGCAAGCGCTCAACGTCGCCGTGGTTGCCGTTATCGTGGTGACGCTACGGGGGGAGCGAGTACAGCTCGTCCTAGCGCTCGCTCTGGTTTCGGTGTTTCGTGTCGTCAACCTCTCATTTGCGATCGTGCCGTCCGTGACCATCCACTGGCTCGCCCTCATCTACGGGGTGATGTACGTGCCCCTCGTCTCGGTCATCGTCCACGAGAAAATGAGCCGGTATGACCTGGGCATCGCCGACGTGCGCCGCTCCGTGCTGTTAGTCCCACTCGGCGCTATTGTCGGCACAGGGTTCGCGTTTATTGAACACATCATTCTTGCGAATGGGGCACTTATCCCGAATGCTTCGGCAATAGAGCTCGTCCAGTTGAGCATCGTAATGATCTTCTTTGTGGCGCTCGTTGAAGCGCTGCTCTTTCTCGTCCTTCTGCAACCGCAGCTCATTACGCGAAGCGGTGCGATCGCCGGCATCCTCATCACGAGCGTAATCTTCGGCGCCATGCACGCGGGCTACGCCAACGTCTACGAGCTCTTCTTTGCGACCGCAGCTAGCGTCGTCCTGGGCGTCGCCTTCTACAAAACGAGAAGTCTGGCGTTGGTCGTGACGATCCTGGCCGTTAACAACATCGTCCTCTTTGGCCTGCTCGGCTTCCTTGCGCGGTGACCAGAGGGGCTGTCAGTTGACGCCGCTCGGTGTTGGGGGGACAGTCACGGCAAGTAGCGCGCTGCCTCGAACATGAACCAGGCGAAAAACGTCACGACGAGGGGCATCCAGATGGCCCGCAGCGCTGCCGTTATATTTGCGTTGCGGGAGTCGCTCCGCGACGTTATATCATGTAGAGCAAGCACGAAGATAAGGACGCCGATCGCAATGGCGGTGCCGAGGAGGATTGCACTCAGCGCGATTGAGGTAGTAGGCGTGAGACTACTCATGCTTGAACCGCTAGAGGGCAGCGTCGCCGTAAATGACATAACACGTACTACACGTGGTTGTCAGTATAAACGCTTTTCGCGCTGCTCTCTTCGCCGGTCGCAACGTGCATTGTATTGCTATTTTGAGGCCTATTGTTCAACACCATCTGATTCTAGCAGGTATTCTTTACGCGGCTCATTTCAAATAAAGGCTGACGGCGGTGGCATAACACGAAGGTCACAAAAGAAAGACCACCGACATGGAACCGATAACATTCATTATATCCATAGCGAAGCTCAGTCGACTTTCATAGGCCACAAGATCTCTTTAACCGATGGATATACGCAAACTACATACGTCGCAGACGGCAGACACGCAAAACAAGCGATATCATAAGCTGATCGACTAAAGCAACCCTCAATTTTGCGACAAGCATCGTGCGCTTCCACATGCGTTGCCTCCAAACTTAGCACGCGTCACTGATCGCCGGAAGCGTACTAACGTATATAAGTGGTCTCAGGCAACAGTTGCTCACGAATCCTGATCACCTTGCGTTTGTCCTATTATTTCATCGCATTGCGCGACGTATTTCCGTGATCCAATGAAGCTCGGACCCCACGTCAAACTGAACGACGTAAGTATAACAAAGCTGCTAGCCGCGGTGCTTTCGCTTCAGATCGCACTGTGGGCAGTGATGGGGCTAAGTGCGTTAGGAGTTTCGATACCGATTGTTCAGCCGCTTATAGGCTTTATTTATCTCACGTTCGTTCCTGGGATTCTTATACTGGCCGCTCTCAGACTGCGCGACCTGGATATTGTTGAAACTGCCTTGTATACGGTGGGGCTGAGCGTCACAGTCGTACTATCGATCGGGCTTGTGGCCAACATTGTCTTCAACGCGCTGCACATAATCAAACCGTTTTCTTTTCTTGCCATCACGAGCTCGGTAAGCTTTGTGGTATTGCTGTTGTGTGCCATTGCCTACGTCAGAAACAGAACATATGACAGTTACGCTCCGGGTTCCGGTAAACGGTGGACAAATACAAAACCGCTTTTCAACACCAAAATGTCGGTCCCTTTGGCTCCAACATTGTTTTTGTGCACCATACCGCTCCTCGCAGTTTTTAGCACATACCTGGTCAATACCTATAACGTTGACGCAGGGCAGTTGGCTTTGTGGTTGATACTTGGCGTCGTTGTCCTTTTAATCGCGTTCGATAAGGTGATTCCTTCGAAACTGTATCCCTTGGCAGTTTTTGTGATTGCGTTATGCCTTCTTTTTCAGCAGACGCTAATATCAGCGTGGCTAACTGGCGCTGACATTCAGACAGAGTGGTTTTTAGCTAACACCGTACTGAACACGGGTGTCTGGAATCCGAGTTTGCTCTATTCGTACAATGCAATGCTAAGCGTTGTCGCACTTGCGCCTATTTACTCCCTCATCACAAGCATCAACCTCATATGGGTTTTCAAGATCGTGTACCCTGTCATATTTGCGCTGGTCCCTGTTGGCTTATATCAAATATGCCGCAGACAGCTGGATGCTAAGGTAGCATTCCTGTCGTGTTTCTTTTTCGTGTCATTCGCGTCCTTTTACGTTCAATTGACTGGATTGGCGAGACAGGAAATAGCCGAGCTCTTTTTTGTTTTGTTGATTTTGCTGCTCGTGAGCAAAGAAATGAACCGAAGGATCCAATCAGCCTTATTTTTAGTATTCGGTCTATCACTGGTGGTATCTCATTACGGGCTCTTTTTCATAGGTGTATCGTTCCTTTTTTCGATGTGGCTCGTGTTAACGGTAGCAGGGGTCGATGGATCGAAACTGACGCTGCCACACTTACGAACTAAGATCGGAGTCCACAAGGACAAACAGATCACGACACCATCACCTAGGTCACCTCAAGGAAGCGTCGTAACGATTGTCTCCATATTAATACTTTTCATCGCGTCGACTGCGTGGTACTTCTATACTGCACAAGGGACCGTTACCCAACAGGTTGTCTTACTCGGAAACCACATCGCGGGATCAATAACTGAGTTGTTCAGCCCCAGGTACAGCGAAGCTGCGAACGTTGTGGCAAAGGGCCCCTTACCAGGGATCCTGCATCGGGTAAACGCGTATGTTAACTACCTCAACGTGTTCTTCATGCTAGCAGGCGTGTGCTTGGCAGTTCTTCTAAAAAAGGCGCGTTTCAAGCTCCAATTCTCATACGTGGTACTCGCAGTCATCTCATCAGGATTCCTAATCGCTTCTGTAGCCGTCCCTTACCTCGGCGCCGCCCTAGATTGGACGCGAGTATTCCAAATTACGTTGTTCTTTTTAGCGCCGTTCCTCGTCATAGGTTTCATCTCGATCGGTGAAACTGCTGGCGTTACGATAAGAAAAGTTGCAAGTAAGCTCGGGTTTGGCAACTCAGTGTTAGTGACCCGCTCGCGTCTGATAAGGTTGCTCGCTATTTACTTGGTGTTTTTTATGTTGCTTTCGACCGGCTTTTTATTCGCCTCTACAGAGGGCTATCAGAATATCGCGCTAAGCAATCGGGTTGACGGTCAGTACAGTCACCAAACGATCGTCGGAGCTACGTGGCAGGCGTCAAACATCGGTACCATCCCCCTCTCTGGCAAAAGCGTTACTATCTACCGCTACGTCAACAGCATCCTGTACAACGAGACCACCAAGACAACCAACGCCACCGGCCAGATCACCTTCACTACGAGTTTAGCATCCACCGGCATGAACTACTACTATGCCACTTTCGCCGGCGACCCCGCCTACCCCCCATTAAGTAGCGGCGTCGTCAACGTCACAGTTGGGAGCAGCCAAGCCAGCAGCCAAGCCACTATCCCAGCCACAAACGGCGGCGTTGCTCAAACCATGACCCTCTCCGCATCCGCCACGACCCCCGCAGTGGGCCAGCCCGTTACATTCACCGCAACACTCACAGGCAGGCAGATCGTATACGAAGATTATTACAACAACTACCTACTAATCGTTTTCGGAGTAGATCAAGCACAGATTCCTGGTTATCTATCGAACGTAATAGCTAATAATTCGACCATATTCCTGGGCACGTACAACCTAGAAAATAATGAGGCCCGGTTCATCAATTACACAGGGGTAAATATGCAGCAGTCATACGTGAATGTCACACCTTTTATTAGCAACAGAAGTCTGATTTACTCTAACGGCGGTGCTAGTGTATATTCGTGAGAATCGTAAGAGAAAGCGTTCTGCCCCGTACACAGTGACAGTTCTTAGTGTTTGACAGACGATACCGTGCCCTACGATTCCTGCTTTGTTGATATGCGTTAATCCCTGCTCATTTAGAGGCGGCGTAAAGCCTGTAAACACTTTTATTCTTCAAATTATTTCAAAAAAGGAGTTCTACAATTTACTATTTCATGTGTCGATCACGGACTGATATATCCGAATAGTTTTTTCTGCTATGGCATCCCAGGACAAATACTGAAGCGCTCGTTGTCGGGCCTTTTTTCCGAGGTCCTCTCGTAGTCTCCTGTTCTCAAGAAGAGAACGGATAACAACGGCAAGAGCGGCGGGGTCATCCGGAGAGACATACATCCCTGTATCACCTAAATATTCTGTACTCCCCCCTAGGAGGGTCGCGATCACCGGAGTGCCATTCATCATAGATCGTGTAATGATACTGCTCCCCGAAATTGGTACGATATAGATGGCGAATGTGAAGATGCTCTCCTGCATTTTTTCATCAAATTCTAATTCACTCAAACTACCACACCACTGGATCTGATCCCCCACGTTATTGCGTCGTGCCTCCTCTTTTGCTGTTTGTTCTTCCTCGTGCCCGTAGATACCGTACACTTCTAGGTTGATCTTGGTCCCTTCATCACGCAAGATTTGAAGCGCCTTGAGAAGGTTAAAGAACCCTTTATGTTTTACAGGGCTCCCAAAAAACGTAACTCTGGTCCTCACCAGTCCCCTCAGATTGACCTGCTGAGCACCGTGGAATACCACATGAATTTTGTCTTCTGGAATTCCAATCTGCATCATGCGATCCTTTTGTTGCTCGGTGTGAATTATAAAAGCATCAGCGTATTGATACACTCGGTAAAGCAACCGGATGGGGTAAGGGGTCAGATTATGGACCGTTACCACCTTATGCGGTACTTTCGTTTGCGTGAGAAGAGTGAGAAGGGGTAACTCCCCAAAAGAGAACTCGTTTGTTTGTTGGTAATGGAGGATATCGGAGTCTCTACACTGCTTTGCGTAGCGCAATCCAAGAGGGATCCTGCTTGCACGATAGGCGATGCCTTGAATCCTGGATCGGTCAGGTTCATCTCCATAAGAATCAAACGGCGTGGTAACGAGACAGTATTTGCCATTAAAAAGGGAGCTAGAGCCACGATATTTGTATTTACACACGCAATGACTCGTTACGACCTTGACTGAAACGTCTCTTTTCATTAATGCATCAATGAGATTCCCCGAATAATTGGCCATAGAAATATTGTGATACCAGCAGGTTACCATGCAAACAGAGAGATTCTTAATCGCATCATCTAAATCGGCATTTTTTTGCATTTATTGAACCATGCTATAGGTTTTTACGCACCTGGAATGAGGCGAAAAATGAGGGATACAAGGAACTATTTATTATGTTTAACAATTCAACCGTTACGTTCTGTAGAGCCACGGAGAGCACAAGGATTGCGGAAATATTCAGTTTATGGTACTACTTATGCACTCAAAAATTCTATAATTTCGGTGGATCACTCACCCCCTCTCACTGAGGAGGAGCGATTTTGACTTCTATTCCTGAATATTTATAATCTTGTATCAGAGGATCCTCGTGAGAATACAAGATGCTGCCAAATTCATTCAAGTATAGGTTGCGTCGGCGGCGCATGAATACAGGCAACCACCTTTCTGAGACTCTGAGATAGAAATGATTGAGTATTCGACTCCGGGGTCAGCGGTTGCTATAGACGCATACTCGCATTCACAATCGAGACTTTCTTTCCCTCCGCGATATTAATGTTCGGCAGCGCGATCACGTTCAGGGACCGACCGTGATGCTGATCGTGACTTGGGCGGGGGCGTAGGTATCGCCGGCGAATGTTGGCTCGAAGCGGTAGGTGCCCTGCGCAGATTCGCTGACCGTGAAGGTGTAGGCGCCGTTGCTGTCGGTTGTGGTGGTATTGACCGCGTGGTTCCAGTTGCCTGACGGATCCTCACTTTGGAGCGTGATGGTTTTGCCGGGGAGTGGGGTGCCGTTGGACTTGAGGGTGCCGGAGATGGTGAATGATTGGTTGACCGCGGGGGTGGTGGTAGAGGCGGTAACGGCGATGGCGGTGGGGGTGAGGGTGCCTACTGTGAGGCTCATCCAAGAGTAAGAGCTTGCATAACTTTGATCCCCCAAAAATTGGGTCATATATTGATAGATTCCACGAGCGTTTTCATTCAAAACAAAGGAATAATAGCCATTTTGGTCGG
>OCZT010005649.1_pt1 | contig 12459 bp, 9 predicted proteins | sample 1539031 | NCBI WGS metagenome assembly OCZT01 (sample SAMEA3539308, study PRJEB22396) | soil metagenome | biome: tundra; feature: field; material: soil | place: USA | collected 2010-05 | depth 0.15 m | reverse complement strand
GGCGGTCGCGTCTTTGTGCACCTCGTCGGCTGGCCGTTCCGGGTCGGCGGATCCTCTGGTCAGAGCGTCGACGATCGGGTCCGGCTTCTCATCCGGAGCTAGCACAGGCTTTCTATGAGTGCGGCGACGCGCGGGCATCGGCGCAATTCTCTGCTATCTCGGCGCGAACCCACCGAATCAACTGCGAACTCGGGATAAGGGGCTGATTACATTGTCCCCCGGCATGTGGGCACCGAGTCGACTCTGAGCATCGCCCAACGCCAGCGCATGATGTTGATCGGGCCCCCTCGCACTTCGACGTGAAGCTGATCGATGCGTCGGGTGCTTCATGACCCACCGAGTTCGTCCGCTACGACGTTTTCATCGCCAGCAGGCTCCCCACACCATAGGTGACGGCTGCGGCCACGGCAGCGATTCCGAGCTGGCGCAATGCCCCCTTCTGTGGCGACCGCCCGGTCGCGACACCCAGACCCCAGCCAATGGCCAAGGCGGAAACCGTTCCGGTCGTAACGCCACGCTCGACGGAACGAAATATGGCACTCCTGCAAGTCCGCGATAAGCGCGCGTTATCCAGGCGTCAACTGCTCTAAGGGATGTGGATCTGTCGTGCCAGTGCGTCGCATCCGCTGGTAATGGAGAATCGGCCGAACCCGGCTCACCGTGCTTGTCGCATCGAGTATTTCCAGGCTACTCGCGCATCGTCCGTCACGAACGAGATGGGTTCCTGGTCCCGCCTCGGGACGTCTCCGCCTGGACACGAGCGCTGCGGCTTCTCGTCGATGATCCTGTGAGACGCCACCAAATGGGATCGCTGGGGGTTGCCGACGCTGCGCGCTATGACTGGAATCGCGTCGCGTCGGAGATGCTCGAGATCTACGCTGAAGCCATCTGGCGGCGGCGACGGGGTCTGGTCGCCGCCGATGCGGGGTGCGGTCGCCCGCACGTATCCCGCATAACCGCCGGCTGTCAACCTAGATCAGCTGCTCGACAACTCTCACCTTCCGGTGCATCTCATCGCTGTCCACATCGACACGATCATCAATCTTGATGACCGTACTCGTGCGACGGACGCCGGGGGCGGTCGCAAGCGCGACATGGCAGCGCACGAGCAGCGCGAGCACTTCATCGCGCGGCCCTTCCACCTCGGTCCCCATGGCACCCAGGCGAAATGTAAGACCGCTCCCCCGGATCATCTCGAGTGCTGCGGCCACATGCTTGGAGTACGAGCCCGAGCCGTCGTCCGGAGCGATGCTGAACCAGGCAATCATGCTGCCCTCTCCTTCTGTTCCGGGGTGTCTCGGCTCGAGATCCTCACGAGCTTCCGCAGGCAGTCTACCCGCAGCCGCGCTGATCCAGACTGTGCTCCTTCGTGGGAGGCCGCCCGATCTGACCGCCACTGAAGGGCCACCGGCCGCGGCTGGATAGTCCCGTGTTGGTCTCGAACTCGGCTGGCGGGCCGCGAGACCAGCGTCACCTCCTTATGCCACGTTTGAGCTGAGTGCCGCGTGAGCGAGCAGCCGTTCAAAATGGGCGTCAGCTCTGATGACAAGTTGCATGATCGATTGGGACTTCATTGGGGCTCGAGTTCCTCATGGTGCGACCGCGTCGCTCCCCCTGAGTTTACATCGAGGGGAAATCCCTTATCCGCTAAGGGAAACACGGAGCGAGAGGGATTCGAACCCTCGTGCGGGTTAGGCCTGGCATCCGGGGTCGTCTAGCCAGCTGCTCGAGACGCTGCATGTCCGGCTAGCCGATATTCACCGAGCACTGCATCAGTAACGGACGATCGCGGCGACGCCGCCCACCGCGGCATCAAGATGCTCGCGGCGAACGAAGCGACACTCCCCACTGTGAGCTGCCCGCTCGACGGCTGCTTCGACGATGTCGTCGACCGGTGCTGTGGTCCCGCCGCAGACGGGGCATCGCGTTTCTGAGAGGGAAAGCGCCTGGCACAATGTGCACAGCGAACCCGGCCGGCTCTCCAACCCTGTCGAGATGAACAACTGCTTCACGCGCCCTTCGGAGAGCGCGGCGAGGACCGGCTCCAAGCCGTGAATGGCCAGGCCAGTGCCGGACGCCGTCGCCAGCTCACCCCGAACCGCTTTATCGTCTCGTTTCTCAACATCGCGCGCGATCGCCGACACTGCCGCATGGATCTCATCGAGTGGCGCGGCGACGCGCACTGCAGCGAACCCGACGACACGGGAGCGGTAGCGATCAGGCAGATGCCGCTCGAGACGCTCCCGTTCCGGGGTCGGGCCGCCGAGGACAAGATGATCGACGGGGTGTTCATCCAGATGATCCGTGAGCGCGGCCGCGCACCTGACGAGGTGGCGCTCTGCGGTCGCCACTTCACGGCGATCGACATGCGTGCCTGCCGATGCCCACTGGGCGGCGGTGTCGCCGCTCCCCGAGGGCGAGCTGCTGACATTCCAGCCGCGCTGTCGATCCCTGTGCGGCGCAGTGCCCTCGAACAGCGCTGAGGACTCGGAGAGTTCGCCGAGGTGATACTCAAAGACCCGCATCTTCTCGTGGTCGACCAGAGCCACGCCGAAGCGCTTGGCCTTGGCAAGGGTGATCTCCAGCTGGAGGAGATGCGGTCGGTGTCCGAAGGCAATCTGGTCATGCACCGGAACAGAAAGCGGGACGGCCCGGAACCACGAGTCGCGCGAGCAGCAGACCATCACGAGTCCGCGAGTGCGCGAACGCTCGAAGTGCGCTTCGAGCCACCGTGCGAGCATCGCCACGTTGGCGTCGTGCGCCGTTCGAACTTCCGCGTCCTCGACGTTCACACCCTGCGCCTGCTGCGCGAGTAAGGCAAATGCCGCCAGGTAGTCCGTGCGCCGTGGCCGCAGAGCGCCGTCCACGTTGAGATAGCACGTGGTGACGATCGGAGCGCTATGAGCATGTCGCAATTCGCCGATCTCAAGCTCTAAGGCGGTCCTTGCAACTGTGGTGGCCATCGCTGCCTCGCTTTGGAAATGTTCGATCCTCCCTTCACTGTGGACGATCTGAGCAGCGCATCTCCAGGGTCCATCGTCCCGAGGTTGGTGGGCCGGCCGACCCCATCCGCCCTGCGCAGCGACTCCTAATCCATCCGGCCGACCCTTCCTCGTGGCCACGCTCACGGGCAGCGTCTCGTCACTCGCGGAGAAGCGAGCCGCAACGGAGGCAGCGACAGCGGCACAGGTGTCGAGCGAGTGACAAGCCATCTGCGCCGTCAAGCGGTGAGTCCGTCAACGTGACCGCGTGGCGCCGGCCTGGTCAGCATCGCCCGCCGGTACAGGCGCAGATACGATCCGGCCATCACCTGCGGGTTGAATCGATCACGCGCGACACGGGCGCAAGTGAACGGATCAACGTCGCATGCCCACGCCACCGCATCGACCATCTCTTGAAGATGGTCCACGACGAACCCGGTGATACCAGGCTCGATCAGTTCCGGCGCGGAACCTTGCCGAAACGACACAGCCGGCGTGCCGCTGACCATGGCCTCGACGATGGAGAGCCCGAAGGGCTCAGGCCAGCAAATCGGCGCAAGCATCGCCGTGGCTCCGGCAATCAAGCGCGCCTTGAGCACTCCAGCGACGTTGGGCAGGTATTGGACGTGTTCACCGTCGATGAATGGCTCAACGCGTCGACGGAAGAACTCGCGCGATATCGGCGTCTGCTCGATCTTGCCCGCGAGGATGAGGTGCAGGCCACAGCGACGAGCCACTTCGATGGCAACGTCTTGGCCCTTCTCCTCGCAGACACGAGCCAGGCACAGCAGGTATCGCGGATCGCGATTCGCCGCCGAGACGTAAAGGCTCTTGACGTCGACTGCGTTGTGCACGACCCCGGCCCATTGAAGACGCGGCGCCGAGCGCCGCTGGCTGTCGCTGATGGCGATGAAACCACCATGTGTGCGCAGCGACGCCAGGAACTCGAGCTCACTCGCGCCGATCTGTCCATGAACCGTATGGAGCACCAGCGTCGGTGCGGCCAACAAGCTCGTGATGAGCGCCCCGCCAAAGCCCGAATGGTCGCTGATCACGTCGAACGGTCCCAGTTCGCGCATCATCTGCTCGACCCGCGACAGATAGGTCATCTCGTGGAGCACCTGCGTGTCCTGTCCGAGGTGGACGGCCAAACCCGCGGGCGCACAGACGGTGGTACCGCTCTCGGATCCATCGGCACCGAACAGGGTCACTTCGTGACCCTGGCGACGCAACTCCCGGGCCAGTAGGGTCACGACCAGTTCGGTGCCACCGTAGCCCTGCGGTGGCACCGGATACCAAGGCGGGGCGATGAGCGCGATCTGTAGTGGCCGACGGCCGTCGTGGGTAGGCTCCACGAAGCCTACGCTGGAGCCGACCACCGGTCGGCACCAGAGGCTTAGGTCTGACAATCACTATGACCATGGTCACCGAGTCCGCTTGATGACTCAGTTCCCCCCGCGCGCACGTGTTCCCCTAACCGCCAGGTGGAGCGTCAGGATTGCTTAGATGACCACCTCTGGGCCCGCCCCGTTGCACACCGCCGTTCTTGACGCGTGGCCCGTTGCGTTGCAGCGGCGCTTCGAGGCAATCGCCTTTGACTGGGATGGCACCGCTGTCCCCGACCGTCGCGCCGACGCGTCGCCCGTCCGCCGGCAGATCGAACAGCTCACCAGCCTCGGGGTGGATGTGGGAGTCATCAGCGGCACCCATGTTGAGAACATCGACGGCCAGCTGCAGGCGCGACCGGCCGGACCAGGCCACCTCTATCTCTGCGTCAACCGCGGCTCCGAGATCTACGAGGCCGATTCGAGCGGCGTCCACCTCATTGACCGGCGGACGGCGACCGAGGCCGAGGAGGTCGCCCTCGATCTCGCGGCGGAGCGCACGGCCGCCGTGTTGCGCGCGCGTGGGCTGACCCCGCTGCCGATCACGCGCCGGTTCAATCGCCGCAAGCTCGATCTGATCCCCACGCCCGGCTGGGAATATCCACCCAAGGCCCGGATCGCCGAGCTCGTCGATGCCGTTAGTGCGCGCATTCGCGCCAGCGGCCTTGGATCGCTTGCAGTGGTGGTCGAACTCGCGATCCGTGCGGCGCGTGACGCCGGCCTCGAGGATCCGCGGGTCACGACCGACGGCAAGTTCGTGGAGATCGGCCTGACGGACAAGTCCGAATCACTTCGCTGGCTGATGGCGACGTGGTGGGGTTCTGGCATCGGGTCGGGTCTCACCGTCATCGCCGGGGACGAAATGGGACCGCTTGGCGGGGTCCGAGGGAGTGATCACTACATGCTCGTTCCTGAGGCGCAGCGAGCGTCCGTGATATCCGTCGGTGTCGAACCCGAGGGCATCCCACCGGAGGTGGCGCACGTCGGCGGAGGACCCGGCGCGTTTCTCACGTTCCTCGAGGATCAAACCCTCCGCCATCAGACTCACGAGCTGCCGGGCATCGACATCGATCCGCTCTGGTCCATCACCGTCCTGGGCACCGACCACAAACTGGAAAGCGCCCACCAGGTGCTGCTGACTCTCGCGTCTGGGGCGGTCGGCAGCGGGGGAGCACCGTGCCTCCGCCATCCGACAGTCACGCCCACCGTGTTCGTCGCCGGCGCTTTCGAAGGGACGGGTGAGGAATCCCATCTCCTTCGCTGTCCCATCTGGCAGGAAAGCTCCGCGCCGCTGCCGAGCGATGCCGAGGTGCGGCGAGTGCTCGATCTACGTTCGGGACTCCTTTGGCAGGATGTGTCCGGTACCAACCACAGCGTCAGAGCGTTGGGGTTGGCCGCGGTCCACCACGCTGGTGTGGTCGCCCTGGCAGTCGAGGGACTCGACGCTGACGAGCACCCGGCCATAGTCTCCTATCGACATCCGACGAAGGCCGACGCTCGCGATCGGGCTCTCGATGGGGCGAGCCACCAGCGTGTCGATTGCGACGGCGGCGCGGTAACGGTGTCGGCGACGACACGCGTCTTCGCCTCGCCGTCCGGACCTCGTGTCGATCTTGTGGCGCGCTACCGGCGACATGACCTGGGAAGGGAGCCCGCCGTCGACGAGGACGTCGATGTCGATGCGTTGGTGCGCGAGCATCGGGGTGCCTGGGCGGCACGGTGGCAGCAGGCAGACGTTGTCATCCGAGGCGACGATGAACTGCAGCGCGCCGTCCGCTTCGCGCTCTTCCATCTCATGAGTCAGGCACCGGATGACGCAGAGGCCTTCGTGGGCGCCCGAGGTTTGACCGGAGAGGCGTATCGCGGTCACATCTTCTGGGACGCGGACGTCTTCGTCCTCCCGTTTCTCGCTCTCACCAACCCGCCTGCCGCTCGCGCCATGCTCGAGTATCGAATCAGGCGTCTGCCGGAGGCCCGCGCCCGCGCCGCAGCGTTCGGCAAGGCCGGCGCACGGTTCCCGTGGGAGTCCGCCGCCACGGGAGAGGATGTCACCCCGGCGAGGATGCGTGACCAGACCGGGCGCGAGGTGATCATCCACACGGGCACCTACGAGGAACACATCGTCGCCGACGTGGCCTGGGCGGCCTGCCTATACGCCGACTGGACTGGCGACACCGCATTCATGGGTGGTCCGGGAGGCGAGCTCGTGGTCGAAACAGCGCGATACTGGGCCTCCCGTTGTCGGCGTGATGGCAGCGGCCGGATGCACATCGATGCGGTCATCGGGCCGGATGAATACCATGAGATCGTCAACGACAACGCGTTCACCAACGTGATGGCGCGCTGGAATCTGGGCCGCGCACTGCAGTTGCACGATGAAGGGCTTGTCCACGTCAACGACCAGGAAGTGGATGCCTGGCGCGTCGCAGCGGCGAACCTCGTCGACGGGTACGACCCGGGCACCCAACTCTACGAGCAGTTCGCCGGCTTCTACGCGCTCGCGCCATTCGACCTGGCGCAGGCCGTCCCCCATCGACCCGTGGCAGCGGATCTGCTGGTTGGCTACGACGTCGTGCACCGATCGCAGATCGTCAAGCAGGCCGACGTCCTGATGCTGCACCACATGGTTCCCGAGGAGGTTGCCGCGGGCTCCCTGGCAGCCAACTTCGCATACTACGAACCGCGGACAGCCCATGGCAGCTCGCTCTCCCCTGGAGTCCATGCGGGGTTGCTCGCTCGCCTCGGCCGCCCGGATGAGGCTGTGGAGCTCCTGCGGCTCGTCGGTCGCCTCGACCTCGACGACGTCACAGGAACCACCGCCGGTGGACTGCATCTCGCCGCCATGGGGAGCTTGTGGCAAGCGCTGGCTTTCGGTGTTGCGGGACTACAGTTGACCGCAGATGGTGTCGCGCTGGACCCACATGTGCCAGCCAGCTGGACAACGTTCACATTGCCGGTGCAGGTGCGGGGCAACGCGGTGCGGATCACCGTCCAGCGCGACCGGCTCGAGATCGAAGCCGCCGCCCCGATAACGGTGCACCTACCGGCGGGGATCGAAATGCGAACGTCGCCACGTCGAGCGGCCGTCGCCCAGCTCGGCGAAGAAGGAAGATGGCTCGCCGTTCCTCCGCTTTCGCCATGACCCGGGACGGTGGGCCCTCACGCCATCCGGCGCCAGGCGTCCTCGTCAGACGGTAGCCGTGGCGGCTTCGAGGCGGGTGCGCCCTCGGAGCTCGACGTCACCGACGGTCGGCAGCCGGCGCCGGTCCGGCAGGAGCAGGACGGGCGTCCTCGATTCCCGCAGAGCGCGCTCAACGACCCGCGCGCGGCCGGGCGACAAGTTCTGACTCCAGGCGAGTACCAGCAGGTCCGCTGCGGTTTCCTCGACAGCCCGCATGATCTCGCTGGCGGGCACGCCCACTCGATGCTGCAATGTCGGAAACGGCGCGGGCCCGGGCCAGTAGCGGCGCAGGAACTCCGCCGACCACGCCGGGACTTCATGCTGCGGCTGGTCATTGAACATCGGCAGTGCGTGATACGCGTGGACATGCAAGGCGATGAGATCGATGTCGGCGGCCCGCGCGAGCTCAACGGCCTCATGTAGCGCCGCTGCCGTCATCGACGACGCATCGAGCGGGATCAGCATGCGATGCAACGCGCTGTGAACCTCGGCCCCCTCAGGCACGACAATCATCGGCCGCCGTGCCGCCACGATGAGAGCGAGCGCATGTTGGCCGAGTGCCCGATCAGTGGCGGATCCGGTCGACGCACCCGCCACGATGAGCGCCACGTCCGGCAGCGTCACGCGAGCGAGCAGCGTTTCCAGCACGGGCCCCGTGACCACTCGCAGCGCGATCCCTGCCTCGGCAGCCGATTGACGGGCGCGCGCGGCACCTCGATCCGTCTCCACCACGTGTACGGCTTCAATGCTCGCGCCGAAAACCGGCGCCATGGCGACGGCGGTCGCGAGGACTCGAGACGATAGGTCACCCCCGTCGATCGCTGCGACGATCACCTTCGGATGGGTCACGTCAGTCTTCAGGCGTCGACCTTGTATGGAGTGCTTCGCGGCCATCGTGTTCACCACCCTGGATGATCGCCGCCGCCATCGCACGAGACAAGGGGACTAAGTCCTCATCGCGTGGTGCCCTACGACCTTCGAGCAGCGAAACTGCTGATTCCGCGTCGGCCTTGCAGTGCGGCAGGCCGCAGACGACACGGATCGTCTCGCGCGAGGTCAGCTCTCGTTTGAAGGTCGCGCGCTTAGGTGAATGAGAGAGCCACTCGCTCCGAGCCTGCGCTTTGGCCCGGCCCTGAAGCTCACGCTCCTGCCCTGGAGGCCAACGGCCGCGATGGTGATGGCGATGATGGTAGCGAGCTTCACAGCATGACTCCGTGAAACGACCAACCCGAATTTGCGGCATAAATCTCACTCACCGGATGGCCTTGGAGGGTGTAGATCCAGATGTCCCCGCTGGGGGTAAGCGCCAGGATCTCGTTGCTATTCCACCAACCGTAGTCGGTCAAATTGGGTAGATCGATGTGGCTGTGATCGGCGACAGTCACGATCTCGATGGTGAACTTGGGGTTGTCGTTCCCGGAGCCGCCACTGAGATTGGTGCGCGAGACGGCGACGTGAGCCCCATCTGGGCTGATATCGGCTGGGTCTGCGTTTTCGATCAAGGGATTACTCTCCGCGTACTGCATCCCGTTGATAAGGACGGCGGAGGGATCATTGATTAGGGCGGCAGCGGTGACCCCGTTGCGGGCGAGCAGATATTGCTCGTTTCCAGTGAACAGCTCTTGCAAAGTTCCGGTGGTGGGGTTGAGGGCAAACCAGGCGGCGGCGGGGTCATAGCCGGAGCCCCAGGATTCGACACGATGGACGATGATTCCGGTGCTGTACCAACCCATCAGCTGCTCAGTGAAGTTGGTGGGCGCCAACCAGTGGTAGACAGTTCGGACCGGCTCGCCGAGGCCGCCAACCTCGATCACACCGTGATGCTGGCCGGTCGCATTGGTGGTCTGATCGACACTCCAGGCCCACTCGGTCCCATCTGGCGAGGAAACGTAGAAGCCATTGGTTGGGCTGGGCAAAGAGGCGGTGCCGAGTACGGTTCCAGCATGGGAGAGGACCGCCACGTCGGTGAGGGCTGACGTGGTGCCAAATAGGACCAGGTTGGGGCCAGCCTCCTCGGCGGTGACTCCAAATCCTTGGGATGCGGCCTGCTGGGCACTCAACCCAAAGATCTGTTCCATTTTGAGATTGGTCAGCTCCCACTGCTCCACCCCCTGATCGTTGATCATCTTCAACTCCTGGCCTTGGGAGAGAACAGCCAGGGGAGGCTCTGGGGCCGGGGTGGGAACCGCAGTTGGGCTGGGGCTCGGGACTAGGGTTGTGATGGGTGTGGTGGGGTTGCTGCTGGGAGCTGGGGTTGGGGAGGAGGGGAAGGGGAGCTTCGCGTTGCACCGGTGCCGCAGGCGGCCAGGAGGACCGCCAGGGGCAGGGTGGCGATCAACCCATGACGGTGGTTTTGGTTTCTGGGTTGCATCTCACCTGCATCAACCCCACCCTTGATCACCGGGGGTTTCGCCGAGATCGTCACCACAGGTACCTCCTGATCGCAGTCTTCGCCTTGTCCATAATTGCGAACAGAGCCAAAGGCCACCTCGTGTGCCGTCAAAGGTCCCGCGATCTGCGGGGCGGGAAAAGAGGCAGGACGACGGGCTGAAGATGAGATGTCCGGGAGATGGCGCTCCGTCGTGCCGGGCAAGCCCGCCGATCGCGCCAAAGAAGATCGATAGGCCGGCAGTCAAATACACGTACCAAAGCGCCGCGAGCAGGCCGACCGCCAGCGCAACACGTGGGAAACGCCGCGCCATCACAAACGCCTAACAGGCCATGTTTCAACCCGATTGGGCTATGCAGTGACACCTTGGCTGACACCTTCCGCCCCCATCCTCCGACTGCTTGCACAGATGTACGCACTCCTTTCCGGCCTACTGGAGCGCCGTGCACTACCTGGTGCATTGGGGCCACTGGGGCGGGACCGACGTGGACAACCTCGACCATCGTCAATACGACACCATCGAGAGCCGCCGATCAGTAGAGAGGCGCGCACCGACGGCGAGTATGGAATTTGGATGGTCGCGGCTCGAGGTGCGCTTCAGCGCTACCATCGGGGATCAGGCGAAGCGAAGCTCCGCGACCTCCCTGCGATCAATGAATGTGGGCGCCCACGAGGGCGAGGCGAAACTAATGCGTGCCATCAATGTGGATTTGGAGGGTGCACCATACGGTGTTGCAATAGCGGCGAGCGCGATGCTCGCTTGGCAGTGCGACACACAATTGGGATTGTTGGGCCCGACGCAGTAGCTGTTGCAGACAGGATTGTTGTCGCCGTAGCAGTGCGAGTTGCAGATTTGGTTGTCGTTGCCCTCGCAGTAGTTGTGGCAGTCAGCCAGAATCGGGTTGCGGCAATACGTCCTGCAGGTTGGTCGCGTGTTCGTGCAGGAAGGACATGGGTCCGTCGGGGTCGGGGTCGAGGTTGGTGCAGGCGTTGGCGTCGGCGTCGGCGTCGGCCGGCTGGTCGGCGGTGAGGTCGCACCAGCCGTGACTGGCGGTCGGCTCGGTGCGGCGGTGGGCGTCGCCGTCTGTCCAGGTGACCCGGACGCGTCCGGCGCCGGAGTTATCGAACCTTGGTACCCGCCAACAATCACGTGCGCGGGCGGCAGGATCCCGAATCCTCCATGGGGCAATTCCGGGCCGAGTCCCCCGAGGATCCCGCCAACCGCGACCACACCGATGGCCCCGATGGTCGCCACACCCGTCCCCAGCCAGCTGCCCAGGCCGGACCAGAGATCTCCTAGCGTCGGGATCTGGGCAATCCACGCACCGATGCCAATTGTCCTCCAGAGGTTCCCTGAGGAGATGTTGAGGAAGGCGCGCACGATTGCCGGATCCAGCTGCGTGCCCGCGACTCGAATGAGCTCCTGGCGCGATGCCACGACGCTCATGGGTCGCTTGTAAGGTCGCGGGGCGGTCATGACCTCGTACACGTCCGCCACCGAGACGATCCGCGCAGCGAGCGAGATTTCGTGCCCCTTCAGACGGCGTGGATAGCCGGTGCCGTCATAGCGCTCGTGGTGTTGCACGACGGCCGCACCCCACTCGCCAAGCCATGGAAGCAGTGGCGCGACCATTCGAGCACCATCCTCGGGGTGGCGACGCAGCACCACCCATTCCTCCTCGTCTGGCGCCGATGGTTTGTTGAGCAGCGACGCGGGTACCTCGAGCTTGCCGACGTCGTGGAGCAGGGCGGCCCATCGCAAGCGGGCACGGTCCGCCTCGGGCAGCTTCAGCTCTGCCGTGAGCAGGTCGGTGAAGACCCTCACACGCTCGGAATGTCCACGGCTTGCTCGATCGTGGACATTGAGAGCCAGCACGAGCTCGATGACCGTGGCCAGATCCTGGGCGTGATCGACCTGGCCGGATGCTCGGGCTGCTTCCAGCCGTTCGCGCAGTTCGCGCGGGGTACCGGTTCGCCGTGCGACGGCAAACCGCGCTGGTGCCTTGTCGGGGAATAGCAATGACACGTTGAGGAGCGCCGCCAGCGGCAGCAGCCGCCGGGCAGCCCGTTCGAACACAACCAGGGTCAGGAGCGATCCGATCGCGGCGGTGCCGATCCACAGTGCAGCTGCCCACGGGCTGTGGGCTCGGGGCAATGTTCGGCTCAGCAGCAGCGCGACGCCGAACGAGAACCCGACGGGGACGGCGAAGATCAGCGCTCGAAGCCCCCAGCTCAGGAGGGGTCGCCGTCGCCACTCACCTGCGGGCACCAAGGACGACGGCTTGCCACCCGGATCTGCCACGCCGCTCCTTTGTGAATTGCTGGGTAGTGCTCCCTGAAGACAGGCTGCGTCACCGGACTCCCGATGCCCACGACGAGCGCGTCACGATCGTGGCTTCCCGGAGCAGCGATCCAGCGGCGGGTTGCAATTCGAGCCACTCCTGGGCCGGCGGGGAGACCGCCTTCGCCAACCTCGTCAATCGTTAATACGACCCCATCCGAAGCCGCCGAGTGAGATCAGCG
>OCZT010005647.1_pt1 | contig 12460 bp, 9 predicted proteins | sample 1539031 | NCBI WGS metagenome assembly OCZT01 (sample SAMEA3539308, study PRJEB22396) | soil metagenome | biome: tundra; feature: field; material: soil | place: USA | collected 2010-05 | depth 0.15 m | reverse complement strand
ATAACAGGATCGGGAACGTGGCCTGGCAGCCCGTCGAGCCGACCGGTCATGCCGAAAGTAGTGCGTTTGCTTGCATGCATTTTTATGTGCTGCCCGGCATGCTCACTCACAGTTTAAGGCTTGCCCGTAATTCGCCGAGGGATCTGCTTGGCGTTGTCACTCGTCCCAGGACGAGCGCAGATCGCCGAATATTTGCGCGGCTAGACGACCTGCGGTTCGCTGCTGCTGTGCGCACCGATCATCCCGTTACGTGCTCGCCTTCCGGGTCCATCACGGTGGCCGACGAAACACGGGGTCGCACCGCTGGATATCGCTCAGCACGCGGCGAGTCGGCTCCAGGTTGATAATGCCCGAAATTGAGATATCCGGCCGGATGGCCGACGATGCGGGTACTGATACGTCCGGGTCCGGAAGAGGTTGCGGTCATGGAGCTCAGCCAGCTGAACACCCACCAGGTACACGACTTCGCCCGCTTCCACGCGGAGGCGGCGGCGCTCGCGAACGGGTGCCGCACCGTCCAGGTGACCGGCCGCCAGACGCGGCTGACAGTGGACGGCAAGACGGCACAGGCCAACTCACGGCGGCTGCCTGGTTCGCCCTGGCAGCTGAGCGCCAGCCATCCGGTGGTCGATGACGCGGTGGCCGTAATCTTCGTGGACCTGACCGGGACCGAGCCTGACTTCTACATCGCTCCGGCCCAGTGGGTGCGTGAGGACGTCAAGGGCCAGTTCGCGAACTGGCTCGAGAGCAGGGGCGGGACACGTCCGAGGAACCCGGACAGCGATCATGCCGGCGTCGAGCTTGACCGCATCAGGCAGTGGCACCGGCGCTGGGGAGTGCTGGCTGCCGGGACATAGGGGCGATTTGACCTCACGTGCAGTCGATGGTGTGCAGTCCACGCCAATCGTGACGCACCAGGTCCACCTGTTAGGCGCGCCTCACCCGGCGAAAGCCAAGTGTCCCAAAGCCGACCGTAACGGCGGCTCAGTGCGCGTAGGTGACCAGCAGTCCTTTGTCGTCCCGCAAGCGCTAATCCCCCTCGAGGGCCAGCAGACCGTGGCCGGCGGCTGAACCTGAATCGCTCTTCGGCCTGATTTGTGCCGGCTGGCAGGGTCTGCTGCCCTTCATCTGAGGCCGCGTCGGCCCTGGTCCTCCCTTCTTACGGCCGTACCGCCGCGATCCTCAATGATCGCGGCGGCCAAGAGCACGCCACAGTGCCAATGGCCGGCTAGGACTGGGACCTTGGCCCCGACACTGGCGACGCGCCGGAACGGATCCTGCCTCCATGGCGGTCGCGTGCAGATCACTCGATCTGCGCGGCACGCTCAGACACCATTGCGTGGCCGATCCTCCGCCAGACGGCGGATACATGCTTCGATGCCACCGCGCTCATTCGGGTCATTCGACATAGTCGCCCGGTGCCCGGTAGGCGGGTGCCCACATCGCTGCGCTCACGGCAGCCTCGATGTCTTCCCCGGCTGGCAGCTGCGCCAGCCCGCTGTCGTGAGCCTCGCGTGCCACCGCGACGGCGATGGCCTGGGATATCTGCCGCAGGTCAGCGATCTGCGGGTAGAGGGCGCCGTTCGCAAGACGCTCCGCTGATACCAGTCCCGATAGGGTGGTGGCCGCGGTCAGGAACATGCGGTCAGTGAATTCCCTGATACGTCCGGCGATTGCGGCCAGGCCGACGCCCGGGAAGATGAAGACGTTGTTGGCTTGCCCGACTAGGCGCGTATTTCGGCCGACCTGCACTGGGCTGAAGGGGCTGCCGGTAGCGACTAGCGCGCGTCCCTGGCTCCACCGCAGGATGTCAGCTGGTGTCGCCTCCGAGTTGGCCGTCGGGTTGGACAGCGGGAAGACGATCGGCGCGGAGACATGCGTGGCCATCTCGCGGATGGCCGCCTCGGTGAATGCACCCGCGGTTCCGCTCGTTCCGATCAAGATGGTTGGGGCGACTTGCCGCACTACTGTCTCCAGCTCGTACCGGGTGGCCGGCTCGAAGCCGAATCGTGCGAGTTCAGGTCCGGGCAGAGCGAACGGCCGCTTGTCATCGTCGAGATGATCGCGGCCTTCGAATACAAGGCCGCCGGAGTCGAGCATCACTATGGCGCGGCGGATTTGCTGCTCCTGAGCGCCTTCAGCCCGCATGATTGCTTGGACGAGCCTGGCGATGCCGATGCCTGCGGCGCCAGCTCCTACGAATACAAGCCGCTGCCGGGTCATAGGCTCGCCACTGAGCCGCAAGGCGGCCAGGATCCCGGCCACGACTACCGCGGCCGTGCCCTGAATGTCGTCGTTGAAGCTCGCGATTCGGTGCCGGTACCGGTCAAGCAGGCGGATCGCGTTGTGCTGCTTGAAGTCCTCCCACTGCAAGACGACATCGGGGTAGGCATTCAGGACGGCCTCGATGAACGCCTCGATGAAGTCGTCGTAGCCGGCCCCGCGCAGACGGGGCTTGGGGTAGCCGAGGTACAGCGGATCGCTCAGCAGGCCGGAGTTGTCGGTGCCGCAATCGAGCGACACCGCAAGTGTCAGGCTGGGGTGGACGCCAGCCCCGGCGGAGTAAAGCGCGAGCTTGCCGACCGGGATTCCCATGCCGCCTGCCCCCTGGTCGCCCAGGCCCAGGATCCGCTCGTTGTCGGTGGCGACGATCAGCCGGATCCCCGATCGGCCGGTATTGCCCAGCAGTTCCGGGATGCGCGCGATGTCGTCGGGCGTGATCCAGAGTCCGCGGGGACGGCGCACGATGTGGCTGAAGCGGCGGCACGCTTCACCGACCGTCGGCGTGTAGACGATCGGGGCAAGTTCCTCGAGGTGATCGAGAAGCAGCCGGTGAAACAGCGTCTCGTTGCGATCCTGCAGCGCCACTAGCCCGATGTATCGCTCCAGGTCGGTCGACTTGGACCGCAGATGCTCCAGCTCCAGGGCGACCTGCTGCTCAATCGTGGCGACGCGCCAGGGCAGCAAGCCGTGCAGGCCGAGTGCGCCGCGCTCGTGCAGGGTGAACGCAGCATCCTTGTTGAGCAGTGGCCGCTCGAGAAACTGTGTGCCACCGAGCCGATTCGGCGGTGCTGCTGGGTTGCTGAGCCTGACTCGCATTACAGCCTCCTTGTTGCCTGCTCGTACACGTCGGGCGCCGCCGCCCTCGGCTCTCACGTCAGCCATCGACGCACGCTGCGTCTAGTCAACCCTCGGCCGCCACCCACCAGCCACGGCCAAAGGTCCCGCCGATGAGCCCTTCACTGGCAAAGCCCGCGGCACCTACCAGCGGCCAATTCCGCTCCCGGCGCTCGTCAGTGCCGCGGCGCGAAGAACCGTGCGGTGAAGTCCCGGATCTGCCCGGTCTGCGACGCGCGCACATTCGGGCGTACTCGGCGGCCGAAAGTCGCTGCCTGTCCACTGCCACGCCACGCCGGCTCCGCCGCGGACCGGACCAGGCACGTGCTCCTGGGGATCGGCAGCGCTCGCGGTTCGTCATCGTCGACGACGTCGGCACCTGGCTCGAAGGCATCGCGTTTCTCAACCTGACGGCTAACTTCGCGGTGCGCCGCTCCCCGCCCATGAACCCGTCCGTTTGTGAGGACCGCGAGGCGTCGGGGTGTTCTAGGAGCGGCTTACCTACAAAACGGGGTGATCCGCACTGTGGCCAGTGTCCGTCAACTCAATCCGCAGCTGTGCCTGGGCGGTTAAGCGGCGTCCATCAGAGACTGCATGTCACTGACGTGACTGTTCCGCTGCCTGGTTACCGAAGTCCCGGCAGGACGGGCCCTTTGGCCTGCCTCGCGCCCGCTCGCCCGGTCTATAGTGCGGCCATGAGGGCCCGCGGGCCCTGCGGCGACCGCTGCTCGGCACCTGGGGCTGTCAGGAGCGTGCAGTCATGAGCACAAGCAACGTGCTGCAGGTCACCGATGCGCGGACCGGCCGCAGCTACGAACTTCCGATAACCGACGGCGCTATCCGGGCAATCGACCTGCGCCAGATCAAGGCATCCGAGGACGACTTCGGACTGCTCTCCTATGATCCGGCGTTCCTCAACACCGCCAGCTGCCGCAGCGCCATCACCTTCATCGACGGCGATAAGGGAATCCTCCGCTACCGCGGGTACCCGATCGAGGAACTGGCCGGCCACGCTTCGTTCCTCGACGTGGCCTACCTGCTCCTGCACGGCGAGCTGCCCGGCAAGGAGGAGTCCGAAGCGTGGACACGCGAGATCACCAACCACACCTACGTGCACGAGAACGTCAAGAAGTTCATCGACGGCTTCCACCACGATGCTCACCCCATGGGGATCCTGGTGAGCACCGTCGCCGCGCTGTCCACCTTCTACCCCGAGGCGAAAGCTGTCGCTGACCAGGCGAGCCAGCGTGATCAGGTGGCGCGGCTCATCGCCAAGATGCCCACGCTGGCGGCCTTTGCCTACCGGCACGCGATGGGACTGCCGTACGCCTACCCCGACGACGAGCTGTCCTACGCCGGCAACCTCCTCAACATGATGTGGAAGATGACCGAGCCCAGGTACAGCCCGGACCCGGTGTTGGAGCACGCCCTCGACGTGCTGTTCATCCTGCACGCCGACCACGAGCAGAACTGCTCCACCAACGCCATGCGGGTGGTCGGCAGCTCCCAGGTCGACCCGTACTCTGCAGCGGCAGCTGCCGCGGCGGCGCTGTACGGCCCGCTGCACGGGGGCGCGAACGAACAGGTGCTGCGGATGCTCGCGGAGATAGGGTCGGTGGACCACATCCCCGCCTACATCGCGCGGGTGAAGCGCGGCGAGCTGCGGCTGATGGGGTTCGGCCACCGGGTGTACAAGAACTTCGACCCGCGGGCCACCATCATCAAGGAGATCGCCGACGCGGTGTTCGCGGTGACCGGGCGCAACCCCCTGCTCGACATCGCGCTCGAACTCGAGAAGATCGCGCTCGCCGACGATTACTTCATCGGGCACAAGCTCTACCCGAACGTGGACTTCTACTCGGGCATCATCTACCAGGCAATGGGCTTCCCCGTCAGCATGTTCCCCGTGCTCTTCGCGATCGGGCGCATGCCCGGCTGGCTGGCCCAGTGGCAGGAAAGCGCCGGCGACCCGGAACAGAAGATCGCCCGCCCGCGGCAGATATATGTCGGCGAAGGACTGCGCCACCTCGACGGGACCGCCAGCTGAACGGCAGCCAATGACTGACTTAGCAGTCGAGTGGGCTGCAGGACCGCCACGTACTACCGGCGATCTCGGGCGCGCTCACGCTCTTGGGCAGGACAGAATGTGCGATCTGGAGCGTCGGCCCGATTGACCGACAGCTTCACGACAAAGTACAGAACGGCGGCTATTTGCGCGCGCAACTGCTGTTCCAGCCTGATCCGTCGACCCTGCCAGCCCCGAGCCCGGTTGCATGATTATGCATGATTGCCCTGCCACGAGGATGCGCGCTCATGCCGCTGGGTGGCGCTTCTCCGGCGGGTGGATGAGTTTGACTCGGGGCGACCGTTTAGTCCGCGACAATGTTGGCGTTGCCGGCCGTCGGCGACATCCGGCCTGTCGACTTGCTCATACCCGGCTGCCCGCCCGGACCCGGCCAGATCGCCCGCGTATTCCTGTAACCTCATCGACGGCGACAACCCTCCGGCCGGGTAGCCGATGCCCGCGGGGCGGCGCACTTCAGCCGTCAATCTCCGCATACGATCCTGCCAACGGGACCTGGATTGGTCCGCACTGGCGAGGTGGCTGGTGCCCCCGCGGAGCGGTACGAGAGGACGGCCGTTGTGTCGGCGACGGATGAGCTGCTGGCCAGCAATGCGCGGTATGCCGAGGCGTTTCCCGGCCCGGTGCCCGGCCGGCCGTCGCTGGGCGTCGCCGTGGTCGCGTGCATGGACGCCAGGATGGACGTGTACGCCCTGCTGGGCCTGACCCCCGGCCAGGCGCATGTGCTGCGCAACGCCGGCGGCGAGGTGACCGACGACATGCTCCGATCGCTGACCATCAGCCAGCATGAGCTGGGCACAACGGAGATCATCCTGATTCACCACGCCCAGTGCGGCATGCAGACGTTCACGAACAAGGAATTCAAGGCCGAACTCGCGGCCGAGACCGGTCACAAGCCGCATTGGGCCTCGCTGGCCTTCACCGACGTGGATGAGGACCTCAGGAAGGCGATTGCCCGGGTGAAGGCGTACCCGTTCCTGAATCACACCCACGAAGTCCGCGGCTTCGTCTTCGACGTGGCAACAGGCCGCCTGCGCGAAGTCCAATGACGCCAGTCACCGCATTCCACAGCCGTCGTTGCGCGGTGGGCGCCTGAGCTTGATCACATGCCACCGCAAGCGCCGCCGGTAAGCCGTCGGCAGTGCCCGCAGACCGCCAGCACCGCGCTGGCGATCGCTGTGGCAGCATCACCGTGTTCCATGAAGTCAATCCTTGCAGTGGCGCACCATCTGCACACGCCGCTGGTGGTGCGGTCGTTATTGGCAGAACGTTGTGCACGAGCGATGCGGCGTGAACGACCGCAGCGGGCTGCGGTTAGGCGCGAGCCCGCACGCACCAGGCTGAAGCCGCGACCTGGAACGGCGCCGGGGGCAGGAGTTGCGCGCATCGGTGGCGCAGGACTTCTCGCCGCGGCTGGTCCAGCTGGGTGACATAGGCACCGGCCGGCCCGACGCCCAGCGTGTAAGGCTCCCACCAGTCAGTGAACGTCGTGAACCGGACGCTGACGGTCAGCGTCGCGGGCTCAATGTGGTTCAGGCCGGCCGCTTCGCACAGTTCTGCCAGGTGACCCTCCCGGGCGCCGGCGAGCTCGGCCTCGTCGCGCGCCTGCGGGTCGATGTCGTGCACGGCCCGCCAGAACGTGGCGAGGGGACCGCCGCCGCCGGCGTGATCCCAGACGCAGGCGGCGACCAGGCCGCCGGGGCGGGTGACTCGCGCCATTTCCCGTAGCCCCGCGACAGGATCGGTCATGAAATGCACGACCAGCTGGGCGAGCGTGATGTCGAAGCTGCCGTCAGGGAAAGGAAGCCGCTCGGCGGCGCCGGACCGCACATCGGCCGCAGGGAAGCGCGCGCGGACCGCCGCGACGAACGAGCCGGACGGATCGACCGCCGAGACGGCACCGGCACCCAGGCGCTCTGCCAGTTGCGCGGTCAGGGCTCCCGTCCCGCAGCCGACGTCCAGCACCCGCTGACCAGCCCGTACACCGGCCAGCCTCGCGAACTGCACCGCCAGCGGCCCGGAAAAACGACCCATGAACTGGTCGTAGGAACTGGCGGTGACATTGAAGGTCACCACCCAAATGTATGCCGCCACCCGGCACGACCCCTGCCAGGGGATGGCTGCTAGGAATCCTCTGGCCCGAAGTTCCGCTCATGCCGCTACCGGTGCGCCGTCTCGGGTCGATCCTGGCGAGATGAGCGCCTGCGAAGGATCTGGCCAGTTATGGCTCCGGCGCCCGCCAGAAGAACTCCAGCTGGATATTGTCCGGGTCACGGAAGGTGATCATCGCGTTCGGCGTATACGGCGGCTCCTTGACGCCGGAATGAGCGATCCCCAGCTCGTCCAGGCGCGCGCCCCATGAGTCCAGGTCACCGCGGCCCGCGACCAGGAACTCAAGGTGATCAAGCCCGGCCCTGAACTCATCAAAGGAGCCCGTGCCCGGAGCATGGCTCACCAGGCACAGCTCCAGGCCGGTGCGCGGCTCGACCAGGGATACCTGCCGGACCTGGCCATCCGGCCCGGCGTAGCGCCCGCGCTCCTCCATGCCGAGCAGGCAGGCATACCAGCTCGCGCTTCTGATGACGCTGCTCACCGTCAGGATGACAACCTGACCCGTGATATCCGGCACACGCCAACTCTCGCGGGTCCTGCCCCGATCCAGCAAGCACGCACGCAGCAGCCGCATCTGCCGCGTGCGGAGTGTGGCTCGGTCGGGGTCTGGGTCTCGGCCGGTTCTGTGGTCACCCGGCAAGGAAGCGGTCGGCCCGGTCGAGGAGCTGCTGGCGCTCGGAGAACAGGAAGAACATATGGCCGCCGCTGAAGATCTCGATCTGCGAGCCGGGGATGCCCGCATGCATCCGCTCGGCCAGGTCCACTGGCATGGACTTATCCCGTCGGCCGTGCAGGATCAGGGTTGGCGCGCGGATGTGGCCCAGCCGACTCGTGGCGTCGTAATTGACCGAAGCCTGGCGCTGCCGCATATGCGCATAGCGGGGCTGCGGGTACTTGCCCCGCAGCAGCCCCGTCCATTTCAGCGGCAGCAGCAGCCGCATCGGCCAGGACATGGTGACCTTCCCTCGCCCGGCCGCCGAGGTGCTGACCAGCACCAGCCTGCCCACCCGGGCCGGGTAGGACAGTGCGAGCTCCAGCGCGATGCGCCCGCCCATGGAGATCCCCAGCACGTTCGCCCGCTCCAGGGACAGCACATCCATCAGCGCAGCGGTATCCCTGGCCATCAGCCCGATCGTGTACGGCGTATCGGGCTGATCGGTACGGCCAGCTCCGCGATTGTCGAATGCCACCACCTGATACGACCGCGCGAACCAGGTAATGACCGGGGTCAGCAGCGTGATGTCGGCACCCAGGCCGTTAATGAGCAGCAACGGCTCTCCCGCACCGCGCTGCTCGTAGTACATGGTGATGCCATTGACCTGCGCGGTGGGCACGCTGGGCACGGTAACAGCCCACGGTAGCAGCCCAGCGGCGCCTCCAGGCCACGCCGGTTCCCCGCCGGAACGCCACGCCGAGGACAATGCACTACTTTGCCGCGACGCGCACGGGCTTCTGCGTAGCAGTCTGGCCTGTTGCTATGCCTTGCGTAAGCGCCGGGGATGATGTCGTTCCACTGCCCGCTTCGTCATGCCTGATTACCCTGTGGTCATGGGATTCCCTGGTGCGCCGTGGTCCCTAGTGCCGCCGTGCGGCAACCACTGGAGCATGCGGACGGCAGAGCGTCCGTGGCTACGGACGACCGGGGAGTCGTCCTCAGGCCGGGGGCCCCGGCCGTTGCGAGGGCATGAGCGAGCCGCATGATCAGCGAACTGTTTGGGCCGGCCGCGCTTGGTGCTGGGATCACCTCAAGTGCCACGTTCGAGGGGCTCAAGATGATCGCGACGCTTGCGCTTCGCAGGCGTCGTGAGTCTGCGTGGGCCCGGGCAGTGGTCACTGAAGTCGGCACGACGCATCCCGGCCTGCTAAAGAGAAAAGAGGCCGACCGGCTGACAAAGTGGCTTATCCAGGCCGGTGTCAGTGACATCCTCCACCACAACCGGGAAGAAGTGGCGAGGCGACTGCTGGTGGCACTGCGGGATGAGGTTTTGGCGACTGAAGGGACCGGGCCGCCGAATAGGCGTGAAGACGGAGGACGCGCGGCGGGCGTCTTCCACGCAGTCGTCGGAGAAGTCGTCCGCCAGCTGGGTCCGGAGGCTGTGCATGTGCTTGATGCCGGTGGTCTTGCGGGCGCCGGGAGTTCACTTGAGGAAGCTGTCGGCGCTGAGCTGACCGAGGAAACTCGTCTGGCGCTCGAGCGCGAACGAGATCTCGTGCGCCGCGTGGCCATCAGCGGACTTCTCAACCGCCCGTTCCTTCAACTGGAAGGCGTACCTTCTCCCGCTACTGTCCTGCGTCCTGCGTACGGCGTCGTGCCTTTCGACGACTCCGCAGGCCAGCTGCACTGGCTCACTGAGTGGGCAAATGAGACCGCAGGCCATTCGGTTGTCGCCTTGCTAGGCCCGCCCGGTTCGGGTAAGACCCGTCTTGCGGTTGAATTCTGCAGGGTGATGAGCTCGGAAGGCTGGAGAACCGGATTACTGGCAAGGTCAGCAACGGTTGACTCGGCGGCCTTCGCGACGTTCCTGGAGTGGAACGCCTGCCGTGTCCTAGTAATCGACTATGCGGAAGACCGACCTGATCAGGTTCGCGACTTGCTTACCCGGATCCACGGGTCCGGATCGCGTACCTACCCGGTCCGGGTGGTGCTGACTGTGCGGCGCTCCTTCGGGCCAGGGTGGCGCTCTGCCTTCCGCGGATCTGACGCCGACGACATCCTTGACGCTTCCGGCGAACTTAACGTGGTCGACGCGTGGCAGTACATCGATCGAGGTCAGTTCTTCACCAGCGCACAGGCGGCGTTCGAGGGCTGCCTCCAGATCCCGTCCCGGCATCTGGCTCAGCCGCCCGATTGGGTCCACGACCCCGCTCTTGACACGCCTCTGCTCCTCGCGGCGAGCGCACTGACCGATTTCATCGCCGGCGGTAGCGAAGCCTTCCCAGCTCACAGGAACGCCGATGAGGTGGTCGTCGGCCTTCTAGCCCATGAAGCGAACTACTGGACTGGGGCACCCGTAATGGGAGATGGTCCCACCGGGACGGTAGTCACCGCACGGGCGCTCATCGCTGCTGCGCTCGGAGATTCGCAGGAGCGGATGAGTGAGACCGGTATAGCCCGGCGGCTGGAGTACTGCTCAGATTTCCGTGACGAGACTGCCGCGAGACGCAGGCAGTGGGCTCGCTGGCTACTCAGGCAGTATCCGGGAGGAAGGCTGGAGCCAGACCTGTTCCTCGAACATCTTGTCGTTGAGCAGTGCGCCGACGCGAGCGCTGACGATCCGATCGACTGGGCCGTTGCCCTCGCGCCACAGCGGACCATCTTGGACATCACGGCGACGCTCGCTCTCATCTCGCGGGTGGCACAGCGTACTCCCGGTTTCGCAACGTCCATCGTCAGAGCCTGGGAGGCCGCGCTTCCCCCGCTGGTGGAACTGGCCCATAGGCACGCCGATGACGCCAGGCCACTCCTAAGTAGCCTTGCAGTTGCGGCGGAAGTCCTGCCATTAAGCCCTGCTCTCGAAAGAGTTGCGCTCGACCTCCCGGACGAGCCACGATTTGCTGGTCTCGGTGCGGCATTGCTGCAGAAGACTGTCACCGCGCTCAAAGGGCGTGGCGTCGAAGACGAGCGGGTGTTCGACGCTCTTGTCGGTTTGGGTGTCTACCGTGGGTTGCTCGCAGCACCTGCACAGGCCGCGGAAGCGGCCATGAAGGCGGTCGACTGGGTCAGACGAATCGCCCCTGGCGGCGACCCCGGACGGCAGAGGAGCCTTGCCCGCTCGCTCGGCAACCTGGGAGCCGACCTAGCAGAAGCCGGTGAGGCCGCCGCAGCAATTGCAGCGGCGAATGAGGCCGTCAGCCTCTACCGCAGCCTCCTCGACGACACCGTTCCGCGCTCAAGGCGCGATCTCGCCTTCGCCCTCCACAATCTCGGCGGCGCTATGACGATGGCTGGCGATCACGACGGGGCGCTTGCAGCGACTTCCGAGTGCGTCAGGTTGATGCGCGCCTTCGCATCGACTGATCCGGACCAAAAACAGCTATCGATCGGGCTGACTAACCTCGCACTGTGCTATCTGCGGTGCGGCCGGGGACATGCAGCGGTTGGCCCTGCCAGCGAAGGTGTTCAGTTGCTCAGGCCGCTTGCCCGCAGATCGCCCGACGACCATAACGCCCAATTGATGAAGGCGCTGTCCACGCTCAGCGCCGCGTCTGAACGCAACGGCGAAGATGAGACCGCGCTGACTAGCCAGAAAGAGACCGTTGCACTAGCCCGTCTTCTATATTCCACAGATCCAGGACGATGGACGGAAGATCTGGCACGCCATCTTAGAGTGCTATCACGCCGACTGGAGAGTTGCGGGTTGAGAGAGGCAGAAAGTATTCGTGCCGAAGCGGAGAGATTGACCGCTAAAAGCTCACCCACAGAGTCGGATCAGCAGCACAAAGCCAGCTCAGAATGAAGTATATTCACGTGCCTTGATGAGGGTCGGCCACGGCCTGTGGATGCCATCTTCCGGAATCTCGAGGTCGCCCTCTCATGCCGCATAGGGCGCGCCAACTCAGGGACGATTTAGCCACCGGCCGGCCGGGGCGCTCGCGGCATCGACAGGCACCTCGGTCAGTCGAAGGTGACCTTCAGCAGACCTGCCACACCCCGGCGAACCGGCGGTCGGCGCCTGGACCGCGCTGATCGCTCAAATTGTCACACTGAGTGACGGGAGAGTCTGGAAGAGCGCGCTCCCGATCCGCCGTTCTGTATGCTCTCGACAACCCGCAGCTCGGCCATGCCGACGTTCCAGATCGACCACTCTGTGCTTCATCGCTACGGCTTGGCTTATGGCCCCAGCCGGGCCGCTACTGACCGCCCAATCGCCAGCGGGGGCGGGGCCGCGCGGCTGCCAGGCCGGTCCGTGGTGTGCCGCTGGCATGGGTGTGGTGCGGCAACTTTCCAGCTGGCCGGCTCGTTGGCCAGAATGTAGTCGCCTAGTGACTGATCTGCTTGCAGCGCCATCATGGCCGGCGGCCATTCGGCAGGCGCTCGGACGGAGGAGCGCATGCGTCGCGTCCGGCGGGTGGTCGGCCTCCTCGCCGTGATCGTCACGGCTGCGTGTGCAGCGGCGGCACCGGCGGCCCGGCACTCCCCGGCGGCCT
>OCZT010005646.1_pt1 | contig 12462 bp, 14 predicted proteins | sample 1539031 | NCBI WGS metagenome assembly OCZT01 (sample SAMEA3539308, study PRJEB22396) | soil metagenome | biome: tundra; feature: field; material: soil | place: USA | collected 2010-05 | depth 0.15 m | reverse complement strand
TTGTGCTTCTTGGTATGGAAGTGGCCCAGATGGAATTCCCGGTGGCGTGATTTGGCCCACTTTTCCGGCTGCTCCGTCGCCATCAGGAGCGGCAGGTTTGGATGCCGCTCGTTGTTGCCATGCGTAAAGCCGATCAGGTTCGCCCCGTGGGCAAAGTACTTCCGGGTCGCCGGGGAGTAATCCACCTGCACATCCGCCGTGCGGTGGAACCAGACGTGCAGCACCTGCCCCAGGTAATACAGGTGCTGGGTATCGTGGTTGCCGGGCACCATGAGCACTTTGATTGGCGCGAACGTGCGCATCCGCTCAATGGCTTTGACCAGCAAGTTGCGTCCGCGGGTAAACGAGTCCTGCCAGCGGACCATCTCATCCTGGGGCGTGCCAGCCGTCGTAGTACGGCCGAGCGAGTCCGTGTTGAAAAAATCATTGCCCGCGACGAACAGGATCTGGCCGGGTTTGCAACCGGAAGCCTTGTCCAGCAGGTCTTCCAGGGCGGCCCAGAACATGTTCTCCATGATGCTCGCGTCGTAGCTGCGGCCGCCCGTCTCCGGCCCCCAGGCGAGCTTGCCCAAGTGGAGGTCCATGAGCGATACCTCCAACGTGCCAGCTCCGGCGGGCGGGCGCGACAACGCCGGCCGCTCCGGGGCCGCTTTGCGAAACTCAGCGAGCATGGAGTTGAGCAAGTCTTCCAAGCGGCGCTCGGCAACCCGGCGTTTCAGCCAAGCTTTGACCTGGAAGAGCTGCTCCACCAGGATCTCGCCGGTGGCCGGATTGCGGGCGCCGACCTCCCATTTGTTGCTCACGTGGCGCTCGACTTCCCAGAGGCTCGTGTTGACCTCGGCAAACACCAGCAAGTCTTCCAGGGTGTGAATGCGGGTGCCCCGGTAACAGAGGTCGCGCGAGTCCGGACGAACCGTGTCCTGCAGTTCGCTGCCATTGGCGGGCGCCTCGGGCATCGAAGCGGGGGATTCGAGCGGCGGCGCCGGCGCAGCTTTGGTCTGGGACGGCGGTGGAAGCGTGGCGGCGTTGGAGGCTGCTCCGACAGTCTGCGAACGCGATTGAACCTCCATCCAGCGGGCCAGGTGCAGTTTGGCGCGATCCAGCGTCAGACCCAGCGCATGGGCAATGCGGCGGGCGCCCCAGCGCGGATGGGCGCGTTTGACCTGCTCCACGCTGAGGTATTCCGGATTGTTGCCGGGGCCCTGGGTTTCCCCCCGCCAGCGCTCCAACAGGCGCCGCGCGTGACCCTGGTGGGCCTGCAACAGCCGTGCCAGCTTCTTCTTGCCCAGTCTCGGCTGGGCGTCCAGCAGGCCCTTGGCCCGCGTGTAGAATGAATCCATCGGATCGTAGTTTGACGACATAAGCTCTCACCCTGTATATGCTCCAAAGAACAAAAAGTGTTCCCGGAAAAATGCGTAAAACTGCGCTTTTCCGGGAATGAGCTTGGACTCGTCATGATTTCACGGCGGGTTGGTGGCCCACGCGCCCGCGAGATGAAGTCAGGGTTGCGCAGCTTAGGTTTCATGGCTGTGCATAATGGTGCAGACCAGCGTCAGGTTCTCCGCGGGATGCACGACCACGGTCAGGCTGAGGCTCTTTTCGCGGTGCAGGAACTCGAAGCGCATCGCTTGGCCGCCGGCCTTGTCAAACAGCTCGCCGTCAATCAGGCCCACGCGCGCGAAGGCCACCGCGTAGCACACCTCCTTGACCCGCTCGTCGTTGGCTCGGAAAGCTTCGCCCGGGGCGACGGCCTCCCATACCCGGTGGGTGATAGCGGTGGGCACGTCGAGCTGGGCGCAGGCGCGGGCCGTGGCGCTGATGTCATGCAAGACCCCGGCGCGCAGTTCCGCGGCGCGCGAGCCGAGGCAGACCGATTCCGTGACGCCGGCTGGGGGGATGCGTCGTTTCACAGGAGCATCTCCTTTCCGGTTACCGGGGCGACGCTCAGCTCGGCGGCCAGCTCCTGCAAGACCTCGCGGAACATCACGCGCACGCGGTGCGCGGGCTTCCGGTCCAGCTCTTCGGCCGCAATGCGGTCGTCGGTCAGGAAACCCTCTTCCCACTGCAGTATCACGGGCAGCAGATCAGGCTCGGCGGCGGCGCGTTCGCGCAGCCGGGCAAAGCCAACGCAGCGCAGATCCCGCCGGACCAGGTTGCCGGCGGGGTCCAGCGGGTCCGGCGGATCCACGGTACCCGGTTCGGTGCGGCTGTCGCCGACCGACAGATGCTCGCCGCGGCGGCGGGCGACCTTGAGCAGATTGGACAGGTCGCTCTCCATGATGCCGCGCAGGCAAGCGAGGCAGGCCTCAACGCTGACGCGATTCCTGGGCTTCAAGCGGCGTCCGACTCGCGGAAACTGCTCACCCAGGAGCACCTTGGCCTTGGCTTCCTGCACCAGGTCTTCGGCGCTGTTGGGAGCGAGATACCGCTGCAGCCACGGGGTGTTGGCCGCGCGGCGCAGGCGCCAACGCGCGAAAGCTTGGAGCTGTTGTTCTTGTTCTGGGGTTATTGCCTCCAGCAGTTCGGTGGCGCTTGGGCCGCCGGCTTCCTGCGAAGGCACCGTTGGTGTTCTCGATTTATTGATCATTTCGGCAAAGTGTTTGGCGGTAATTTCTCCGGATCAGGGGGAGGTCATCTGGGCAAAAGAAGTCCAGTCCCGCTGGTAGAATTCCAGGATCTGCTGGGTCCGTTGGCGATTCTCGGCTTCGGTCATTCCGGCGCGCTCGAACAACAGGTTCATGCCCGCGAAGTGCGGTTCCAAAAACTTTCCCAGTTCCTGTGGGGGATATTGCACTTGCAACAGGCCTGCCCCGTCGCGCTTGATCACCCGCAAGCAGGGGAGACAGGAGAAGGTGAAGGCTTGGAGACTGGGCCACTCCAGGTTGCAAGCGAAGAGCCAGAAGGGCCACGCTTGGCTGAACGACGTGCAGAACTGCCGTACGTGGGGGATTTCGTAAATCTCGCGGGTATCGTGATCGTAGCCATCGAGGATGAACACGATGCTGTTGCACAGGGGACGGAGGGCCTGGTCGCGCGGCAAGTTTTCCAGACCGAAAGTGTCGAGGAAGTGCCGGAAGTCGCCGTCCTCGACGGCCGGCCGGCTGAATGAGTAGAAGAGAAGGTCTCCTTCGCGAAGTTGTTTGGTTTTCATGGTGAGTTTTTTGTCTGCCTACCTGTTTTGGCCGTAGGCGCGAACCGAGAAAACAAAAAGCCTGGGCCCGGTGAAAAGAGCCAAGCCTCGAACGTCAGGCGGGTCGCGAACACGAAGGGGCTTTGCCTTTTGTTTGGGCCTGGCAACGGATTAGACGGCCACCTCCTGCAGGAGCCGCGCGCCGAGCTCTCCTTTCACATTGCATTACGCCCCTTGTCGGGCGTCGTCTCAACCATGCGTCGGAAAGATCGAGGACCGAGGGGCTTTGGAATCGGAATTCAGCACGACCTGCCCTTCGGCGGGCGGCAGAGAAAGTCCTGGATGTCGAATGCCTCCTTGATGTTGGGGAGCATAATCCTGGTCTTGCGGCCGCCCTCCCTCCAGCAAAATAATGCGCGGAAGCTGGAAAGCGGCTCGGGGAGCGCGTCGCAGTCACGGGCGGATCCCCGGCGGACGCAGTCAAAGACGTGGTCGCGAATCAGCTTTTGGATGACGCCGAGGTTGCCATCCATCGTGAGTATCTGATGCGCGTATCCGTAGCGGTGAAGGCATGCTTGATGATAGGCGTTGAGGCAGATGACGGTGTCGACGATGGGGTTGGTGAGCTTGCCGCAAGATGCTTTGATGAACTCCACGGCAAGGTCGTGCAGCGTCGATGCAATCATATAGAGTCCCAGCCCTTCCCCTTCCATGCTGGTGTAGCAGATCTTAGGGACCACGAGATTGCTCTGGAGCTGATTCCGGAGAGCCTCGAGGTAGTGGCGAAATTCGCGCACGTTGGCGCTCTCCTCCGCGGTCAGGGCGCGCTCTTTCACTCGCCCGTTATCCCGATACCTGATCTTGCCGGACTGCGCGAGGTTTGCGACGACGGTGGCCAACTCGAGCAGTTGCGCCGCGTGCAGTGCCCAGTGTGGTTCGTGGCCGCTGAAGAATTTGGACATGGCGGCGCGGATTGCGGACGGGCGCCACTGGCGGTCCAGTCTACTGCCCCTGGTGGCCTTGGGGGCCGAGTCCTCCTGGAGGGCGCGGATGAGCAGGCCGCTGTCCAAGGAAATGATGCTCCTGGTGGGCTTCACGTTTAGCCTATGTGACGGTGAGCCTCCAGCGCCAGCAGGATGCCATCCGCAACGGAGGGCCGGAGGGACGGGCATTGGAGGCCGGGCTGGTCGAGGAAAGGGAATAACCACACCATCTCGGCAGGGGCCTTGGTCTTCACGCTGCGTCCCAGAAAGGCGCCCAGGGCTTCCTGCTCTCTTTTCTCCCGCTCGCTTCTAATTTGTTCACTCATCTTTTAGCAAAGGCGGCCTAACACATTTTCGTTTTAGCCGAGGCGGTCTATTCCATTGGCATCAGCCCCAGGCACGCTGACTTAAGAGCATGCGGTTGGAACGCTGGGCGTGTGGGGGCGATCGCGACAACACGCTTAGCAACCGGTATGCTTGCGCCGTGAATGACACCGTTGATGCGGCCTCAGATCTCGAATTGGGTTGCCTCCGAACCCTCCAACAACGTGAGCACCGGTTCCCCTGCGTCGCCGGGATGGCAAACCACCTTGAGGTGCAACGGTCGGCCGCCCAGCGTTGCGCGCAGCCAGATGGTTTCACTGAACATGCCTTGCTTCCGGCGCTCGGCTTGGCCCGTGGCAATGGCGGACACCACGAGCCGGCAAAGCTGCAACAAATGCGGATGATCCAGCGCGAAGGTCGTGTCGCCAGCCAGGGCGTGCCACAATGCTTGCGTCATGGCGGTGGGTCGGATGAACCGGCAATTGATGGCCGCTTTGATCCGCGTGAGGTCGTGCAGTTGTCCGTCGAGCAGGGCTTCCGCGCGGGTGCAGCCGTTTTGAAGGTAGTCTGGTTTCATAGGTGTGGGGTTTTGGTTAAGGTCAGTTCGGTGTGATTCGGATTCACGGATACGCCCGGGATCGGAGTTGTCTGGAGTGGATGAGTTCATGACTTTTTGATTTAAGTTGTTTTGGCCGCAGGCTGGTGGCCCACCAGCGCGTGCAGACGTTGGGCCACTGTGTGAGGTCGGGGGGCTTTTCGAAACAGTCCGCAGCCCCCAGCAGGAGCGCCCGCGTCCGCGCGTCATCGTTGCCGCTGCCGAACACGATCGGAATGCGCGCCATTTGCGGCCCGGCCTTGAGTTGGCGGCAGAGTTCGAGCCCGCTGAGGTCAGGCAGATCCACATCGAGGAGGATCAACTCCGGCAACCGCCTCTGCAAACACTCCTGGGCGGCGGCTGCGGTCAGCGCGACGTCGACCGCAAAACTCTTCCGGTCCAAACCCAGGCGCAGACAATCGGCGACGTCCTCGTCGTCCTCCACCACCAGGAGATGAGGCCGCCGGGGCCTGGCCGGTTGGTCGAGATCGGCCGGAGGACCGGGCACCGTCGGCGCGATGGCAGTGGGGGGGCATGACTCCGCAGGTGGCGCGGGCGGGGCCGGGTGATCTTTTCCGATGTCAACAACGGTTGGGCCGGGAATTTTGATTTTCATAACGTGGATTTTTTGTTGGTTGAGCTGTTCCTCCTGATCCGGGCTCATCGCGTGACGGCATAGATGGCCAGCCACTCCCAATTGCGCGGGTTTGCCTGGATGATGCGCAATAAATAGATCAGGGTGCGCAGGCTCAGTTGCTGGATGTTCGGCGCCCATTGACGGATGAAGTTCATCGCCAGCTGGCGCTGTTCGGCGGTGGCGTTGATTTCAACCCGGGGAAGCAGAGTTTCCATCCGTTCCAGGATTTCCGCGCGGCTCATCTGCAGGTCGATGACGAGGCTGCGGCTGTGGACGGGTTCATCTATGTCCGCCAGCGCGCGGTTTGAAATGAAGATCACGCTGCCCGTGAAATCGAAGCGTGGCGGAATCTGCCCGCCTCCCTTGGCGGCGGTGAGCCAGGCGATGGTGCGCACGTCGTAAGAGTCCAGCGCACCTTTAAGCAGCTCCACCGCCACCGCATCGGTAAGGGCGTTATCACAGTCATCAAAGACCAGGATGCAACCGTTGTGGCGGTAAAGCGTTTCATACAAACCGCGGGCAGAGGCGTACCCTTTTATGAGGAAAAAGTCGTGATCGCGTTCGAGGCCCATGGCCCGGAGCGTGCGCGTGCCCTCGTAGGTTTTCCCCCCGGGCGGACCCACTAGAATGAGGCTGGGGGAGAGTTTGCTGGCGACCATCTCCACCGCCTGGGACAGGAGCGTCAGACGCTCGTGGATGGGTGGAAGCGGCAGCACTCTGCGCTGCGCGGCCATCGGGCACAGATGAGTGACCAGGCGGGAGTTCCGCGTCAGCTTGCGACCGTCCTCGGCCAAAAAGGTGACTTGGGACCCGTGCACGAGGCTGACGACGCCCCGGATTTCGATTCCGTTTTCCCGGAACAGAATCTCGTCGCCGGGCTGAAAAATGGGTGTAGGCATAAAGCGGTTCAATCGGGCAACCCAATGTCCTGGCGCGTGATGCCGGTTACCGTTTCGCCTCGGGCCAGGACGCGAGCGATCTCCTTCTTCAGCTCATGCGCTGGTGAGCCGGGCTGGACCTTGCCATTCCATAGCGTTTTCGGGTCGGGAAGGCCCAACAACTCGAGGGAAGCGGCGATGTCGATGCGCCCGCTGGCATCTCGCGGGAGGGGCAATGCGCTGCTGTCTTGCGCCGCCGAAACCTTGGTCGCGGGTTGCGGTAGGTTGGTCTCCGGCTTGGGTGGGCGCAAGGGTGCAGGCGGACGCTCAGTGTCAGGGTTCGCGCCGGGCGAAAGGCCCTCCAGACCCAAGCGCACCCGAATCGCACGCCGGGCGGGTTTGCGGCCTATGGCGCCGACCACTCGCTTGAGCGCCGCGCCGGCGCTCCCCGAAGGGTATTTCTGTTGCCAGAGGACAGCCACATCCTTGAGTCCGAACAGCCGGAGGGCCGCGTCCGCATCGAGGGTCCCTCGGGCGGTGCGCGGCAGAAGGTCGGCCGGTTTGTGGAGATCGGCCAAGGGAAGGAGCGTGGTCGGGACCATGACCGTTGGTCGTCGTGACTTTACGGGTTTTGCTGGCGGCGCCTTAGGTCGTCCCGAGAACGTTGTCGGCAAGTCTCTTTGAATTTCAAACAGGGTCAGTCCGAGGATTTTGATTTTCATAACGTTGAGCTTTTGTCCGATGAGTTTTCCTTCGCGTAGAGTTTGGGTTCAGGTGCCGAGAGGCGAAAGGTCAGGCGGACGTCACCGTCATCCTCGCCGCTCAGGGCAACACAGCAGCGGATGTGCTCTGGCTCCATCCGGCCGGAGAAGAAGGTGGAACACCCAATATGATACAACTCGGCGGACTCGGTCGATTCGCGCCGGCAGGGTAGCTGGCCGGCCAGTGCATGGCGCGCGGTCCAGAGCAAATCCCAGAGCCAAGCCGGGTGGGCGGCCACGCTGTCGATCGACTGTCCGTAGCAGGCCACCAATTCGGGAGTGATCGCGGTGCGAATGGGAATGCCGAAGCGCCGCGCCAGGGAACTGATGTTGATGTGACGTGTTGGTTGGTTGTGAACATGACGTTTCATTGCTTTTGTTTTTGGCGGCGATTTGTGCGCAGCACTCCCCTCGAGGCGGCAGGGGAACATCCTTCGGTGCGTAAAACGACGCTCGGTATTGGCGCGGTTGTTTGTCTGCGCAGGCATGAGGTAGGGAGAATCTTGCATCGTCACTCGCTTAAGCTGCGGCCGGGGTCGGCGGGCTGGAATTGGAATGCGGGTCCGGAAGCCACGTGTAATTGCCGCGCAGCCCAACAATGTCCGCGAACTCGTCCACCAGGTCGTATTCATCGCCCGGCTGCAACGCCTGGGATTTGGTTTGCCAGTGTTGCCAGAGTCTCCGGGCCAAATTGAAACCCTCCCGGTGGCGGAATCTGGCCGCGTGATCGGTGGCCCCGCAACACAAGGAATCCACAAACAACAACTGCACACCGCGCAGTGCCACCAGGGCGCGCAAAAACCTGCGCGGCATCAGGCGCGAAATCAGCTCATAATCATCTTGCTCTTCCTCCTTTAGCAGCGGAGTGGTCAGCGCCAGGAATTGGGTTGGCGCAAGCGTCGGCATTTCCGTGCGCAGCTTTTGCTCCACCACCAGGTCCAGCGGATAGTTGTATAAGGCCCCAAACAGGTTTGCGATCAACCGCCCGGTGCAGTCCGCAAGCCAAACCGCCGGATACCCCTCGCGAGCCAACCGTTCGAGCCGGTTTTCGAAAGCCTGTAGCGCCGCCTGGCGGTTGGCAGCGCTTAAGGAGAAGTAACGGCAGCGCTCCGCTTGGTGGGCATCGTAGCCCAGCCGGATATGCATGATCTCGTGGGCCAACAGATGAGGCATGAGCTTGGTTGGATAGGACGGCTGGCAGCGGATGAGATGATGATCCCGCTGGTGCTGCCAGGCCAATTGTACCTGGGCAACCGGCCCGTCGCCAGAACCCTCCTGAACCACTCGGATGGGGTAGCCAGTGTGCTTCTCCACCGCGACGCGAAATTCCTCCGCCGTCCGGCGGGCTTGCTCGCGCTGCATTTCCGCCAGTGAATCCTGGACCTTCCGGTAAAGCTGCCTGGCCTGCGTGAAGATGGGCTCAGACCGGATGTCCTGCTTCTTGGCCCTGGCAAACATCTCGCGCAGGGTGGCCTCCGCCTCCGCATGCCGCCCTTGCTGGTGAGACAGGTAAGCAATGACGCCGTAAGGAGGAGCGAACTCAGGATCAAATGCGATGGCCGCCCGGAGGAAGCTGAGGGCCTCTTCGTGACGTCCAGTGTGAAACTGGACCGCGCCGAGGCAGTTCAACGCCCAGGCGTTCTGAGGGCCAGCGGCCACCGCCTTCTGGGCGTAGACCTCAGCCGCCCCGTAATCCTCCTGCCTGACCGCGAGGTTTGCCAAAGCAACCAGGCTCCCGATGTCTTCAAAGTCGACGAGGAGGGCTTCCGAGAGGTAGTGCTTGGCCTTAATGAAATCGCCGAGTTCGCTGCAAGCTTCGCCAATGTCCCGGCGTGCCACAAGGTCGTCCGGAACGAGTTGCAGCACCTGTTCCCAGATGGCAATGGCCCGGTGGCAATCGCCATTACCCGCGTGCCTGGCGGCACGCTGAGCCAAGCGCTCCGCTTCTGCCCTGGCGTGATCGGAGGCTGCGGGATAATTGAGGATGATTCGGTCCCTCTCGACTTCGATGAAGACCGGTTGCGGTAGAAATGGATATCGACGCGCGACCTGCAGGGCGATCACCATAGGGTCTGCGTTGTTCGGGTCCGGAGCAATTTCGGGCGCAAACAGATTCTCCAGGGGAACTATGATTTGGCTCATTTGATTCATAACAGCATCAGGTTTGTCTGCTTTTCTGTTGGGCGCCGATCCGAGGCCGGGAACGGATTTGACTGCTCGGTGAAATGTCTTCGGTGGGAGTCTGATCGGCGTAGCCGAATGCCGGGCCTTGATGCGGGGGAACAGCTCTCGGTCTCGTCAACCTTGCTCGCTGCTAGTTCCAGCGTTGCCAGCGGCGAGTTAAGCAGTGGTTGACGAAGTGACGGAACTCACCAGGATGCGCAAATACGAAGAGCTGCTTTCGCCAAACCTAGTCTCCGTGGCGAGCGTCGGTTGTCCTGGAAGGATGCCGAAGACCAACGAACCGCGCCTGCGTTCATTTCCCGAAACGGCGGATGGGTTCGCGGGTCGCGAGTGCCTTATCAGACAGAAATTAGGCGGCACGCCGGGCACCTACTATTTGCGCGGTGGCGAGTTCGTCGTTTGCAGGCGCAATCTCGAAGTGTTGTATGATCCAGCCCCCCTGTTCTGGCGCAGGGCACGGGAGCATTGCCAGAGGCGCTGGCGAGATTCGGCGCCGACTTCACCTTGCGGGGCGAGGCCCACGGTGCGGTCATTCAAGGTAATCATCTCGGCGGGTAGGCGTGAGCTTCGCGGTGTTCAACTCGATTGATATCGCGATGCGTGAATGTGCAAACCAGAAGCCGCGGGCAGAAGGCTTCCCGGCCAACAGCCTGCCGATGGTGCACGAAGTCGTGCCCGGTGAATTCTGTTTCACGCTGTCGGAGTTGGTGCAACTGGGGAGCACGCAGGATTAGGCTCCGGCTCGGTCGGCTGAAGGCATGTTGCTTCCACCGGTAAAGGAAGTGCGCTCTCAGCTTCTGAAATTGTGAGCCACGGCGGGAAACGCTCAATGGCCTTGTCGCAATCTGGATTTCCTTCCACCACGGAACCAGGCTAGATCAGGGGAGTGCCCGCCCGAAGTCGCCCAACAGCCAAAGCGTCCGGGCCAGCACATCTAGCCCCGGCTCCTTTGACATGCGTCTTGGGAACCGGACGACGACGGGCGGCAGGACCACTGAGATAAGTGAATCCTCCAGAAGTTAATAACCTATATATAATCATTTACATCAGTTAACAACCGATATATTGTTTCTATATGCGATCAGCAATACATGATGTTCTACCAACAGGACTGCGCCGTTCATTGTCCAAATTCGGCCACGATCTGGCGGTGGCTCGGCGTAAGCGCTATCTCACGGTTGGGATGATGGCGGAGCGAACCGGCCTGGCAATAAGCACGTATGCACGCATCGAGAAAGGCGATCCGGCTGTGGGCATGGGTGCCTATGCAATGGCGCTATTCGTTTTGGGTTTCGGTGAGGCTCTTGGCAATTTGACCGACGCTCGTCGCGATGAAGAGGGGCTACTGTTGGACGAAGAACGTCTGCCCAAACGGGTGCGCATCAAGAAATCCCCCATGCCATTATGAAACGAACGATCAAGGTGTTTGTGGGCGATGAGGCAAGATCGGTGGGAACCTTGCATTATGATGCCGTCGGCTCCCGCGAGCGCGCGGCTTTTGCGTATGCGGAGACGTGGCTGGGCTCAGCGGATCGATTTGCTCTTGAGCCGGCGCTTCCACTCGTGGCAGGTCCACAATTTCATCGCAAAGTTCAAAACGGTTCGGTTTTTCATGGGGCATTTGCTGACACGGAGCCTGATGGTTGGGCTAGGCGGGTCATCCTGCGCGACCATGCCAAGCGCCGCCAGGCGGCCCGCCGGGCAGGTCAGGAACCGGAGGCCGTTCAGCTCCAGGCCATCGACTTCCTGCTCGCAGTGGATGATGCCAGCCGTGTCGGCGCGCTGCGTTTTCAGGACGAGGCGGGGGTGTTTTGCCGTGCGACAGAACCCGGCCGCCGCACGGCTCCTCCGCTCATCGAACTGAAGCAACTGTTGAGAGCGACACGTGCGGTCGAGACCGAAAACGAAACAGCCGCCGATCTCGCCTATCTTCGCGGGCGTGGCACCTCACTCGGCGGCATGCGCCCCAAATGCACGCTGGTCGATGATGACGGCCGATTGGCCGTCGGCAAGTTTCCCAGCGTGAAGGACGAACGTCCCGTGACCAAAGGCGAGGTGTTGGCCATGCAGCTTGCCAGCGCATCCGGGCTACAGGTGGCGGAAGCCCGGCTGGTGGACAGCGACGGGGTGCCGGTCGCGTTGATCCGGCGCTTTGATCGGACCGGTGGTGGCGGGCGAATTCCGTATGTGTCAGCGGCAACGCTTCTGGGGGCTGACCCTGCCGACTCACAGGAACACTTCTACACGGAGATGGTCGATGCCCTGCGGATCCACGGCGCTGACGCCCAGGCCGACATCGAGGAGCTTTGGCGACGCATGGCCTATTTTGTCTTGATTACCAACGTGGATGATCATCTGCACAACCATGGATTTCTCCATGCGAGCCGCGGACAATGGCGGTTGGCTCCCGCCTTTGACCTCAACCCTTTCCCAGATCGCGTGCGTGAGCTGAAGACTTGGATTTCCGAGGACACCGGCCCCGAGGCCACCACGGAGGCGCTCCTATCAGTCCTGCCATATTTCCGGATTTCACGGGGGCGGGCGAACGAGATTCTGAGCCGGATTGAGCGCGCCCTCTCCCAATGGCGTGAAACCGGCTTGGCTCTCGGCATGACGAACCAAGAATTAGATCAATTCGCTGAAGCCTTTGAGCACCCCGAACGTGAAGCCGCACGACAAGCGGCACAGCGCGGAGGCTAGCCCGTAATGACCAGAAACTCGAACACCTTCGTTTTCAGGCGGTTTTGCGGCAGTAGTAACGCAGCATTCCACCCAGTCGCTTGCGGCACCTGATCGTGCCTTGCCTCGGCAATGGGTTGAACTCGGGCTGAATAATCTTGTTCTCCAACCCCTGCTGGTGAGACAGGTAAGCGATGGCGCCGTAAGGCGGGGCGAATTGAGGATCAGACTCCATGAAATGGCTGAAGCCGCTGTCCGGTTCCGGGACGGTGCCCGATCCTGTGCCTGGTT
>OCZT010005645.1_pt1 | contig 12463 bp, 21 predicted proteins | sample 1539031 | NCBI WGS metagenome assembly OCZT01 (sample SAMEA3539308, study PRJEB22396) | soil metagenome | biome: tundra; feature: field; material: soil | place: USA | collected 2010-05 | depth 0.15 m | reverse complement strand
TTTTCAATGACCAGCTTCGCTTTATCTAGACGATGAGGAGTAGCGGTTTGCATAAGCTGTCCAACGGTTCCGGAGAAGACCTGACTTTCATGATGGCGGCCAATTCAACTCGCCAATGAAACAGGCGCAACACCCCACCATGAGCATTGCGCCAGTGATAGTCAAAGCATTGTCAGAAATCAGAAGGGCACGTCATCAACTACCTTCTTGGCTTTGGGCTTCTTTGCCTTTGCCGCCTTTCCTTTCCCCCACCTCGCTTCACGGGCCTTGGCCAGTGCCTCTAATCGTGCGTCATCTACCAGCCAGCACGAACTTACCAGAATGCCCGCCGCAGGTTCACTCCCCTCCACAATGATCCTCTGGAAAGAAACTATCGAACTGTAAAAGGCGCAACACTCTTACCTCAGAGCATCGCGCCTGACCAAAACAGGAGGCAATTACAGCTACGCCTTCTTAGCAGCTTTGGCTTGGGACCACCTTGCCTTTTGAGCTGCCCGGATGTTTGCCAAGCCAGCCGCACTGATCTTCTTCCTGGCTTTCTTAACAGGTTTGGCTGCTGCGGTCTTACCCTGTGCAGCCATCCTCTTTGCAACCCCGGCACGAATGTTGGCAAGTCCCTGAGCACTCATCTTCCTCTTGGCCTTCTTCTCGGGTTTAACTGATGGTGCGGTCCCTTTGATCTTCGCCCATCATGCGATTTGAGCAGCTCGCATTCTGGCCATGCCGGCTGCACTGAGCAATGCCCTGTATCAACCCGTGTATCTTGGAGCGCGGCAGGACATCGAGCAACACGAATGCGTCCTCTCCCAGCTCAAATACAAGGGCATCGGCGAGGAGGACTTGTGCTGATCAACCGCACGAAAGTGAAGGAGTTCGCCCTGGAAATGGCGAAACACCGGGCGCACAAATTCACGCGGGTTCGCAAGCGCTTCTTCATCAAGTGCGAAGGGAACCTCAGGACATTTATTCGTAACCAGGTCCACAGCCTCCCCTCCAAAGGCAAAACCATCCTGTAAACTGTCGCCAATTGGCGACCAGCAGAGCCAGCCATGCCCAAGTGGTGTGGCTGGCCGTTTTGTCTGCCTGCCCCGAGTTGTCAGGGCTTCCTGTCGAAGAATGGGCTCTTTCCAGTAATGCTCAGTGGAATGCCCAAGGCCTGCCTAACCCCGTTTTGGAAAAGGCCCATGGCCAGACCGGCGTGCCCCACAGAGAACATAATTCGAGTATCGACCCGGGAATCGGCTGCAACGCTCACGGCAGAACTGGCTGCGATGCCCAGGTCGATGGAATTGAAGGAGCAAATCCCATTTGTTCTTTCCATCTCCTCACACGTTCCATGTCCGCAATAACCGCAGTTGAGGCCGGCTGGATTGGCGGCAACCCCGACCAGCAACACGGCTGGAGAATTTTCAACACAAGTGGCATCCCGTTCAAACCACGGCCGGTCCTCGGACTTAGTCAGTTCCCTCATTTTGCTGACGAGCTGGTCTTTGCTGGCTTTGTCCTCAATCGCCACCACCCGGATGTTATCAATGCCCCGGGTTTTCGGCGCGGTTCGGGCAGCGGCGGCCATTAGGCTGGCAACTTGTAAGGCAGCTTGTTGTTCGAGTTCGGCAGAGGTTTTCATAGTTCTTTTCGGACGGGCACTGCCCCTGATCGGGTCTGGTCAGACCCTTTCTACTCCGGTCGGCCGGTTCTGCGCCAGCATTTTCCCCATCACTCGCCTCAAGAACCACCAGCCCCGCCCTAACCGGTGAGGCTGGGGGTTCCATTTCAACCATAACATCAACAACAAAAAGGAAAGAATACATGAACAAAGAAATCATCATCCCCGTGCAGGAGCTGAGAGATGCTCTGCCCGGTTTATCCAAGATCGTCAGCAGATCCAGGACTCTGCCAGTGCTCCAATCAGTTCGCGTCTCCCGTGATGCGGAGGGCAAGGTCAGCATCATGGGGACCGACCTGGACGCCTTTGCGACCTACACCGACAAGGAGCCGCAGGCCGGCCCGGCGGTGGAAATCCTGATGCCCTTGGACCAACTGACCAAGACTGCCAAGAGCATGAAGCCTGAAGGCACGATTACCTTGATCCCGGACGGCAAAGAGAGCGTGAAGCTGTGGTATTCCATCGGGGGCAACCAAGTGAGGCGGAGCGTAAACTCATTGCCTACCGACGAGTTCCCACCAGTGCCCAAGATCAATCAGCCCAGCATCCCTTTGGAGTCCGGGTTTGGTTTGGCCCTGCGACAAGCCCTCCAATGCTGCAGTGAGGACTCCAGCCGGGCCATCCTCAAGGGGGCCTGCCTTGACGTGCGCGAGAGCAAGCTGCATTACGTCGTGGCCTCCAATGGGCGCTGCCTGTTCTCCGCCAACTCGTTCTGTTTCGACCTCAAGAAGTCGGTGATCATCCCTGACTCGAAGTTCCTGGAGTGGCCAGACCTGATGGGTGACGAGCCGGCTTCCCTGAGCGTGGAGCCAGGCGAGGAAGCACAGCCGGCCAAAGACGGGAAGCCGGCCAAGGAAGCGACAGCCGGGTGGGCGAAACTCGAATCCGGCCGCTGGACCTTCATCATCAAGGAAATCTTTGGCGAGTTCCCCAACTGGAAACAGGTCCTGCCCGAAACCAGCGGCGAGTGGACCCGCGTTAACCTCAGCGACGAGATCATCAAGCAATTGGTGCTGGTGACTCCAGATCTTCCGGGGGACGACGGTCTAAATCATCCGGTGAGACTGAAGGTCACTGCCGATCGCATAATTGTGGAGGGCCGGAACAGGGAGGACGAGGACTGGACCAGCATTCCGGTCGATGCGGTGTATCCGGCTGGGGGAGCACATATGGCGTGGCGTGCTGGAGCGTGAGACGATGCCGGCATGGCATCGCGCAAATCTAATTCAGTTCGTCGTCACCGTCTGACTCCGCCACAACGCCAGCGTCTGTTGGCGCATTATCATCGGGGTCAGTTAGGCCAAAGGGAGTTTGCCGCTCGTCACGGCGTCGGGCATTCCACGCTGGGCAAGTGGTTGCAGCAAGAACGGACCACGGGCCAGCCATCCGTAAGTTTTAAGGAGGTGATGCTGCCCAACTCGCCGACCCGGTGGGCGCTGGAGATAGTCAACCCCCAGGGCTGGACCGTGCGATTGGCCCAGAGTTCGGATCTTGAAACGCTCTGCCCGTTGCTCCCGTTATTGCCATGTTGAATGTGTCCGGTGCCGCGCGCGTGCTGGTGGCCACGACGCCGGTGGATTTGCGCGGCAGCTTCAATCGGCTCTATGGTTTAGTCGTCGAGCGACTTCTGGACGATCCGCTCTCGGGCCATTTGTTTGTGTTCACCAACCGGCGACGCAACCGGCTCAAGGTGCTTTACTGGGACGGCTCGGGTTTATGGGTTTGTGCCAAGCGGCTTGAACAGGGTCGCTTCACCTGGCCGGCGAGCGACCAAGGCCGTGTGAGTTTGCGCGGCGAAGAGTTTAGCGCACTGGTGCACGGGCTGGAAGTGCACGCGAAAAAGGACTGGTATCGCCGCTGAAAGATAATTGACAAGGAGTTTGAACAAACTCCTGAAGTGTGCGTCAGAGGAGTGTGCCCAACGCAGCGCTACAGCAAAAGCTCGAGGAACTGAGCGCGCGTTTCATCGCTTTGGAGGCTGAACAAATGCGGCTGCGAGAGGAAAACAGTCGTTTGTTGGTCGAGAACCGGCTGCTGCGACAAAAGCTGGATCAGTATATTCGTCACTACTTCGGCGGTCAACGCAACGCAGCGCTGGACAAAGCTCAACTGGAGTTGCTGCTGGCGGGCTTATCCAATGTGATCGCGCTACCAACACCCGAGCCCAAGGCTACCTCGGTTGCGCGCCACGGCCGCCCGCATCCCGCGCGGCGGGTTCTGGCCGAGGATAGACTGGAGACGCAGGAGATCGTGATCGAGCCGGAGGAAGTGCAAGCGCAGCCGGAAGGGTGGCAGAAGATCAGCGAGGAACGCACGACACAATTGGACTGGGTGGCGCCCAAGATCATCAAGCGGGTGATTATCCGTCCGCGTTACGTGAAGGCTGAGCGGTTTGCCCTGGCCGCGTTGCCTCCCCAGCCCATTGAGCAAGGAATGGCCGGCCCGGGCTTGCTGGCCCAGATCGTAGTCAACAAATACGAATACCATCAACCGCTCTACCGTCAGGAGAAATACTTCCGGCAGCAATTTGGCGTGGAGCTGAGCCGCAAAACGATGGGCCACTGGGTGGAGCAAGTGGCGCAATTGTTGGCGCCGGTGTATCGGGCGATCAAAGAAGATTTGGTGCTGGGGAGCTACTTGCAAGCCGACGAGACGCCAATTCGGTATTTGGATCCGGATGTAAAAGGCAAGAGTCAGCAAGGTTACTTGTGGACTTACAGTCGGCCGGGGGGAGACGTGCTGTTTGAATGGCGGACCAGCCGATCGCGGGAAGGACCGGAAGAGTTCCTTAAAGCGTTTCGCGGCAAGCTGCAAACCGACGGTTACGCGGCCTACGAATCGTTGGCGCGGAAGCGAGACGATTTGATCTTGGTGGGTTGTTGGGCGCACACGCGGCGTGGTTTATGCGGCAGATTGGGTTGTTGTATGCCGTCGAGAAGAAGCTGCGCCAACAGAAGGCTGGGCCGGCCTTGCGGCAAGCCGTGCGAGCCTGGCAGAGCCGGCCCGTGTTGACCCGATTACACCGGGCAATGGAACTAATGCGGCGGCGAGCCTTACCCCAGGGCCTATTGGGTCAAGCCCTTGATTACGCGCTGGTCCGTTGGGAGTCTCTGACGCGCTATGTGGCAGACGGCGCTGTGGAGATCGACAATAACCTGATCGAGAACGCGATTCGGCCCAGTGCGTTGGGAAAGAAGAACTGCTTGTTCATTGGCCATCCGACAGCTGGAGAACGCAGCGCCATCCTTTACACGTTACTGGGCAGTTGCCGGCGGCACCAGATCAACCCGTTTGACTATCTGAAGGATTTGTTCACGCGTTTGCCTGCCGCCAAGATTACCCAGATCAAGGCGTTTGCGCCTGCGGCCTGGGCCAAGGCCAATGGGAAAATCGCTCAGGCAGCCTGAGCCATCCACCACCGGTCGAACTCAACCTCCCACTTTCAACTCCTGTGCCACAGCGTCACGTGCTGCCCCAGCCGGATACGATGCGGTGGTCAAGGGCAGGCCGGTCACCGTTGCTCTCAATCGGCGCTACCTGCTCAATGCTCTGCGCTTCGGTCTGAACCAAGTCGAATTGGAAGACCGGCGCCACCGTGGTCGCCGCGCTGGTGCTTAACGGCAGCTACTGGAGCAGCGGCACAATCTGTTACGAAGCCATTGCGGCCGTATTTGATTGGCCCAACGCACTGGTAGCTGGAACGGGGGTGGCCTGCGATTACCTGCGCCAGAAGTGCAAGCGTATCAGCGAGGCCACCGCCCGCACCCTTCATCCAGCCCTGTTTGAAAGGTTAGACCAAACATGATCAAACACCCTTGTCACTGGCTGAGGCTGGTGACAAGGGCCGTTTGGTTCCTGGAAGAGGCATCGGGTGTGGTTGGGCCGAAGATCAAAAAGAGCGAGAAGGCTGGTTCCTTAAGCTTCGTCAGTTTCATGGTTCACATAGACGCGCACGAGCCAACCGTCTGCTTCTAACCGCCCCACTTTTTGGACATATTCTTGATAGCGAAAGCGCTGTTTGACAAACGGTAGCGCACTGATGGTCTCCACAAGGCGGTGCGTCCAGGGTTGGAATCCCTCCCGCTCTTTGAGGATGCGCAAAATCGATTGCTCTTCTTCTGGCGTAAGCTGAGGAATGACCCGGGTTGCGCTGCCGTCCGGACCTTGGATGGAATTAAGCCAGGTGCACGAGGCCTGACGATTGAGCAGGAACAGCTTGCCGAGATTTCTTCCCTGAGTCACTAGCCGTTTGAATTCCTCGTTCTGGCCTTCTTCCAATGCTCGTTCCAGATTCAACTTCTTCTCGATTGCGGAAACTCCAGGAGCCGTCAACAATGCCTGGCGGGTAACGCGCGGCTCCATCAAGGCGTCAGCTAGGAGAGGGGGCGCTTTCCAGCATACCAAGGCGGCCAGTTCGAGCAGTGCGAGCTGACGCGCCGTTTCCAAGTCTCGACTGGACAGGGCTGCTTTCTGATATTCCCTGACCGGGTCCTGGAGGATGTCGAGGAGTTTCGGGGCGGCGAGATCCTCAATACGGGCCTGGAGCAATTCATAGTTGCCGAACGTGATGCCGAGAATGTGGCTGACCCGTTGCAGCGTGCAATCCCGGCGCAGGTCCGTAGCCCGGGGCACCTGGTCGTTTCTGAGCCCCGAATAGAAGTCGTGTAATGCCAACCAAACGGCTCGATTGGGAATACAAAGAAAGGGCTGTTCCTCCGTGGCTTGTTGGAAGCAAGCACGAACCGTTTTTTCGTGAAACGCCAGCTTCCAGACCTCTTCCAGCAGATACACCTTGTGCGCGGATTCACGTGGAAAGGCTCCCAAGTAATCGAAGGTGGTAGACGCCTTGATCGTGCTTTCATCATGGCCCAAAACGGACTTGGCCAGGCGGATCAGGAGATATACTGCAATACCGGTGAACACCAAGCCGTCAATGTTCTGCCAAACGTTGGCAGTAAAGGCGATGACGTCGTTGAAGATGCTCCAGAGGCTGTGAATCACGGATGACTGAGGGGATGTTGTTCCTGAACGCCGCGCTGGCCCATTGGAGCTGCGCGGGTAATAGAGAACTGGTTTTCCGTCCCGCTCATCATCAGCGGGATAGTGGCAGGTGGGGACGCAGATTTCAACCTTGAAGATCTGTGCCGTTGCCAGCCGGTTTTGCCCTTGAGCAGGACACCCGTTCCTGATAAAAGACCATCCATATTCGGAAAGGCCCAATTATGCAACCTCACTTCCGTCAACTGGTCTCGGCCTTCTTTTTGTGTTGCATACTCAACACCTCTGCCACTGTGCTCTACGTGGATTTGAACAACCCCAGTTGATTTTTCCTTTATGAATGCGAATTGTAATCTCAGTCCCTTGCTGTTTTTGGGTTGCCTGGTTGCCGTCGCTGCGCATCCAGGTACAACGCTCGTCGCGGACCTCGTTTATGCGAAGGATGGTTCAGGAGTTTACGGCTACAAAGACACCCCCAAGCTGCCGTGGTGCCAGTGGATGGTGCACGACCCGGACCGACCAGCCGCTAAACGAATTGATCCGGGCACGGCCGGCGCCCCAGCGCCGGTTCCTTCGGATACGATCGTGCTATTCGATGGCAAGGATGTTTCACACTGGCAACCGTTGAAGGATTGGAAAGTGGCGGACGGTTACCTGATCTCGGGCGACACCGACTTGGCCACCAAAGAGAGTTTTGGCGACATTCAGCTTCATGTCGAATGGGTAGAGCCAGCCGGCTTCGAGGGGCCGTGGTATAACCGAGGCAATAATGGGGTAATGCTCATGGACTTATACGAGATCCAGATCTTCGATTCCTTCAACGAGAAGATCTATCCCGATGGCCAATGTGCGGCGATCTACGGTCAAACACCGCCGCTCGTCAATTCCAGCCATCCGCCCGGGCATGGCGAAACCGGTCACCGCATCCTGCCCGAATACAAACATAAAGTCAGCAGAGGGCCGCTCGGGTTTGGTGGACATGGCTGCCCCATCCGTTTCCGCAATCTTTGGCTGCGCCCACTTTGACCTTCATGCACCACGGCTTGTTGCAAGCCGAGAGAGATCACTTCAGGCGGGGTCTGGGCTTTGCGGGTCACGATCTTAGGCTTCTCCAGGTCCTTAACCTCCGGGCCAATTATACAATAGCACTCCAGCATCCCACCTCAATTCTTACAATAACCGGCGCTAGATTCGAAAAACCTCCGCAAATGCCCCAGAAGCGATCGACACCCCTTTCCGCTGCCTGATTCCCTCCCGCTTATTAGAACTGCTCCAGACCCATTCTTGCTCCAAATCCGGTACCGCCAAATGGAACTGTATCGATAACGTCAATAGCCAACAACCACCAAAGCACAGGGACCAGCACAGCCATCCACATCTGCTATGGCCGCGGTCGATTCCTTTGGTCTCATGGGTTTTGGAAAAGTGATGGTTTCTGCAATTCTGACCAGACCGACAGACCTAGGCCAGACTGAATTTTATGAAGCCTGGCCGGTCTTGGAGGTGTCGGTTAGTCTCATGGTCTCATATCCTTAGTGGTGAGACCAACTTTTAGGCGAGTTTGCCTCCGTCGGGGTTTGCGTAGCTGTATTGTTTGGTGTCCGGATTGAAATTCACTCCCGGCGTCTCCTTTACAGTCATGAGCAGGCGATTGAAGGTGGCCTTGCTCATCCCCGTTTCGTGCAGGACAGCCTCTTTCCATGCAGAGGCAGTCAAAGCCCTTACAGCAATTGGAGCAATCAGTTGGTCCTCGGTGAATTTCGGGCTCTTAGTTACGGCCGTCTTTAGTTTGTTGGGATTCAATGCCTGGTCCCTGACCATCACCGGGTATTGCCAGCGGACAGAAAAGGGTTTCACGGGCTTTAGGTTCCTTAAGGTCGCCTCAACCACGTAATCCGGTTCATTCTTGGCCCGGATTGGATATTTCATATCCAAACGCGAATTCTTAGTGTGAGTTCTTGCCAGTAATCAGCGGGTATTTCACCTTGGTCTTGATTTGAGCGCCATAGGTGTCGAAACCATCGGCCCAATCACCGTGCGCCCAAAGACACCAGCCGTAGCCATGCTGCTCGCAAATCTCAATGGCACGCTGAACACCGTCCATCTCAGATGCCTTTTCGGTTTCGCTCTTCGGCTTGCCCTCGATGCCGCCTTCAGTCATAAAGAACCCGCAGCCAAACTGCCGCACCGCCGCAGCGGCCGAGTTCTTGTTCGCCGTGTTCGCTAGTTGCCAATCGGCTTCCCCACGAGCTTTCTTCGCTGACGGACTATTCTGGGTTGAAAAGTAGTGATGCCGGCACTGCGCCCAGTTACCAGCCGGATCCTCAATTCGGAAATACTGACCCCAGAAGGGGGAAACGACACAAAGTTGCTGAGCGCCTTGGGAACGCATCAAGCTGACCCATTTCTGGTAATGCTCGGCAATGCACGCGCATTGGGTTTGCGGCTCGTTGAAGCCCTCAAAGATGAGGTGGTGGTAGTCTTTGTAGCGGTTTATTATCCAGCCCCAGGTCCGCAGCCAATCCTGCTCGTGAACATGAATTGTGTCGTTGACGAGCCAATTGTGATAATCCACCAGAAAGTAAAGGCCCTCTTCCTGCGTCATGGCCACGGCCAGGTCCATGGCCTCCCAATCAAAGCGCGCCCACTCCGCATCGTTAGGCTTAGCGGCGTTAGGCGGATGAAATAGGGGGCGAACGCAGTTGAGGCCCCGCGCCTTTACTGCTCGCAAATAACCCCGAAACTTCTCCGGATCAGTTTTGGCTTGGATCAAACGCTGGCCGCCCCAACCGCTCAAGGGAACGTTCAGCCGGCCATCCACCACTTTCACCATGACGACGTTCGACAGCGGCTTCGGCAGCAGCGCACGGCTTTCCGGGGGCGGCAGGATAGCCACTGCTGTCTGCGCTTCACTGGCCCCCGATGCGCATCGAAGGCCAAGAATGCCCCCGACGACCACGGCCAATGTCGAACTTCGGACGTTTCGTAACATGCGCATACCGTGACAGAGTGGAACATTCAAGGTCGAGCGCCATTCATCCAGCGTGCGGAGTTAGGCCCCTTTCCCGCACCCACAACAGCTTTCGTTCAGCATTCAACCATTCACGAGATAAACCATGAACACTCACGCCATCTCATTCAACCCCAACGGCTCAGCCCATAGTCTTTGGACTGACGCCATTCCCCTACATGAACTTGGCCAGCTTGAAATCACCCGGGCCAGCAACATTGAATTCAACAACACCGCTCAGCAATGGGAAGTGAAGGACAGGAGAGGCCACATGCGCTTCTTCTCTAAATCCCGATCCGCGTGTCTGGAGTGGGAGCAAACCAACCTGCAGTCGGATTGAGTGCCACCGTGCGTTGGAGTCCAGACGGTAATCACCGCTGCACGGCCCATTCGTTTCTCGGGGCCCAGACCTCCTCATGCGGCTGATTGTCCCGATTCCAGTTGCGTGCCGTTCTGGGAGGAAACAGGTAGTCGCTGCGTTTCACCTGGGTGACATGTCCATCGCAGAAGAGCAGGTTGTAGCCTTGTCCATGCGGAGGAGCCGATTCTTTAAGCTGCTGATTCCAGGGCCAGGGTTTAAGCCATGGGTTCATAAATGGGGGGCCCAGGGTCGTATTCGGCGGCTCAATTGGGAAATATCCTGGCCCTGAGTCTCGCCGAAGTGACCGGGCGTCTGCGACCACATACATCTCGCTGGGTGCCGCCACTTCGGTTTCTCTAGAGACCCACTGGGGGCGACCACCCAAACCGAGCGTTCTCCATTGCCGCACGAACGATGGTGGCATGCCTGGCCAGCCGTTCCAGGCGTTTCCGATTATGCCATTCGCATTGTAGGCGTAACTGGTCCACCAGACTGCTCCATCCGTTGGCGCTGCCGTGTTCGTCGCCCAGAACACCGCCATTCCATTGCGAGTCATGTATGTCGGGCAATGCCAGGAGCGGTTCGTCTAAGCGAGGGGGTAGTACGGGTGAAGCCTGTCCATCCACCCCTGCATGGTCGCCCAATCACGGCATGGCGGGTAGTAATGCGCGTCGGAAACATACATTTCCAAGGCGATACCAACTTGGCACAGGTGGTTCTTGCAAGCGGTGGAGTGGGCTTGAGCCTTGGCACTCGAAAGAGTCGGGAGCAGCAGCGCGGCGAGAATGGCAACGATGGCGATGACCACCAGGAGTTCGAGCAACGTAAATCCCCGAGCATGAACTGGACCCGAAACAAATCTTCGATTACGGCCTACGGCGCTTATCACCGATTTTAGACCGCCCAGCCCAGGAATCGTCACGCAGGAGCACGACAAGCTACCGGCTTTAAGGAAGATTGCGCTCAGTGGTGGTGTGACCCGACGTCGTCTGGAGCGATCTTCTTGGCCTTGCGGTGAGTTGCGTGGAGGAGCCAACCCAGCAAAAGCGCGCACACGATTACCGCAAGGGGGAGCATGCCACGAAAAAGGTGTGGGCGATACACCGCCTCCCCAACCGGGTTTGGATACGAGGCATAACTGGCCCCCAGCACGCAAGTCGCCTGAATGGCCAGCACTGCTGTCAGCACCAATGCCCCGCCTGTTCTCATGCCAACAATTTCGCCCCGCTGCCAGTTTTCGTCAAGGGGTCTGATTGGCTCCATCTTCACGGAATATCATGTGGAGCCTGCGGTGCTAAAGGGTGGTTGTGCTGATTTGCGACAGGCGACTACCCACCACGAGAGGGAATCCAGCGCTGCGCTGCGCGCGTCAGGATTTTAGTTCGCGGAGGCGAAGGTTGCGCCAACGGACGAAGAGCGGGTCTTGACGGTCGCCCACGCTATGGACTTGCAGCCCGATAAAGCCACTTTTCGTCATGCTGTCGTGGAGATCCGTGACCTTAACTCCATTGATCCAGGTTTGGATGTGGTCGCCCTGGCACATGACCCGATACTTAGCCCATTGATTATCCTTAACCAGTTGCTGGATTTCCGCAGTGGGCTTGTCGGGGTCATTCAGGAACTTGCCGCGGCGAGCTTCGTCGTAGATCCCGCCGGAGAAGCCCTCCACGGCAATCTCAACCTGGTAACCGTGGACACGGCCGCTTTGATAAGTTGGCAGGCTCTGGCTGCGGATTTGCACCCCAGAATTGAGCGCGGCATCCACCTTCACTTCAAATTCGAGTTCGAAGTCCGCGTAATCTTTCTTGGTGCACAGGAAGGAGTTGGCGCTCTTTGGCACCGATTTGCCGACAATGCAACCGTCTTCGGCAGTGTACTTGGCCGAGCCGTTCTTTTGCTCCCAGCCCTCGAGATCTTTGCCGTTGAAAAGTGATACCCAACCCTCCTCCGCCCCAAGAGCAAGTTGGGTCAGCGAAAGCGCGATAATGGCCGTGCAAGCGAACCGGTAATACGCATGTTGGAAACATTGGGTCGGCGTTTTCATATGTCGGGAGGTATAAAACGCTTCATGCTTCTGATCAACTCAATTGGGGGCGTCGATGGCCAGCTCCCACGCGGGCGCAGGTCGTTCCAGCAGTGCTCGATACACCCGGTTTTCCTCGAGCATGTACCTGAGGAATCAGGCTAAGCGGTTGTACCGACATCAAAGGTTCTGGATTGGGGCACCGACCACCGTCCTTCGCCAATCAGAGCCGCGCGGCATGAGCATTGAACGACACTTGAGTTCTGTTCGCGGCGTGAAATTGGTTTTACGCCATTGCCGCGCTGGGATATAGCAACCGGTCTGATTTGAAATGAACGAAGCACACATTTTTAAGATTGCGGGCGAGCTCAAAGTGCAACCCCGGCAAGTCGCCGCCACCGCCAA
>OCZT010005644.1_pt1 | contig 12466 bp, 14 predicted proteins | sample 1539031 | NCBI WGS metagenome assembly OCZT01 (sample SAMEA3539308, study PRJEB22396) | soil metagenome | biome: tundra; feature: field; material: soil | place: USA | collected 2010-05 | depth 0.15 m | reverse complement strand
CATAGCGACAATTCCGGCGGGCACGAACCCATACTCCGTCACCGTCGATCCTTCGGGTCAGTACGTCTATGTGGCGAATGAAGGTGGCAACAACGTCTCGCAATACACCATCGGCACGCCTAGTTCGTCGACGCCTGGTGCGTTGACGACGATGTCCGCCGTGCCCGTGGTCACCACGATGGCCACAGCGACGACGGTTGCGGCGGGTGCGCAACCGATATCCGTTATCACCGCGCAGTAGCGGCGCATGTGGATAAGGATGCAGATGCCTTATCCACCGCCCTCAATAAACAGGCTGAAACAGAACATTTGAATCTCAGGTATCAGCTTCCGCATAAACGACAAGGCCAGCGCAATACTGGACTTGTCGTTTTTCCCCACTAACATACCTTTCTCTCAGCCCCCTGCAATCGATGAATTTTTCTCGTGCACTGATTGAGGGCTGAAATGGGGGAAATTCTTGGCCGTCTGCTTGTGGCATAGACCTGCCATTCACCAATATCCGAAAACGACCCGAGACATTCTCGCCAAAGTCATACGACATTTTGCTTCAGCATCAACGTTCAACCAAGTCATGAAAAAAACCGAGCTTAACCTCCCAATTATTGCGTTCCCTCAGCTTGCACGAGCGCGTGGTGGCATACTGGAAACATGTGGTGATGGTGGATAATTTATACGACAATTCGGATGGCGGCGCATTCCTGTCGCCAAGCTCATTATGCTGATAAGGAGAAAACATGGACACATTGCAAAAGATAATAATTTTCGTCACGGTGGCCTTGGTTGTTAGCGGCCTGATCTGGTTTATTTTCATAGCGCATTGAGTGGCCGTTGCCAGCCGGTAAGAGGCCCGCGGCGGACGGTTGTCATCGAAGCAAATCTAAGTTGCGATGTGGGCAGATTGTCCATGAGCGATTTCGCTTGGGCTTCGTATGAAGCGTTATTGGCGTAACAGCCTTGATCAACTATTAAATGAGATCCATCCGTTTTTTTGAATAATTCTGGCTAGGATAGATATGAAAAAATATTTTTGGCTGGAACGCTGGGAGCGGGAAGAAATCGGTTTTCACCAGAACGAGGTTAATCCTTATTTGTGTGAATACTGGCAGGAGTTGCATCTTGCCCACGACAGCGTGGTATTCGTGCCGCTGTGCGGCAAAAGCCGCGACATGCTATGGCTGCGCGAGCAGGGGCATCAGGTCTTGGGTGTGGAACTGAGCAACATCGCGGTGCAAGCGTTCTTCGAGGAAAACGGCTACACCCCGCATCACGTCACCCGCGGAAAATTTGAGCATTGCGAAGCGGATGGCATCCGCATCCTGTGCGGCGATTTTTTCGATTTCAGCAAGGATGACTTGGCAAAAGTGAGCGCGGTGTACGACCGCGCATCGCTGATTGCGCTGCCGCCGGAAATGCGCGAACGCTATGTCCGCCACTTGGCGAGCATCCTGCCGCCCGCAACGCAAATCCTGCTCATTACTGTGGATTATCCCCAGTCGGAAATGCCGGGTCCGCCATTTTCGGTTTCTCCGGGCGAAGTAGAAGCGCTCTACCGCGAGCACGCCGAGGTGCGCTTACTGGCGCAAATGGACGTGCTGGCGCAAAACCCGCGCTTTCAACAACGCGGCTTGAGCCGCTTGCAGGAAAACATTTTCCTGCTGACACTGCGCTAGCTTGAATAAGGTTGCTAGACGGTAATGATCAGTTGATCGAACCAGACCGGGTCGAAGAAAAGTTAAGCAGCAGATCGAATAAAGGGAATCTCTGGAAGCGCAACTTTTTCTGAAATCGTGACTAGGCGAGATGTGGTAGCATAAAATTCCATGCCACACCGATCACTGAACATTCACCGCCCTATGCCCTTTATAAAGCGCTTCCTGACTTGGGTGCCGCTACCTGTTGCGCTGTGCGGCACCGCAACAGCAGCAGGCTGCAGGAGGGCAAAGCGGTGGTAGTGTTCTCCTTGCTGCTGATCAGCAGCATCACTATCCTCGTCTTCTACATCATTCGCATCAAGCGCAGGCTTGCTCGCGACATTACCGACCGCAAACAGTCTGAACAACGCGAGCAAACCCGCAACCATGTGTTGGAACTGCTGGCCCATGGCGCATCGCTCGCCACCATTCTGGAGGCTATCGTGCGTGGAGTGGAGCAGGAGCAACCGGCCATGCTTTGCAGCATCCTGCTGCTCGACAACGAGGGCAATCATCTCCTGACCGGCGCCGCGCCCAGCCTGCCTGATTTCTACAACGCCGCGATCAACGGGATCGAAATCGGCATCGGTGCCGGCTCTTGCGGCACAGCCGCCTTTACCGCCCAGCGTGTCATCGTTGAAAACGTCCAGACCCATCCTTACTGGGCACCCTATAAGGAACTCACCGGTAGGGCGGGGCTGGGCGCGTGCTGGTCGGAACCCATCCGTTCAGCTTCAGGCAAAGTGCTCGGCACCTTCGCCATTTATCATCATCAAGCGCACCAGCCGACTGATGAAGAGATCCGCCTGATCGAGCAAACCGCCAATCTGGCCGAGATCGCGCTGGGCCGCAGTCATGCCGATCAGGCGCTCAAAGAGAGCGAGAAACTGCTCTCCGACATTCTGGAAAACGTCACCGCCTACATTTACATGAAGGACACTAAAGGCCGCTACCTGTTCGCCAACCGCCTGTTGCGCGAGCGGTTCGATGCGCCGATGGAAGAGATCGTGGGCTACGACGACAACAAGTTCTTCGATGCCGACACCGCCGCCAATATGCGCAAAGACGATTTGCGTGTATTGCAGAACGGCGAGATGCTCCAGACCGAAGAGACCAATCTCAACCTGCTCACAGGAGTAACGGATGTCTTCCTGTCGGTCAAGCTCCCGCTGCGGCGAGAGGATGGCAGCATCTATGCTTTGTGCGGCATCTCCACCGACATCACCGAGCGGAAGGAGGTGGAGGAACACATGCAACATATGGCGCAATACGATGCACTAACCCACCTGCCCAACCGCGCGCTATTCAACGATCGTCTGCAGCAGGCGATCGCTGCCGCCCAGCGGAATAAAGCGCATCTGGCGCTGATGTTCATCGACCTGGACAAGTTCAAACCGGTCAATGACACGTACGGTCATAGCGTGGGCGATCTATTGCTGAAGGCAGTCGCGCTGCGCATCCAGGATTGTCTGCGCGAGTCGGACACCGCCGCGCGGATAGGCGGCGACGAATTCGTCATACTGTTACCGACCATCGAAACGAAGCAGGATGCCAGCAAGGTCGGGGAGAAAATACTCCATGCCCTCAACCAGCCTTTCGAGCTGGCGGGACACAATCTGCAAATCTCCTCAAGCATCGGCGTTGCCGTCTATCCGCAACACGGCAGGGACGAGAAACGGCTGGTCAAAAGCGCTGACATCGCCATGTATCATGCCAAAAAAAATGGCCGCAACAACGTCAAGATTTACCAGCCCGGAATGCAGGAAATCAACCAGTGAAGTGTAGAAGTTCTCTTCATGCGTTCTTACTATAATCCTGCCTTCGCATGTTTTTCGCCGCCCGTCGGCCATTTTTAGAATAATCACACATCCCGTAGCCGGGATTTTATAGGTGCCATCCTGCAATGAAAAAATCTGAAATCAAATTTACCGTTACGCTTGACGAAAACAAGATGCCTGAAAAGATCGACTGGAGCGCTTCCGACGCAAAAGCGGAAAGCACCAGCAAAGCGGTGATGATCGCTCTTTGGGACACCAAGGAAAAAAACACGCTGCGTATCGATCTATGGACCAAAGACATGATGGTGGATGAGATGAAACAGTTTTATCACCAGAACCTTTTATCCATGGCAGATACTTTTGAACGTGCCACCGGAGAAGTGGAAGCAGCAAAAGCCATGCGCACCTTTGCCCATGAATTTGGTGAACGTATGAATCTGGCCATGAAAAAATAATTTTTATTCTCTGGGTAAGAACAATCAAGTTTAGGTAATCAGGACGAATTCCAAATTTTTAGAGGCACCCAAAAGAGGACGACAATGAATACCACACTGATTACCGGCGCCAACCGTGGGATCGGACTGGAGTTTTGCAGACAGTATGCCGCAGAGGGCTGGCGTGTTTTAGCTTGTAGCCGCCACCCTGAAAAATCAGATGCGCTCAACAAACTGGCGGTTCAATATCCTGAACTGATAAAAATGCATGTTCTTGATGTCGCTGACCATGCGCAGATCGAGCGCCTGGCGCAGGTGCTGGCCAATGAATCCGCCGAAGAGCTTTTGGCCGGGCACCCGATAGACCTGCTCATTAACAACGCCGGCATCTATCCTGATTCTGATAAAAGAGGTTTTGGCCATACCGATTATGCGGAATGGACGCGAGCATTCCGCATCAATACCATGGCGCCACTCAAGATGGCCGAGACATTTGCCACACAAATTGCCCGCAGCAAGCAAAAAACCATCGTGACCATCACCAGTAAAATGGGCAGCATTGCGGACAATAGCGGAGGTGGTGATTACCTTTATCGCTCCAGCAAAGCGGCGGTGAATATGGTCGTGAAGAGTCTTGCAATTGACCTGGAGCCGATCGGAATCACTGCGGTAGTATTCCATCCGGGTTGGGTCAAGACTGATATGGGCGGGCCAAACGCATTGATCTCCGCAGAACAAAGCGTATCGGGCATACGGCAAGTAATCAGCAGACTTACCCTGGCTGACTCAGGAAAATTCTTTGGTTATAACGGACAGGTGATTCCCTGGTAATCATGCCCGAATTCTGCAATCCTGTTTTTATGAAGTTAGTGGCGGCAGGCGTATCAAACCAGACGAGTGGCAACTAAGCGCAAGCAGGCTTTGGATTTTGAACAGGAGATGCAAAATGCAAAAACATAAAGCGAAGCCGACCCCTTTAGTTCTTTAGTTATACTTTTGACAGACGCATGGGGACTGAGTATCAATCATCAGCCCATATAATGCCAAGCTGACCCTTTCAGTTCCGCGCCCAACGTTTTAGAGGCCACTTTCATGAAGATACAGGCGCACATAGATATTGTGCATGGCGACGAACAAGCTAAAGAGAGTAGGCATACCATTGACACAATTTGTTGCGACATCTCGCGTGGCAGCCCATATCGCCCCCGTCGTGCATAAACTCATTTCGAATACCCGCTACCTTCAGCATGAGCTCGGAGATTGGCTGAAAGTCCATGCCGTCGGATGTGGATGGTTCAATGACTGCTTCTTTTCAATTTTTGCCAACGGCTGCAGAAAATAGACCGGTGAACTTCTGGCTCGCAAGCCTGTTATCGTCCAACAGCTTTTCGATAATTGGGATTGGTACTCTCTGCGCTTGAAGGAGCGCCAAAAGAAAGTGGTTTAGTAGCACCTCACGCAGGGAGCTGAAAAATAAAATTGTGCCGACATTCGGTGCATGAGGACCATAGATGGGGTTTAGAGGGGCTTCTGAATGATAAGACTCCTGCACAAGGTCAACGAGGATGTGAACGTTGAATGGGTAATACAAACGTGCGACCCCCGCTGGTTTATGACAGACAGGGCAGATGTTGTCCTTGATCATTCGTGAGTGTTCTCGGTCAACCGTACCGCAACATTCACAGATCATGAAATCACAGACCAGCGTGCTAGCAGCCTGGGAATCAATTTCTGCAAGCTCAACCATAACTTCGGCCCCTAAAGAAAATTAGCTTCGATTTGTTTTATAGCATGCTACTTGTCGGCGGTTTCAAGCCTTGGACAACAACTTGAGTGCTTGGCGGATACCGTCCGAGACGTTGGCATCTTTGGGTAATTGTTTGGCTGCCCAGTACGCTTCCTTGTCGTTGTAGCCCAATGCCAGCAGGGCGTTAACGATGTCGTTGTTTATTGATGTGACAGCCGCGCCTCGAACAACACTCGCGCCGGTCACCACGAACTTGCCCTGCAATTCCAGCAGCAACCGCTCGGCGGTTTTCTTGCCCACGCCGGGAATTCTGGTGAGTCGGCCTGCTTCTTTATTTGCCACCGCCACCGCCAGATCATTCAGGCTTAAACCGGACAATACCGACAATGCCAGCTTGGGACCGACCCCGCTGATCTTGAGCAACTGGCGGAACGCGACGCGCTCTTCATTGCTCAGAAATCCGTACAGCAGATGCGCATCTTCGCGCACGATGAGTTGCGTGTGCAGCACCACTTTTTCATGCAGCACGGGCAGGTTGTAGAACGTGCTCATTGGCACGTCCAGCTCGTAAGCCACGCCCTGCACATCCAGCAAAATCTGCGGCGGATTTTTTTCCAACAGGATGCCTGTTAAACGACCTATCATTTCAAGTGAGTCCCGGAAAAATTAAATGAGCCGCCCAAGGCGGCTGGTTTTTTACTCCTTCCCCCTTGCAGGGGGATAACCAGCGACTTGGCTGGCGTTGTTTGCCAGCTTAGTCGAATGGCTAGTAGTTCCATCAAGGTGGGGATGGCGGCTATGACACGGCGTTGCGAAGCATCCGGGGCGGGAATGGCCGCCTCACACCCGCTCCCGCAAGCGGCTGGCTTCGCCAGTAACGTGTCGCGGGATGTGGGGGTAGAAATTTTGACTGCGCTCATATTTAGATTCTACCCCCACCCTAACCCTCCCCCTGCAAGGGGGAGGGGATAAGGCTGTTAAATTCTGACGGTGTCCTTTACGACTGCATAGATGTTCATCAAACAAGTCTCCCATTTTTCATGCGGTACCCCGCCGTAGCCAACGCACCCAAGCCTTGTCCGCCGTGCGCATGGCAAATCGCGCAGGCCAGTGCGTCTGCCGCATCCGGGCTGGGTGTGCCGGACAACTTCAACAAGCGTTGCACCATTTGTTGCACCTGTTCTTTATCGGCATGGCCGTTGCCGACCACTGCCTGCTTCACCTGCAACGCGGTGTATTCCGCCACCGGCAGATTCGCCAGCACCGCCGCGCAGATCGCCGCGCCGCGTGCCTGACCGAGCAGCAGGGTGGATTGCGGGTTGACGTTGACGAACACTTTTTCCACCGCGACTTGATCGGGCCGGTGCTGCGCAATCACTTCAATCAACGAATTCAGTATGGCTTTTAACCGCTCCGGCAACTCGCCGTCCGGCGTTTTGATGCAGCCGCTGGCGACATAACTCAACTGCTGCCCGACTTTGTCCAACACGCCGAAGCCGGTGATGCGCAGGCCGGGGTCTATGCCAAGAATGCGCATAACCCATTCCGGATTTTCTTCGAGATAGGCCCAGAGAGAATCAGGGCTGCTCCTCTATGACGGCAGTGGTGTAGACTTCCTGCACGTCATCCAGATCTTCCAGTGCGTCGATCAGCTTCTGCATCTTCACTGCATCATCGCCGGTAAAGATCACTTCGTTGGCGGGTTTCATGATGACTTCGGCAAACTCCGCTTTATAGCCTGCCGCTTCCAAGGCCTGTTTCACATTCACGAAATCATGCGGCGTAGTCGTCACCTCGATGCTGCCGTCGTCATTGCTGACGATGTCTTCCGCACCGGCATCCAGCGCGACTTCCATCAAGCCGTTCTCGTCCGTGCCCGGCGCGAAAATCATTTGTCCGCAATGCGTGAACAGGAACGACACCGAACCGTCTGTGCCGAGATTGCCGCCGTTCTTGGAGAAGGCATGGCGCACATCGGCGACGGTGCGCGTCTTGTTGTCGGTCATGCAGTCCACCATCACCGCCGCGCCGTTGATGCCGTAACCTTCGTAGCGCAACTCCTGATACTCCACGCCATCCAGTTCGCCGCTACCGCGCTTGATGGCGCGCTCGACGTTGTCCTTGGGCATATTATTGGAATACGCCTTGTCCATCGCCAGGCGCAGGCGCGGATTACCATCCGGGTCGCCGCCGCCCAGCCGTGCCGCCACGGTGATTTCCTTGATCAATCGCGTGAAATTTTTACCGCGCTTGGCATCCTGCTTGCCCTTGCGGTGTTGGATGTTCGCCCATTTACTATGCCCTGCCATACTGTTCCCCGAAAAAAACCAGCCATGTTGTTCTAAATAAAAAGTTCCGCGATGGTATCATTTCCGTCTCATTAACCCAACATTCAAGGCCTTGGCTGTAAGCCAGAACTGACATGACCAAATCTTTGCTGATTGCCAAAATGCAACGGATTGGGTGACATGCTGGGCGGCATCTTCGGTGGAAATAACGGAAACAGCCGCGCCAGAAATCGACAAGGTATCGGCGAAGCATTAGTCAAAAGTGCCGCGCGCTCCATCGGCTCGGCAGTCGGACGGCAGATCGTTCGCGGTGTGCCGGGCTCGATGTTTGGAAATCGCAGGTGATCACTTCTGGTTTTTAGGAAGGAGAATATCAAATGAAAACTATACTGATTGCAAATCCAAAAGGCGGTAGCGGCAAAACCACGCTGTCGGTCAACATTGCCGGATTTCTGGCCAATCGCGGTCAGCGCGTGGCCCTGCTCGACCTTGATCGCCAACAATCCGCCTCGCTGTGGCTCGCCACACGCCCTGACAATCTCCCTCCGATACGAACACTGGAATCGAAAAAAGAGGAAGCACACCGCAACGACTGGCTGGTGATAGATTCACCCGCTGGCCTGCATGGCAAGAACCTTGCCCATGCCCTCAAGCTGGCCAGCAAAATCATCGTGCCCGTCGCCCCATCTTTATTCGATCTGCAAGCCAGCCGCGACTTCCTGCAAATACTGGCCGAAGAAAAGAAAGTGCGCAACAGCAAGTGCCACATCGGCATAGTCGGCATGCGCATGGAGATGCGTACCAAAGCCGCTTGGGCGCTGGAACATTTTCTCGCCACCCTTGATCTGCCGATACTCGCTTACCTGCGTGAGACACAGGTATATGTGAATGCCGCCTTTGAGGGAAAATCCCTGTTCGACCTGCCACCCTACCTCGCCGAGCGCGAACTCGAACAATGGGCGTTTCTGCAGGACTGGCTGGAGAAGGACTGATTTGCCCGTCCGCAAAATCGGACTCCGTTCACCGGTTATAAAATAACAAACAATGAATCTGACGCTTTCCCTTGCCCGCATGCGGCAACTTGCACCCTTGCTACTCGTATTGGTCAGCGCGGTGGTTGCAGTTGCAGCCTATTTGCAGGCATTGAACTTTCCGTTTGTTATAGACGATATTGCTTACATCAATTGGAATACTAAACTGACAGGACTGCACCTGAGCGAACTATGGCGACTCTTTAACCGAGCCTTATAACGACTTTTCTGAGTTTCTTCCGCTGCGCGATCTTTCCTACTGGTTCGATATCACGCTGTTCGGCCTGAACTCAGCCGCGTTCCGGGTGCATAACATCATTCTTTATCTGCTTTGCCTGCCGCTGGTCTATGCCACCACCTTGAGCTTATGGCGATACTTCTGCCCAGCGGATGCCGCAAGCGCGCCATGGGCAGCGGCTGCAGTCACCGCATTGTTTGCGCTGCATCCTGCGCACGCCGAAGCCGTGGTTTGGATCAGCGGCCGCAAAGACGTGCTTTCAGCCATGTTCTCGCTGCTTGCGCTGTGGCTCGCCGTGAATGCAAAACGGGAGCAGGGACTTTCCCCCCGATATGCCGCAGCAGCCTTGCTTGCGTTGCTGGCGGCGATGCTCTCGAAAGCGACGGCTGTTGCGGTGGCACCGGTCATCGCCATGCTCTGGATCATCTTCTGGCGCGATATTCCGGCCCAGCACAGGCGCCGCTCACAACTGTTATGGCCTCTTGCCAGCCTGTTATTAGCAGTGTGCGTTGCCCTGATCTTTACGGCAAGCAGTACAGTGAAAGAGCCCGTTTATTTTGGTGTTGAGGCGGTCACCCGATTGTTAGCCGTGCTGGGGTGGCTGGCTCGTCTTGCCATCAGCCCGGAAAGCCGCCATTTTTATTACCCGGTATTCGAGGATACATACCTTCCGTTCAGGGTCGCACTCGGGGTAGCGGTTCTGGCAGCGGCCGCAGCCGGTGGAGTGATGATCCTGCGCAGACGCTCTCTGGAGGGGTTTGCTCTGGTCACTTTTTTGCTGCTGTGCATGCCTTACACCCAGCTGGTTCCTTTCGTTACGGATTCGCTCGTATCAGACCGTTTTTTGGCGCTTGCGGTATAGCCGGCCATGCTGTTGGTCGTCTCACTAGCATGGCGTTTGAACCCCGTTCCCCGCACCGCCCTGTTGCTCGTCGTCGCGCTGGCATGGATCTTCCAGACCGTCGAGCGGCCACGCGACTGGCGCAGTTTCGAAGCGCTGGTAGACGCGGATTTGCGCGCATATCCCGGATACTATATGCCTGCTGTATTTAAAATCTCCAGTTTTCAGTTACCACGCGGGCAGTATCGCGATGCGGAGAACGCGGCCAGCAGCATAACAACCCCGGAGATTCGCGATACCATGGTTCGGATGATCAAGATCCATCATGGCGGGGATGCCGATGCCGTAGCTACCGGCAAACTCCAGGAAGCAATGGCTATGCTCTGGATGCTGGGACATGACCTTAAGCAATTCCCTGTTCAAGCCAGGTGGAATCAGCCATTAAACAATCTCTGGATAAAAATGCCAACGTTTCTTGCAATTGAATGGGGGTATCTGGCCGCTCGTTTTCCTGATGATGTGTCGGTGCGCTACAACGCCGGGTTATGGATGTTGGATGCCCATAGATACGATGACGCAGTAACTTATTTGCGCCTTGCAACGGAGTCGCAGCGCCTCCCGAGAACCGTGCGCGGGATAGCCTTCGAGAGCCTCGGTCTTGCCTTGATGAATTCCGGGCATATTGCCGAAGCGGAAGCACCACTACGCGCCGCATTGGAACAGACGCCGCTAGATTTGCGCGCATATTGCTCGCTCACTGAGGTGTATAAGCAGAGCGGTCGATTCGAGGAAGCCGCGCGCGCTGCGGCTAACTGTCCGGGCGGGCTCAGCGTGCCGCGATATTGAAACGCATGATACGGTAAAAATCCGCAAAGCAATGTTCAACGCCGGGTTCACCATTCAACGCTTTACCGTTCTGCCTGAGCGCGTCGTTTAATTTTTCCGCCACGTCTTCCTGCCAAAATCCCGGCAGGAAAGGTTCGAGACGTCCAAGCAGCCAACGGAATGGCATGAAGCGATACAGCCAGTGCCGCTGCGGGGTTGCGGCATATTCTGTGATCAGCACCGAGCCGCCTGGACGAACCACGCGCGCGATTTCGGTATAGGACTTATGTCGCGCTGCGGTGGGCATTTCATGGAACAGAAAGAATACGATGACCTGATCGAATGCGTCGCTGGGATAAGCCAGACATTCTGCGTTCATGCGCGCCAGATGGCAGCGATCCGCGAAGTGTAGCGTCTTGCGCCGCGCCAATTGCAATTGGCCGGTAGCGATGTCGCACAAGTGAATTTCATTGCGGGCACTGGACAGGAGCGACGGCGTGAGCTTGCCGTACACGCAGGTCAGTTGCAGTAGCTTCGCGTGCGGCATGGTCTCGACTTGTGCCAGTGTCTTTTTCAGCAGCCGGTCGTATTGACCGAACAGAATGGCGTTGATGACGGGTTGATGATCGAAGAACCAGATGCCCCAGCGCCACAGGTACGCCCACCAGTAATAGCGCGCGAGATACTCTGGCACACCGTCGAGAAATTTTTTGTATAAGCGCATACCGGCACGTAAAATAGGGGCGATTGATTAAAGGGAACCCCTAAAAGCTTTCCTTTCTCTTGTTTCCTTCTATCGCCACTCTAAGGTTATTCATGCACGAGAACAGCCTATCGGCTTCGCTCTGGTCTAGCCGCTTATCGAACTGGAATACGTCATCCGGGCCATCCTCATTTCTATTAAGCCCAACCTTGAAGCTTTCCTGAGATATCGCGACTAACAAATCCATGGTGCTGGCAAATTCCGCTGACACCATATAGGCGTCGTTGTGCGACAACTCGCCGTTTTTATAAATCAGCGGTTCCTTCACAGAATCGGGTTTGATCCAGGCCTTCCGGATCTTTCCGATGTTTGCATAGGTGATCTTGCCGTCCTGTAACAGAGGAACATCGTCCTTCACGTTTACTTTTCTGGCGACCACTTTGATCACCCCGAAGGTGGCCCCCGTTCCCTTCATGAACACAGTGATCAACACATTGAGCCACAAGTCGTCCTTGGTCTCCCCGGTTATTCTCAACCCGCATCCCGCTTGCCGGTCATCACCGAAATAATCGACTACCGCCAGGTTCTGGTTCAAGGGGATTACCGGAGAATGGGGGACTGCCGGAGGGGAAGTATCGGCAAATGCATGGGCGGATAACAGTGCCCCAAAGAGAAAACCTGAATATTTCATATACCCTCCCTTCTGCATCGACCATAATGGAATGCTTTGTTCGTGATGGGCAAAGGTTAGCATAATTGGAACGCGGGCAAGATGCCTGCGCTCCCGGAGTTTTTTATACGTTGAAGCGGAAGTGCATCACATCGCCGTCCTGCACGATATATTCCTTGCCCTCCACAGATCGGAAGAGCGTCGTGTAGGGAAAGAG
>OCZT010005642.1_pt1 | contig 12468 bp, 11 predicted proteins | sample 1539031 | NCBI WGS metagenome assembly OCZT01 (sample SAMEA3539308, study PRJEB22396) | soil metagenome | biome: tundra; feature: field; material: soil | place: USA | collected 2010-05 | depth 0.15 m | reverse complement strand
CCACCACGTTGGCGGCCAGCACCAGGGCAAGCTCGCGCAGCTCCGCCAGTTGGCGTGCGTCCGGCAGCCCGGTCTCTAAATGCGTTTCACCTTGTGCCAGGACTGGCCGCGCCGACCGTACGCCTTGCTCGGCATAATCCGGTACTCGGCATAAGGCCGGTTAAACGCCCTTCACGAAAATGAGCGAGCCGAAGCACTTGGCCGTCTCGTCGCTAGCCTTGATCGGAAACGCCCCGGCGCACGACAGCCGAGGCGAAGACGCGAACCCCGAGCCGAGGCGTTTTCGATAAGGAGACTTGAAGGAAGCCGCTGGCGTTTGCGCCGACGCGGCAGCGTTCCCAGTGGCGCCGTCCGTTCGCCGGTCACCGCATTTATCTATTTGAAAATAAAGAGTTTCCCCATCGCAGCCGAAACTGCGTGTTCTATAATGGGATCGGGTGATATGTCTTCGCACAAACCAGACCGCCCTTCTGGGCGAGACGCGGCGCCCGCTCTCTCCAAAAACACCAAACGAACCCAATCCCATTTCCGAACACTCCCCGCCCGCCTCTCCCACTCCCCTTCCACGCTTCCCCATCCCGCTGCGTCAAACAATCTGTGAGTCCGTTTCGGCTATGGATCGGTCTGCTCGCGGTGTCGGCCTTCGCCGCCGACCCTGGGCTGGACAAGCTGCTCAAGAACGTCGAGAATCGCTACAATAAGGCCAAGACCATCGAAGTCCTTTTTAATGAATCGTATACGCCACAGGGGAAGCCCTCGCGCTCGGAAAGCGGGACGCTGATGCTCCGCAAACCGGGGCGCATGCGGTGGGAATACTCCCAGCCCAAGGGCAAGCTGTTCGTCTCCGACGGCAAGTTCCTCTGGCTGTACACCCCGGCCGATAACCGGGCCGAGAAAATGAAGCTCCAGGAAAGCGACGACATGCGAGCGCCGCTCGCATTCCTACTGGGCCGGTTGAATTTCGCCAAGGACTTCCGCAATTTGCAGGCCCGCCCGGACGGCGCCGGCACACGCATCACCGCGGAGCCCAAGACGGACAATCTGCCCTACACGGCCGTGGAATTTGTCGTCACGCCGGATTACCAGATCCGGGAGGTGAAGGTGACCGGGTTCGATAACTCCATCCTCGCCTTCGCCTTCGACCGCGAAAAGGTCGATCCGCCGCTCGATGCCAAGCTCTTCCAATTCAAGGCGCCGCCGGGCGCCGAAGTGGTGGAGGGGGAGCAGTAGGCCGTGGCCGAGTTCGTCCTCAAGTACGCCGATGGCCGCGGGCAGATCCACCAGCAGGTGGCCTCGGCGGGCTCCGAAAAGGAGCTGCGCGACCGGTACTCGCAGCAGGGCTACCTGATTTACTCCGTCAGGCCCCGCATCGCCGCCGCGCTGGCCGGGAAGGGCTCCAGCCGTAAGAAGGTCAACCTGGAGAAGTTCCTCATCTTCAACCAGCAGTTCGTGACCCTGATCCGCGCCGGCCTGCCGATCCTGAAGGCGCTCGACCTGCTGGCGGACCGGCTCACCGATCCCAAACTCGGGCCCTACATCAAGTCGGTTCGGGACGAAGTGCGCAACGGCGCCCTGCTTTCCGACGCGTTCCGCCAGCAGGGCGTTTTTCCGAGGATCTACGCCACCTCGGTGCTGGCGGGCGAGAAAAGCGGCAGCCTGACGGAGGTGCTGGACCGGTACGTCGGCTACCAGAAGGTCTCCCTGGCGGTGCGGAAGAAGGTCATGGTCTCGCTGATGTATCCGTGCGTGCTGCTCGTGCTGGTGAGCGTCCTGATGGTGTTCCTGGTCACCTACGTGGTGCCGACGTTCTCCACGCTGTACAGCAGCATGCAGGCCAAGTTACCCGCCATGACCGAAGCGCTGATCGCCGTCGGAACCACCGCGCGCGCCTACATCGTGGCGTTCGCCGCGGCGCTGGTGGGCGGCATCCTGTTCTTCCGTTGGTGGTCGCGGAGAGAATCCGCGCGCGGCACGATCGATCGCGTTAAGATGCGGATTCCCGTCGCCGGCGAGATCTGGCTGAAGTACCAGGTGGCGCAATTGTCGCGCATCCTGAGCACGCTGCTGACGGGCGGCATCCCGCTGGTTCAGGCCATGGAGACCGCGGCCGATTCGCTCGGCACGCCGCTGCTCCGGGAGGCGGTGGAGCGCGCCGGTAAGAGTGTGCGCGAGGGCCAGTCTCTTTCGTCCTCGCTCAAAGCCTCGAAACTGTTCCCCGGCCTGGCCATCGACATGATCGAGGTGGGCGAATCCACCGGCGCGCTGCCGGCCATGCTGAACAGCGTGGCGGAGTTTTTCGAGGACGACGTGAACACCCGCATGGCGGCCACCCTCTCGCTGGTCGAGCCGGCCATCATGATCTTCATGGGTTGTTTCGTGGCCTTCGTGTTGATTTCCCTGTATCTGCCGATATTCTCTCTGGCCGATACCATTCGGTGACGTATGGCGACTATCGATAGATCGAGGCTCCCCGACCCCGCCGCCGAAGCGGAGCAGTCGCGCTCCATGGCGGAGCGCTACCGGTGCGAATACGTGGATCTGCGGGAAGCGGCCATCGATCACGACCTGTTCCGCTCCATCCCGGTGGACCTGATGTTCCGCTACAACTTCGTGCCCATGCAAGCCCGCAACGGCACGCTGGAGATCGCGCTGGCCGATCCGCGGAACCTGAACCTCATCGACGAGCTTACCCTCCTGCTGAACCGCAAGCTGCTCGTCAAGGTGGCCACGCTCACGCAGATTTCCGAGCTGCTGAAGAAGACCGAGCAATCGCAGCGCGTGCTGGAGGAAGTCACCGAGGGCTTCGCGCTCGACGTGGTGGCCGAGGACGGCGATTCGGACGAGACGCTTTCCATCGACAAGCTGACGGCTACCGATAGCGACATCGCCCCGGTGATCAAGCTGGTGGATACCACCATCTTCAATGCCCTGGAGCGGCGCGCGAGCGATATTCACATCGAATCGCGCGACCAGGAAGTGGCCATCAAGTACCGCATCGATGGCGTGCTGCACTACGCCATGCCGCCCATCTCCAAGGACTGGCAATCCACCATCATCTCGCGCATCAAGGTGATGAGCGAGCTGGATATCGCCGAGAAGCGCGTGCCGCAGGACGGACGCTTCCGCGTGCGCTACAAGAACCGGCTGATCGATTTCCGCGTTTCCATCATGCCCACCATCCACGGCGAGGACGCCGTGCTGCGCGTGCTCGACAAGGAATCGATGAGCGAGAAGTTCGCCAAGCTGTCGCTCGACGTGGTGGGTTTTTCCGAAGGCGACCTGACGAAGTTCCGGCGCTACATCATGGAGCCGTACGGCATGGTGCTGGTGACCGGCCCCACCGGGTCGGGCAAGACCACCACGCTCTACGCCGCGCTGAGCGAAATCAAGAACGACGAGGATAAGATCATCACCATCGAGGACCCGGTGGAGTACCAGATCAAGGGCATCACGCAGATTCCGGTGAATGAGAAGAAGGGGCTCACCTTCGCGCGCGGGCTACGGTCCATTCTGCGCCATGACCCGGACAAGATCATGGTGGGCGAGATCCGCGATCAGGAGACGGCGCAGATCGCCATCAATTCCGCCCTGACCGGGCACCTGGTGTTCACCACGGTGCACGCCAACAACGTCCTCGACGTGCTGGGCCGCTTCCTGAATATGGGCGTGGAGCCCTATAATTTCGTTTCGTCGCTGAACTGCATCCTGGCGCAGCGGCTGGTGCGCGTGATCTGCGATCGCTGCGCGCGGCGCGTGCGCTACCCGGATAGCTTCCTGGTGGAAAGCGGCCTCAATCCCGACGAGTGGCGGGACTGGTCGTTCAGGGAAGGCACGGGATGTTTCGAGTGCGGCGGCACCGGCTTTCGCGGCCGCTCGGCCATCCACGAGCTGCTGGACCTGAACGACCGCATCCGCGAGATGATTCTGAACCGCAGACCGAGCTCGGAGATTCGCCGCGCCGCGCGGGAAGAAGGCATGACCTTCCTCCGCGAATCCGCCGTGGAAAAGATGCGCGCCGGCGTAACCACCCTGCGCGAGATTAATAAGGTGACGTTCATTGAAGGCTAGAACCATGGGAGAATTCACCGCCGAGGCGCGGAGGCGCGGAGAAGAAACCCGAAAGAATGGCGTGGCGTGTTTGGCACCACTGGCCGATGCCCCCACTTCGGGCGCTGAGGGAGCGGAGAATCGCGCTCTCCCCGAACATCGGTGCTTGGGTCATGTACATTCCTCCGCCCCCTCCGCGCACGAACCCCGGGGTCGATCCTGGCGTGAATACGCCGCCGACCCCATCTCATTCTTCTCCGCGTCTCCGCGCCTCCGCGGTGAATTCTCGGTGTTCCCATGCTCCTAGATCGTCTCAAGGCCCTGCTGCTGGACCCGCCGCCGGCCATGGCCTTCGAGATTTCCGGGGCGGGCATCGCCGCCGCGCGCATCGAATCGCGCGTGGAGTTGGAGTTCCGCCCGCTCAAGCCCGGCACGCTTGCCATTTCTCCGGTGAAAGAGAATATCGCCGATGCGGACGAGTTTTCGCTCGCCGTGCGTTCGCTGGCGGGCGCACAGTCGTTCCGCAAACGCCGGGATGTCGCGCTCATTCTGCCGGACAACTGCGCGCGCATCATGGTGCTCGATTTCGACAGTTTTCCCTCCGACCCCAAGGAGCAGCTTGCGCTGATCCGCTTCCGCCTGAAGCGCAGCGTGCCGTTCGACGTGGAGTCGTCCGCGGTGAGCTATTGGGCGCAGCCGGCCGTTAACAAGAAAACCGAGGTGGTCGCGGTGGTGGCGCCGCTCGAAATCGTTTCGCGGTACGAAGCGCCGTTTCGCGCCGCGGGGATGCTTCCGGGATTGGTGACCACGTCCGCGCTGGCGGCTCTGGAACTGGCCCCGGAGGGGGGGATCGCGGTGCTGGCCAAAATCACCGGGCGCGTGCTTTCCGTGCTGGTGCGGAGCAAGGGCGCGCTCAAGTTGGCGCGGTGCCTGGAACTACCGTCCGCCGGGTTGGAAGATGTTGCCGCCGTTCTGATCCCCACGTTCGTCTACGTGGAAGACAACCTGGGCGCGCGGCCCGAGAAACTCGTCCTGTGCGGATTCGGGGCGCGGACGGAAGACGCCGTGCGGCATTTCGGCGAGGAGTTGGGCGTGGAGACGGAGCCTTTACGGTCGCCGCTGGGAACGCCGGGAGAGGATAACGCCGGGCTGTTGGGCTACCTGCGGTCCATCGCGAAGAACAATTGAGATGAAGATTCCGATCAACCTCGCCAGCCAGCCGTTCCAACGGGTCCGCGCCATGCTGCTGGCGTCCGTTGCGGTGAGCCTGCTGCTGGTGGCCACGCTGGGAGCGCTCATTTCGCTGATCCTGACGGACCGCGCGCAGGTGGCCGACGTCCGCCAGGACGTGGGCCGGCTCAACCGGCAGATCCGGCAAGCCGAGGCCGAACAGGCCAAGCTCGCCACCGTGCTGACCAGGCCGGAGAATGCCGAAGTGCTGGAGCGTAGCGTCTTCATCAACACGCTCCTCTACCGCAAGTGGATAAGCTGGACCCGTATTTTCTCGGACCTGGAGAAAACCGTGCCGTACAATGTGCGGATCGTGGCCATCCGTCCCACCCTGGACGCGCGCAACCAGGTGGTGTTGGATATGACGGTGGCGTCGGAATCCCCGGAACCTGAGATCCAACTGCTGATCGCGCTGCAGGACTCTCCGCTGTTCGGCCAAGTACTGCAGCAGCAGAGCCAGCCCCCCACGCAGGCGGATCCGCTCTATCGCTACCGCCTCACGGTGAATTATGCTCAGAAACTTTAGCCTCGGCAAGATGAAGCTGACGGGCGTGTCCATCAAGGACCCGCGCGTGGCCATGCGCGCCATCATCGGCGTGTTGCTGGCGGCCAACCTGGCGGCGGCGGTGATTGCGTTCAAGCCGTTCGGCGGATCGGCCGGCGATCTGCGTCTGGAACAGGCCGCCCTGGGCCGCCAGCTCACCGAGTTGGAGAAGCGCGCCGGGGCCGCCAGACGGCTGGTGGACAAGGTGGAAATGGCGCGGCGCGAAGGCGACGGGTTTCTGACGAAATACGTGGTAGACCGGCGCACTATGTCCTCGGCGATCCAGGAGGAGCTGAACCGCATGGCTAAGGAAGCCGGCGTCCGCCCGCTGCCATCGGCGATCCAACTGGAGCCGATCGAGGGTAGCGACACATTGCGGATGGCGACCATCACGGCGGGATATGAGGGGACCTACGCGAACCTGAAGAAATTCGTGGAGATGGTGGACAAGTCGCCGCGGTTCCTGATCATCGAAAATATGACGGTCGTCTCGCCGCAACAGCAACAGGCGGCCCAGCTTGTGAACGTGAGCCTGAAGCTGGATACGTTCGTCCGGGAGGCGCCGGGGGCGACTTCATGAAGCTCGGGCTGGAAAACAAGAAGGCGACGGTGTTTCTGGGCGGGTTGCTCGTGCTGTTCGCTTACCTGATCTATACCAACGTGTTTTCGGGACCGCCAGCCCCCTCGGGTGGGCGCCAGACGGTCGCTCCCACGGCCGATCGGGAAGCGCCTCCCGTCATTGCGCCACCCGCGGCCCCTGCCGCGGCGGCGCGGGTTCAGGCGCCGGGCGGCCGAAGCGACGAGTTCCACCCCGTGCTGCGTTCCAAGCATCAGGAAGAGCGCATCAACCCCATGGAAGTGGACCCGACGCTGCACCTGGAACTGCTGGCGAAATTGCAGGAAGCGGCTTCGGAAAATGGCGGGCGCAACCTGTTCCAGTTCGGCGCGCCGCCTCCGCCGCCTCAGACCCAGACCGCCAAGCTGAATCTGCCCGAGCCGGTCGTCGTGCCGCAGCCGCAGCCCGTCGTACCCGTCGTACCCCTCCAGCCGCCGCCTCCGCCGCCGATTCCGCTCAAGTACTACGGCCTTTCGACGGCGCGGGCCAACGGAAAGAAGACCGCTTTTTTCCTGGATGGCGAAACCATCCTCATGGCCGGTGAGGGCGAAGTGCTGCAGAAGCGTTACCGGGTGGTGCGCATCGGCGTCAATTCGGTAGTGTTGGAAGATACCCAATTGAAGCGCGAACAATCCGTTCCGCTGGCTGGAGATCCCAATGCGCCGGGATAGTTCCCTAACCGCCAGATTCGGCGCTATTGGGGAACCGCTCGCTGACGCTCGCGGCTCCGTACGGAGCCACGACCGTGAGGGAGTGGTGTCCCGGGAGGGCACAACATCACACGGTCGGAGACCTAGGGAATCGGGCTACGCCCTGCTGCTGGTATTCCTGATGGCGGCGGTGGTCGCCATCTCGCTTTACAGCGAGATTCCGCGCGTGGCCTTCCAGTCCCAGCGGCAGAAAGAGCAGTTGCTGATGGAGCGCGGTCTGCAGTACCAGCGCGCCATCCAGGTATTCCAGCAGGTGAACAAGGGTCAGTGGCCGCGAAATCTCGACGACATCGAGGCCCTCAATAACCGCCATTTCCTGCGGCACAAGTACGTCGATCCGATGACCGGGAAGCAGGAGTGGCGCCTGATTCACATCCAGGGCGGCGTGCTGACCGATTCGTTGGTGACCAAGAAGCCAGACGATAAGCAGTCTGCCGGGACCGAGAGCAATTACATCACCGCGTACGCCGGCGTCGGTCAAACAGCGGTTGGCGTCCAGGTCCAACGGCCGCAAGACCGCCGCCGCGCCAGCGAAGGCGGCGCGGGGGGCGGCGAGGGCCAACTGCCCATGATGCCCGGCGCGCCGACGGATCCGTCCGCGCAGCCGGTTTCGGAGCCGCCAGCGGCAGGAGCGGCGCCAGGCAATCCGCCGGGTGCGCCGAGAGTGCCGGGAATGCCGGGCATGCCGGGATCCACCCCTCAAGATCAGGCGCCGACGGACACCAGCGGGTCGGTGTACGTGAGCGCTTCGCCGGGAGTCGGCGCGCAGATGCCTGCCCAGCCGGTTCCGGGAGGCATGCCGGTTCCCCCCATGCAGGGTCTACCCGGACAACCGGGATATCCCAATCCGCAGATGCCCGGGGCGAATGGGCAAGGCCAGAATCCCGCGCTCAGCATGATCAATCGAATCCTCACGAGTCCCAACCCCCAGGCGGCGCAGATCGTCCAGCAGGCGCAGCAGCAAGGGGGCCTATCCGGCGGCAACCCATCGGGCGCGATGGGCGGCGGCGTGGCGGGCGTGGCCAGCAATGCGGATCGGGAAGGCATCATGGTCTACAACGACCGCACGGTCTACAAGGAGTGGGAGTTCGTTTTCGATCCCTCGAAGGTAACCCCGATCGCGTCCAGCAGCGGAGTCCCCGGCGCCACTCCAGTGAACCAGATGGGGCCTCAACAGGGGCAGATGGGAGGCGCGCGCCAGGCGGCGCCGGGCGGAATGGGAATGCCTGGGGGAATGGGACCGCAAGCGGGACAGCAGGGCCCCCAGACGGGACAAGGCATGCCAGGGAATGGCGCAGCCGGTGGACTTCCCAACGGCCCCGCCGGCATGCAAACCGCCGGCGGCCCCTCCGGCGGCCTGCCTCCGGGTTTCCGGATGGGGCGGCCGTAGTTTATTACACAACTATTACGGAACATAGGGCCTTGTTATAGTCGAAGCCTGTTAGCCTTCGAATTAAGGGCTTGTTTTCCCGCAGTCTTCGCTACCCATGAACAATCCTCATCCCAAAGGGTCCCGCGCTCGCGTCCTGCTCTCGTCCGTGTTCGGTCCGTATGCGCGCGACGATGAATTCGGCAGCCGCTCCATCAATCCCATGGAGCTTTACCACAATCAGGTGACCAAGGCCCAGGGCTCGTTTTCGCTGCGCCGTTTTCACCGGTCGTGGGGCATCCTCATGATCCAGGAGAATATCTCGGCGCCTTGCGCGGTCCTCGATTTTCCCACCCGCGAGGCCTTCGCCCGCGAGCTGAAATCCCACGATTACGATATCGTCGGCATCTCCTCCATCATCGTGAACGTGGGAAAAGCGCGTGAGATGTGCCGCATGGTCAGGGAACTTTCGCCCCGCTCCACCATCGTCGTGGGCGGCCACGTGGCGGCGATTCCCGGCGTCGAGCGCATTCTGGACGCGGACCACATCGTGAAAGGCGACGGCATCGCCTGGATGCGCGAATATCTTGGCGAGGACGCGGCCGCGCCGATCCGCCATCCGGCGCTCTCTTCGGGATTCGGCTTGCGGGTGATGGGCGTCAAGATCCCCGCGATGGCGGATGCGTCCGCCACCATCATCGCCTCCATGGGATGCCCGCTTGGCTGCAACTTCTGCACCACGTCGGCATTTTTCGGGGGCAAGGGGAAGATGCTGAACCTCTACTCCACCGGGGAGGAGCTATTCCGATTGATGGAGGAGGCGGAAGCGTCGCGCCACGTGAAATCGTTCTTCATCATGGACGAGAATTTCCTGCTCCAGAAGCGGCGCGCCATGGAGCTGCTGGCCTGTATGAAGGCGGCGGGAAAGAGCTGGTCGTTGCACATCTTCTCTTCCGCGAACGCCATACGAAAGTACAGTTGCGAGGAGTTGGTGGAACTTGGCATTTCATCCATCTGGCTCGGTCTGGAATCGCCGCGCTCCGGGTATGCCAAGCTCGATGGCGCGGATACGCAGCGGATGAGCCGCGAACTGCGGGAGCATGGCATCGTGCTGCTTGGCTCCACGATCATCGGGCTCGAGCATCACACGCCGGAGAATATCGCCGAGGAAATCGAATACGCGGTCGCCCATGAGACCGACCTCCACCAGTTCATGCTCTACACGCCCGTGCCGGGGACGCCGCTCTACGGCGAAATGGTGGAACAGGGGCGGCTGCTCGACGTGGACCTGGCCGATATCCATGGCCAGGACGCCTTCAATTTCCGCCACGCCGCCATCACCCGCGAAGACTCCAGCAAATTCCTCAATTGGGCTTTCCGGCGCGACTTCGAGCGCAACGGCCCGAGTCTCTTCCGCGTTTGCCGCACGACCTTCGAGGGCTGGAAGCGCCACAAGAACGATCCCGACCCGCGCGTGCGCGAGCGGTTCCAGCGGGAGGCGCGACTGCTGCGGCACGTTTGGGCCGCCGTCCTGTGGGCCATCGAGCGCCGCATCGGGAAGGACAACGGACCCGTGGCGCTGCAGGTTCGCGCGCTCCGCCGCGAACTGGAGCAGGAGTTCGGACTGGTTGCCGCCATCGCCGGCCGTCTCCTCGGCCCCATCCTCTGGTGGACAAGCCTCCGCGAGGAAAAGCGCTTGGCCGCCGGCCGCAGCTACGAACCTTCGACCATCATCGGGCGCCGCAACTGGGTGGAGCCGAAAGAGCGGCTTGACCACTCCCCTGCGATCCCGGCATACTGACTCTGGGGATCTCTTTTAAGATTTATGGCCGCTGATGAACGCGGATTGAGAACAAGACAATCTCATTCTCAGAATCGGCGTTCATCTGTGTTCATCCGCGGCTAAGAAGTCTTTTTCAGAAGATCGAACTCGGCAAGAACGTCCTCCATCGGAACTCCCTTGCCGCCGCGTTGTCGAAACCAAGCTTGGCCGTCGCGAAAACGCCGGCGGTCTTGCTCGGTCACGGGTTCATCGTCAGGCGGAGCCGTCGCCACGGCGCGAGCGACCGGATCGAGCAGCATGAACTCCAGGAACCGGACCGCGGTTGCGATTTGCGAATCCGGCAGTTGTTCGATGAGTTGGTGCGCGTCTTGCTTTTCAGGTATGGTTTCCATAGGCGACAGCCTATAAACAGTATGCTACAGGACTTGCAGTGCTCTCACCCCCGGCTCTCTTCCGCACCCGTCGGCGCGGTCAGGCGCACCAGCGCGCCGCCGCCTTCGCGGTCCAGGAATTCGACGCGGCCGTTCACCATTTCCGCCCGCTCCCGCATCGAGACCAGGCCCATGCCCTGGCGGTCGCGATTGCCGAAGCCGGCGCCGTGGTCTTCCACTTCCAGCACCACGGCCTCCGGGAGGAAGCGCAGGCGCACGACGGCGGTGGGCGATTTCGAATGCCGGGCCACGTTGTTCAGCGCCTCCTGCATCACGCGGTACAGGTGGATGGCCAGGCTGCGGTCCACTTCCCGGCTGACGCCCGCCTTCTCGCAGCGGGTGACGATGCCGGTCTGCTTTTCGAAGCGGGGCAGGTAGGCGTCCAGGGCGCTCTCGAAGCCGGCTTCGTCCAGGGCCACCGGGTGCAGCGCGTGCGAAAGGGTGCGGACTTTCTCCAGCGTCGCCTGCACGATCTCCTGGATTTCGCGCAGCTCGGCGCGCCCGCGGTCGTCCTCCGCGAAATCGCGGCGGGCGGTGCGCTGCAGCATGGCGCCGATGGCCGTGAGGATCTGGCCGAACTCGTCGTGCAACTCGCGGGAGATGGAACGGAACGTGTTCTCCTGCATGGAAATCAGTTGCTGCGCCAGCTCGCTGCGCCGCTCCGAGAGGGCGGCCACCCGCTCGAACAGGCGGCGGATGTACTGCACCAGGTAGAGGCTGGTGAGGACAATCGCCACCAGCATCGCCGCCAGAAACCAATAGGCGTTGCGCCGCACCCCGGCGTAGATGCCCGTGACGCGCGCACTGGCCTCCTGCTCGGCCTCGTTGTTGGCTACCAGCAGCCGCGCCACGGCCGCGGAGAGCGTCTCCTGCCGCGCCTGCAGAGAGAGCCGGATGAGGTCCCGCGCCTTGGCCTGCTCGCCCGAATCGGCCAGGGCGAAGACCCGTTCCAGGGCGTCCCAGAACTGGGATACGTTGGAGGAGAGCTGCCTTCTTTGATCCAAGTTGGCAGGCCTGGAGGCCGAGCCCACCGGCGAGTACTTGGCCTCCTGCTCCAGGGCGTCCGCCAGATCGGTCCGTATGCGTTTGAAGGGGCCTTGCCAGGCGGTGAGAGGATAGGGTTCGCTGCCATCCAGCATGTCGCGCATGGTCAGGGCGATGGAATTTAGATTGCCTTGGATGCGGAGCAGCAGGAGCGAATCGAGGCGGTTGCGGTCGATGGCCGTGGTTTGCAGCTCCTCCAGACCGCGAAGCTGCACGAAGGTGAAGCCGGAGTAGACCGCCACCGCCGACAGCGTGACCACCAAGCCCGCCAACAAACGGATTGTGGGAGAACGGCGGTCTTCCATGACGCAACGCGGGTCCGGTCTAATCTCTTTCTATTATTGGCGCGCCCGCATTCGCAATAGTATCCTACTCTTGCGTGCTAATCCTTTCCCAACCTGATTGACCGCTCCGTCGGGGGTGGCTCCCTCGGGGAGCGGTCACATATTTCGGAAACGCGACACTGGCACATTCGGGGGGGGCGGCGTGGAGCCGATGTTTCTTCCAGTGTTGGCGGCCTACCCGTCATCCCAAAACCAGTGCGAAACCGTTGTATGATTCCGGTTGTGATGACGAAGCCATCTATTGGGGCGGGGATATGAGACGCTTCGCGCGGTTCGCCGCGCCGGCGCTGATGGGGGCGCTCGGCTGCGGGTGGCTGGCGTACTCCCAACTGAGTTCGGCCAACCAGACC
>OCZT010005641.1_pt1 | contig 12469 bp, 11 predicted proteins | sample 1539031 | NCBI WGS metagenome assembly OCZT01 (sample SAMEA3539308, study PRJEB22396) | soil metagenome | biome: tundra; feature: field; material: soil | place: USA | collected 2010-05 | depth 0.15 m | reverse complement strand
AATCACAGAAACGCCCTGCGGCTACGAAATCAGATACCTGCGCAGGGCTTCCCTAGTGGTTATAACGCGGAGAGGTGGCAGAGCCCGGTTGAATGCCCCTGACTCGAAATCCCTTTTGAGCCTCAATTGCGCTCCGAGCGCCATTCTCGAACTGGGTTGCACTTAATCACATAACTTACATCGATTCAATGGTTTTCATGCAGCCCTTCTTCGCACCCTGTTGCACGGCCAAGCACCAAACTAAAATTGAAACTGACACCAGAACTGACACCAACCAGAGTTCGCGCTTTTCGAACCGCTCAATGCGCTCACGGCTCGAAAAGGGACGGACAACTCCACCCTCTTAATCCTCAGGAATCTCTACCGTTCCGATAAAGATGAGGGATTTCCCCTTGTTTTTCAAAATCGCTCCGAGCTTTCCCATCGTCTTTTCATTCCGAGCTGAGAAAGAATAGGGCAAAACAGCGGCTTCAAAAGTGCAGTCGAAATCGACGTGTTTGCCAGTGATCCGCACGACTTCGGCTATTGTGACCCGGTCTGCGTGAATCACAAAAGTCGATCCACGGCCATACGCCAACCCACTGACACTCGGCGGCCAACCCTCCAATTCTCCCACTGTTATCATTTCGATCTCCCATTGTTCTGCATGTTTTTCCAACCGGCGCAGATCGGGGCACCCGTCGGTCACTTGTGAGTGGCCGCCAGATAAATCAGCGCGGTTTGCGTGGCGAGCGTAATCAAGACCACGCTCCAGGTTGCCCACACGACGCCTCTGGTTGCGCTTGCCAGAGATTGAGTCTGACTGGCGAGCTTCTTTGTCGTTTCATCTAATTGCAGGTTCGCATCCAGCCTTTTCTTGGTCGCGCTAGTTAATTCGCGGCTTGCGTCGCGCAAGTTGATCCCGACTCTCATCCTCAAAGCAGTTTCCGCCAATAGGTGATCGGGAGAACCGCCCTCTCCACTTAGGAACTCGTTGAAATTCGCCGAATTGCAGAGAATTTCCTTGCGACCTTCGTCTCGGCTCGGTTGAATTCTGTTAGAACTGCGGGGCTGGCCAATGTTTATGGGGGTTTGCGTACCTCTGCTTGGAGCGGAGCGCCTTTCCCCCGATTGCCGGCGGGAGTCGGACCAAGCACCGTCAGCGGCCCGCGAAAAGGTCAACGATCTGCGCGCGCTGCTCAGACGCAACAGCCTGGGAGGACGATTCGAAGACAAGGCAAATGGCGTGGAGATGCACTGGCGGGGCGCCTCTCCACGCCAGGCAAAACTCATCGAGCAAAAAGTTAGCGCGGCATTCGAGCCGCTGGCACAGATGGATGGACTAAGGCTGCTGGAGTTTGATGCTGGGCTGGAGCTGCGCGTGGGCCGCGACAAGGGCGGCGCAGTTGAGACGATCGAACGGGAGGCCAGCCCCGGCGCGCCGGTTGCGTTCCGGGGCGACGATTCAACCGACGAAGCGGCGTTTCGAACTCTCAACTGCGCTGGCTTGCGCGGCATGAGCGTGCTCATGCGCCGTCAGTGGTGCGAGACCGAGGCGAATGTTTGGCTTCGGCCACCGGGCGAGTTGAGGGAGTTCTTGGAACAGTGGCGGTTAACTTGCCGCGCACAATCCTGAAGTGTGCATTTCGATCCGGGAATCTACTTGCGGTCCTGGGAATGATTGCTCATTTAATATCAATCATGCTCGCCACATAGCGGTCACCATCAAAACGGGCTGTCACGCTGACTGAGTCTCCTTCATGGAGACGCTGGCTTGCTGGGAGGCGGACGGAATCAAAAAAGATTTGATAGCTCTTTTCGTCTCGCGGATCCACCAAAACGAAGAATCCTGAGTGCATGTCAAGAGAGGAGAGTTTTCCGCTGAACTCGAATGTCGATCCTGGTGCGGCCAGGATCACGATCTGACTGGCAACACCTCGGCCTCGCTTATCAGATTGAAACTTAACCGAAATGAGTGCCCCTTTCACAAGATCCGAAGGTCCGGGAAGCTCTGAAGGGGAGGCGCCCTGACCCTCGCGAGCGACGTGCGCGTCGATCGGCACCAGCAGCTTGATGGGCTGCTGAGAGAGGGCCGCACCAATTGTTAGCTCGCGTGTTTCCGGATTGAAGTTCAACACCTGGCCTTGGTATTCACCTTCAGGCGATCGCGACAGCATGTGGATGCTCAGAGCGAACACGCTCGTTTTGTCAAGAACTGTCTGGACCGAGGCATGGTCGTAGGAATGCAGATCGTGAAGCGGAATCTTCTTTCCATCAAGAAAGACCTGGGTGCGCGCGTCAAACAATATCTTTACTGGCCGCTGTCCAAATACCTTCAACATAAATTGATCGCGTACAAAATCCACACTCCGGATCTCGCCGCCTAGAATTGTGCTCTTTCCTTCGGGCGCGGCTGGCAAGGAGGGCAAATCCCTCGCCGTGCTCTCTGACATTAACGCGGACTTCGGGCTGGCAATTCTTCCTGATGTTTGACCCGCAGCCAGCATTTGGCCAATTGCCACAACGCCAAGCATCATCGCTGCGAGAACGTGGTCCATACAGCACACACCTTATCCATTGCAAATGCTAAGTTGTTAGACAAGTAGCCTGAAGGCTGCAAGTCAGAGTGAATGGGCTGCAACACCTGAACTAATGCTTCCGTGCATCCCGGTTAAATGGCCCGTGCTGCACAACTAAATGAGTGCGCGCAACTGATCTTATTCATCGTCGGCCGCGCAGAAAGGTCAAAAGAGCACAATGTTCAGAAGGCCACTTCAACTACTCGCAATCGTCGCGGTCATCGCAGGCGCGGGGTCTCATGATATCTGGGCTCGAGACGGTTTGACGATCACCCTTCCAAGGCGCAGCCAGTTAACCCCTGTGCAGCGCCTGAATCGTGCCGGTGTTGACGCGATCAAGAAACACCAGTACGACAAGGCAGCAACGCTTTTCTACAAGGCATATCTCTATGATCCTGCCGACCCTTTCACGCTGAACAATCTGGGCTACATCTCCGAGATACAGGGAGAGCTGGATCATGCCCTCAAGTTCTATGCCCGGGCATCTGAGCAAGGCAGCAGTGCGAACATCGACAGGAGCAATTCGAAGCAGCTTGAAGGCAAGCCGATGAACTACGCATTCGAGTCCCTTCGAGATGTCCCTATGCAAGTGAATCGCATGAACGTGGAGGCCATGGCGCTTTTGTCGGACAATCGGGATGTCGAAGCTATCACTCTACTCGAAAAGGCCAGGTCAATAGATCCTGTGAGTCCTTTTACAAGAAACAATCTAGGTGTGGCTTATGAAGCCATCGGAGACTTCGACAATGCTTTGAAGAATTATAGCGCAGCAGCCGATTTGCAGTCCTCGGAGCCGGTCGTCGTTACGGTTGACCGCGCGTGGAGAGGAAGACCTGTCAGCGACATGGCAGCAGAGAGCGCCCAGCGATTGGAACGACGGATCAAGAAGATGGACCCCGCAGAGGTCCATGCCATCATGCTCGCGGTTCGAGGAGTCTCCGCGGCAAATCAAAACGATTGGCTTTCGGCAAGACAGGACTTTTCCGATGCATTCTCGATTGATCCGAGCAGCGCATTTTCGCTCAACAACCGCGGATATGTTGCTGAGAGAGATGGTGATCTCGAGACTGCACAGTTCTTCTACGACAAAGCCCGGAAGGCAGGCGGCTCCAATGAGCGCGTTGGACTCGCGACTCAGCATTCGGCAGAAGGCAAAAGGCTCTCTGCAGTCGCCATAGACAGCAACCACCATGTTGGTGGCGAACTTGACAAATACAGTTTGGAGCGGCACCGGGAAACAGGTCCGATTGAACTGACACCTCGCGGAAGCCTGCCAGCGGGAGATTCCGAGAAACTGCCAGCAGAACATTCGCCTTCGGACGCACCGTCAAACCCACCCCCTTCGGCTCTTTCACAGTACCCTCACGAATTGTAAAAAGGAATTCGTCGAAATGACCACATTCGCCACACAGTCTATGTCGCACAGATCAATGACCATCCTTTCAAGCCTGCTTCTTGTGCCGGTGGGTGGGGATAGGCCATCTTCATCGAAGATGGAAGATCCCAGGTCGGCAGTTCGACACTTCAACCGGGACGAGTTTGACAATCTACTAACTTTGGCCGGCTCGAACCATGTGGTTGTGCGCGGGTTGGAAGTAATGCTGCGCATGACTCGCGACATCAAGGACGACATACGTGCCGAATGGGCTGAAGCTGCCCTTGATGCCGAACGTGCTCGAGTCAATACGGCGGTAACGTTCCTGCAAAGCATTTGCGCCGCGTTCGAAAACGAAGGATTTGGCGTTACTGTAATTAAGTCGCTTGATCACTGGCCTGATCTTGGCAGCGATTTGGATCTGTACACGGATACGCAGCCGGAAGACGTATTCAGACTTATGACGAAGCATTTCCACGCGGAGATGGCTTCACGAAGCTGGGGAGACCGCCTGGCTGGTAAATGGAACTTCCTTATCCCCGGACTACCTGAGGCAGTTGAGATTCACATGGGCCGTCTTGGGCAGACTGGAGAGCAAGAAACAATCGCCTCGTGCCTGGCCAAGCGCAGCCGGATGGTTTTGGTCGGTGACCGTGCGTTTCGAGTTCCATCGGCATCGGATCGCCTGATGATTTCTGTGCTTCAACGAATGTACCGCCATTTCTACTTTAGGTTGTGCGACATCGTGGATAGTGCCGCGTTGTTGGAGGCAGGTGGAGTTGATTACGAGGACTTGCGGTCTGCGGCGAACTCTGCAGGCATCTGGGAAGGGGTCGCGAGTTATCTCGCGGTTGTTTCGGATTACGTGAGACTGTATCGAGGTTCAGGCCTTGATCTGCCCGCGTTCGTGATAGCTTCTGCTCGCTTTGGCGGCGACGAAGTTCACTACGGCAATGGCTTCTTGCGCGTGCCGATCATGCCTCAATCCGCCATGCTCTATGGATCACAACTTGCCGGTTCGCTGCGAAGGCGGGAGTTGGGCAATAGTGCGCGACTCAGCCTGTTACCTTGGCTGGCCACCGCAGCGTTGGTCGGCCAAAAGATTACCGGAAGCGACAAGGGCATTTGGTAAGCAATCTGTAGTCAACGAAAGATGGAGCTACCGGGAGACCCGGCAAACTGTTATGAGCGATCTTATATCAACGACCCCCAATTCGAAGTTGGTTGGTGTGCTATCTAGCAGGGGTTCCACGCGGATGGCAAAGGAAGCATGTGCCCCCTCGTGGCCTTCGTTGGCGGAGGGCTTACCTGTTGCGTCTCCACCGGGTGGCCTGCTGCCGCCGGAACCGAACTGGCGACCGATATTCGCCGCCGATCCACTGGCATTCAAGCGTGACAAAACCTCAAGCGCTATCTCATTCGGCATCCATGTTGTGATAATCACGCTGGTCCTGTCGCTGGCAGTCAAAGCCCACACAATCATCACGGCTGCTGCAAGCGTAAATGTAACCCCTTTGGACTTGACGAGTTATACGCCACCAATAGTTTTGCCAGTAGCGAAACCGATCGGTGGTGGCGGCGGCGGCGGTGCGCACGAGGTGGTAGAGGCCAGCAAGGGACATCTGCCGGAGATCGCGAAGTATCAGTTCGCGCCCCCGCAAGCAACCAGGATCGATCGACCGAAGCTCGCGATGGAGCCCTCTGAGCAGGCAAAGATTCCGGACAACAACAACCTGCCCAATATCGGTGTGTCTGAGTCGCCGCAGATCAGATTGGTTTCGCAGGGAAGCGGCACCGGTTCAGGATTCGGTCAGGGCCTAGGCGGCGGCATTGGTATGGGTCACGGAACTGGAGTGGGCGCAGGGAGCGGCGGCGGATACGGCGGCGGCCTTATGAGTGTGGGCGGAGGAGTGGCTGCACCGCACGTCATCCATTCCGTAGAGCCGGAATTCACCCAGGAAGCGCGCCAGGCAAATTTCCAGGGGAACGTTTTGATTCAACTCATCGTCGACTCACAAGGGAATCCGCAGGATATCCGGGTGACGCATCATCTCGGCATGGGGTTGGACGAAAAGGCCATTGAAGCTGTCAGGCAGTACCGGTTTAGTCCGGCCATGTACCAGGGACATCCTGTAGCGGTGCAGATCGTGATCGAAGTTGACTTCCATCTGCATTGATCGAGAGGGGCGGACGAATACCAGGTAGCTCACTTCGGGTACATTTCTATGTTCACAGACTTCTTCTCCAAATCGCGCACCATCTGGCACACTCCTCTCGTGGCCCTGATTATGTATGGCTGCAGTGGATTGCCATCATTCTCCCAGGTCCAATCCGCACCGCCAGCGCAGGCTCAAGCCGGACCAACCGCCAACATAGAAGATCCCACGCGCCCTCAGGCTCAGCTGAGTCTGGATTTCGACCGCGACCCTGTACCTTCGCCCGACCCGGAAGCCAACGCGCCTGTTAGCACAAGTTTGCCAGCCATGGACCGCTCCGGTGAGCTTCATAAGCGGCAGGATGGCATCTATACCATGCACACAGATGTGGATGAGGTCTTGTTGAACTGTGCAGTGGTTGACGAGAAGGGCCAGTCGGTCACTGATTTGCGTGGTAGCGACTTTCGCGTTTGGGAAGACGACGTCCCGCAGACCACCAGGTCGTTTCTGCACCAGGACCTGCCAATATCGCTAGGCATCCTTGTCGATAATTCGGGATCAATGCGTGATAAGCGTGCGGCGGTCAATGCGGCAGCTCTGAACCTGCTGAGGGCATCAAATCCGCAGGATGCGACCTTTATCGTGAACTTTTCCGATCATGCCATCTTGGATCAAGGCTTTACCTCAGACATCGTCGCACTAGATCGAGGACTCTCGCACTTCGATTCCAAAGGCACTACGGCGATGTTCGATGCTGTGGCCGCTTCAGCGGATGAATTAGCCAACCACGCGAAGCACCCAAAACAGGTGCTGCTGGTGATTACAGATGGTGCGGACAATGCGTCAAGGCTGGACATGGAACAGGCCATCCACCGTGTGCAGAACTTGGGCGGACCGGTGGTCTATTCGATCGGACTTCTGTTCGAGACCGACAAGGAGGAATCGCAGCGAGCGAGACGGGCTCTGGAGATCTTGTCGCAGGAGACGGGTGGCATTGCTTACTTCCCGAATTCCTTGCAGGATGTGGATAACATCGCCGTCGAGGTTGCTCGCGATATTCGGAACCAATATACAATCGGCTATCACTCCACCAAACCGGCCAACCTGGGGGGCTACCGGGTTGTGCACGTCGAGGCAAAGGCGTCGAATCATGGGAAGCTGATTGTGAGAACGCGTAAAGGCTATTACGCTAACAAGCAAGCGCCGCAGCACATGCAAACAGCTCAAGAAGCTAAGTAGTGAAGAGATGGCTTAACCAGTCGGGCCGGGCATCTTCAAAGGCTGTGTCTTTTCGCGGCAGACATACTTGGCATGGTGAAGTTCCCCAGGGAACATCGAAGATGCTCCCTGGAAGATACTCAACCCCGTCAATGAGGGAAGGCAGCAAGATCGCTCTACCAATAGGTCAGACTGAAGTTGTCCAGGTGCGTGGTATACGGCGTTTGCTTGGCGTTACCGTCCATCTGGTAGTTCACTGTGACACCGTACCAACTTGCAGGAACATAGAATGGCGGATAGGTCTTGTTCAAGACAATGGTCACACCATTCAGTGTTATCGATTGATACAAAAGTGAATTGTCGGCATTCCGCTGCATTTGAAGGGTGACGTGGTTCCACCCACCATTTATCAGATTACAGGCGGCGCCGGTCGACACCCATTTCGCATTTGCGTTATCCCAGATATCCCACACCTTGCCGCCCAGGTTGTTGCATTGCGTGCCCCATATCTGCCCGACGCTATTCATGTACATGTTGATATCAAATTCCAGCACCTGCGTGACGGATGCATTCGTCACGTAGAAGTCGGCATCGTAAGTGAAGTTGTGCAGGGTCGGCATTAGCGTGCGATTGGTGTCAGGGAGATTCTGCGTGGAATATTGGCCGATGAGCGGAAGCGAAAACAGCGCATCGCCCCAGTGAGCGGTACCGCTTGCTCCTCCGAGTGTGAATTGTGTCGCATGACCACTCAGTGAAGGTGAAGCGACGTTGAGCGTGTGCGAGAATTGAAAGCCATTGCAGGGCGAGGGTGAGCAATCCACGTAATTAGGCGATCCCTGGCCCCAGCTGTTCCATCCTGTGCTGGTTTGGAGATTGGAGAGTTTTGTCCCGCTTCCCTGAACGGTGACGTTCACAGGCACGTAGGAAGCTCCGCCGCAGGCGTCCCACTCTTCCACGACTGTGTTCTGAGAGCCCGCGCCCAGAGTCACTTGAGCGTTTAGTTTCGCCCCAGCTTGCGTGAGAATCAGTTTGTTGTTCACGTAGACGCCCATGGAGGCCACGCCCTTAGAACAACCGGTGGTGGCTGTCGCAACATAATTCGCATGCGAACTCACTGTGCTGTTGATTGCCGGTGATATCACGAAAACTCCAGCCTGGCTGGTGACCGTGATTACCAACGGTGTGAAAGTGGCGCCTCCGCAATAATCCCACTCCTCAACGACGGTATGGTATTTGCCGGGAGCGAGGGAAACTGGCGTGTTAAGGCTGGTTCCATTCTGTACGATAGTCAGTTGATTGTTCACATAGACGCCCATGGATGCGACGCCCTTCGAACAGGTGCTCGTGGTGGCGGTGGCTACGTATTGCACCGGCGAGCTAACCGTTGCACCATTTGCAGGGCCGCTAACAGTGACGCTGGCGAGCGCTGGCGTCGCGAATGTCACGAGAATCAATGTAGCGCTGTAAAAACTTTTCATCATTCTGCCCTCATGTATCTACTGCGATCCCAGATTTCTGCCGCGGACAAAGATGATCGTGATACTTTTCCGCGGGTCTTTCCTTGTGGTCAACTTCAGTCATTCGGCGTTCCGGCCGCGGTCGCGGGGGCCGGTCGTATCGAGCCAGCTTTTCAGACAGTGCACTCGTACATGCGCACACCTTACGCATTGCTCGATGCATTGAAGTTTGTTGCCGGGCAATCAGGCAACATCGGCGAAAATGTAGGCTAAATAACTCGCCAATGCTGCAAAAAGTTCAAGGGGGCCAAAGCTAACTTCCCACTCGACCGCAAAGAGACAGTCGAAACTTATCAGACAATCCTTAATCAAAGCGGACTTACCGCATCTAACGCTCTACCCGGAAATACGTCCCAAGTCTCCACCTGAGTTTCCGGTGGCAACTTCCGCCGTCGGCTACCATAACAACGGTGGTCTTGACTGTATAATCCAATACACTTTGACGTCTGGATGTGACGATCGTCACACCTTATTGGTTACCAAAGTCTTCTTATGCGATTAACGCGGGAAGGATCATATATTCCTGCCGTCACATCAAATGAGATGATATCCAGCTGCGATGCATCGGGGCTTCCGGATAATTCCAGGAGGTGGTCAACTTCCCGTTTCTACCGGCTCTGTATAATCCGACACGCAAATCAAGTGTAAGCCGATACGCCGTTTCTGTATAGTCCTATACACATATTTCGCTGAAAGTTATTGGTACCACGAAAGCCAGGTGGCGAAGGTATCTCCAGATCGACTCAACTTGAATGAATTCGACCTCCAATCGTTGGCTAAAACACGTCCTCGAAGAGGCATAACCCTATATTTGATAGTCAGATAGATCTATATTGAACTTTGAAGTTGGATAATGGATTTGATCCCGGAAAAAGGCGGAGCGGCTGAGTAGGTCAGCCGGCAGCCGACAAGCTCGCGGCGGCGGAGGCCATCGAAGATCGGCTGACAGGGAAGCAGCACGCGCGCAACAACCGTCTTAGCGATTTGTCATCGCTGGCGCCGCGAGTCCACCTTCCGAAAGACCTGTTGAGAAAGCTTCACGCACCTGGCACACTGACAACAGTCTCCGATTCATGCGCGACCGCTCGACGCTCTTTGATGGTCTCGCCATCCATCTATTTGGGAGCAGACATTTGAGTTGTTGCAGGCCCCTGTACCTTTGGAACAATTTGGTCCATCGGCAATTCCAGGGAAAAGATCGAGGCAGAACCTTCGTCCGCATACACCCAGATGCCGTGGAAGGCCTCTTGCAGTTCTGGGTGTAGCGCCAGCAGCACCGTCATCAGCTCGGTCACCTGCTGCCGCGCAGCCGGGGGATCATGCAGTTGCGTTGCCTGCGCAGCGTCTGGGGAGTAGTGGACCTCAAGATCCAGCGGGCCGAGGGTCGTTGCGGTGTCAATCGCTGTCACTTGAAACACGGAACCATGCGCATCGAGCGCCATTGGCTTTGTGCCGGGAAGCGTGTCAGGGCGCACCAGCTCCTCTTCATGCTTTAGTTTCTCGAGATTTGGACTGGACAGGAACTCAACCGGGTCAAGCAAATATGCCGCCACACGGTAATAGAACCATGCATTCCAATTCATCTTCTTTTGCGCGTATTCCCTTGCCGAAGTCCAATACCAGAGTCCATCGTGCCCTACCTCGACCATCGGCCTGGTGAAAAAGCCGGCAAGCAACCAGCGATGCGCAGCGGTTTCTGACAGGATAAGTGAGATCTGCTGCGGCTGAGGCACGCCGGTGGCGTGAAGAATGGCCACCGCATACGTTCCTGGCGGAAGTTCCGTAAAGTTTAAAACAACAAGAGGTGTTCCACAATAGAAATCTGTTCTGGGGGAGCCCGCAGGCTCGGTTGGGGCGTCCAGCATATATAGGCTATCAACCGTAATGGCGGCTTTTTGCACCAGCGGCCTCAAGCTATTGGCCGAACCCTCAATCGCCGTGAAATCTGCCGCCACCGCTGGAATCGTGTTCGCTTGAAGGGCCTGTACATTTCCACCCTGCACCTCGCTGGCGATGCTGCGAGCCGCATTCGAGATTGCATCGCGCTCTGCGATCGTCATTTGCGATTGAGTTTTGCAGGAAGCGGCCTTCGAAATCAGGGGAAATAGCACTCCCGTAAAAGTTACGAACAAGAACAGGACATACGGACCGTTTCGGAGTCTGAGTTGCATGGTTACGACCTTTCGCCGCGGTTGCTTGGGGAGCGGATCAACTAACCTGATTTGTCCTACGCCACCTTAACTAACCCGGTATTATAATATAGTTAGGCTGCATTTTGCGCCGGCGCATCAAGAGGATTGTCACTAATGTTCTTCCGCATGGGTGAAACACTTTTAGCGAAGTGGAGAACGGCAATTTGCACTTGCTGTGCAGTTTTGACTTGCGCCGCATCCTTCTGCTGTGCGCAAGCGACGCAAGATCCTCGCCGGTTGCCTACTGACTCGGATGTCCGCACGACCAGGCACGCCGCACACTCGGCACGGACGCACTCAACGACTCTACCCAAACACTTGACGGATAAACCGGGCCGGAAGAGGCCGGAGCTACAATCTCCTTCCGAAACATCTACGCGACCCGCAACAGTGAGCTTGAACAACGGAAGGCTAACAGTAGACGCGAATAACTCCGACCTGACCCAAATCTTGCAAGATCTGGCAGACATCAGCGGCATGACTATCAACGGGCTGATGAAGGGACCTCGCATCTTTGGCGTCTACGGCCCTGGAAACTCACGTGACATCCTTACCTATCTCCTGGCTGGTTCCGGATACAACTACATCATGGTGGGCGGCGCTATGAACAGCACACCCCGTGAACTGCTTCTCATTTCTCGGAAAAGCAATGCACCTGCGATTACCCCGGCCATCCAACGGCAAGTACCAGCCATGGAACGAGATGAAGATGAGCAGCCTGAATTGGAGATGGCCCCACCGGTCCCGAATGCGCTGCCCCTCCCGGATGCATTAGGCCCGGGCGCCATCTCTCCAGCTCCGTCGCCAAACGACATGGACGACAATACTCGGGTGCAGCAGAATCTGCAGCGGCTGCAGCAGATGCAAGAGCAGCAGCAGAAAAATGCTCCGAAGTAGCCGTTGATTCGAGCCCGGCCGATCTTTGTCCTCCCAAAGTCCATTTTCGTTGGGATTACTTTCAAGCAGCGAGACCTTCCCGCTCAAGCTACCTCGATGCCGGCTGCAACTACTTCGCTTTACATTCACTGCGGCAAGGTCGCTACAGCCGGAATTCCGCAAGCGTGAGGTTCAAAGATCCCTTGCGCCGGCTGTTTTGCGTCTACCTTCTCGATATTGTCTGTCTCTGGCTCAAAAGGATCGAGGAAGCGTTGAAATAGCTAGCGGGCCTGTCAACGTGAGATATCGTCCTCTTCGCATGATGGTTTGGGTTTAGTTCATAGGCGAGTATCCGCAGATTCTAAGTAACTTAAGGATGACGAATGCGCTATTCCCTTGAAAGCGATCCTTCCCTGCTCGACGGGTGAGACTTCGAGGAGATCGTGCCACCTATTTCCGGACGCGCGACTGCTAAGTTAACGACTCAAGGCAGCGCGGCAGTTATTTCTTATGAATATCGGATCACTGCTGTCCGGTTTAGTTTAGATTTGCCGCCGTCACGCTTTTTGGAGTGTGT
>OCZT010005640.1_pt1 | contig 12469 bp, 7 predicted proteins | sample 1539031 | NCBI WGS metagenome assembly OCZT01 (sample SAMEA3539308, study PRJEB22396) | soil metagenome | biome: tundra; feature: field; material: soil | place: USA | collected 2010-05 | depth 0.15 m | reverse complement strand
ACGCCGGCACGCACGAATTGAGCGTCATCGACTTCCCCGCGCTGCTGAAAAAGCTAGCCGCCCTGCCCGCCACGCCGCCGCCTCCGTCAGTGAAGGACAGCTATGCCAGCTCGCGCTCCGTCGTGGATGTCCCCAACGATCTGTCCTTCCTCTACGGCCTGCGCCACCGGGTGCAGCTCAACGGCCACGGTCCGCGCGCGCTGAGCATCGTCGGCAGCCGGGCCATTGTGGCCGGCTACTTCTCGGACAGCCTGGACGTGGTGGACCTCTCCGCCGCAACCCCCATGACTGAGTCGGTGGCGCTCGGCCCCAGGCAGCCGATGACCGCGGCGCGGCGCGGTGAGATGTATTTCAACGACGCCACGATCTGCTTCCAGGGCTGGCAAAGCTGCGCCAGTTGCCACGACGATGACGCGCGCGTCGATGGCCTTAACTGGGACCTGCTCAACGACGGCATTGGCACCCCCAAGGACACTAAAAGCCTGGTGCTGGTCCACCAGACGCCGCCCGTCATGAGCTTGGGCGTCCGGGCAACGGCTGAGATTGCGGTCCGGAACGGCATTGCCAACTCTCTCGCCACTTCGTTGCCTGAAGAAGTGCCGACGGCGATGGACGAGTGGCTCAAATCGCTCAAGCCGGCCCCCAGCCCGCACCTGGTCAATGGGCGTCCCTCTGAGGCAGCCCGGCGCGGCGAGAAGCTGTTCAAGAGTCCCGAGACGGGTTGCGCCAACTGCCACGACTCGGAACTGTTCACCGACCTGCATTCCTACAACGTCGGCACGCAGAACCCCTTCGACAAGGAAGACAAGGAGTTTGACACGCCGACGCTGCGCGAGCTTTGGCGCACCTCCCCCTACCTGCATGACGGCTCGGCCGCGACGATCCGTGACGTGCTGACCACCCGCAACCCGAAGGACGAACACGGCAAGACCTCCCAGCTCACCGCGCGACAACTCGACGACCTGGCCGAATATCTCCTCTCCTTGTGAGCAGTGGAATCCCGCTGGAGGAAAGGGGCATCCGTAAGCCCGAACAAGCGGCTTGGCTAAACCCCAACGCAAACCGGAATTTGGGGGCAAAAATGGCTAAAGTAACGCAATAGACAAACCGGGAGAGATTTGAGATCGTGGTGCTGGGCAAGCGTCGGTGGCGAATAGGCTCAAACTCCCCGATTCGCCCGCCACAGCAGCACCGCGCCGACCGCCTGGAAGATAAAGTTCGGCAACCAGACAATGAGATGCGGCGCCCACTCCGGACGGGAATCGAGCGACTGGGCAAGCAGGATGAAACTGTAATACCCAGCTACCAGTAACAGGGCGATGGCGATACCAACGTTGGTCTCACGCCGGTGCATCCGAATGCCCAGCGGAATGCCGACCAGGGTGAAGCCAAAGCATGCGAAGGAAAACGCCACCTGCTGATGAATCTGGAACCGGATCGGTGTCGTGGGATCGCCCAGCACCTTCTCCAACTCGCGTTTCCTGGCCTGCAGTTGCGCCTTCGTCAGGTTCCGCCCTGAGGTCTGCCGCGCCAGACGCTGCTCCCAAGCGTGCAACTCGTCCCAGAGCTGCCCGCTGGTCATGTCGCTAATCTTTGCCTGAAACGATGGCTGCTGCAGCACATTCGTCCGCACGACCGTCATCTCCTTGAAAGCGTTAGGGACGGGTCTGCCTTCGCGCATGACCACGCTCTTAACGTCGTATAGGCTCAAGATGACGCGCTTGTTCGGCGCGTCCACCTCCAGCTTGCCGCGCGCCGCACGCAGGTAGGTCACACTGTTCGTCTCGTCCTTTAAGTCCCAAACCATCACGTCCTGCAAGTCCCCGCCCCGGTTCTTGCCCACGTGAAAGATGTAGCCCGGGAAATCCTTGATGTATTGGCCTTCAGGCAGTTGGGCGCCCGAAAACCCCAGGCGCAGGTTGTAGAGTATGTTGGTGTAGGCAACCCGGCAACGCGGCCCGATTTCCATGTTCACCAGCGCGCTCAGGGCGCACAACGCCAGGCTCAGCAACAGGATCGGGCTGATCAGGGATAGCAGGCTGATGCCGCTCGCCCGCACCGCGGTCAGTTCCTGGTCGGCGCTGAAGCGGCCAAAGACCAGCAGCGTCGCCGTCAGCATCCCCATTGGCAGCGCGAATACCCACGCGAAGGGAACCAGCAAAGCCGCCGCCTGCGCCACCACGCCGAAAGTCAACTGGCGATTCACCAGCAGGGGAAGAATCTCTTTGAGCGCGTTGCCCAACAGCAGCACGAACGTGAAAACCATCACGGTAATCAGCAGCGACGCCAGGATCTGGCGCACTAAATATGCGTGCAATGTTCTCAAACCCTGCCCATCGTCCGCAGCTTCGCCCGAATGCGCAACCCAAATTGCGACCCGCGCCGCGGCTCGGGCGTATCTCAATACAGCCGCCACGGCCCAGGAGCGCAGCCTTCAGGCTGCAGGGGCGTGAAATTTGAGGAGAGTGTGGGGATTTGCTGCCGCCGCAGTGTACTCCCGCGCTTCTGCAGCCTGAAGGCTGCGCTCCCGCGGCTCACGTGGTCAAGGCTGCGGGTTGGCCTGCTGAGGACTCCCGGAGACAACGGGAACGCCAGAGGAAGAAGATGGCCGGATAGACGGCCAATTCCATAATGGTCGAGGTGACGACGCCGCCGATCATGGGAGTGGCGATGCGCTTCATCACATCCGCGCCGGCGCCGTGACTCCAAAGAATCGGCAGCAGGCCGGCAATGATCACGGCGGCAGTCATGGCCTTGGGACGGACGCGTTTGACCGCGCCGTGATAGATGGCGTCGCGCAGGTCCGCGACGCCGCGCATCCGCCCTTCCTGTTGCCATTGGGTGTAGGCCAGGTCGAGATAGAGCAGCATGACGACGCCAGTCTCGGCATCCAAGCCGGCGAGGGCGATGAGGCCGACCCAGACCGCGACGCTGAGATTGTAATGCAGCAGGTACAGAATCCAGATCGCGCCCACCAGGGAGAACGGGACAGCGAGCAATACAATGGTGGTCTTGATCATCGAGCGCGTGTTCAAATAGATGATCAGCAGAATGATCAGCAGCGTGAGCGGGACAACAATCAGCAATCGTTGCCTGGCGCGCAGCATATATTCGTACTGCCCACTCCAGAAAATACTGTAGCCGCTGGGCAGGCGAATGGTGCCGTGGGCGACGGCTTCGTTGACCGCCCGCTGCGCCATCTGGACATAGGTGCCGACGTCGATGTTCTTCACATCGACATAAATCCAGGCATTGGGCACCGCGCCCTCGCTCTTGATGCCCATCGGGGCGCGCACCACGTCGAGGCGGGCGAGTTGGCCGAGGGGAACCTGCGCGCCCGAAGGCGTCGGCACGATGATTTCGCGCAAAGCTTCCAGGTTCTCCCGGAAGTCGCGGTCATAACGGAGGTTGACGGTGTAGCGTTCAAGGCCTTCGACCGTCGTGGTGAGCGGCATGCCGCCCAGGGCGACTTCGAGGACATCCTGGACAGCGCCGATCGAAAGGCCGTAGCGGGCAATCTCGTCGCGATTGATATTGAACTCGATGTAATTGCCGCCCATGACGCGCTCGGCGTAGGCGCTGGCCGTGCCGGGGACCTGGCGAATGACCGGCTCGATCTCGGATGCAATACGTTCCAGCTCCGCGAGGTTTGGCCCAGCCACCTTGATACCAACGGGAGTCTTAATTCCGGTGGCGAGCATGTCGATGCGGGTCAGGATCGGCATCGTCCAAGCATTGATGAGCCCGGGGAATTGCACCGCGGAGTTCATCGCGTCCGCCAATTCGTCGGGGGTGCGCCGGCGGTGGACGATATTGGTGCTGCCGGTAGCTTGGATATCCACTGCAGGCCAATCCTTTTCATCCTTCAACTGGATGGTCGTTTCGATCATGTCCATTGGGGCGGGATCGGTGGCCGTCTCCGCGCGGCCGACTTTGCCGAACACGCTGCGCACCTCGGGGAAGGTCCGGATGATCTTGTCGGTTTGCTGGAGAATCTGCCGCGCCTGAGTGGGACCGAGGCCCGGGAAGGTCGAGGGCATGTAGAGCAAATCGCCTTCATACAGCGGCGGCATGAACTCAGAGCCGAGGTTTTGGTAGGGGAAAAGCTTGCCGAGCTTCGCTGCAAACGTTCTGCCCCTGCCCTCCGGCAGGCGGCTCGTGACCAGCCGGTTCCAAGGGAAGAAAACCCACACCACAATCGCAGCGGCGCTGATAATGACGGTCCAGCGCCAACGAATGACAAAGCCAACGACTGGATGGTACACCCAGATCAGGAAGCGGTTGAGCGGGTTCTTCTCTTCCGGCAGCATCTTTCCGCGAATAAAATACCCCATCAGGATCGGGGCGAGGGTGATCGAAAGCAGGGCCGCCGCGGCCATGGAGTAGGTTTTTGTAAACGCCAGCGGCTTGAATAACCGGCCTTCCTGCGCCTGGAGCGTGAACACCGGAATGAAGGAAACGGTAATAACCAGCAACGAGTAGAACAGCGTCGGCCCGACCTCGACCGAGGCGTCGCGGATGATCTGCCAGTGAGGTTTCTTCCCGCCGTCGCGCTCGATATGCTTATGGGCGTTCTCGATCATGATGATGACGGCATCGACCATGGCGCCGATGGCGATGGCGATGCCGCCCAGTGACATGATGTTCGAGCTAATGCCCTGCGCATACATGATGATGAATGCAATCAGCACCGCGATGGGCAGGATCAGGATTGCCACCAGCGCGCTGCGGAAATGGAGCAGGAACAGCAAGCACACCAAAGCCACGACCAGGCTCTCTTCCAGGAGCTTATGTTCCAGCGTCTGGACCGCGCGCTGGATCAGCGCGCTGCGGTCATAGGCGATGGAATAGGTCACGTCGGGTGGGAGCCCTTTCATCGCCTGATCCAGGCGTAGTTTGACATCCCGGATAACCTGGCGCGCATTGGCGCCGTAGCGTACGACGACAATGCCTCCCACCGTCTCGCCCTCGCCATTCCACTCGGCGATACCGCGGCGCATATCAGGACCGAGCTGCACGTTGGCCACCTGGCCCAGGAGGATGGGCACACCGTTGGCACCGACGCTGACGGCGACCTTCCTCAAATCCTCCAGGCTCTCGATGTAGCCGCGGACGCGCAGGATGAACTCCTTTTCGCCCATCTCGATGGACCTGCCGCCCACCTCGCCGTTGCTGCGCTGAACGGCCATGCTGACATCGGCAATGGAGAGGTTGTAAGCGCGCAGCTTGGCGGGATCAACCGTGACCTGGTATTGCTTCACGAAGCCGCCGACAGAGGCCACTTCCGCCACGCCTTCAACTGCCGTGAGCTGGTACTTGAGATACCAGTCCTGCATGGAGCGCAATTCGGCCAGGCTGCGGTTGGTCGAATTGAGCGAGTACATGAAGGCCCAGCCGACGCCCGTGGCATCGGGGCCAAGCGAGGGTGTGACATTCTTGGGCAACTGGGAGCCCAGGCTGCTGAGGTATTCGAGCACCCGGCTCCGCGCCCAATAGGGATCTGTGCCATCCTCGAAGATCACGTAGGCGAAGGAGAAGCCGTAGAAGGAGTAACCGCGGACGACTTTGGCGCGCGGCACCGACAGCATCCGGGTCGTGATGGGATAGGTGACCTGGTCCTGAACAATCTGCGGCGCTTGGCCCGGCCACTCGGTGTAGATGATGACCTGTGTGTCCGAGAGGTCCGGTATGGCATCCAGCGGCATGTTCCGCAGCGCGTAAATGCCCCCGAGCACCAGGCCCAGTGTAGCCAGCAGAACAATGAATTTGTTCTTCAGCGAGAAGTCGATGATGCGTTGCAGCATAAGTCGTGAAGCGTTAACGCTCCCCTGCTCCACCGGCATGTTGCTTCCGCCAGTTCTCCTCCGCAATCTTCCCATGGGCGACTGTGCTCGTCTCCACCAGCTTCATGCCACATTTGGAGCACACGCCCGGCTTGTCCGAAACGACATCCGCGTGCTCGGCCATGGGACAGGTAAATAATTTCGGAGGCGACTGGCTCGTCGCGCTCGCAGAAGTATTCGTAGCTTGGGCCGGCTTCGACGGAATCATGACCGGGATTAGGGTCATGCCGCATCTTGGGCACTTGCCGGGCTTATCCATCCGCACGTCGCTGTGCTCGGGCATCGGGCAGGTGTAATACTCCACGCGCCCACCGGGCTGAATCCGCGCGAGCGTCTCGCGGGTCACCGGCACTAGAGTCATGCCGCACAGGGGGCATTTGCCTGGGTGATCATATTCCACGGCGACGTGCTCCGGCATGGGGCAGATATAGACAATGGGTTCTGCGGTCGGGGCTGCGTTGGTTGCCGACGGCGTGGCGGCTGCCGCCGCACGTTGCGCTGGCGTGGTCGCGGCCTTGGGCTTGCTCATCTTTTGGATGGCCTCCCGCAACTGGCTCTCCGAATCGAGCAGGAACTGCCCCGAAGTCACCACGCGTTCGCCATCGCTCAGCCCGCTCAACACCTGATAGAAGTTGCCTTCCGCGCGAAGGCCCAGCCCCACCGTGCGCGGCTCGAACTTCCCTCCCTCCAGCGCGACGAACACGGTGTTCTTCTCGCCGCTGCGCAGGACGGCTGAGTCCGGCACCAGCAACGCCGACGACGACAATTCGGCGGCTAGCTCCACTGTGGCGAACATGCCCGGCTTCAGGAAATAGCCGGGGTTGTGGAACTCCATCCGCACCTTGGCCGTGCGCGTCTTATCATCCACCGTCGGATAGATGTAGGTAACGCGCCCGCGGAACTTGCGATCCGGTAGATACGACAGGCTCACGGTGGCTTCCTGCCCGAGCCGGACAATCGGCAGGTCCTGCTCGTAAATCTGCGACTGCACCCAGACGGTGCCCAGGTCCGCCAACCGGTAGAGTTTCATCCCGGCCTCAACCATCTGGCCCGCCACAACCATTTTCTCGGCGACAATGCCATCGCGCGGAGCGTTGATGCGGAGCGTCTTTCTCGCCTGGCCGTCTTGCCTGATCTGGACGATCTGCTCGTCAGGAATGTCGAGGAATTTGAGCTTGGCCAGCGCGCTGGACTGGAGCGCCTGCGAGCCCGTCCCGGTCAGGTTCGTGGGCTGATTGAGCGCCAGCAGGTACTCGACCTGGGCGCTGTAAAGCTCCGGCGAATATATGTCAAAGAGCGGGTCGCCGCGATGGACCTGCTGGCCGGTGGAATCGACGTAGAGCTTCTCCACCCAGCCCTTGAACTTGGTGGTGACGTCCGTCAGCGCGGTTTCGTCGAAATCCACCGCGCCCACCGTGCGCACGATGCGCCGCAGCGGGCCGCGCGTCACCATCCCGGTGCGCAGGTTCATGTTCTGCATCGTGACCGGATCAATCGTAATGGCGGAGGACTCCGCCGCGGACGCTTCGTCTTCATACACCGGCACCATGTCCATCCCCATGCTGTCCTTGGCCGGGCCCGGGCTGACTTCGCCCGGGTTCATGGTGGACTTGTAGTATTTGACCTTGTGTTCGGCCGCTGGCGCCTTCGGGCCGGCCTGCTTGCGCACGGGCGTCAGCTTCATGCCGCAGATGGGGCAGTTCCCGGGTTTATGCTCGATCACTTGCGGGTGCATGCCGCACGTGTAGAGCTGCTCTTCTTTAGCCCCGGCAGCAGAGCTCTGGTCGCGGCTGCAAGAGGTCAAAAACAGCGCCGAGCCGCCTGCGGCTGCCAGCACTAATAGTCCAATCAGTTTGCTGAGACTTCTTAGCTCACTCATAATTCACATTCCTCCCTTGGTCTTCTTGGCCGAGGCCGAGCCGCCGGGCAACATTCCCCCGCCCCCCGCCCCCATTGCCTCGGTCAGGGCCGTGCCCGGCGTGACGATTGCGCCTACCCCCGCGCTGGACGGCGGCATGCCCTGGACGATGAGCGAGAGTTCCGTGCGAGAAAGCTCGCGTTGCTTGCGGGCCTCCACCTCGTCGAGGCCAAAGCGCAACAGGGTCTGTTCGGTGTCCGTGAGGTTAAGAAAGTCGATCTGGCCGGCGAGATAGCCGGAGCGGGCCAGTTCCAGAGATTGGCGCTGCTTGGGGAGCAACTGGTTCTGCAGCAGTTCGAGGTTGCGGCTTGCTTCCCGATAAAGGAACGCCTTTTCGGCGACGGCCACGGCCAGTGCAATTTGTTCCGCCGAGAGACGCGCTTCGCCCGCGCGTTTGTTGGCCTGCGCCTGGGCGACTTCCGCCGCCAATTTGTCGCGCCAAAGCGGGACCGAGACTGTGCCCCAGGGACGATAAACCGTCGGGTTCATCTTCACATCAGCCATCAGCCCCACGCTGACGTCGGGCATGCGCGCCTTGTAGGCCTGCGTGATGGCGGCTTCCGCGGCGCGCACGTCAGCTTCCATGCCCTTGAGGCGTGTGTTCTGCGCCAGGGCCTGCTCGAAGAGCTTGTCGGCGGTCAAATCCAGCGGCGCTGACTCAAACCGCTCGGGCACCGGCGGCGCGGGTTGGTCGGCGCCGAGGCCGAGGGCGGCTTTGAACTGGGCCAGCAGCGCGGCGCGAGAGTCCTCGAGGTTGGCGATTTCGGTTTCCACCCGGTCTTGCTGGATTTGGGCGCGCAAGACGTCCTGCAACGTCACCTTGCCCACCTCGTTCTGCGCCCGGGCGAGCTTCGCCAGGTCGGCCAGCAAGCCGAGGGTCTCCCGGTTGACGCGGAGCTTCTCGTTCAGGAAGTAAAGCTGGTAGTAGGCGCCCTCGACCGCATAGGCGCTCTGAAGGCAGGCTGTTCTAAACGCGAAGTATTGCGCCTGGCTCTCGGCGGCGGCCAGGGCCCCGGCAGCCCGCAGCTTGCCCGCGCCCGGGAAGCTCATCATTAGGCCAGGCATGAGCGAGGTGACGACATCCTCGATGTCCATCTGGAAGGTCAGTTGCGGGTCCGGCAACGAGCGCGCCACGGTGATGCGCTCCACGGAGGCCAGCCAGTCGAAATACGCCGCCTCGACCTGCGGCTGGTTCAGCAGCGCATAGGTGAGGAAATTGCTGAGGCTGGACTGGCTTGTCAGCACCGGCAGCGCGGGCTTCTGCCCCTCGGGCCGATACGAGCCGGCGACCGCCTGGACCTGGCTCCGCGCTTCCTTCTCGCCCGGGGTGGGCGTGCCCTTGCAGCCGGCAAACAGCACGAGCAAAATCAAACTCACAAAGGTCTTCATAGGTAAGGAAATTCATTGAGTGCAGCTACGGCAGAAGACGTCCGTAATGCGCCTGCACGGTACACACTACGGGCGTAGAAGGACAGAAATCAGATCAGGAACGTGCAGTTCCGCTGATAAAGAGGGAGGGCCGGCGCGCGTGTTGGCGAGGCGGCGGGAAGAGAAAGGATGGAGCTGGCGGCTCCAGGCAGCACGAACGCCAATGCCGTCGGCGCCAGCAAAAGCAACTGGCCCGATTGCGCACCCCGGGGCGCAGGGGCGACAGGCGTTGGCTGCGGTTGGGGCGTCGTCTTGCCCATGCAGCAGGTCGCCTTGCCGCAACCACAGCACGAGCAGGCGGAGCGGCCCGCAGCGGCTGGAACCACCTGCGCGCATACTGCCGGGACGAGTTGCGCCCAGACCAGCGTCACGCAGAATAGAATGGCCAACAGCCGTTTCACACTGGTGTTGGAGGAATTGCCGGGCCGGGCAACGCCTAGGACTTGGCCTTCTTGGCCTTGGCTTCGGCCTCGTCAATCAGCTTGATGTACTTGGCCGGCTCCTTATTGAAGTCTTTGAGGCAACCCTTGCAGCAGAACTTAATCTCGCGACCCTTGTAGGCATAGACGTACGCGTCGCCCATTTCACCGAGCTTGTCGCCAGACACGATGCAAGTCTTGAGCGTGTAGGGTTTAAGCTTCACGCTATTCGTATCGCCAGCATTAGCGGACATAGCTGCCGCGCAGAACGAAACGGCCAGAACAACTGCCACGAAGGGCTTCATTACTTTCATAATCATTAAGAGTTCGTGCCTATAATACCCCACCCGCGGCTGGATTGCTCAAGAAATCGTCCGAAACGGTTCAAGTAGTGGGGCGGGCGTCTCGCCTGCCAGGAGGGCGTCTCGCCCTCGGACTTGGCCACGCGGGCGAGACGCCCCGTGCGGCAGGCGAGACGCCCGCCCCACTACCAATTGAGGACGCTATGTCCCGCGGCGGTCTGGCTCTGCGCGATGGCTTGGGTGATGTATTCCTTTGCCCGCCGCACTGCCTGCGCCAACGAGCGCCCCCGCGCCAGGTGCCCGGCAATCGCCGCCGAATAGGTGCAGCCCGTGCCGTGCGTGCTCACTCCCCGAATGAAGGCGGCACTGAGGAGCAACTCCTGTCGGCCATCGTAGAAGATATCCACCGCCTCCTTCAATCCCCGCAGGTGCCCGCCCTTGACCAGCGCCGCGCAACCAAAACGCTTCCGCAAAGTCCGGGCCGCCGCGCGGAGGTCGGACACGGAAGTCAGCTTTTCGCCCACCAGGATCTCCGCTTCATCCAGATTGGGCGTCACCAGTGTGGCCAGCGGCAACAGCTCGGCGCATAGTGCCTTGACCGCTGCCGGCTTCAACAACTGCGCGCCGCTGGTCGAGACCATTACCGGATCGACCACCAATGGCGTCTTCTGATGCCGACGGAAGAACTCAGCCACCACGTGGATGATCGGCGCCGAGTAAAGCATCCCCGTCTTCACCGCCGCGGGCGGCAACTCATCAAACACGGCCTCCATCTGACGCCGCACGATATCCACGCTGCACGCCTGGATGCCGCGCACCCCCGCCGGATTTTGCGCCGTGATGCACGTAATCGCGCTCGTCCCATGCACCCCGAGCGCGGCGAAGGTCTTGAGGTCAGCCTGAATGCCCGCCCCGCCGCCGCTATCCGAGCCGGCAATAGTCAGGGCGATGGGGAGCTGTTTGCGCGTTTGCATGGGGACAGTGTACCCGAGCGGGCGTGAAACGTGAAACGTGAAACGCGAGATGGAATGGGCCGCGTGGTGCTGCGGGATAGCGTTGTGCGGCGGACGGGCTGATGTTACAAACGAGCCAGAAGCTGCCGGGCTGGCAGTGAAGCCGGTTGCGGCGGCGCGAGGGGTAAGGGCGCGGGCTCGCCCAACCGAAGAATGAAAGACAACTTGGGCATGAAGAAGCGTGATCATTCAGAGAGCAAGCAAGGCGGCAAGCCGGCGGCCAAGAAGAAGCGCCGCACGCGCGCGCAACGGCGTGCGCGCAACGATTTGGGTCGGTTCTCGCGCATGTGGGGCGAGCTAACGGAGGAACAACGGACGGCCTGGCGGCGGCGGGCCAGGGAGATGGACCGCTTGGTTCGGAACGGCCAATATTACCGCTTGGAGGGTCAGCAGCTCTTTAACAAGCTCAACTCGGTCCTGGCGATTTGCGAGCGCGAGCCGCTCGCCGACCCACCGCCTCAGCCGAAGTTCGGCCCGAACCCGGTTCAAGCGCTCCAGATCACGGGCATTGGCGACAGCATTGCCCTCAGGCTCAGCGTCAGCGGCTCTCCTACCGAGGACATCATGGTCTTCGCGTCGCCGCCTTGCAGCGCAGGCCGAGGATCCTGCCACGACTACCGCTTTCTCGGGCTGCTGCCGGCTGCCGTTGAACATCTGAGCGACATCACGCGTCTATATATCAAGAAGTTCGGTGTGCCACCGGCCAACACGCGTATCTTCGTCCGCGCGTGGCAGCAAGTGGATGGTTGGGAATGCCGAGGACAGGTGCGGCTAGTCAATGCCCTCGTCCCGGCTCAGGGCCCCGCGGCGGACGGCCAGCGGGGCGGTCGGGTCGGTGGGAAAAAGGGATAAGGACAAGAGGAGTACAAGAGCCATACGAGAGCTATTCAAGAGCGGTACGAGAGGGCATCGCCTGTGCAACACGCTAGCAACGCGCTACCATCACGCTTGCACGTGGCTTGCAGCTCCGGTGCCGGGGCGGGGAGGCAGGGGGATTTCGGCTTTGTTCCCGGTTACCTGGTGGCTCGCGACCGCTACTTCCCCTGCCCGACGGCCCAGAGCCAGCCACCGGCGGTCGCGAGATAGAGCGTGCCGTTGGCGACCACGGGCGAGGCGCAAATCCGGGACCCGAGGTTGATATGGTCCAGGACCTCCAGTGTCTTGCCTGTCTTCAATACCCAGAGATACTTCGCCGTCGGCATGTAAACGCGCCCGTCAGCGACCAGGGTTGAGCCCCACGTCTGCGATTCGGTCGAGTGTATCCAATAACATTTGCCCGTCTTCGCATCGAGACAGTGCAGCCGGCCTGCCACGTCGGAGAGATACACCAGGCCGCCGGCCACGGACGCCGTCGAGAGCGTCCGGTCCAGGCCCTGATAACACCACACCCGCCCCGACTTCGTGACGTCGCCTGTCCCCGTCGCGTCCACGCAATGCAGGGCGCCACGCCCACGGCCATGCTCGGGATCGCGTCCGAGCGCGACATAGACGCGGTTCCCGACCAACACGGGTGTGCCGATGATCTCGCTCATCCCGACGAACGTGC
>OCZT010005639.1_pt1 | contig 12470 bp, 10 predicted proteins | sample 1539031 | NCBI WGS metagenome assembly OCZT01 (sample SAMEA3539308, study PRJEB22396) | soil metagenome | biome: tundra; feature: field; material: soil | place: USA | collected 2010-05 | depth 0.15 m | reverse complement strand
TCTTCCGTGAGAACATCGAGGACGTCTACGCCGGACTCGAATTCGCCGCCGGGAGTCCCGAAGCGGAGAAGTTACGGTCCTTTCTCGTCGACAGTTTCGGATGGAACATCCGCGAGCACAGTGCTCTCGGCGTCAAGCCGATCTCGAGATTCGGCTCCGAACGACTGATCAGGGCGGCGATGAACTTCGCCGTCGAGAACAAGCGTGAATCGGTGACCTTCGTGCACAAGGGCAACATCCAGAAGTACACCGAGGGCGCGTTCATGAAGTGGGGCTACGAGCTGGTGCGCGAGGAGTTCTCCGACGTCGCGGTCGGCTGGGACGACTGCGGCGGCACGCCGGGCTCGAAGATCCTCGTGAAGGACGTCATCGCCGACATCGCGTTCCAACAGTGTCTCCTGCGACCCGCGGAGATGGACGTCATCGCAACGACGAACCTGAATGGCGACTACATGTCCGACGCGCTCGCCGCCCAGGTCGGCGGCATCGGTATCGCCCCGGGCGCCAACATTAACTACGTGACCGGCCACGGCATCTTCGAGGCAACCCACGGCACCGCACCCAAGTACGCGGGCCAGGACAAGGTCAACCCCGGTTCGGTATTGCTGTCGGGCGTGTTGATGTTCGAGCACCTCGGCTGGAAGGACGCCGCGAATGACATCGTGCGCGCGATTGAAGCGACCATCGCCGAGAAGATCGTGACCTACGACTTCGCACGTCAAATGGAGGGCGCCACCGAGGTGAAGTGCTCGGAGTTTGGTTCCGCGATCGTCGACCGTTTGTAACTTGTATCGAGAAGGAGCACCATGACCACCCCCGTCCACGTCACCGTGACCGGCGCTGCCGGTCAGATCGGCTACCAGCTTCTGTTCCGCATCGCCTCAGGCCAGTTACTTGGTCCGAACACGCCCGTCGTGCTTCGCCTGCTCGAGATCGAACCCGCGATGAAGTCCCTCGAAGGCGTCGTCATGGAACTCGACGACTGCGCGTTCCCGCTGTTGGCGGGCATCGAGGCGACGAGTGATCTCGACGCCGCGTTCACCAACGCGTCGTGGGCTCTGCTCGTCGGTTCGATTCCGCGCAAGGCCGGCATGGAACGCGGCGATCTGCTGAAGGTGAACGGCGGTATCTTTAAGCCCCAGGGCCTGGCCATTGCCAACAACGCGTCGAGCGACGTACGCGTGCTGGTCGTGGGGAACCCCTGTAACACGAACTGCCTGATCGCGCGATCGCACGCGCCCGAAGTGCCGGCCGATCGCTGGTTCGCCATGACCCGACTCGACCAGAATCGGGCGGAGACCCAGCTCGCCAAGAAGGCGGCAACGGGCGTCGCGGGCGTGAAGAATCTCGCGATCTGGGGCAATCACTCGTCGACCCAGTTCCCTGACTTCTCGAACGCGACCATCGACGGCAAGCCGGTCACCGCGGTGATCAGCGATCAGGAGTGGCTGCGCGGCGCGTTCCTGACGACCGTGCAGAAGCGTGGTGCCGCGGTCATCGAGGCGCGCGGCGCCAGTTCGGCGGCGTCAGCCGCGAACGCGGCGATCGACACGGTCGTGAGTCTCACCACGCCCACCGCGGCCGACGACTGCGTGTCAGTGGGCGTCACCTCCAACGGCGAGTACGACGTACCGGACGGGCTCACCTTCGGATTCCCGGTCCATGCCGACGGCGCGGGCTCGTGGAAAGTGAAGGAAGGCTTCAAGCTCGACGACTTCGCCAACGAAAAATTACGCGTCACGACCGAGGAACTCGTGGGCGAGCGCGACGAAGTGCGCGCATTGGGTCTGATCTAGACGCTGGGTCCCTAGGCCGGATCGGCGTGGTGCAGTGTGATCGCCGCCTGTGCGGCGGCGAGGAAGAGTTCTTCGCGAATGGTTCGCGCGCTGTCCCAGTGGCGTGAGTCCCAATCGTCGCCGGCGAGGGTGTCACCGGCGTAGAGCAGTTGCGCGAACCGCAGACCCCGGTACCGGGCGACCGCGATGAACGCGGACGACTCCATGTCGACCATCGCGCAGTGTTCGTCGATACGTCGCAGCACCCGCCCGCGCGTCTCGCGAAAGAGCGCGTCGGTCGTCCAGGCACGTCCGACGAAGTACTCGACGCCGCGTGCCTGCAGGGTCTCTTCGAGTACGCGAACGCCCAGGGCGTCAGCGTCGATGATCCGACTCGGCGCGGCGTAATGCAGACTGGTACCTTCGTCGCGCAGCGCCGACGCGACGACCATCACGTGGCCGAGCGCGAGGTCCTCCACGAGTGCGCCCGCTCCACCGCAGGCGACGAACGTGCTGACCCCCAGGGCCGCCATCTCTTCGACGAAACCCGCGGCGAGCGGCGCGCCGACACCCGGGTGCACGACCGCGACGGTGCCGCGCCCGGTGTCGAATTCGTAGACCGGGTTGTGACCGATCTCGCTGCGCAAGACGTAGACAGTGCGCAGTGCCCCCTCCCGGGCGAGCTGTTCGAGAAGTTCGTTGAAAAAGCACAGGACGGCGACCTGCGGGACGGTCGATTCGCCCGGGTGCAGCATGTGGGCTTCGATGACCCCCGGGTCGGCGAGGTCGTTCTCGAGCAGCGGCAGATCCACGCGGCGTTGACTACTGCTCAGCCCGGGGATGGGCCCGCTGGAGCCAATCGAGAAGTGGCACGATGGCGTGCACGTCGCCACGGACCTTCAGGCGTCCTTCACGCAAGGCCGTCGCGCTGTCGAGCTTGCCAGTTGTCAACGCGACGGCGTCGGCGTAGCTGAGACGCACGAGCGCGTCGGCGGCGAGGTGGTCGCCGGCGCTGAGTGACGCCTGGTCGCTCGTCAGCGTGAGCGTCATGGCGTGGGGCAACGACACTGGCGCGTCGGAGAACTCGAGCACGACGCGAAAGACCTTCGCGTCCTTTCCGAGCGGCACCGGCCCGGCCTCGCGCAGCGTGTCGTTCAGTCCGACGAACCACTCTTCGGTGAGAAAGTCGGCCACGAGCTATGGAGCGGGCTGAACGGCGGCTTCGAGCGCCGACTTCTTGGTCTTGCGTCGGATCTTGCGTCCGAGCCACGCCACGGGGTCGTAGTTCGCGTCGACGACGCGCTCCTTCAGCGGGATGATCGCGTTATCGGTGATATGGATGTGCTCGGGGCACACCTCGGTGCAGCACTTGGTGATGTTGCAGTAGCCCAGGCCCATCTCCTCGCGAACGAATTCGCGACGGTCGTTGGTGTCGAGCGGATGCATCTCGAGTTCGGCGATGCGGATGAAGAATCGGGGTCCGGCGTAGTGCTGCTTGTTGTCCTCGTGGTCGCGGATCACGTGGCACACGTCCTGGCACATGAAGCACTCGATACACTTGCGGAACTCCTGTCCGCGTTCGACGTCCTCCTGGAACATCCGGTAACCGTCCTCGGGCATCGGTGGCGGAAGGAGCGCGGGAATCTTCTCAGCCATCTTGAAGTTGAACGAGACGTCGGTCACCAGGTCTCGGATGATCGGGAACGTCTTCATCGGCGTCACGGTCACCGGACCTTCGGGCAACTCGTCCATCCGGGTCATGCACATGAGTCGGGGCTTGCCGTTGATCTCGGCCGAGCACGATCCACACTTGCCGGCCTTGCAGTTCCATCGGCACGCGAGGTCGGGAGCCTCGGTCGCTTGGATGCGGTGGATGACGTCGAGGACGACCTCGCCTTCGTTCTGGCTGATGGTGTAGTTCTCGAAGTCTCCGCCGCTGGCGTCACCTCGCCAGATTCGCATCGTCACCTCAGCCATTACTTCGCCTCCTCGAGCAAACTCTTCAATTCATCCGGCATCACCAGTAGCGGTGAGCGCTCGGTCGTTATCGGACTATCCCAGTTCCCACCGTTGGTCGAGTGGGCGAAGTTGAACGTTCCGAATTCGGGGTCGGCCTTCGGGAAGTCCTCGCGCGTGTGTCCGCCGCGCGACTCCTTGCGGTCTCGGGCACCGAGCGCCGTGCACTTGCACACGGTGATCATCGAGGGCAGGTCGGTCGCGAGGTTCCAGCCGGGGTTGTAGGCCCGGCCCCCCTTGACGGCGATGTTGCGAAGACGCTCGGTGAACCCGTCGAGTTGCACGAGCGCCTCGTCGATCTCGCTCGCGGTCCGTATGATGCCGACGTTCGTCTGCATCATCTCCTGAAGGTCGCGCTGGATGTCGTAGGGATTCTCGCCCTCGGTTTTTTCGAAGGGGGCCAGAGCCTCCCTGATCGCCTCGTCGACCTCGGCTTGGTTGAAGCCCACCGCGGCGCCGCCGCTCGCGACGTACTCGGACGCGCCGATACCCGCCCTGCGCCCGAAGACGACGAGATCGCTGAGTGAGTTGCCGCCGAGTCGATTGGCTCCGTGCAGTCCCGCGGCGGCCTCTCCGGCGGCGTAGAGGCCCAGCACCGAGGTCGCCGCGGTGTCGGCGTTCACCTGGACGCCGCCCATGATGTAGTGACACGTCGGACCGATCTCCATGGATTCGCGAGTGATGTCGACGCCCGCCAATTCCATGAACTGGTGGTACATCGACGGCAGACGTCGCCGAATGAACTCGGGCGAGCGACGCGTCGCGATGTCGAGATAGACGCCGCCGTGGGGGGTGCCCCGACCGGCTTTCACCTCGGTGTTGATCGCACGGGCCACCTCGTCGCGCGGCAACAATTCGGGTGGTCGACGCCCGGCCGCGTGGTCGTCGTACCACTTGTCACCCTCTTCTTCGGTTTCGGCGGTCTCGGCCCTGAACATATCGGGGACGTAGTTGAACATGAACCGCTCGCCCTCGGAGTTGCGAAGAACTCCTCCGTCTCCGCGGACGCCTTCGGTCACGAGCAGACCGCGCACACTGAGCGGCCAGACCATGCCCGTCGGGTGGAACTGGATGCACTCCATGTCGATCAACTGGGCGCCCGCCCACAGGGCCATCGCGTGGCCGTCGCCGGTTCCCTCCCACGAGTTGGACGTGAACTTCCACGACCGACCGACGCCGCCCGTGGCGATGATGACGGCCGTGGCGGAGAACGTCACGAACTCGCCCGTCGGTCGCCAGTAGGCAACACACCCGGCGATCTTGCCGTCGTCGTCGTGCACGAGCTTCAAGACCTTGCACTCCATGAAGACGTCGGTGCCCATCGACACGACCTTCTGCTGGAGCGTACGGATGAGTTCGAGACCGGTACGGTCGCCGACGTGGGCGAGGCGCGCGTAGCGGTGCCCACCGAAGTCGCGCTGGAGGATCTTGCCGTCCTTGGTGCGGTCGAACAGCGCGCCCCACTGCTCGAGCTCGCGCACGCGGTCCGGCGACTCCTTCGCGTGCAGCTCGGCCATGCGGTAGTTGTTGAGCATCTTGCCGCCGCGCATGGTGTCGCGGAAGTGCACCATCCAGTTGTCCTCGGACGAGACGTTGCCCATGGCGGCCGCTATGCCGCCCTCGGCCATGACCGTGTGGGCCTTGCCCAACAGGGACTTGGTGATGATGCCGACGCGCAGGCCGCGTTGCTTTGCCTCGATGGCGGCGCGAAGTCCGGCGCCGCCGGCGCCGATGATGAGTACGTCGTACTCGTGGTGTTCGTAAGGGGAGGTGGTCACGGGGCTTCTTTCGATCTAGAACAGTTTGTAGTCACTCAGTGCGCCCGAGGCGACGAGGCGGACGTAGACGTCGGCCAGGGCCACGAAGAGCAGCGAAGCCCACGCGAAGTTCATGTGCTTGGCGTTGAGCGGCGTCAGGAACTTCCAGAAGCGGTAGCGCAAGGGGTGCGCTTTGAAGCTCTTCACCTGACCGCCGCAGAGGTGGCGACAGGCGTGACAACTCAGCGAATAGAGCCACAGCAACACGGCGTTCGCGCACAAGACGAGCGTGCCGACCGTGACGCCCCATCCGAGACCGGGCTGGCGGAACGCGCGAATCGCGTCGTAGGTCAAGAGGGTGTTGAACACCAGACCCGCGTAGAAGAAGTAGCGGTGCAGGTTCTGCATGATGAGCGGGAAGCGCGTCTCGCCCGAGTACGACGCGTGCCCGTCGCTCACCGCGCAGGCCGGTGGCGACCACCAGAACGCGCGGTAGTAACTGCGTCGGTAGTAGTAGCAGGTCAGTCGAAAGCCCAAGGGAAAGATGAGGATCAGCAGGGCCGGTGAGAGTGGCCATCCGTGAATGGCGAAGCCCGACGTCGAACCGGCCACGCATCGACTCGAGAGGCACGGCGAGTAGAAGGGGCTGATGAGGTCGCGGTGCATCAGCGCGCCGACGTAGTAGTTCTTGTTCTGGAACGCGGCCCAGGTGGAATAGATGACGAAGGCGGTGAGTACCGACACCGTCACGACCGGCTGGAGCCACCAACGATCCTTGCGCAGTGTTGCCACGTCCGGTCCGCCGCGCGCGCCTCCGAGAACCACATTCGTCGAACTCTCTATTACCGCCACTCGTACTCCTCACTCATTGAACTTGCGCCGTTATCCATCCTAGGCATGGTCTTTAGGGGTCTCTGGCTGGTGTCGCTGTTCACGTGTCGAACTCGGGGCGAGGCGGAAACCCACGGCGCCTTCGTGGCGCCATTCGCCCGATAGCAGGAAGTCGGTGATCTCTTTGATCAAGGCCGCCGCCGAGCGAGACGGTGGTCTCGACGCGGGTAGCACCAGCCCGATGGTGCGTTCGATCGAGGGCGACGTCAACGGTCGCGCGACGACGTCGGGATCAACGCCCGCGACGATCCCCGGAACCACGGCCGCGCCGAAACCCGCGCGTACGAAGGCGCCGATGCTGCCGATCTCGGCTCCGTCGAGGGCGACGCGCGGGGTGAAGCCCGCGCGCTCGAAGGCGCTGAGCGTCGCCGATCGAAGGTTGTAGCCCTCGCGGAACATGATCAAGGGAACGTCACGCAACTGTTCGAGGCGTACCTCGCGCTGTTGGGCGAGCGGGTGATCGCTCGGCACCATCACCACGAGTTCCTCGATCGCCAGGACGATGTGTTCGAGTGGACCGCGCCGCATCGGCAGGATGGCGATCGCGAGGTCGAGCGAACCGCTCTCGAGTTGACGTGCGAGGTCGTCGGAGTGTCGCTCGTAGACCGAAAGGGTGATCTTGGGATGGTTCTCGTGAAATCGAGCGAGCACCCTCGGCAGGAGCGTGCCGCCCAGACTCGGCGTGGCGCCGATGGTCACGTGCCCGCGTTGGAGGTCTTCGACCTCGGCGACCGCGCGCACGACGTCATCAATGGACACCAGAGCTCGTCGGGCGATCGGGAGCAACGCGTGGCCCGCGTCGGTCAGCGCCACGGGCCGATGCGTACGTAGGAAGAGTTCGACACCGAGCGTCTGCTCGAGGCGTCCGATCTGGGAACTGAGCGACGGCTGGGCGATGCCCAGGTAGTCCGCGGCCGCCGTGAACTGTCCTTCGTCAGCGACGGACACGAAGCACCGCAACTGGTGCAGTGTCGGCCCGTCATCCATCGTCATAGGGAAAGACTATCAAACGATTGGCTTAGTACCGTAAAAGTGAATAATTGGGACTTACGCCCCTAGTGGCCCTTCTCTAACTGTTTGTACGTTTGGTTCATGAGCACATTTAAGAAATTCTTAGCAATCGGAACCGTAGGCGCAGTGTCGATCATGGGAGCGGGTGTCGCCTCGGGCGCCACCCACGCGGGGCCAAACGGTACCTCGCACGTCTCGATCGCCCACGTCGTCAAGACCGTCAGGGTCGCCTTCAAGGGTAGTTACAAGGGGACGATGAAGTTCCTCTGGAGCTCCTCCACCGTGGCCGCCACGATCGTGAGCGGCAGGGGAACGGGCACCTACATGGCCGGTGGCACGATGACCGGCAATGGCACGGGCGCCGACACGGCGTACTCCGACCCGTTCTCGGGCACGGGCGTCCTCTCGGGGGCCGGCAGCAAGTTGATGGTGAGCGTCATCAAGACCTCCTCGTCCGCGTCGGTCGCTGACGGCACCACATCGGGTCCGCAGTCGCCCCCCGCCACCGTGACCGTCATTGGCAAGGCCAAGGTCACGGGTGGAACGGGCAAGTTCAAGGGCGCTTCGGGGACCCTCAAGTTCTCCGGCTCCTTCTCGGTCGCCAACAGCACCGCCGGCACGACCGAAAGCGATTCATTCACCGCGACACTGTCGGGCCCCCTGACAGTGAAGCACTAGTAGTCAACCAAAGAGAGGGAACACAATGAAGAGATTTCTATCAGCCCTAGCAGTCGGGGCCATGGTCCTGACGAGCGTCGGGACGCTGGGTGCCTCGAGTGCTTCGGCCGCGACAACGACCCCCACGGTCGTCCTCAGCGGTGGCAAGGCCATCGTCGGACAGCCCCCGGTCGCCATCACGGCGACGGCGAGCGTCGCCGGAACAGTCGCCTTCACGGCGGCGGGCACGGCGATCACCGGTTGCTCCGCGGTTGCTACGACTACCGCCACGCCGTTCGTCGCGACTTGCTCTTGGGGTCCTTCGACACCCGGGTCAGTGTTGCTGGGCGCGACGTTGACGCCGACTGACACGACGAGCTACGCGACGGCCACCGCCGCGGCGTACACGGTCGCCGTCGCGGTACCCGTACAGAACGTGGTCACCGCCTCGCCGATCCCGCTCTACGTCGACACCATCGTCGCGAGCCCGGCGGCCACGTTGCTCAAGACCAGTCCGCTCTACCCCGTGTACGGCGGCTGCCAGATCACCAATGAGTTCCTCACCGGCCAGACGATCGTGTTCCGCGCCTTCGGCTACGCCGCGGACGGCACGCCGCTCACTCCGCTGAACGTCTCGAGCGCCACGGTGACCATCCAGGGCGTGACGACTCCGCTGACCTTGGGCTTCGCCAACCACGGCGCCTCCTCGCAGACCAACGGCAACGGCGCCGCGTTCTGGACCGCTCCGCTGGTTACGGGCGGCACCGGTTACGTGACGCTGGGCCTGATTCCCTACACCGTCACCTTCAAGACGATCGCCGTTGCGGCGGTCACCAAGAAGGTCGCCGCCACCAAGTGGGTGGTCGTGAAGAAGAAGGGCAGGGCCGTGAAACTTAGCGGCAAGCTCGTCTACCGCGCCGTGAACTACACGAAGACGGTCGTCGTGACCCCGGCGGTTGCCGGTGCCACCGGTACCTTCACACCGAACTTCAACACGAATTCGTCGGCCACGCTCAACGCGGTTCCGGGCGGTTGAGGATTACCGAAGGAATGTAGATCGCAGTACCAGGAGCCCGAGCGAGCGGTTCAAAGAATCGCCCGCTCGGGCTTCTGAACACCCGAATGAAAACCAGGGCAGAAAGTCCACGACCAAGGTCCCAAGAGGCGACCAAGACACCGCAGCAAGGAAGGCACACGATGCAACGTAGGCACCTAACCAAGGGCTCGAGGACTCGCCTCGCAAGGGTCGTGGTGGCGTCACTGATCCCGCTGGGACTGTTCGCCTCGGCCAGCAGCGCCGACACGACGCCCGCCAACACGATCACGCTCGTCGCGCCGAGCAACCTGCCCGGCGTGCCGGCACTTCCGTTCACGGGAACGACCGCCGCCGCCTTCACGATTCCGGTCACCACCTCGGGGATCCTCGCGGTCACGCCGAGCCAGGGCGTCCAGGGCACCCCGATCGCGGTGTCGGGCACGGGCCTGCCGAAGAACACGAGCGTCGAACTGACGTGGGCGACGTCCAACGCCACGTGGCTCGCTGACGTGGAACCCAACACCGTCAACTACCTCGGCACTTCGTACTCGAAGATGACGCTGGTCATGACCACCGTGACCACCGACGCGAACGGCGCCTTCACGTTCCAGACAACGGCGCCCGCTGACTTCGGCGGCATTCACGACATCTACGGCGTCGTCAACGGCGCGGCCGTGGGCCACGCCGGCTTCGAGGAGCTTCGCATCCTGAACGTCTCGCCCACGAGCGGTCCGATCGGCACGCCGATCACCATCACCTACACCTCGATGGGCGCGAGTCTCTACACGGGTGGCGCGGAAGTCCTGTGGGACAACCACTACACCGGCGAGATGCAGGCGCAGTGGACCCGTGGCACCGCCTCGGTCACGATCCGCGCGGCCGGTCCCGTCGGCTCGCACTTCATCCAGGTCGGTAACGCGATCAGCTACATGTATCTGAACGTCATCCAGTCGCCGATTCCCTACACCAACGGCGGCACCGTGAAGTTCAAGGTCACCAAGGACCGCGGACCCGCGGCGTCGTCCATCACCTGGCCAGCCAACGTGAAGCCGACCGTGAGCCAGGTCACGACGTTGTCGAGTACGGGTCTGGACCCGACGAGCAAGGCCGTCGCCACACTGAGTACCACGAGTGGACCCGTCCTCACCCCGATCACGCTGAGCGTGACCGGTCTGCCCGTGACGGGAACCGTCCAGTTGGTCTGGTCGACCGTGGTCGGTAACCGCGTGAACTGCGCCAGCACCTGTTGGGCGTTCAGTTCCATCCCGCTCGGCTCGGCGACCGTCGCCAACGGCGCGATCACCTCGCCGATCACCGTTCCCGACAACCTCGGTGGGTGGCACGTCGTGCAGGTGATGCAAGGCACCACCGTCGAAGCGCAGGTCCCGTTCTACGTGAAGGAGAGCATCGTGCCCTTCATGAACGCGGCCGGCAAGGTCATCAGCCAGGGTCTCGCCACCGCCGACGACTCGGACACCGCCGCGGCGCTCGCGGCGGGACAGTCCGGCGTGGGTTCGCACACCTTCAAGCAGGGCCAGGAGTTCACGATCAGCATCAAGGGCGTCGGATGGACCCAGCTGGACAACACGCTCGGCGTCGACTACGACAACAGCTACATCGGTTACTCCTGCGGATTCAACTCGAATGGCTACATGGTGGTCCACCTGAGGGCCACGGGCGCCCCGGGCACGCACATCATCGACCTGTACCCGATGCTGTACTCGCTCTCGCCTTCCTTCGCGAGCACCCCGTACGGCATGGTGCCCGACCTGTCGTCGAACCGCGACTACCCGGGCCTCGCGCTCGGCTACACCGTGCCTTCGATCCACTTCGCCATCAAGGTCGTCAAGTAGCAGTACTCACGTCGTGGGCGTCAGGGCCTCGCTCCTCGTTTCTCGAGGGGTGAGGCCTTCGTCCTTGCCAGCCGCGCGGGCGCTTCTGGTAGCCACCAGTTCCAGCGTCCGAGCAGTGCCATCGCGCTCGGCAGCATCAACCCCCGGATGATCGTCGCGTCGACGAGGACCCCGAGCGCGAGGCCCACACCGAGTTCCTGCAGGCCCGCGATCTGGCCGAACGCCAGTCCACCGAGCGCTCCGACCATGATGACGGCGGCCGCGGTCACGACGCCACCGGTGTGGGCCAGTCCGTCGGCGATGGCCTTCGCGTTGCCCGAACCCTCGTCCCAGGACTCGCGCATCCGCGCCACGATGAAGACCTCGTAGTCCGAGGAGAGTCCAAACAGTACGGCGAAAATGAAGATCGGCACCCATCCTTCGATCTGGCTCACGTGGTAGGTGCCCAGCAGTGAAGATCCCACGCCGAATCGAAAGATCACGACCAACAGCCCGTAGGCCGCGGCGACCGACACGAGATCGAGCAGTACGGCGAGCAGGGGCAGGACCAGCGAGCGGAACGCGCGCAGGAGCATCAGGTAGGCGAGTGCGAGCGCGAGCAGCACGATCCACGGGAACGTTCCGTAGATGGTCGACAGGAAGTCCACGCCCTGGCTGGCTGCACCGCCGACGTAGATCCTCGTGCCCGCCGGGAATCGGGCCGCGGGAATCATCGTGTTGCGAATCGTTCGCACGAGTCGCTGGGAGGTCTCGGCACCGAACTCGTGTCGATTGATCACGAAGATCCGCGCGAAGCGGCCGGTGGCGTCGACGTAGGGGGCGTGGGGACCAATGGCGACCACGAAGACGTCCTGGTCGTGCAGGATCAACTCGGCGAGGCGAAGGCGGGCGGCGGACATGGCGGGCGCGTCGGCGTGATGGCGCGAACCCGAGTCGATCACCACTTCTATGGGCGTGATGACGGCCGGACCGACCTTCGCGCGCACGAGATTGAGCGCCGTCGTGGACTCGAGGTGCTGGGGTATGGCCGTAATGGAACCGGGCGTTACTTGGAACCAGAAGACGGAAGCGCTCGCTGCCCCGAGGAGGACGAGGGACGCGACGAGCACCGTGACGGGTCGGCGAATCACGAGACGCGCGATGCGTGCCCACGCGCCCGTCAGCACGTCGCGTCGGGCCAGAAGCCCGCGAATCGCGCGCGGTCGGACCCCGCGTGACCCGAAGAGCGAGAGCAGCGCTGGTTGCAGGGTGAGTGCAGCACAAATCGCCACGAGCGGAACGGCGAGGCCCGCCGCACCGAGTGCCCGAACGAACGGAACCGGTACGAGCAGCAACGTGGTGAGCCCGATCGCGACCGAGAGGCCCGACAGCACGACGGTGCGACCCGCGCTCGCCATGGTTCGTACGACGGCGCTCTCAATGTCGGCGCCGTCGTGTTCGACCTCGCTGCGGAATCGGTGCACGATGAGCAGCG
>OCZT010005638.1_pt1 | contig 12472 bp, 11 predicted proteins | sample 1539031 | NCBI WGS metagenome assembly OCZT01 (sample SAMEA3539308, study PRJEB22396) | soil metagenome | biome: tundra; feature: field; material: soil | place: USA | collected 2010-05 | depth 0.15 m | reverse complement strand
TATTCTCGCCCCATGACGTTTTATAAGGCGTCCAATATGAGGCCCATTACTTGTTCGGCAAAGAAGGCGCTATGAACTGCGTAGTACTACTCGGGTTCTCTACCACCGGGAAGTCGAGCATCCTGCGCGACTTCCGAGAGCGTCACGGCGAAGCCGTCGATACCCTTGACTCGGACGAGCAGGTATCACAACCGGACGGCGGGCACGTATACAACGTCTTCCGCCGGTTCCGGGCCGGCCCCAACACCGCACCCTCGATCCAAGTAATCGAAAGGAGAGAACGGGAGTTCCTACGGACGGCCCGGCCCGCCGCCAAGCCGCTGCTGCTGGCGAGCGGCCCATTCCTCCCGATCCGTGAGCCGGAATGGTCCGGCTTCGTCGATCGGGTGCGCCCCGTGTTCTTCTACCTTCAGAAGAGCCCTGAGGAGGTGCTTGAGGGCTTGTTGGAGCGGCGGCGTAGGCACAGCCAAGACCGCCCACTGGCTCAGGACCCTGGCTTCGGGTGCTGGGATCAGGATGTCATCACCGCTTACCGAAATGGCCGCTGGGTCGAAGTTCCTCGCGGTCAGGCGCTGGAGAATGTGCGCAAGCACATGGCAGGTATGGTCGCCATTTATGAGCGGCTTGCGGCTCAGACAGTTGCGTGGCAGGAGCGCCAGACCGAGGCAGGCCGGAAGCGGCTCAACTCGGCGATCTGCCAGTCGCTGGGTCTGCGAGGTGGCTTTGGGTAGTGAAAACTCCATCGCACGATGGGGAGGTTGATTTTTCGGCCGCGGCTGCCAGATTCCTCGACAATGTTCCATTTGGTTTGGCTCGTCATTCGCGCGCTCCGTTCTGGGCTCCAACCCCGGCGGAAACTCATGCTGGAAAACCTTGCGTTGCGCCACCAACTCGCCGTACTCCAACGCTCTGGCCCCAAGCCCAACCTTCGAAACTCCGATCGCGTGCTTTGGGTCTTACTTCAGCGGTGCTGGTCCGACTGGCAGCGGGTGCTAGTGATCGTTCAGCCCCAGACGGTCCTCAACTGGCACCGCTTGGGCTTCCGCCTGTTTTGGCGCTGGAAATCCCGCGCCCGTGGCGGCAGGCCCTGCTTGGACCGTGAGCTGGTTACGCTTATCAAGGGGATGTGGTCGGCCAATCTCACCTGAGGCAGCAAGCGTATCCAAGCCGAACTAGCCAAACTCGGCATCAGCGTGTCGGATTCGACTGTCCGAAAGTACCGTCCCCGAAACCGCAATAGCCACCGCAACCAGACCTGGAAGAGCTTCCTCCAGAACCATGTCAAGGAGCTGGTTTCGGTGGACTTCTTTACTGTTCCAACGGCCACCTTTCGGGTGCTCTACGTGTTCCTGGTATTGGCGCATGAACGCCGCAAGGTGCTGCATTTCAATGTGACCGATTCACCCTCGGCCAGATGGACGGCGCAGCAACTCACCGAGGCCTTTCCTTTCTGCCGTCCACCCCGCTACGTGCTGCGGGATCGGGACAGCATCTACGGCCTGGAGTTTGCGGCGCGAGCTTTCTCCTTGGGCCTGGAACAAAAGCTCATCGCCGCTCGATCACCCTGGCAAAATCCATTCGTTGAGCGCCTGATAGGCTCCATCCGACGCGAATGCCTAGACCACCTCATCGTGCTCCATGCTCGACATCTGCACCGGGTGTTGTCTGAGTATTTTCAATATTATCATCGCCACCGCCCCCATCGAGGACTAGGCCAGGATTGTCCCGAGCCCCGCCCGGTCGAACCGCCAGACCAGGGCAACCTTATCGAATTGCCGCTGCTGGGCGGACTGCATCACCGTTACACTCGCCAGACCGCCTGAAGGTGCCTCCCCGCCCGTTAGAAGGCGTGCGCGATGATCTTCGGTCAACTGCCATTCGGCTCCAGGATGTTCTTCGGCCAGTTGCCCCCATGGCCGAAAGGTCCTCTTTCAGTCCCAGGTCCACTTTTTGTCACAAGCGCTGGCCCTGTGATTTCGGGGAGTGCGTCCAATCGTACTGCGATGGGGTTTCTGCTACCGACAGCTATATTTCAAGCCACTTACGAAAGAGCATCTGGCCCAATAGACCCCAGATAAAACCCGATCTAACAAAAAAGCATTGTAACACATTTGGAAAGAATTATAACTCCTTGTGAAGATTGATGATCTGATTGGCGGCGTTGACTTCCGCCTCTGGCTGAGCCGGATTGGGCGGAGCAGGTCCACAGGCTTGCGCTGGCGTGACCGTGGATGGGTCGACCCGATCAACATCGACGGCCACTTGTTCATCGCCCAGGAGGAAATCGACCGGTTCTGGGCCCGTGCCAAGGCCGGGGAGTTTTCCAAGGAAGCCGGCGGCATCATTTGCATGCAAAAGGAGGAGGCCAAAAAGCCCATCTCTGAAACTTCGCATCCAGCTTCTTCGCCGTGTTCCAAGCATGCTCGCGGTCCAGGTGGCCGCACCAAGGCGGCACCCTGATGGGTGACCTAAACCACAAGAACACAACCAAAGAAAGACAATAACTATGGGACTCGACATGGACCTATATGCGGTGACGTATTTGGATGGTTTTAAGTCCGCCCCGCCGGAACAAAGAGCAGCGTTTCGCAAGGTGACTGCCGCAGTTGGTATCGCACCGTTCACACCTCATGACAGCATCCCGTATATTGCCGTAAGACTTCACGTGGCCGACTAGAAAAATGCCTATCATATCCACCGATGGATTGTGGATCATGTGCAGGACGGCGAGGACACAAGGCAGGAAACCGAAGTCCAGCGCGAGCAACTGCAGGAGTTGGTGGCCCTATGCAAGCGTCTCCTCAAAAAGAAAGACCGCGAGGAGGCAGCCGAATTGTTGCCTCCCCTGGATGACGTGTTCAAGACGGAAGACGAAGAGAATTACTACTGGGAGGAAGCCTACTGGTGGGAATTGAAGGCCACCTTACGGCAACTGGGCCCCCTGCTCAACGACCCAAAGTCCAACGCCTGGGAATTCTACTACCACGCAACCTGGTAGCCTTGTGCCGCTGTCCACAAAGAAGCCAGTCCACCGCTAGAACTTCGCATCCAGCCTCTTCGCCATCGCTTGGGGGTGCTCGCGGCTCAGGTGGCCGTAAAGCTTCCCAATGAGCACCCCCCCGTCCAGGTGGCCCACCCACTTGGCGATGGTCATGAAGTCAACCCCCGCCATCACACAATGCGAAATGAAGTAATGCCGAAAATACTGAAACGTCACATCGTGGATTTTCGTCTCCTTTTGCACCCGCAACAGTTGTTTCCGGAAGCTCTTCACCGAGCCTTCCACCCGGTGAGAAGGGAATAGCAGGTCGGTGCTGGGATCCCGGCGTTCAAACATCGCCTTCAGGTGATCCTCAAGTTTTCCGTGGAAGTCCACGTCCCTCGGGCCGCCAGCCTCTGAAGATCCGCCGCCGCGCTTGCCTCCCTGGCTGGCCCCGGGAAAGTGCAGGCATCGCTGCTTCCAATGCACGTTGGGCCACCGCAACTGGAGCGTCTCTTGTTCCCGTCCACCGCTGTAGGCCAGCAGCCTCATGTAATCTGAAAACGCCTGGCCGGTTAGCGCCTGCGCTTCCCGCAGGTGACGAAAACGTGGGTTGATGAGCTTGAGCGCCTCCGGCTTCAGCACGGCGGCGTCGCAAAGCTGGTCTAGTTCCTCAGGTGAAATTAGCCGATCCCGTGCTGGCGCCTTCGCTTTCTTCTTCCATTGCAGATCCGGCATCTTGGGAAGCCACTTGCGCACGACGGCCCATTCGAGGACGTGCCTCAGGGCCAGGACATCCAGGTCAAGCGTTCGACCTCCCAGCTTCCTGCCCCGCACCTTGGCGTCTTCCTTCCGCCAGACCGCGTAGTCGTCGAGCGTCCCCGTCTCGATTTGGTCGATGGGCAGGACGCCGAACTTCTCAACCCACTTATTTAGTCCGCTGTCCTCCCGCGTCCCCGTCTTCTTGTCCTTGCTCTCCACCGCGTCGCGGTTGCGCTTGTAACCAGCAACCGCGTCCTTGAGCAGAGAGTCCGGACCGCCGACAGCCTGTGCTCCACCCTCCACGCCCTGTGCTCCTTCTGGCGCCAGCGGTGCCTTCCGCCGCGGTGCTTTCAAAGTTCCCGCACGCCTTTCCTTTTTCAGGGCTTGCATTGCCTCCATGGCTTGTGGCACAGTTTCCGCGTGTTCGAGACGAAGACGAACCTTGCGACCGCTGATGCGCATCTGGGTGTAGTAGAGCCCGTTGCGCTCCCAGAGTCCACGCACCCGTTCGCCTCCGCGACCGAACACCCGATTAAATCGGTTGGCCTTTTTGCGCGGCGGCCTGACATCCACCGCGATGCTTTGCGCTTCACTAAGCTTCATAATGCAAATGGAGCACAGAAATGGAGCACACAGGCAAGCAAAAAGTCAAAAAGTGCCTTTTTATTAGGGTTGGCTGGGTAGCTCAGTTGGTAGAGCAGAGGACTGAAAATCCTTGTGTCGGCGGTTCAATTCCGCCCCCAGCCACCAACACTCGCTTTCGGATGCTGGCGCGAAAGGTCATCCTGCCAAAGCGTATTCGAGGTGGCCTGCTTCCATTCTGCCCCCGCCTTTCACAAAACTGATTACTATTGAACACAAATCCGGTTCCACTGTCGATTAGAGCGTTAGGTTTGTTGGTTTAGTTAGTGGTTTCGTAGGCGCGACACAGGCTGGCCTGTAGTCGCGCCTATTTTGTCTGCCCCATTTTGCGCTTGCGGCTCGCCTCGGCTTGCATAGGGTGTGCAGCGAACTCTTGAGCGCAGCGCCTGCATTAGTTGTTTTGGCTGCCGGAATCGGCGCCCGCTACGGCGGATTGAAACAGATGGACCCCGTCGGCCCGGGCGGCGAGGCGGTGCTTGATTACGCGGTTTACGATGCCAAGCGGGCCGGCTTCGGCAAGGTTATCTTCGTCCTCCGCCGAGAAATCGAGCAGGACTTCCGTGAGTCCTTTGGTCGCCGTCTAGCGAAGTACATCAACATCGACTACGCCTTCCAGGAACTCGACATGGTGCCGGCGGGGCGCTACGTCCCCCCTGGCCGCACGAAGCCGTGGGGCACTGGTCACGCCGTCTTGTGTGCTGCAGCAGCGCTGGACAGGCCTTTCGCGGTTATCAACGCGGACGATCTCTACGGCGCGGAATCATTCCGCGTGCTCGCCAGGTTCCTGACGCAGTCCGCTCCCGCCAATCCGGACTTGTTCGCGATGGTCGGTTTCCAACTGGATCGCACGTTGTCGGAGCATGGCACGGTGGCGCGCGGTCTCTGCCAGGTGGATGCCGCGGGACACCTGGTGTCAGTCGAGGAATTGACGGCCATTGAGCGGCGGCCTGGCGGCGCCCGGAACAAGGAGTCCGACGGTAATTTCCGGAACCTGACGGGCCGGGAAACCGTCTCAATGAACTGCTGGGGTTTTTCGATGGGGCTGTTCGATGGGCTGCGGCGCCAGTTCACCGAGTTCCTGGACCACAACGAGGGGAGCCTTAAGGCCGAGTTCTACCTGCCGACGACGATTAACTCGCTAATCCGTGAAGGTCGAGCGCGGGTGCAGGTGCTGCCCACGCCGTGCCATTGGTTTGGGGTGACCTATCGCGAGGATCGTTCCGCCGTGGTGGAGAGCATCCGAGCGATGATCCGCGCCGGGGAATACCCGGAGCGGCTTTGGAGCTGAGCCGCCGAATGGCTGCGAGCAAGCCTCAACACGACCTGCATGTGGTCGCCGCTCATTTCGACATCCGCGGCGATTTCCGAGACGCGGCGCCCTGCGGCAGCGGCCACATCAACGACACCTACGCCCTTAGCTTCGACCAGGCCGGCAGCCCCATGCGCTACATGTTCCAGCGCATCAATCACAACGTCTTCAAGGACCCTGCCGGCCTCATGGGGAACGTCGAGCGCGTCACGGACCACATCCGGCGCAAGCTGCAGGCTGACGGCGAGGATCAAATCTCCCGCCGCGTGCTGACCCTGGTACCGGCACTTGATGGCAAACGTTGGTACGCGGATGCTGAAGGCAATTACTGGCGCTGCTACTTCTTCATCGAGCGGGCGAAAAGCTACGACCAGATTGAGTCGCCCCGGCAGGCGTTCGAGGCGGCCCGGGCCTTTGGCGTATTCCAGAAGCAGCTCGCCGACCTGCCGGCACCGCGGTTGCGCGACACGATCCCCAACTTCCACCACACTCGCAGCCGCTTCGACGCGTTGCGCCAGGCGATCGAGCAGGACCCCTGCAATCGCGCCGCCGGGGTGGAGGCCGAAATCGAGTTCGCGCTGCGACACGAGCCGCTGGTGGATGTGTTGCTCGATTTGCAGGCGCGCGGCCTGCTCCCCGAGCGGGTCACGCATAACGACTGCAAGTTGAACAACGTGATGCTCGATGACGTCACGGGCCAAGGCATCTGTGTCATCGACCTGGATACCGTCATGCCGGGGCTCACGCTCTATGACTTCGGAGACATGTGCCGCACGGCCACCTGCCCGACCGTCGAGGACGAGCGGGACCTCTCGAAAGTCGAGATGCGCATGGAGATGTTCGAAGCCCTGGTGGGAGGCTACCTGGCCTCCGACGGCGGATTCCTGAACTCCATGGAGAAGGATCACCTCGTGTTCTGCGCCAAGCTCATCACCTTTGAGATTGGCATCCGGTTCCTGGCGGACCATCTGGTGGGAGACCGCTATTACAAGGTGCATCGCCCCGGTCACAGCGCTGACCGCGCTCGCGTGCAGTTCAAGATGATCGAGTCCTTTGAGCGAAACGAGGCCGCGATGCGTGAGGTGGTGCAGGCTCAAGCCTATCGCGAGGTCGTCTGAACGGAAACAACTTCATTCATTATAAGTCGGCCCCGCACCTGATGCGTCCCGAGTTGCTGCACGAGCTGTTCGAGCAGCAGGCTGAGTCTTGCCCCGATAACACCGCCCTCATTTGCGAGGACCAGCACATGAGCTATGGCGAGCTGGAGCGCCGGTCCAACCAATTGGCGCGGTTTCTCCGGAGCCGGGGAGTGCGGCGCGGCGATTATGTGGGGCTTTGGCTGCCGCGCTCGCTGGACGCGCATGTGGCGCTGCTTGCCATCCTCAAAGCCGGCGCTGCCTACGTGCCGCTCGACCCGGAGTATCCCGCCGAGCGGGTGGGGTTCATCCTCGCCGATTGCCAGGCCAGCGCGTTGATAAGCAACAGCAAGCTGGCGATGCAGGCGGGCGCGTTCCAGGGCCAGGTCGTCGCGCTGGACCGACAGCAAAGCGAGATTACCGCCCAGTCAGGCGAGCGTTTGGGCCGCGCGGAGACCGGCGCCGCGCCCGAGGACCTCTGCTATGTCATCTACACGTCGGGCACCACGGGGAAACCCAAGGGCGTGGAGATCGAACACCGCAGCGCCTGTCACCTCGTCCGCGCCGAGGGGAAGCTCTTCCAGGTGCAATCCTCCGATCGCGTCTATCAGGGCTTCTCCCTGGCCTTCGACGCGTCGGTCGAGGAAGTATGGCTGGCGTTCTTTGCCGGCGCGACCCTCGTGGTTGGCACCCAGGAAATGGTGCGGAGCGGGGCGGCACTTTCACGTAAGCTGGCTGACGCGGGCGTGACGGTGCTGTCGTGCGTGCCCACGCTGCTCGCCATGATGGATGAGGACGCACCCTCCGTGCGGCTGCTGATTCTGGGTGGCGAGGTCTGCCCGCCCGATCTGGTGAAGCGCTGGTGGCGACCCGGGCGCCGAGTGTTCAATACCTATGGGCCGACCGAGGCCACCGTTATCGCGACTTACGCCGAATGCCGCCCGGACGAGCCCGTTACTATAGGCGAGCCGGTGCCGAACTACCTGGCCTGCGTGCTCGACGAACAGCTCCGCCCGGTCCTGGCGGGAGTGGCTGGGGAATTGTGTCTTGGGGGCATCGGCCTCGCGCGTGGGTATTTGGGCCGGCCCGACTTCACACGGGAGAAGTTCATTTCCCTCGCCGTGGACGGCGGGTCGGCTCAGCGCTTTTACCGCACCGGCGACCTCGCGCGTTGGACTCCTGATGGTACCAGGCTGGAGTTCCTTGGCCGCATCGACACGCAGGTGAAGATTCGTGGGTTCCGGGTCGAGCTGGGGGAGATTGAATCGGCGCTAATGCGATGTCCCGGGGTTCAGGCGGCAACGGTGGCGCTGCGCGAGGATGCGCCTGGCATTCGGCAGCTTGTCGCCTACATCGTGCCGCAGCCGGCCACGCCGTTCGACGAAAAGGCCGTCCGCGCAAGCCTCCGCGCGCACCTACCGGCCTATATGGTGCCGGCGCTTCTGGAAACGCTTCCCCGACTGCCTACGCTCGCCAGCGGGAAGGTTGACCGCAGGAGGTTGCCCGCGCCCCGCGCCCAGCCTGTGGAGGCGCGGCCCGGTCTTGTGCCACCCTGTACCAGTCTGGAGAAGGAAATAACGACCGTGTGGGAGAAGCTGCTCGCACCGACGCCGGTTTCAGTGGAAGACGATTTCTTCCGCGACCTAGGCGGTGATTCGTTGCTGGCCGCGCTCATGGTATCGGAATTAAGGAGAAGCCCGGCGCTGCGCCGGCTTTCCATGCTCGACGTTTACCAACAGCCGACCGTCGAGAAGCTCGCGGCCCGTTTCGCGCAGCCCCACAACGGGGAAGGCGAGCATCCTCGCGGGCCCGAACCTGCCCTGAGTCCAGGGCGCGCGGGAACGCACGTCGTGCTGGACAGGCACATTCCCGAAGATCCCGCCACTGCGGCCGAAGCCTTTCAGCCGGTGCCCTTTTGGCGGCATTTCTTCTGCGGCGCCGCCCAGTTGGCCAGCTTGTCTTGCATCCTGAGCTTCTTCGCCCTGCAATGGCTGGCGCCCTACCTCACCTACACCGTGCTCATCGAGGAGGACTACGACTATCTCGAATCCATCCTCGGCGCGTTCGCCAGCCTCATCGTGCTCTATCCGCTGATGATGGTGATCCCGATCGCGGCGAAGTGGATAATGATTGGCCGCTACCACCCCGGCTCATATCCGCTTTGGGGAACCTTCTATTTCCGCTGGTGGTTTACGACGACCATCGAAGCAGCCGTCCCCGTCGGCTACCTGACGGGCACCCCGCTGCTGAATATCTATCTCCGGCTGATGGGGGCGAAGATCGGTCCCAACGTGTACCTGGACAGTGACTCATTCGCTATCTACGACCTGACCACCATCGGCGAGGACTCCAGCATTAACGCAGACTCGAACCTACTGGGTTACACCATCGAGGATGGCCGGTTGAAGATCGGACGGATCACCATTGGCAAACGCTGCTTCGTCGGCGCCCGCTCCGCGGTGTGCGAGGATACGGTGATGGAGGATGACTCCGCGCTGGAGGACCTCTCGCTGTTGCCGTGCGGGAGCGTTGTCCCAAGCGGAGAGACCTGGCTCGGCTCCCCCGCCCGCAAGGTAGCGGCGACTGGTGAGACGCCTGCCCCACTATTGCGCGCTTCCTCCCCTGCCCGTCCAAGTGCAGGACGGCGATTCCTGTTTGGCGTTCTGCATGGGATTGGGCTGCTGATCTTCCCGGTGCTAGTGGTCGCCGCCCTGTTCCCGGGCATCGTAGTCATGAACAAGCTGAACTACCTTGACCCGTATTACTGGTACCTGTTGTTGGCGCCGCTGATCGGGTTGTCCTTCATTGTGTTGCTCGCCCTGGAGATCGCTCTCGTGAAATGGGTGCTGCTGGGGAGGGTGAAGCCGGGGCGGCATCCGTTGCACAGCTTCTTCTACCTGCGCAAATGGTTTGCCGACCAGACCCTGGACCTGAGTCTCGACACCCTGGGTCCCCTCTACGCTTCGGTCTATCTGACGCCCTGGTACAAGCTGCTGGGCGCCAAGCTCGGCCATGGGGCCGAAGTCTCTACCGCTTCGTTCATCTCGCCCGACCTGCTCTCCATCGGTGACGAGAGCTTCGTTGCCGACAGCGTCTCGCTCGGCGCGCCGCGGGTGCGCGACGGCTTCATGACGCTGGACCGCAATCACATCGGCAAGCGCTCGTTCATTGGCAACAGCGCCATGCTGCCGCCGGGCACGGTTATCGGCGACAGCGTCCTCATCGGCTGCCTCTCAGCTCCGCCCCCCAACCCGGCGGACGCGTTGCGCGAGGACACCACCTGGATGGGCTCGCCTCCCATCTTCCTGCCGCAGCGCCAAAAGAGCACTGCCTTCCCGGAAGAGACCACCTTCCACCCCACCACTAAGCTGCGTGTGCAGCGAGCCACGATTGAGTTCGTGCGCGTCATCACGCCTTCAACCTGTTTCATTATCTTGATCAGCCTGCTGTTCTCGGCGCTACTGCTCTTGCACGACCATCTCAACCTGTTGGACACGCTGCTGCTCTTCCCGTTCCTCTACTTGGGCTGCGCGATTGCGGCCACGGCCACCACTATCGTGGCAAAGTGGGTGCTGGTTTGGCGCTACCGCCCCCGCGAGACGCCACTGTGGAGCACCCTGGTGTGGCGCAACGAACTGCTGAACGCCTTGCACGAGCACCTCGCCGAACCGTTCCTGGTCGGCGCCTTGACCGGCACGCCTTTCGTCTGCTGGTACTTCCGCATGCTGGGCGCGAAGATCGGACGCCGGGTTTATATGGAGACCACCGACCTGACTGAGTTCGACCTGGTTCGCATAGGTGACCAGGCGGCGCTTAACGCTGATTGCACCATCCAGACACACCTCTTCGAGGACCGCGTGATGAAGATGTCCACCATCGACATCGCCCCGCGCTGCAAGGTCGGCGCCGGCTCGCTCGTGCTCTACGATACGCGCCTCGAAGAGGGTGCGGCGCTGGGAGCCCTCTCGTTGCTGATGAAGGGCGAGACGCTGCCCGCCTGGACAAGCTGGCAGGGCATCCCCGCCCTCCCGGAAGAGCGCATTCGCGTCGGGCAAAACGAGTTATTTGACAAGGCAGGTCCTTTTACAGGGTGTGCTCCGCGCCAGGAGGCATCGGGGCGGGCGGGCGTTTGAGGCGGGGAGGGGCTCCCGGCGGCGGGGCAGGCTTGGCCTCTAGCTCGTCCACGGGTTTCGGAGCGACTTTGTCCAGCATGGGCTCGACTTTCTCCCAGAGTTCGGTCGGGACCTTGTCGCGCTGCTCGGGGGTGTCGATCTCCCCGTCAAACACGAGCTTGCCATCCTTGTCGTGAGCAGTGAGATGGGGTTTGGGGTTGCTGACCAGCACGATGGTGCCTGATTCGTCGGCCTTTACGATGCTCTTGACGCGCTGGCCCGTGCTCCGGACCGTGACCGAGGAACCGCCCTCGGAGAAGGACCCCGACCGCTGGATTTCCTTGAACGCCTTGACTGCCGGACCCCAGGCCGCATTGCTGGAAGACTGGAGCGCGTCCTGCAAGGCTTTCCGGGCTTGCTCCAGGCTGTGACGCACCTCTTCCTGCACTTTCGACTGGTCCAACTTCATATTCCCCAAAGAGTTGCGGAGCGCCTTGATCTGATCGCGCAAGGCGTCTGGGGGAAGCATTTCCGGCAACCGCCTCAACTCAGTTCTCCAAGGGGCATCCTCATCGAACAAGCCGAGGCCGGCCGGGGTCTTCCCGAGCGTGGCGGACGCGGTCTGTTCCTGGCCGGCGCGGTAGAAGGTAAGCTGGATCGCGTCACCTTGCTTGCGGCCCTGAATGAGTTTCCTCAACTGGGCAGGGTGCACGAGCAATTGGCTCTCCAAATCGGCGAGCACGTCGTTCCTCTGCAGGCCGGCTTTGGCAGCCGGGCTGTCGGGGGAAACATAGGTCACGACCAGTCCCGAACCGGGTGCAAGGCCGAGTTGCGCAGCAAGGGCTTCTGAGCCTTCCTCGACAGATACGCCCAGCCAGGGCCGGTCCTTGCGCGGCGGATGGGCGGCGTCGGTAAAGGAGTCAATCGAATCGATGCTAATTTCGCCCGGCCCGATAACCGCACCTCCACCGCCGCCCGCCGTAACGGTCACGGTCCCGGTACCGAATTGCTGGGTTTGCTCCTCGGGTTCAGCGGCCCCCAGTCGGCTTGCGGCCATTAGGATAGCCAGCGCCAGCAGGCCGCCGGCGATCCTCTTCAATGTCTGCGTATATGTTGTCATAATCAACTCAAGTTGATCTGTTGGGTCATTGTTTCAATATGTTTCAAAGCTCACTGGCACAACTTCAAGGCGCGGGGTTCGCTGTTCGATTACGAGGCCACGGGCGGTGTCCGTCAAAACAACCGCGTCCGCCCATTCCCGGCAGCGGAACCGGATTGGTTGCCCGTCCGGCAGCCGCGCCACGGCATCGAATGCCGCAACTAACTGCTGGTCGATCTCAACGTCGTCCGCTTTAAGCGCGGGTTCGGCGGCCGGGACAAGCGGTCTGCTCGGCTGCCGGTTCTCAGGCCTGGAGGGCCACCAGACCAGCAAAGCGGCGGCAACGGCAGCCCCGGCGGCGGCCAACCCCAACCAACGAAGCAGGGCGAGCCCGGGAAGTTGAGGATTGCGGGTTGAGGGTTGAGGGAAAAC